>Ga0302324_100001292_pt1 | contig 61232 bp, 61 predicted proteins | sample Palsa_T0_1_FD_201949 | JGI IMG/M metagenome (GOLD analysis project Ga0302324, IMG submission 201949) | Peat permafrost microbial communities from Stordalen Mire near Abisko, Sweden - Palsa_T0_1 | ecosystem: Environmental > Terrestrial > Soil > Palsa > Peat permafrost | place: Sweden: Abisko...
CGCTCATCCCCGGTCGCAACACACGGTTACCAAGATGCTCAGAGCCACCGTTCTGCACCACCGGCGCCAGCACCGGATTGGTCTCCACAAGCTTCGTCGCGTCGTTGGTGACCCCGCGCTTGGCCTTGGCGTGCTTGACCCTGACCGTGGCCGTGGTGGCGTCGCTCGCGTCGGCGTCGAGTGTGTCGACCCGGCGCAGCACGGCGATCGTGTGCGCGTCGGCGACCCCGGTGGCCTTCAGCTCATAGAAGCGCTGAAACCGCCTGACCTCGGCCGCGGTCTCCGACGTGAACCGAGCATTGTCCGTCGTCACGAACCCCGCATGGCCCAGATCGGCCTGCAACGCGGAGACGTCTGAGCCGCTGGCGCCGAGACCCAGCGTCCGGCTGCCCAGCGAATGGGCGGCGGCGGGTGCTGCGCAGACAAGCCCGGCCGCGGCGATCACCGCTGTGCCGGCAAGGCACGGCACTACTCGGGTACGAGCTCGAAACACAGACAACCCAGCTCCTTCGCATGCCTTCGGGGTTAGCTGACGGGCTCGCGCGGAAAGAGTGCGCTACGCCGATGATCCGGCGATTCGCCCCCGGGAGGTATCGGTACGCCTCCCCAGTGGGTTCCCCGATCGCCAAGAGGGTGCCCCTCGGCGACTCGGCTTAGAGTGTTAATCGGGCTCAGACACTACTCGGACTGCACAATGTCTCTCAGCTGTAGCCCAGATGCAGGACTTCTGCGATCTGCGTCGCTGCGCTGAAGCGTCGCGTGGCGCGACACGAGCGGCGCGGCGGCGGCGACCGTGTGCGTGGCGACGACGCGTGACTTCGTGATCCTCGGCAGGATGACCGACACCGACGACCAGATCCGCTGGGCCATCGACGCCGACCCCTCCCCGGGATCGAGGGGGCCGCACCGACGATCAGGTCATTTGGCTGCGAGACGGTCGACCGCTGTGTGGCCGTCGGCAGCACCGCGCTGGTCGGCGTCCGCGACCGCGCGCGTGGCCGGCGAACTGACCGTCTCGCTCGGTGAGCATTCCGATCCACTGGACGGTGAGCGAGGGCCGATTCGGGCAAGGTGATCGACGAGCGGTTCGGGGCGACCGAGGAAATAGCCTTGACCGTAATCGACACCGAGTCGGGCGAGGACCTCGACGGTCTCCTGGTCGCCGACAAATTCAGCGATCGTGTATTTGCCCATGCCGCGAGCGATCTGGACGACCGCGGAGATCAGGATTCGGTCGGTTTCGTTGGCGGCGCAATGGCGGACGTATTCGCCGTCGATCTTGAGGTAGTCGAACGGCAGATGTTTGAGGTAGTAGAAGGAGCCGAACCCGGCTCCGAAGTCATCCAGCGCAAAGTGGCACCCGAGTTCCGATAACCGCACGGCGAACTCCGCCGCACGGCCGATGTTGGCGACGGCGGCGGTCTCGGTGATCTCGAAAATCAGCCGGTCGGGTGGCACGCCGGTGTCCCGCAGGCGTCGCTCGATCAGCTCGAGGAGCTCGGGGTCGCCGATGCTGTTCCCTGAAAGGTTGACCTCGAAGCGGAGGTCGCGACCGCCGGCGCGGTGCTCGGCGAGGAGGTCGATCGCATGGGCGACGACCCACCGATCGATCTCCTGGATCAGACCGAGGCGCTCGGCGATGTAGAGAAACGCCCCAGGCGGGATCAGCGCGCCGTGAGCGTCGCGCATCCGCAGGAGCAGCTCGTACTGGGTCGCGCCGCCGCCCCTCAGTGGCTGGATCGGCTGCGCCAGCAGTTCGAAGCGATCATCGGCGAGCGCCTGCGTGATCTGGCTCGCCCACTTCATCTGGCTTTCGGTCCTCGGGCGCTCGTGCTCGTCGGTCCTGTAGTGAGCGATTCCGTTGCGACCCGCCCCTTTGGCGTCGTACATCGCCAGGTCAGCGTTGACCATGATCTCCTCAGCGGTGAGATGCTCACCATCGGAGAAGCAAGCGATCCCGATGCTCGCGGTCAGATGACGATGCTCCCGTTGTGTCGCCGCGGGTGCTTTGCTGCGGATCACCTCGAGGAGCTCCTGCGCGACGGTCTCGGCGGTCGCGGAGTCCTCTTCGGCGAGCAGGACGGCGAACTCGTCGCCTCCCAGGCGAGCGACGACATCCGTCTCACGCAGCCGCGACTGGACGGCTTGCCCGATCCGGACGATGAGGGAATCGCCGGCCCTGTGACCCTGCGTGTCGTTGTAGTACTTGAAGTTGTCCAGATCCACCAGCAGCACCGCGCCGATCGCCCCGAACCGCTTGACGCGCGCGACGTGGTCGTCGAGCGCCCGGTTGAAGCTGCGGCGGTTCAGCAGTCCGGTCAGCGGATCGTGGTCGGCCATGTGCCTGAGCTGGTTCTCGTACAACCGGCGCTCGGTGATGTCCTGCGCCTGGACGATGAAATGGCGCGGGCGATCCTCGGCGTCGCTGATCAGGGTGACGTTGATCGACGTCCACACCGGATGACCGGCGGCGTGCAGGAATCGCTTCTCACGGGCGAATGACCGCGCCTCGCCGGCGAGCAGCCCGCGAACCGCCTGCTCATCCGCCGCGAGGTCGTCGGCGTGCGTGATCGATTGGCGGGAGAGGGTGAGCAGGGTCGCACGCGGGTGCCCGAGGATCGCGCAGAAGGCATCGTTGACCTCCAGATATCGGCCGTCGAGATCGGCGATCATCATCCCGATCGCGGCATCCTCAAACGAACGGCGGAACTGCTCCTCGGCCGCCCGCAGCCGCTCGTCGGCAAGCCGCCGCTCGGTGATGTCCCGGGTCACCTTCCCGTAGCCGCGCAGCACCCCCGTCTCGTCACGGAGCGCGGTGATCACGACGGTTGCCCAGAACTGACTCCCGTCCTTGCGTACCCGCCAGCCCTCATCCGACAGCCGCCCCTCGGCGGCCGCGGTCTCCAGCTGACGCCGCGGTTTACCGGCGGCGACGTCCTCCGGCGGATAGAACAGCGAAAAGTGACGCCCGATGATCTCCTCGGCCGCATATCCCTTGAAGCGCTGCGCCCCCGCGTTCCAGGTGGCGACGTTCCCCGCTTCATCGAGCATCAGGATCGCGTAATCCTGCACCCCGTCGACCATCAGCCGAAACCGCTCTTCGCTGGCGCGCAGCTCGAGCTCCCGGGTCCATCGTTCGGTGAGATCACGGGTGATCTTGCCGTAGCCAAGGAGCGTGCCATCCCGATCGCGCACGGCGGTGATCACGACATTCGCCCAGAATCGGCTGCCGTCTTTACGCACTCGCCAGCCCTCGTCCTCCAATCGGCCGGTCGCGGCTGCGAGCTCCAGCTCGCGCCTGGGCTTGCCCGCCGCGATGTCGTCGAGTGGATAGAAACGTGAAAAGTGACGGCCGAGGATCTCGTCCGCCTCATATCCCTTGAGGCGCTGCGCGCCCGGGTTCCACGTGGCGACGCGACCTTCGGCGTCGAGCATCAAGAACGCGTAGTCCTGCACGTCGGCGAGCAACGTTGTGAGCACATCCACGTCGCGGATGTTCCGCACTGCAGGCAATCGCCCGGCGATCTCGTCGTCGCGTGAGGTAGGCATCGTTCCTTGATCCACTCGACCCAGACCCAGGAGCTAGGAAACTCAACGCGTCGCCCAGGCCCCATCTATATCGGCCTAAACCACAAACCCCTTGAATGTGGTTCGTCGGCGCTTCTGCGTACGCGGCCGCGACGACGGCGTTCGTGGGGTAGGCGGCGTCGCCGGTGGTGCAGGAGCGAATCTGGGACGCCGCATCGACGAAGCTCACAGCGCGCCGGCGCTCTGCGATCCCTGCGCAAACGGCACTCGCCCCACTTTCAATTTATACCTGATTCAAGGCGCTCATGAGGCGGCGATTCGTGCCGCATAATCGCCCGCCGCAAGCCGGAACCATGGAGAGGAGGAGCGGAATGGGCGGGGATGTTCTCGAAGGATCGACCGGGAAGCTGGCGATCACCGAGCATGCGGTGGTGATCGCCGGCGGCGGTCCGACCGGGATGATGCTGGCGGCTGAGTTGGCGTTGGCGGAGGTCGACGTCGCGGTCGTCGAGCGGCGTCCCGATCACGGGCTGCTCGGCTCGCGGGCCGGTGGTTTTCACTCGCGCACGATCGAGGTGCTCGATCAGCGCGGGGTCGCGGATCGGTTCCTGGCCGAAGGTCAGGTGGCTCAGGCCGCGATGTTCGGCACGACCGTGTTGGACATGAGCGATTTCCCGACGCGTCATCCGTATTCGCTCGGGATCTGGCAGAACCAGATCGAGCGGATCATGGCCGCCTGGATCGCCGAGCTGCCGGTGCGGATCGACTACGGACGTGAGGTGACCGGCTTCGCCCGGGACGACACCGGCGTCGAGGTCGAGCTGTCCGATGGCCAGTCGCTGCGGGCGCGGTATCTCGTCGGGTGCGACGGAGGACGGAGCGTCATCCGGAAGGCAGCCGGTATCGAGTTCCCGGGCTGGGATCCGACGAGGAGCAACCTGATCGCCGAGGTCGAGCTGACCGAAGAGCCGCCGCGGGGGATCCGTCACGACGCCACCGGCGTGCACGCCCTGCACAGGATGGAGGACGGAAAGACGGTGCGGGTCGTCGTGACCGAGCAGCAACTCGGGCCGAGCAGCGAGCCCACCCTGCGTGATCTCAGCGAGGCATTGATCACCGTGTACGGGACCGACTTCGGGATCCACAATCCCACGTGGATCTCCAGGTTCACTGACATGACACGGCAGGCCGCGGCCTACCGTGCGGGACGAGTCCTGCTCGCGGGCGACGCGGCGCACGTGCATTACCCGGCGGGTGGACAGGGCCTCAGCCTCGGCGTGCAGGATGCCGTGAATCTGGGGTGGAAGCTGGCCCAGGTGGTCGACGGGACCGCCCCGGAGAGCCTCCTGGACACCTACCACGACGAGCGCCACCCGGTCGCTGCCCGCGCGCTCCAGCACACGATGGCCCAGGCCGCGCTCCAGCGCCGCGACGAGCGCATCGAGGCCCTCGTCGCCGTCGTGTCGGAGCTGGCGACCATGGACGAACCGCGCAAACGGCTCGCTGGGATCATCTCCGGGCTGGACATTCACTACGACCTCGGCAAGGGACATCCGCTGCTCGGACGCCGGATGCCCGATCTAGACCTCGTGACCGCCGACGGCCCGCTCCGAGTGTTTGAGCTGCTGCACGACGCCCACCCGCTGCTGCTCAACCTCGGTCAGGCGGGCGGATTCGACCTCAGCCGGTGGCGTGGCCGGGTGCAACAGGTCGACGCCAGCCACACGGGCGAGTGGGAGCTCCCGGTACTCGGTGTGGTCAGTGCGCCCACCGCGGTACTGATTCGCCCAGACGGCTACGTCGCCTGGGTCGGAGACAGAACCGACGCGGGGCTCGGCGACGCGCTCGCCACCTGGTTCGGATCGCCTACCGCGGCGTAGCGCCGCCGGGGCTGCAAGGTCAAGTGCCGCTCGGCGCGAACACCCGCGCCTCGGCGACCGGCGGCCGGCGGCTGGGGCGCGTCAAACGCCGGAACTTTGTCGATCGCGTTCCGACGTGTGGTACGCAATCGACAAAGTTCGCGCGGGAGTGGGCGTCTGCGCAGCTGCTCCCGATGGCGATGCCGGCGCCCCAGCGTGGACGATCGGGCGCCGACGCGGAGACAACCAACACCCCGGATCTCACGGTTCAGCGGTCGTGGCCCGCCCGCAGCCAGGCGATGTAGTCGGCGGCGGCGCGCTCGGTATCCCAGAGCGGCTCTAGCCGGTGTCCTGGCGGAGGCGGGTGATGTCGAGCCACGCCTGACGGGTCTCGCCGCCGCTGGGTAGGTCGACCTGGGCGTCGGGGACGACGTGGCGGATCGCGGCGGCGACCTCGGCGTTGGTCGTGGCGTGGCCGGAGGCGACGTTGTAGGTGCGATGGTTCAGGTGGTCGGCGAGCTGCAGCAGCGCGATCGCCCGGCCGGTGTCCTTGACGTAGCAGAGGTCGAGCGAATCCTCGGCGTGCATCCGGCCGCTGACCCCGGAGAGGTCCGGCGCCAAGCCGTGGGCGGCGGCGTGGATCAGCTGCGGGGCGGGGAAGAACGGATCGGGATTGTGGCCGAGCGGTCCCCAGGTGCCGGAGATCCGGAGGTTGATGACCTCGATGCCGGTGGCGCCCGCCAGGTGCCCGCCGAGCAGCTCGCTGACCTTCTTGAAGGTGGGGATCAGGTGCGGCGCGCTCATCGACAGCGGCATGTCCTCGGTGAGCGGACCTTCCAAGGGGTCTCGCGCGCCACCGTAGACGCCGATCGTGCTCGCCAGCGCGACGCGCGTCACGCCCCACTCCTGGGCGACTTGGATGATGTTGAACAGACTGTTCAGCGACCGGCGCGCCGCCTGAACCGGCGGTTCCGAGGTCGGCGGCCAGGGCATCGAGCCGGCGAGGTGGACGATCCCGGTGATCCGGTGTTGCCGCCCGACGGCGAGCAGCGCCTCGAGGTCGGCGGCGTCGGCCTGCTCCACCGCGACCGCCGTGTCGAAGCGGCCTGCCGGCAGCTCGGCGTGGCTGCGCTGGACGAGCACGCATTCCTCGCCCGCGTCCAGCAGCGCCTGCACGCTGTGGGTGCCGATGAAACCCAGCCCGCCGGTGATCAAGATCATGTCGGTCACTTTCGTCCGTTGTGCTGACCGGACCTCGATGGTCGCGCGGATCGACGCGCTCGAGGACAAGGGACTCGTGACCCGTCATCCGCACGCCGAGGACCGGCGGCGCAATGTGGTCGAGCTCACCGACGCTGGTCGGGACACGGTCCGACGGGCCACCGAGGCGAGCGACCGCGCCGAGGCGGCGCTGCTCGCATCGCTCACTCCGCAGGAGGGAGAGCGACTCCGCGAGGCGCTGCAGGCAGTCGTGGCGGCCCCCGCCTCGATCTGCCGGGAGCTACCCTGACGCCATGCCGATGCCCAGGCGGTCCAGCGTCGATGACTTTTTCGCGCAACTCAACGAGGTCCAGCGGCCGCACCTCGAGGCACTCAGGCAGCTGAGCCGCGATGCCGACCCGGAGGCCCGAGAGGAACTGAAGTGGAACCTGCCGGTGTACGTCCGCGGCGAGAAGACGAGCCTGTGGATGCTTCAGAACTTCAAGAACCACTGCTCGCTGCGATTCCCACCACCGTTCTTCGCCACCCAGAAGGCCGTGGTCAAGGCCGCTGGATACGACGCCGGTGAGGGCTTCATCAAACTCCCCTACGAACGCGAGCTGCCAACCGGGCTCCTGAAGGAGCTGATGCAGGCTCGGGTCGAGGAGTACGCAGCGACCGGCGCCGGCTGGAACGATCGCTGACCCCGGCCTGATCCCGTGAGGGCCGGCTGACGCACGCTGTGGCTGACGAGCACGCGTCGGGACCGCGGCGGTGCTGCCGCGGTCCGCGACGCCTTGGGATTCGGTGGGTGATCGAGCTGCGGGCTTGGTCAGGCGGGCGCGAGCTTGGACTCGTTGTCCTCAGACTCCGCCTCGGCGGTCTCGGTGCCCTGGATCGCCGCCGGCTCTTCGTCGGAGCGGCTGAGCTGGATCTGCACCTGCCGCGGCTTCTTCTGCTCAGGCTTGGGGACCGTCACCTCGAGCACCCCGTGGTCGAACCGTGCCTGGACGTGGTCGGGGTCGATGCCGTCTGGCAGCGTGAGCGACCTGGAGAACGCTCCGAACGCGCGCTCCAGGCGGTAATAGCCCTCCTGCTGGTGGTGCTCGGGCGCGCGCTGACCAGCGATCGTCAGCACGTTGTCCTCGAGCTGGACGGTTACGTCGTCCTCACGGACACCGGGCAGGTCGGCGCGCACCACGTAGTGATCGGTGGCCTCGACCAGATCCATCGGCGGGATCCACCGCCGCTCGCCACCACCGCGCCCCGCGGGCTGGGGCTGGTCAAAGAAGGTGTTGAAGAGCCGGTTCATCTCGTTCTGGATGGTGTTGAGCTCGGTGACCGGCTCCCAGCGGATCAGTGCCACGACAAACCTCCCTTACGAAACGTCGATGATCAACCGTTCACCACCACCAATAGGCCAGCGCCGAGGCCGATCAAGCTTTTTGTGCCGCCGATGTCTCTCCGCCGCGACCCGGCTGGCTGGTCAGCCGGGCTGGTCGCGGGTCGCGGCCGAACGTAGCTTGCCCAGCGCACGCTGCTCGATCTGCCGGACCCGTTCGCCGCTCACGCCGATCCGCTCGCCGACGTCGCGCAGCGACTGTTCAGGACCGTCCAGGCCATAGCGGGCGCGCAAGATCATCCGCTCGCGTTCGTTGAGGCTGCCCAACAGCGCACGGACCTGCTCGATCTCGCTGTGATCCAACAGCTGCTCATACGCATCCTCAGCAAGCGGATCGACCAGCAGTTCCCCGAACGCACCGAGCTCCCCATCCGGGCCGCTGACCGGCTCCTCGATCGACCGCGGGACGCGGTCAATCGCGACCAGGTCTCCGACCTGGGCATGCGACAGGCCGGTCTCGTCGGCGAGCTGGTCGGCAGTTGGCTCGTGACCGTGCTCGGCCAGATAGGCGTGGTGGGCGCGCTTGAGGGCGGCGAGCTGTCGCAGCGATCGGTCAGAGAGCACGATCGGCCGTGTCAGCTCGGCGATCAGCTGCTGCATCGCTTGGCGCACCCACCAGTTCGCGTACGCCCAGAATGGGACGCCCTCCTCAGGATCAAACCGCTCGAGTGCGCGCAGCAGTCCGACGATGCCCTCCTGCATCAGCTCGACTCGCGTGATCGTCGCCGATCCGCGGTAGACGCGGGCAACGCCGACGATCAATGGTACGAACGCTTCGACCAACTCCTCACGCGCACGACGATCCCCGGCCTGCGCCGCAGCCACGAGCCGGCGCTCGATGCCGGCCGGCAGTCGCGGACGATCGCTGAGCCCGCGGAGATACCCGGCCGAGCTCGTCTCACCGCCGGGGCGTGGACGATGCAGTTCACCGGCGAGCTGCCGATCGAACCCACGTGCGTTTTCCGACTCGGTCTGGAGCAGCTCGCTCTCTCCGTGGCTGATCGCGTCAGCGTTGTCAGTCATCTCCGGGCCCTCGGCGACCCTACCCGTACGAGCGCCTCGTCTCGCTTGAGCAGAACCTGCCCGACCAGCACCCACGCCTCCGCCACGGCAAATGTCCCGGAGTCGGCCGCCGGCCGGTAGCCGGCACCGGTCAGCTCGCCGGTCGAGCAGAGGGCACCACGATCGCCTGCGAGCGGCGCGGCACCCGTTTGACCACCGCCACCCGCCAGCGCCGCTTCACAGACATCCGAACGCTCACCTCCTTTCCGCCAACCGGCACGGCCCGGCGGTGGAGACCCGAGCCTTGACACAGCCTCGCCTGAGGCGGTGGGCGCCCTGGCACTGATCGGCAACCCTCACTGAATACGGCCCGGGCCTCCACCCATCTGATGAGCCGCTGTTCTATGTCCAACCGTTCTGCACACCTCAATAGGACACAACCACCCCACGTCAACCCCGCACCAACGGTCGAGCGCGTCAGCTCGGTGCCACCTGCTCGGCCAACCGAGCGAGGTTCAACAGCTGGCGCCGGGACATGATCAGGTCGCCGAGACACAGCAGCGGCGCGATGGCTCGTCCGACGCGCGTGACCACCTTGAGCAGCAGCCGGGTGTCTGAGCCCTCACCAACCAGCACGTAGGACATCACCGCGCCCATGATCTCGCCGGTCAGCTGCTCGCCGGAGACCACGGCCACGACATGTCCCATCGGGCGTCCTCCCAAGGCAGCGGTAAAGGACTCTCCAACGACCGGATCCGGTAATCCACAGAGCCGTTGCGGAGATCGACGCCCCAGGTTGTCAATCCAGTCATACGAGTACGGCGCCAACCGGATCTGCGCCACCCATGGCCAGACCTGCTGGGGACCAGCCCTGACGGTCACCCCCCGCCACGCCTCCAGCAGGGGAACGGGGACCAGATCATCACACGGATAGTGACGTCGAGTCTCGGCCAATGTGACCCCCCAGCGGTCGCCAATCACACGCACACATCGGAGAACAGCTGCTCGGGGTCGTTGACGCCTTCCTGCTCCATCGCTGCGACCGTGGTCGGCGCAGGACGCTCCTCGTCAGCTCCGATCACGTCACGTACCTCGTCGGTCAGCTTCGCCTTGGTCGACTCTGAGAGCGCCGGCTCATGAACCTCGACCGTCCGTCGTTCGAGCTGCGGTTCGCTGGGGCGTTTTGCGGGCTTGGGCATCGATCTCCGATCGAAGCGTGATCTGTGCGTGCCTGCTGACGGTCATCAGGCAGATTGCGGGTCGGGATGGGCGCGGCCCCAGCCATCGCTTCCCGTATAGCGAGACGTGATGCCGCGCCGACCGCCCAGGGGAGAGGTCGGGCGGCCGGCGCGGCTGGCGGTGGGAGACACGCCGCCAGATCCCGCAGCGTGAGATCGGCGCTGCGGGGTCTCGCGGTTCCCGGTTTCATCTGCCAGAGGAGATTCCCCCGTCAGACGATTCTAAACAATGCGTAGCGGTTTCGTCTACGGTCCGTGTCGTACGGCCCGTGTCGTTCGGCGGTCGCCCGCCGTCGAGCGCTGTCAGGAGAACGCGCTGGCCGGAACCGGCACCACTCCTTCCGGCACCAGGGTGGCAACCGACACGTGCGGCCAGCTGAGCCCGTTGAAGTTCAGAATCACCCGCTGGCTGTACTGAAGCTGCGTGTAGGTGACCTTGATGTCGACCGGGGCGCTCAGCGCGTGCGGCAGATGCACCTCGAACCTCGGCACCGGCTGGCGCTTGCTGCCCGCGGTCGGCGCCGGCCGGATCGTCTCCTGGTGCTTGCCGGGGGCCGGCGGCTGCACGGTCAGCGTCCGCTCGACCGTCTCGATCCAGAAGGTGGCGGTCATCAACGCCGCCTGCGCGTTCTGCCCGGCCGGGTTGGCGCTGTGTACCGCCGCCGGGTCGCCCCACAGGAACGCGATGTTGTCGGTGCCGCCGCCGAACAGCGGATGCGCCGGGTCGGTCGTGATCGTGATCGGGATCGTCTGCTTGATGTCGAGGCCTGCGATCGCCTCCCGCAGCACCGTGTTCGGGTCGTCGAGGATCGCCTGCGTGATCGTGCCGTCGGCGACGAACGAGCTCAGGTCCTGTGGGATCCGCCGCGTGTTCTCCGTGCCGGCCTGCTGGCTGGGGAACGGGATCGGCGGGCCGGTGGTGTCCTCGCCGACCGGCGTGATGTCGGCCTTGGGGATCGTCGGAGGCCCGGGGTGCGCCGCCCGGAACGTCCCCTGCGCGTTGATCGTCGTGCCATGCGGGATCGACGCCATCCGGGCCAGCGTCGAGCCCTCCGCTGGGTCCTGGGTCACCGGCACGATGATCCAGAGGCCGGGCTCGAAGTGGATCCCGGTCGGCCGACCTGTGGTCACGTCATTGATCGTCTGCAGATATGGCACGCCGTTGAGGAACGCGTTTTTCTGGACGAAGCCCCGATTCGGCACCGTGCCCAGCGGCGCCGAGAACGACAGCGTCTCGTGCGTGAGGTTGAGTTCGAGCACGTTGTCGTTCGGGCCGATCGGCGACACCGGGAACGGAGTCGGCGTGATCGTGTTCTCAGGTCGGAAGATCGTGTTGAACCCGTTGCCCGTGAACGTTCCCTTGAAATGGGCCAGCGGTCCGAGCTTCGGCGGCGGCGGCGACGTGGTCGTCGCCGTTGCCTCGAGCGCCCCGAATTCGAAGTCGCTTGGCAGCTCCAGCGCCGTCGTCAGCGGCGCCGGCAGTTCGTTCGGAAACGCGTCCGGCCGCGTCACCGTCGCCGCGTCGGAATGCCCGTTGTCAGCCGTTGCATTCGTCCTCGCCTGCGTCGCCGTCGGGTTCGCTGCCGCGGTCGCGTCGGTCAGTTCGTCGGCCATGGTCCCCACCTTGCCCTCGCTGGATTGATTGGTCCGCTGGGGGTCCGCTTTGGGACGCGCCTAACCGGACGGCCGACCCGCCGCCGCGGCGACGCAATACGGCTGCGGTAAAGAGCGGCACGTGATCGGCGGCCACAGGTCAATCGGGACTTTGCACGGGTTTGGGCCGGTTCGAGGGAGGTTTTTTGACGCCTTGTCGCCGGGCGGTCTCGCTCTGCGTATCGGCGGGACGGAATGAGCCTGCGACGGCGGAGATCGTCACACAGGTCACAACACATCTGCCCGAACGCCTCGCCACGACGATCTGACGTGGGCCCAAGCCAACTGCGTGGTCTTCGGGCGAGCTGGTACTCGCCGGTCGCGTGCTCCATCTCGCCGCTCTGGGCTTGACTTCAAGCGCTTGACGTGTGTTTTGCTGGTCGAATGACAGCTCTCACCATCCAAGATGTATCGCGCCGCAGCGGGCTGAGTGAGCCGACGCTGCGCTACTACGAACAGGCCGGGCTGATCGGCCCGGTCGAACGTGACCCGAGCAGCCGGCACCGCCGGTACCGCGAGGACGACGTCGATACCTTGCAGGCGCTCGCCTGCCTGCGCGGGATGGGGGTCGGGATCGAGGACATGCGTACGTACCAGGCAAATCGCCTGCGTGGATATGAGGCGGCGGGTGAGCAGCGCGATCTGCTGTTGCGTCACGCCGAGCGGATCGAGACTGAGCTCGAGACGCTACGAACGCATCTGGACTATCTGCGCGCGAAGGCGGCGTTGTGGGACGCGCGCGACCGCCGTGATGCCGGCGCGGAGACCGAGGCGAACCTGCAGGTGCAGGACATGCTTCCCCGCCTCGAAGCGACGCTGCGATGAGCCCGTTGTTGGTCACCGGCGGATCCGGCTATGTGGGCACGCAGCTGCTCGCCGCGCTGCTGCGGGACGGTCGTCGAGTACGCACCACGGTTCGCTCTCTGGACAGCGAGGACGATCTGCGTGCGGCGGTGCGCCGCGATCAGGCGGACGACAGCGACCTGGAGGTCGTCGCCGCCGATTTGACCGCCGATCAGGGCTGGGCTACGGCCGCGGCGGGCTGCGAGGAGGTCCATCACGTCGCCTCGCCAATCCCAGCCGCCCAGCCTGACGATCCCGATGAGCTGATCGTGCCCGCCCGCGAGGGCACGCTCCGTGCCCTGCGGGCCGCGCGCGACGCAGGGGCTCGGCGGGTCGTGCTGACCTCCTCGTTCGCAGCGGTCGGTTATTCGCCCAAGCCGGGCCAGACCGAGTTCACCGAAGCGGACTGGACCGATCCCGACATGCCCGGTCTGCCCGCGTACCCGCGGTCCAAGACGATCGCCGAGCGGGCCGCTTGGGACTTCATCGAACGCGAGGGTGGCGACACCGAACTGGTCGTGGTCAACCCGACCTTCATCCTCGGGCCGACACTGACGACGCAGGTGCGTTCGTCGTTGCAGCTGACCAAGGCGATGCTCGACGGGACGATGCCTGTCGTGCGACGCCAGCGCTTCGGCGTCGCCGATGTGCGCGACGTCGCCGATCTGCAGATCCGCGCGATGGCCGCGCCCGAGGCCGCCGGCAAGCGGTTCCTGGCGTTGGCCGGCGGACCGACGATCAGCTTCTTGGAGATGACCCAGATCCTGCGCGAACGGCTCGGCCCGCTGGCCGAGCGAGTACCGACCGAAGAAGCGCCCGGACCGGAGCCGCCCCGATTGATCATCCACAACGACCGGGCCCGCGAGGAACTCGGCTGACGGCCACGCCCGGCCGAGACCGCGATCGTCGAAACCGCCGAGAGCCTGCGCGACCTTGGCCTGCTGGAGCAGCGATGACAACGAGCGCTGAGACCGGAACCGTCCTGATCACGGGCCCGACCAGGTCACGCCGTGGGGCGCGTCGCTCGAGGCTTCAGTCCGTCGCCGGGACCGGCGAACCGCGACCGCCCGTCGGTGCCGGCGCGTGGACGATGAAGTCCTTGGGCCGGATCAGTACCAGCGAGCAGACGCCGGCGACCAGCGCGAGCAATCCCGTGATCAGCTCAAGCTCGTTGAGGGCACTCGCGTAGTGGGCGCCGAGTGTTGCGTGGGTGGCGCCGCTCAGGTTCGTCGCGAAGATCGAGCCGAGCGCTGCCACCGAAGTGGCGATACCGATCTGGCGGAAGGTCGTATTGATACCGCTCGCCATGCCGGCATCCTGCGGCTGGACGACCCCGACCGCGGTCGATGCCAGCGGCGCGTTGACCATGCCGCTGCCGATCCCGGCGACGATGAAGCCCGGGATCAGGTGGGTCCAGCTGGAACCGCTCACGGCCGCGACGCTCCGCGGTCCACTGCGCCTCGACGATCTCCGACACCGGGAAGGTCGAGTGACCGAAGTAGCGGATCTTGCCCTGATGGACGAGATCGGAGAGTGCGCCGAGGGTCTCGTCGATGTCGGTGTTCGGATCGGGGCGGTGGATCTGGTAGAGGTCAATCCAGTCGGTCTGCAGCCGCCGCAGCGAGTTCTCGACCTCGGTCACGATCCAGCGCCGAGAGTTCCCGCGCTGGTTGGGGTCACTGCCGATCGGCATGTGCGCCTTGCTGGCCAGGACGATGTCGTCGCGCCGGCCGCCGGCCAGCGCCTTGCCGACGATCTCCTCGGACTCCCCAGCGGAGTAGATGTCGGCGGTGTCGATGAAGTTGATCCCCCCGTCCAGCGCGCGGTGGATGATGCGGATGCTGTCCACATGGTCCTTGGTGCCCCAGTCGCCGAACATCATCGCGCCGAGGCACAGGTTGCTGACCGAGACGCCGCTGCGTCCGAGGTGTCGATGCTCCATTGGGTGCTCCTATGCTGGTGTTCTGGTGACGTCGTTGCGGGCCTCCACGGGCCTCAGGGTAAGCCGTTTCGACTCGCCGGGGGTGCCCCGTCAGTACCCCTGCGGCAGGACGCAGACGATGTCCGCGAGCGTACGTTCGCTGCGGGACCGCGCCGCGTTCGAATCGGCTCACGATGGGGTTAATCCGCGGACAACCCCTATCACGGAGGCAACATGCTTCTCATCCTTGCCGCGGTCCTTCTCGTCATCGCGATTGCCGGCGGCGTGATCATTCACCCGGTGCTGTTCGCGCTCGCGATCGTTGCGATCGTCGTCTTCTTCATTGATCGTCGCCGCGGCGCGATTCGGTGATGACTCGGCGCGGCCCTCGGCTCCGCTCAAGCGGAGCCGAGCGTCGCGTCCCTAGCTCAGCGTTGCCATGAGACGATGGTGGCTCAGCTCCTTGGGCGGAGCGCCGTGCAAGATCCACGTTCGATCGGTCCGGCGGCTGATTTTTTCTCGTCGGGTCAGCGCGCCGATCGCGCTGGTCACTGCGGGACGATGCGCGCCGACGAGATCCGCAAGCCGCTGATGCGAGAGCGGCAATGGCACGGCGATTCCATCGGGCAGAACGCGTCCCCAGCGTTCGGCCAAGTGCCAGAGCGTCAGCAGCAACCGATCATCGACCCGTTGATGATGAGCGATCGCGAGCGAAACCGCGAGCGCGTGAGCGCGGCGCGTCCCTCGATTGAAGAGCTCCAATCCAAGCTGCGGCCATGGGGTCATCCGCACGACCAGGTGATGATTGAGCACGGCCAGCCGCGCTGGCTCCAACACGATCCAGCCAACCTCCGCCTGGACATGGGATCCCTCCTCATCCCAGCTCCATGGGCGGATCACGTCGCCGGCGCCGAGCAGTTCCACGCAACGACGTCCCAGCACTTCGACCTCTCGACTGATCAGCCCGTCGACAATCAAGAAGCCCTGATGATGGGAATCGAGCTCCTCCGCCGCAGCGACGTCCCAATCGCCCGCCGATAGGTGCCGCACCCGGGTCTGGGTCTCGCGGCGGGCGCGTTCACGGTCGCTCGACGGCACCAGATCCTCGAGCTCGGGATCAGCATCGATGATGCTGATCGAACCTGCGCCAGCGCTCAAAAGCTCCGCTCGCCTGCACCCCGACGGTTGTCGAGCCGCTGTTTCGCCGAGGAGCTCACGTCGAGGCCGAGCATATCCGCCGCCACTGGGCCCAGCACGTGGCACCCACGGCCGCGACGGTCGCGCCGTCACCAATTCCTGAAGCTGCCGAGACCGCCCAGAAGAGCAGAAGCGACGAGGCCGTGGGGCGATCCGTCAGCGACGGGCGACCGAGACGGAGAACCCCTTGGGCTCGCGCAACGGCCCGTCCGACCCGTCGAACCGCCGCTGCGCCTCAGCGACCAGGTCATCGACAACGGCGCGACGCCCCCGGAAGTTCTGATCGACGCCGTAGAAGCTGAGCATTGCGATGCCGTAGCGCGCGAACGTCTCGGCGTCCGGGTAGATCAGAGCGTTGCGATGCTCGATCGACTCCGCGTCTGCGAACACCGGCTCGATCAGGTCGTTGAGGTTGCCGCTGTGCAGCGGCCGCTCGTGCCGGGCCGGCAGGTCGAGGCCGTGCCGAGCGACGACCGTGCGCAGCAGATCGACGGTCTCAGGCAGCGCGTCGGGAACGTTCACGACCGCCGCGAACCACCCACCGGGACGCAGGACGCGATACGCCTCGCGAACCGCCGCGCTCGGGTCAGACACGTGGTAGAGCATGTGGCGGGCGGTCACCACGTCGAACCCACCATCGCCAAACGGGAGCTTGACGGCGTCAGCCTGCACCGCTTCGACAGATCCGAGCTTGACCAGCGCCTCGATCGCCGCCGGGGAGGTATCCAATCCCACCAGACGGCCGCGGTGACCCTCGCGCCGCAGTCGGGCAAGAAACGAGCCCGTCCCTGACCCGAGGTCAAGCAATGAGTCCTCTGGGCCGAGCTCGACGACGTCCCAGACGGCCCGCTCGACGTCCTCGGGGTGCTCGGAGTACAGCCGGTGGGTATCGATCCGCGTCTGCAGCGGGCCAATCGTCAAGTACTCGGTCTCTGAGTTGGAGTACCGCATCAGCGGGCAACTTAACGCACCCGACCGTCGGCCCAGGCCGGCGCTCAAGGCAGTGGTCCGATACCCGCGCCGCTTCGGCGCGAGGCAATGTAGAGCACCGCTGCGTCAAAGCTCGCCACCTGAGTAGCCTCGGGCCGGATGTCCCGGCGAACGATCACCGAGCCCGCCCGTAAGGTCGAGGTCATCCACGAGACCGGTGTGCTCGTCGTCGGCTCAGGTCCGTCGGGTCTCGCGGCGGCGCTGGCGGCGGCGCGCGCCGGCGCCGACGTGACGCTGCTCGAGCGATTCGGCTGCCTGGGCGGCAACCTGACCTCGGTCGGAGTCGAGGGCTTGGCGTGGTATCGGCACGAGCGCACGGTGGAGGCGGGCGGGCTCGCGCTGGAGTTCGAGCGCCGGGCGATCGAGCGCGACGCCGCCGTCCCGGACAGCCAGTCGCTGTCGAGCGAGATCGACTCCGAGGCGTTCAAGCTCGTCGCCGACGAGCTCGTACACGAAGCGGGCGTTTCACCGATGCTGCACCGGCTGTTCGTCGCGCCCGTGCTCGACGGCGACGCGGTGATCGGGGCGATCGTCGAGTCGAAGGCGGGTCGTGAGGCGATCCTCGCCCGGCGGGTGATCGATGCGACCGGCGACGCCGATGTCGCCAGCCGGACCGGCGCGCCGACGATCAAGACACCCGTGGAGGAGATGCAGGCCGCATCGGTGATCTTCCATCTGGCGGGGATCGACAAACGGGCGTTTCTTGAGGGCGTGCGTGCCGATCCGCAGACCTATGCCGACTGGACGACCGGGGAGTGGGCCGTGCAGACCACTGGCAAGGAGGACGCCCTGTTCTCGCCGTTTTTGCGCACGCCGTTTCAACGAGCCGCCCGCGACGGGCTGATCGCGGCCGAGCTCCAGACGCTGGCGGGAACATGGGGCGCGGTCCACGACTCAGGCGAGCTCACGTACCTGAACGTCGTCCATCTCGCCGGGTGCGACGGCACCGATCCCGACAGCCTCACGCGCAACGAGATCGAGGGCCGCCGGCAGGCCGCAGCGGCGATCGAGGCGCTGCGCTCCTACACCCCCGGTTGCGCCGGCGCGCGGCTACGCAACTTCGGGATGACGATCGGGATTCGGGACACGCGCAAGCTCGACGCCGTCTACAACCTCACCGAAGCCGACGTCCGGTCCGAAGGCCGGTTCGACGACTCGATCGGGATCTATCCCGAGTTCATCGACGGCTACGGCGTGCTCGTGCTGCCGACCACCGGCCGCTACACGCAGATCCCGTACCGCTCGATGCTTCCGAGGCGGGTGCGACGACTGCTCGTCGCCGGTCGCGCGATCGGCGGCGACCGGATCGCGCATGCCGCGACCCGCAACATGGCCTGCTGCATCGTCACCGGGCAGGCCGCCGGGGTCGCGGCCGCCATCTCGCTCGACGCCGACCGCGAGCTCGACGACCTTGAGCTGGCGCCCGTGCAACGTGAGCTCGTGCGCCAGGACGTCCGGCTCGACTGACCCGGATCCGGAGCTCAGCCACGACGGGAAGTCTCCGCGATCGGAACGGCGCCGAAAAGCTCGTGGTGGTCAGAGGTCGCTGAGCACGCGGTCGACGTCTTCCCGCCTGAACTCGCCCGGCCGGGATGAGACAGGGTCGTTGCTGGGCGGGGTGGGGATGTCTTCGGGGATCCACCACTGCTGGTCGCCGCTACGTTCCTGTTCGAGCGTGATGAGCGCATGGCGCGCGGCCAGGTAGGCAGGCGCGAGGGCGAGTTCTTGGATGCGGGTCAGGATGCTTTCGATCAGCGGTCTGGTGTCTTGATCTCTGATCCCCTCAAGCGTTTTGGCGAGGCATGCGACCAGCTCTTGGTCGCGTTCAAAGAACCCGAAGACCGAGAGCGTGTCGGGGTCGTGTGCTTGGAGAGTCTGGGCAAGCGAGAGCCATTCGTCGACGCGGGTCAGCTCGGATCGGTCTAACTGTCCCGACGGGGAGGCGGGGTACAGCTCAGCCCAGGTCAATCCGAGCTGCGGTGGTCGGATCGAGCCAGGAGCCCATTCCTTGAGGGCGTACCAGTGCTCGAGCACAGACGCGGACAGCGGCCGCTGTTCCCGGTCCCAGCGTCTGGCGATGGCGTTCAGGACGTTTGCCGCGAGGTTGCGCGCTTCGTGCTTCTGGGTGCGCGCGATGTCGACCGCCCGCAGGCTTTGCAGCGCCAGGAGCAGTTGCGTGAGTTCCTGGTCCTCCAGCTGACCGCCGAGCGGGAGCATCCGGTCACCGAGTCGATCCCAGTCGCTGTCGTTGACCAGCAGCGGCAGCGTCCGCTCGCCTGAGATACCGCCGGCCTGGGAAAGGGCAAGCATCGCTCCGTGCAGACCGCAGGCCTCCAGAAAGCGTTGCCGGGCGGTAGCGTCCTCGCGCAGTTCGTTGATCACGAGGTCGCGCCAGCTGGGGTGCACCCAGCCGACTCCGAGCGGGGTGACGCGCAGAAAATGATCGGTGAGACGGTCGATCAGTTCGCGCGGCGGCCGGCTCAGACCTCCTGTGTGATGTCGGCGGACCGTAGCGGCCAGCTCGCGCTCGTCGATCAGCCCTTCGGGCGCGTCCAGCAACGCGATCAGCAACTCTCGATGCTCGGTCCCCAACGCCCGGAACGAGGTCCGCATCGCTTCAGTCGGCGAGGCCAGCCCCCGCACAAGCTCGTCCCGCACCCGTTCAGGACCGTCCCGGACCGCGATCTGCTGTAACGCCTCGAGTCGGTCGCTGACCAGACGGCGGATCCGCTCCGGTGTGAAATAGGGGTTCTCGACGATCGCCAGGGCCGCCGAGCGCACCAGGTCGCGAGCCGCATCGCCCGCATCGCGGGCCTTGGCATGGCGAAACAAGATGAGCGTCTTCTCAGTCAGGTCCAGATCGCTGGCATCGACCAGCACTTCGCCCGGTGCAGGAAAGCGTTCGGAGTGGTGCTCGCGCTGAACGCGACGCAGCCCGGCCTTCAGCGGCGCTGGCCGCGAGGTCCAGATCAACCAGTGATCTGGGTCGAGCATGGTCAGTAGCCGACCCAGCGACTGGGCCCACCGCTCCGCGGCATCCGGCCGATATTCCGTGGAACCGAACGCGTCATCGGCCACGAACACCTGTCGCCTGGAGGGATCAAAGACCCGCCATAGCTGGTCGGGGCTGTTGCACTCATGCGCTTCCCAGCCATCGGTCATCTGCGCCAGCGCCAGCATCTGAGCGACTGCCGTCTTGCCCATCTCTGGCGGGCCGGTCAGCACCACGAACCGGTGCTGAGCCAGCACAACACGCGCGTGCTCATATGCCCGCGTCGGCCAGAACACCCTCGCCAACGCCTGAGCCTGCTCGACATCCAGCGACGAACGTGCCCGCACACCCGCCGAGAGCAGCGGCGACAGATCCCGCGACCCCAGCACCGACGGCATCGCCGCTCGAACACCTGGGTGGCGATCCAGACTTTCGCCAAGCTCACGATCCCCGCACACGACAACGCTCCGAACCTCGGACCACGCGGCTGCCTGCAGCGCAGCGCGCGCCGCGGTCCCATCGAGATTGGTGAGCACCAGCAACCGGTCATCACACCAGGACCCCAAACCCGCAAGCCGCTTCATGAACGAGACGATCCGCCGCTCAGGCGAGTCCTCCGCTGCAACCCACACCACGACCACCGTGACCGGCCTCTCAAGACGCAGTCCGGCCGTCGCGAAGGTCACCGGCCTATCAACCAGTGCCACCCGTTCGGCATCAGCATGACCCGTCCACCGCACGTCATCGACGCCAGCGTCCGCGGCCAACAGCAACGAACACACACGCTCGAACTGCAACCACCCCAGTTCATCCAGCCGATACGCGGCAGGCGCCGATGAGAACGAGTGACTCGCCACTCAGAAGATCGTCCCACGGCACCACTCAGAACCCAAGCGCCGCCTCGATGCGACAGCCACGCCGGCCGGGCCGGCTCGTCGGGATCGGTCCCGGTGCTCTGCAGCATCCGAGGCGTATTGCCGATCGCCTCCCAGGGCAGATAGCCCGTCATCGCGGTGAAGGCTTCGTTGACGTACAGGATCCGCGGCCCACCGGAGGCGAGATCGACCGGCTCCGCCTCGGTTACCACGACCGAGTCCTTGGCGTTGGCCATCACCCACGCGAACAGGACAGCTCGCCGAGCCAGGTCAGTCGGGGCGGCTGAGTCGCGCCGGTTTGAGCGTGGTCGGCCGGAAAGCGGTCATACCTCGTTATCGCCAGGTTCACGAACGACGCAGCGCGAGGATCCCGTTCGCCGGCCTCTCAGCCGGTGTTGATCGCCCCCTCGAGCGTCTGTGCGAGCAGCGCCTGTCCGGCGTAGCTGGGATGCACGCCGCAGGTGCCCGGCGACCCCAGCTGGGTCAGCAGGCCGGCGGTGCAGGTGTCGTTGCCCGAGTGCGCTGAGGCGAGGGCGAACGTTCGGTAGGCGTTGGCGATCACCACGTGGAAGGGTTTGGCTGCGGCGTCGTCGGCGCGGTTGAGCTCGGTGGACTCCGCGTTCGCGATCGGCGAGGCGTAGTCGAGCGAGTAGTAGTTGACGATCGCCAGTTGCCCCGTGTAGCCGGCCTTGGTCCGGATCGTCGACAGGATCGTGCGGACGTTCTTGGCGATCACGTGGAACACGTGCTGCTGCTCGGCAGTACTGGCACAGCCGTCGGCGGTGGTCTCCTGGCAGATGAACAGGTCGTTGGCGCCGATCATCAGCGAGACCAGCCGCACCCCGGGATGAGCCTTGAGGTAGCTGACCGCGTAGGCCAGCTGCGAGCCTGAGTAGCGGACGTGCAACGGAAACTCCTTGCGATAGCTCACTCCCGAGCCGCCTGGAACGTTTTCGCAGCCGTTGCTCTGAGCCGACGCGTTGATCAGGCTGGAGGAGGTCTCACCCGGACAGGCGGCGTTGGCGACGCGCAGATGCAACTCGGTCCCGAGCATCTTGGGGTACGCGAGGAAACTGGCGGCGTCGCGATAGTTAGGAGTGGGGACGACAGCGGACTCCTCATAGCCGAACGTCACTGAGTCGCCCAGCGCCAGATACCCCGACCCGGCGACCACGGGCGGGGCGCCACGGTCTTTCGGCGCTGAGGTCTTGGCCGTGGCGGTCGCGCCCGCCAACGCCCAGAGAAGTGCCGCGCAGATCAGCGCCATGGCGCCGATGAGCGCACAACGAGTGCGGCGGGATGCAACCTGACCCATCGATCCTCCTCCTCACCTTTTCTGCCCGGCTCGACGCCGAGGCGAGAGGAGCCTACTGCGCAACCCGCCACCGCGCGGCGCGGTCCCCCGCCCGCGGCACCCCGGTAACGAGCGCCCAAGACTCGACTCGCGCCCGCGTCACCGCGTCGACTTTGACGGGCTACGGCTGGGCGGCGGAGCGCACCACGATCTCGCCGACGTTCACGTTCTCCGGCTGAGCCAGGGCGGCGGCGACGCCTGGCGTCGGCCACGAGCGCGTCGACGCGACCGTACTGCTCGACGGCGAGCGCAACGAGCCGGCTGAGCTCCACGGGTCGCGTGACGTCCGGCGCTCGCCCCGGTGATCGCGATGACCTGATCCTCGATCTCCATGGTTGCCTCCTCAGGCCGTTCCGGCGGCGGACACGTTGACCCGCGACTCCTGACGCCGGGTGCTCGAGGTGCTCACCGACACGGTCCTGGCGCGTCGCGTCGTGGCGGAGTCATTTCGGATCGGTCGGCTGTGCTCTACTGCGCGTGGCCGACGTGGTGGTCACGGTTGTGGTGAGACGATGAACGAGGAGGGTTTCGGATGGCGTTGCGAACGACGGTGGTGGGCTCGTGGTGGAAGCGTGACGAGGACGAGGACGCTCTGGCCCGGTTTCACCGCGGCGAGCTTTCGCCTGACGAGGGGAAGGATCTGCTGGATCGGGCAGCTGCGGCGGCGATCGCGGAACAGCGGGATCTGGGGTTGGACGAGTGGACCGGCGGTGAGTATTTCACCGACAACTTCATCGACCACATGCAGCGGGTGCTGCATGGCTTCGAGGTCGACAAGCCTGACGAGCCCGATCCGTTTGACTACGACGATCTGGCGCACGGCGTGATCACCGGTGAGCTCTCAGCGCCCGATGGGCTTGGGTATGCGCGGGCGTATCAACGCGAGCAGAAGTTGCCGGGCGGCGTGCGGAAGGCGACGGTGGTCGGGCCACTCGAGATCGCGGTCCACGTTCAGGACCAGACCCCGGAACTGATGCGCCAGATGCCCAATCTGATCGCGATCGTCAATCGGGAGGTCCGTGAGCTGGCTGCGGCGGGCTGCCCACACGTGCAGCTTGACGTGCCCATCTTCGGCGTGCTGATCAACGCCGGGCAGATGACCGCCGAGGACGCGGCGGGCATCGTCGCTGGCTGTTTTGCGGGGATCGACGGCGTCACGCGGGGAGTCCACCTGTGTAACGGGAACTTCAAGGGCCGGCCCATGTCAGGCGTGGTGCGCAACGCGGCCTGGGTGCCGTTCTTGCAGCACCTGGACGGCGTGATCGACGTGGCGTCGCTGGAGTGCAGCTACTTCGCCGAATACCTCGAACGGGACGCGTTCGCCGAGATGCCCCAGAGCATCGAGCTGGCCGCGGGAATCGTTGACGAGGCCAGCTACGGAATCGAGACGGTCAAGAAGATCCGCGACCGCGCCGCTGACTGGGCGCGCGTCGTCGGCGAAGAGCGTCTGTGGATCTCAGCGTCATGCGGCTTCGGGCGCCACCCCGCCCGAAGCCGACCGGTGCTCCGTACCAAGGTCGAGCACATGATGGAAGCAGCCGCCTCGTTCTGACCGAGGCGTTGCGACGCGAGAGCCGAAACACACGCGGCGTGGGCGCCGGCTGTCGCTGCGGACACGTCATCCCCTGTGGTGTCGTCCGTGGCTCGCTTTGAACGTCAGCGTGCGGTGGACGACCACAAGGGTCTTGCCGCCACTGCGCTCGGTCACCGTGAGCTTGGCCTTGAAGTGATGGCGCTTGGACAGCAGCCCGCGACCGGTGCGGTTGAGCTTGAGCTTGATGTGAACGGTCTTGCCGGCCCCCACCGTGGTGCTCGCGCCACCCAGCTTTACGAGCTTGTGCCGGCGCTTGCCACCCGGCTTGCCGGCGCTCACCTCGATGATCCGCCCTCGGCTCAGCGTCTCCTTGGCGGTGAGTTCGAGCGAGACCGGGCAGCTCCCCGCTCCCTTGCACGACACCGGGACGGTCGCGGTCGATCTCTTGACCTTCGCGTGTCCGACCGAGATGCTGCCGGCATGCCCCAGAGGAGGCGGCGGCGAGCTCGTCGTGACCGTCTCATCGGCGCCGAACAATGTCCCGAAGTCGCTCGTGGCGACGGCGCGGTAGTGGACGACCGTGCCCGCCGGGAGGCCGCTCAGGGGCGCGCTGAACGTGTCGATCGCGTCGTCGGGCCCGAGCGTCTGCGGGGCCGTCGACTGCCCGTAGGCGGTGGTCGTACCGAACTGGAACGAGACCTCGACCGCCGCACCGTTGGGGTCGACCGATCCGTTCAGCGTCGCCGAGGATTCCGTCACCGCGCTCGGTCCCCCCGTCGCCGGCGTCGTCGACTGGTATGCGTCCGCGAACAGGCTGAGCGGGGCGGTCCCGTCGGTGAACAGCAGGAACGGTGTGCCCACGGCCCCTCCCTGGCAGCTCGCTCCGTCCGCGTTGAACGGGTTGGCGGTGCACGACGAGGAAATCGGCTCGCGTACGTCGGCCTGGGCGGTCGGCGTCAGCGGCACATCTGACTCGTCGAGCACGAACGTCGGGTCCGCCGGGTTGACGAAGTGGCCGACGAACGCCCGCTCGACCCCGGCGACGCTCTCTCGCCACGTCACGTACGGGGTGTTGCCCGAGAACGTGATGTCCGCGCGGGTCGCCCCGTCGGGTCCAGCCGAGATCGGCGCCCCGTTGTTGGCCAGCACGAACCGCGCGGCCGTGCCGGTGCCGACGAGCCGGGAGACGAACACCTGCTGAAGACCGCCCGTGTCCTCGTCCCACGTCACCCATGGCACGGTCGGGTTGCCGGCGGTCATCGTCCCGGCGGCGACGCGCGGGTCCTCGGCGTCGGCGGCCGGGTTGGCGTTGAGCGAGCACGCGTCTTCGTTGGCGACGCTCTGGCCGCAGAAGCCGCCGCCGGCCGAGTCGTCGAGCACGCCCTGGGCTCCGCTCCCCACCGCGATCCAGTTGAAGCCGCCGTCGACGGGTCCCGTCGGGGGCGCCGTCGTGCTCGGCGCGACGGCCTTGGCGGCGAACACCATCTCGTTGTCGTTCAGGCCGGCGCCGCTGTTGTTCTGCTCATACCAGACGACCCACGGCACAGAGTCACTCGGACCGGTGAACGCGATGTCGGGCTCGACGCCGTCGCGGGTGCGATCGACGTTGAGCGACGGATCGCCGCCGAGCCGCTCGACACCCACCTGCTGCCAGCAGAACCCGCCGTCCGGAGCGGCCGTCGGATCTGCCGCCGCCGGCGTGACGCCGATGCAGTTCGTCTGACCTGGACCGATCGGCTTCTCGACAAAGATCTGGTTCTTGCCAACGCCTGGCGCGTTGGCGCCGATCTCCTGCCAGGTCACCCATGGCCCCGGCGCCGACGGATTGAGCGTCGAGCCTCCGGCCACGGCGGGGTTCTCCGCATCTTCATCGGTGTGGATGTTCAGCGATGGGACCTGCACGGCTCCCCCACCCAGGCCACGGCCCTGGCCGGCGAAGATCCACTTTCCCTGATTGGCGTCACCCGTGTTGTCAAAGCGGCTGGCGAAGATGTTCTCCGCACCGAAGCCCGCGCCGGTCGTGGTCTCGTACCAGGTCGCCCATGGCACCGTCCGCCCGGCGCCCGCGAAGTCGATCTCCGGCGCCTCGCCGTCCTGGCCCTGGTCAAAGTTGAGCGACCCCGAGAACAGCGGGGCCGCGCTGGAGCGTCCGCCGACGGTGCCCGAGCCGCGAGTCGTCCAAGCCCCTCCGGCGAACGACCGCGAGAACACCTGATCGTGCGCGCCTCCGGCCTCCTGCTGACGGAAGATCGCCCACGGCACGGCGACCTTCCCGGCAACGAGCGCTCCGCCGACCACGTCGGCATTCGTCGGGTCCTCGCCGTTGACGCTCAGCGCCGGGTTGATGCCCGACGCCAGATCATCATTGACCTGCCCGCCTGCCGGAAGCGGCACGAAGGCGTGCGCTGGAGCAGCGGCCGCCGCCGCCATGACCGTTCCGACCAAGGCGACGCCAAGTCGCCGCGCGAAAATCCCCTGGATGCCCATTGTCCGGTCCCTCCGTGGATGTGACTGAACGAACCGGGCAACCATATGCGGATCCGCCCGTCCAGTGGAAAAAACTATCCCAGCCACGCCGCCGGGACGTCGTGCGCAATACGGTGGGCTTCCGATGGGCCAGCGTCAGATCCCCCGACCGGCGCGAACTGACCTCCGAATGACCTACTACGGTCGCGATCTCGCGCGGGTCCACCACCGCGGATTTGGCTTTCACGCCACGACGTGCGCGCCGGGAGTTCTTGCGCTCCTGGAGCCGGTGCTGGCACGCGATGGCGTTGTGCTCGAGATCGGTTGCGGAAGCGGGCTCTTGACCCGAGAGCTGGTCAACGCCGGCCATCGCGTGATCGCGACTGATGCATCACCGGCCATGCTGGACGTCGCCCGCGACTACCTTGGCACCGACGCGCCGGAGCTTCGAGAGCTTGCCTTACCGGACGACCCACTGCCCGACGCCGACGCAATCGTCGCGATCGGGCATCCGATCAACTACCTGCCCGACGCCGAGGCAGTCGACCGCGCCCTGATCGCGATCGCGCACGCGCTTGCACCCGGTGGCGTGCTCGCATTCGACATCTGCGATCTCAGCTGGGGAGCGGTCAGGTCCGACGCGATCGGGCAAGGCCGCGTCGGCCCGGACTGGGCGATCATCACCGAGTTCTCGACGCCCGCACCCGATCGCTTCGTCCGCGACATCACGACCTTTCTTCCCAACCCCGACGGCTCCTGGCGCCGAGCATCCGAGCACCACGAGAACACCCTGATCGACACCTCGCAACTGCCCGACAGGCTCGCGGCGTTGGGGGTCACTGCCCGGCTCGGCAGCGCGTTTGGCGACGAGACGCTGCCTGAGGGCCTGTACGTGGTCTCAGGGACTCGTGACCCTTGACCGGCCCAGAGTGCCGATCGAGCGACGTCCTCATGGTTCGTTGCCCGAAGCGAGACGCGCGCCGACGCGGTTCCCGGGGTCTGACCCTCGGACGGCGGGCGCGACGAGCGGCAGAAAGATCTGGTCGACGATCTCCTCGAGCGTCTCGCTTGACGGCGGTCGGTGGGTGAGGATCAGCTCGTGGCGGATGAGGTCGAGCGGGAGTCGCGCCACGCGTTCGGGCACGTGCTCGCGCGCTTGACCACGGGCGGCCGCGCGGGCGAGCGCCCGGTTCATCACCTCGCCGCCGCCGCGGGCGAGCCGGTCGATGATCGTCGCGGAGGCTTCGTCGGCCGTCAGGTCGTTGAGGAGCCCGATGACGGTCGCGGGGCCGATATCGGAGATCCGACTTGCGGCCTGGCGCATGATCCTCAGCACGTCCTCGCGCAGGCTGCCGGTGTCGGGGATCCGGGCCGCGCCGGTCGGCTGCTGGTGGAGCAGCGCCGCGATCACGAGCTCGTGCCGACTGGGCCAGCGGCGGTAGATCACCGCGCGGCTCGTTTCGGCTCGGTCGGCGACGCGTTCCATCGTCAGCTTCGCGTAGCCGACGCTCTGCAGCTCGGTCCAAGCGGCGTCAAGCAGGGCGTTCTCGAGGGCTGCGCCGCGGCGTCGGGTGGCGACCGGGCGGTCAGGGGATGAGTGTTCGGCGGTGGACATCGAAAAATTTTAGGAGACACCTTGCATCTTATCACCGACCATGTTTAGATACACGCTGTCTCTTACATCGCCCTCCGGAAGGACACCAAATGTTGCTTCTCATCCGTTCCCGTTATCCACGCATCGCCAACATCCTCGGCTTCGTCACGGGCGTGATCACGCTGGCAATCGGTCTGGCTTGCGGCGCCTCGACGATCGTCCTGATCCTCGGCGGTGGCAGCTCGGTCGCGCTGAGCGTCGCCCGTTACGTCGGCAAGCGCCACCCCCGGCTGTTCGCGGGCCGCGGCACCGCCGCCGCGCGATGAGCAAACACGCGGTCCCGTCCTGCCGGGCTGCGGCCGAGCACTCGGTCGCGGTGCCCGGCGGGACGATCTACTACCGCACCGAGGGCTCCGGCCCACCGCTGGTCCTGATCGGCGGTGGGCCGAGCAACGCCGACACGCTCCGCACGCTCGCAGGCCACCTCGCCACCGGCCGCACGGTCATCACGTACGACCGCCGGGGCTACTCCGCAGCCGCCAAGATGATCCCTCGCAGCCGGCAGGCATTGCCGTCCACGCCGGCGACGGTCCGCCGTGGAGACATCGAGCTCTTCATCCACCGCGACGTCCCCGCGATCGCTGACTACCACCTCGACCTCGACCGCATCACCTCATCCGCTCGCCGCGCGCCTCGCACCGCTCCTGCTCTGACCTGCCACCCCCGACGCTCATCGCTTGAGGCGTGATCACACCTCGAGCTGTCCCGCATAGCGCCATCTGATCTCGCCGTTCGCTTCACCAGTCCGGCGGAAGCCGACTCGTTCGAGGGTGCGGATCGAGGGCACGTTGTTGGGGTCACAGCCAGCGACGACGACATCGACGCTCGGCTGGGAACGTGCCCATCTGACAAGCACGCCGGCCGCCTCGGTTGCATATCCGCGACGGCGTCGGCTGGGGATGACGCCGTAGCCGAGCTCGATCGTGCCACCGTCGTCGGGCGGCCCGCGGAAGCCAATGTCCCCGACCACGCTTGCAGTACGGCGCTCGATCATCACCCAGACGCCAAAGCGCTCCGTGTCCACCGATGCGCCCGCGTGACGTTGCAGCACGCCCAGCAGATGCGGACCCGGCCACTCGGCCGCGAGTCGTGAGCCCAAGGCGCGACACGCTGCCTCCCGATCCCCCGGCAAGGCCGCGGCTGCCTGTGCAGGCAGAGGCTGCAACTCCAGGTGGTCGGTGAGCAGTCTGAGCATTCGTGTCGCGCAAACCTATTAGGAGCGGCGACAACTCGCTCACCGCCGGGCGGAGCGGCCTTCGGTCGACCGATGTTGGCCGGTGTCAGGTCAGGCCTGCGTCGAATATCTGCGTGCTGGCGCCGGGAAGCGACGCGAAATCAGCCGAACCATCGGTGAGGACCAGTTGCTGGAGATCCCCGAAGGCATCGGTGAGAAGAATCGAATAGTTGCCTGGCGCGCCTTCCAGCCATTCAAGCCTGACTCGGATGAGAGCTCCGACGCCACAGGTAGCGGCCAGCGAGGCAAGGCGCCATGGGGTGTCGCGCGCTTGGAGAGTGTTGGCGATCGCATCGGTGAGATGGGTCATTTTCATGGCCTCCCGTTCGCGCAGCTCCGGTGTCGCGGAGATGACACGGTGTCGACGCTGTTTGAGAGCGCGGTCGCTTTCGAATCGCGGCACGACCGAGAGGAACGCGTGGAGCAGCATCGGCAGTGGCGGCAGATCAGGCGCGGACGCCACCGCCTCGACGATCGATGCTTGCATTTCGGCTTCCCCGTCGAACAGAACCTCTCGCTTATCCGGAAAGTGGCGGAAGTACGTCCGCTCGGTCACGCCGGCCAGGGCGGCGACCTCAGCGGCCGTTGTCTGTTCGAACCCTCGCTCCGCGTAGAGCCCGAGCGCCGCGTTTTGAAGCCTTTGACGCACGCCCTTCCTGCTGCCGGCCATGGGTGGATCCTAGACCGCGATCGTCAGTCGCTGACTTTCAGCTATCGTCAGTGACTGACGATCCTGTTCGCCCCGTTTTGGAGGTCCCATGCGCGTTTTCATCACCGGCGGCTCTGGTATGACCGGGCCCGCCGTCGTCAGCGAGCTGATCAACGCTGGCCACTTCGTGATCGGACTGGCGCGCTCAGACGCTGCAGCAGCACGACTTCAAGCACTGGGCGCCTCCGCGCTACGGGGCTCGCTGCAAGACCTCGACCGTCTACACGCTGGAGCCGCAAGCTCCGACGGGGTGATTCACATGGCGTTCAGCAGCGATCGCACCGACCCGGCGGCCCGAGCTCGCCACGACGTCGAAGCGATCGACGCGCTCGGTGACGCCCTCGCAGGCAGCGGGAAGCCGCTCATCGCCACTTCTGGGACCCTCGTCATGCCGGCAGGCAAGATCAGCGCAGAGACAGACGCGCCCGATGAAAACTCGATCGGCGCACACCGCATTCCAGGCGAACGTGCGGCGCTTGCGCTCGCGCAGCGCGGCGTACGGGCCAGCATCGTCCGGCTCGCCCCCACCGTCCACGGTCCCGGCGACTACGGGTTCGTTGCAGCTCTCGTCGCGGCCGCCCACCAGACAGGTGTCTCGGCTTACATCGACAGTGGCGAGAACCGCTGGCCCGCGGTGCACCGCCTCGACGCGGCGCGCCTCTACCGGCTGGCACTTGAGAACGCTGCCGCCGGAACGGCCCTGCACGGCGCCGCAGAAGGCGCAGTGACACTGAAGAGCATCGCTGACCAGATCGGCGTACGGCTGGGTGTTCCTTCGGTTCAGCTGACCTTCGACGACGCCGTAAAGCACTTCGAACACGCCAGCGAGCACTTCGGAGGGACCTTCCTGGCGACCATTCTCGCCGTCGACGCGCCGGTCTCCAGCGACCTCACCCGATCGCTGCTGCACTGGGAGCCGACGCACTACACGCTGCTTGAGGACATCCAGCACGGCGACTACATCGCCCGCGTCTCAATCGCACCGTCGCCGTAAGGTCCGGCGTCGTCGGGCCCCGCGCTCGCGCCTCTTGGTAGGGCTAGCTGTACCGCGCAAGACACGTGTTGTCCGGCTGGTGAGAACGCTGCCCGGCCTCCAGGCTGTAGTCACGCGGTCAAACGAACCATTCGGCAAGAGGGAGCAGACGTCTCGGTGCCGAGGGAGCGGATCCGGCCGCCCCCTGTCGCTCCTCGCCGAGGAGCCGAGCGGGGTCCCGAACCCAGAAAGAGCTCCATGTTCACGATCACCCTCCCCAGATCTGATGTCACGAGCGGCGAGGTCGTCGACGCGTTGCGTCGCGGCCTCGGACCCCGGTACAGCGTGCTGCCGGGGAAGGGCGTCAACTGGAACCCGGTCGGTGCGCCGCGGCCCGATCATCCGGACACGATCATGGTCGGCACCGGCTCCACGCGGCTGTTTCGCGCCCAGGTGAGGATCTCCCATGAAGCCGGGGAGACGATCCTGAACGTCAGCCCCGGCGGGATCGGCCCGGTGCCGCGCATCACAAATGGGCTCTGGATCGCCCGCAAGATGCGCCAGGTTCTGCGTGGCGCCTCCAGCCTGCGTTGAGGGGACCACCGTGCCTTCCTCACTGATTGGCCTCGACGGTCGCACACCAGGCAGCACGGTGAGCCGACTTGAGCCGACGCCCTTGACGCCCGCCGCGCGTGCCGCTGATTTGACGAAGTCCTACGGAACCAGCGACGGCGTCGTGCAGGCCCTCGACGGGGTCAACGTGGAGTTCGAACGGGCGCGGTTCACCGCCGTGATGGGCCCGTCAGGCTCGGGAAAGTCGACGCTGATGCACTGCATCGCGGGACTGGACCAACCCACCTCGGGTCGTGCGTTCGTCGGAGACCAGGAGATCGGCCTGCTCGATGATGCAGGCCTGACCGAGTTGCGCCGGGACCGGATCGGCTTCGTGTTTCAGTCGTTCAACCTCGTACCGACGCTGAGCGCAGCTGAGAACATCCTGCTTCCGCTCGACCTCGCCCGGGTGAAGATCGATCAGGCGTGGTTTGACCAGCTCGTGCGAGCCCTTGGCATCGCCGATCGCCTCTCGCACCGTCCGACCGAGATGTCCGGCGGCCAGCAGCAACGAATCGCGTGTGCCCGGGCACTGATCCGGCGTCCCGAGCTGGTCTTCGCCGACGAGCCCACCGGCAACCTCGATTCCAGGTCATCCGCCGAACTGCTCGCCTTTCTGCGCGACGCGGTAACTGAGCACGGGCAGTCGATCGTGATGGTCACCCATGACCCGCGAGCGGCGGCCTACGCCGACCGGGTCGTGTTCCTGGCCGACGGCCGGGTGGTGGGCGAGCTGGCCTCGCCGACAGCAGAGCTGGTCCTGCACCAGATGATGAAGCTGGACAGCTAGCCATGACCAGGATCACGCTCCGAGGACTGCTCGCCCGCAAGCTGCGCCTGGCGCTGACCGCCATGGCGATCGTCCTGGGAGTGACGTTCGTCACCGGGACGCTGGTCCTCACCGACACGCTGAACCGCACGTTCAACACGCTGATCGGCACCGCCTATCAGCACATCGACTTCCAGATCCGCGGCACGGCGGCCTTCAACAACGACACGGCGGCTGCCGCCAATCCGACCAGCAACCGCAAGCCGGTCCCGGCATCGATCGCGGCGGCGGTTCGGCGGCTGCCCGGGGTCGCGTCCGTCGACCCCTCGGTCGCCGGCTACGCCCAGTTCGTCTCCCGCGGCAGCGCGATCGGCAGCTCTCGTTCGGCGTTGGGGTTCTCGTTTGACCGCAGCCGGCTGTCGGCGGTGCGCCTCGTCCAGGGCAAGGCTCCCAGCGCCGCCGATGACGTGGTGATGGACAAGGGGACGGCCACCAAGTACCACTTCCACGTCGGCGATCGAGTGCGAGTGCTGTCGGGCGGCCCGCCCCGTAGCTTCACGATCACCGGCATCGTGACCTTCGGTACCGCCGACAATCTGGCGGGAGCGACGCTGGCCGGCTTTGACCTGCCGACGGCACAGACCCTGTTCAACACGCACGGTAGCTACGACACGATCGACGTTCTGGCCAAGCCGGGTGCCGACAACATCCGCCTTGAGCGGGCGATCGCCAAGATCCTCCCGCCGGGCGTCCAGGTGGTCACCGGTGCAACGGTCGTCAGCGAGCTCTCAAGCGCCGTCAGCAACGCGCTGTCGTTCCTGTCGACGGTGCTGCTGGTGTTCGCCTTGATCTCCCTGTTCGTCGGTTCGTTCACGATCTTCAACACGTTCTCGATCACGGTCGGCCAGCGGACCCGGGAGTTGGCGCTGCTGCGGATGGTCGGAGCCAGCCGCCGCCAGGTTTTCCGGTCGGTGCTGGCGGAGGCCGTCATCGTGGGATTCGCCGCCTCCCTGATCGGTCTGGGGCTGGGCGTGCTGGCCGCGATCGCCCTCCGGGCGCTCCTGGGAGCGTTCGGCGTGACGCTGCCCTCAGCAACGCTGGTGTTCGAAGGCCGCACCGTCGCGGTCGCGCTCGCGGTTGGTGTCGGGGTCACCGTGGTCTCAGCGATCGGCCCGGCCCGCCGCGCGGTGCGGATCGCGCCCGTCGCCGCGCTCCTCGGGTCCCGCGACCAGCCGGTCGAGTCCGTGCGACGGCGGGCCACGATCGGCGGCCTCGCGGGGACCGGGGGCATCGCCGTCCTGGTGGCCGGGTTGATCGCTCCGGCGATTGCGCTCGTCGGGCTCGGCGCGGTGACCGTGTTGATCGCCGTCAGCATGCTGGCACCGATCGTCGCGCGGCCGATGTCAGGTCTGCTGGGGCGTCCGCTGGCCGCCCTGCTCGGCGCACCCGGCAGGTTGGGACGGGAGAACTCGATGCGCAGCCCACGGCGGACCGCCCAGACCGCTGCCGCCCTGATGGTCGGCATGGCGCTCGTGTCGGCGATCGCCGTGCTCGGCGACTCGCTCTCACGCTCGGCGAGGTCCAACCTCGAAAGCGCCGTCGCCGCCGACGAGATCATCACCGGCCCAAGTTCGGGGTTCAGCCGCTCGGTCAGCACCGCGGCGTCCCGCATTCCCGGGGTGTCGACGGTCACGAACGTGTACAAGGGACAGTTCGAGCTGCGCAGCTCACTCTCGAGCCTGGACGCCGTCAACCCGGACGGCCTGCGGCGGACGGTTCATCTGGCGATCACCGCTGGGACAGGCGCTCCCGCCCTCGCCGCCGGCGAGCTGCTGATCGACACCACCGCGGCCAGCGCCGAACACCTGTCGGTCGGCTCGGTGGTACCGGTCACGTTCGCCCAGACCGGCCGCGCGACGATGCGAATCGGTGGGATCTTCAAGGCCAATCCGCTGATCGGCAGCTACGTGGTCGGCGCCGGCTTCTTCCGCTCCCACTTCCACAACCCGCTGCCGATCGCCGTCCTGATCAGCACGCAACCGGGCGCGCATCACGTCGAGCAGGCCATCAACCGCTACCTCGACGTGTACCCAAACGTCGGGGTGCAGTCGCGAGCCCAGTTCGAACGGTCCCAGCAGGCGACGGTCAACCAGGAGCTCGGCCTCGTGTATGTGCTGCTCGCGCTCGCCATCGTCGTCGCGCTGATCGGGATCATCAACACCCTGATGCTGTCGGTGTTCGAGCGCACCCACGAGCTCGGCCTGCTCCGAGCGGTGGGGATGAAACGCCGCCAGCTCCGGGCGATGATCCGGTCCGAGGCCGTGATCATCGCCGTGTTCGGAGCGGTCATCGGCGTCATCGTCGGGACCGCGCTGGGGGTCGCCTTCGCGGCGGCGCTCAAACAGCAGGGCATCACCGAGATCGCCATCCCCTTTGCCAGCTTGGTGGGTTTCGTGATCCTCGCTGCGCTGCTGGGGCTGGCCGCCGCCAGCTGGCCGGCCCGCCGGGCCTCCAGAATCGACGTGCTGGCAGCGATCGCGGTCGAGTGACGTGCGGCAGGTCGTCCCTCCGTACTCACCTGTCCTCGGCGATGTTGCGGGTCACTTCAGCGGCGAGGAAGATATGGCCAGGTCCGAGTGATCTCGTGACGCCAGAATCCCTCCCCGTGAAGGCCAAGCTGTCGCTGCTGGCAGCTGCCGGCGTGCCCGCCTGCGCCGGCGCGGTCTGGTTGGCGGCAAATCAGCCGCCGGGCCGCCCAACCGAGCCGGGTCCGGTGCTGACCCTGCTGGTGGGCGCCTCGTTGCTGGGCTGCGGTCTTGCCTCCTGGCGGGCTCGACCGGAGAACCGGGTCGGGAAGATCATGGTGTTCACAGGCTTTGCGTGGTTCGCCGAGCTGCTGATCGACGCCTCGCCGTCGTGGTTGAACACGATCGGACTGGCGGTCCAGGCGGTCTGGATCGTCGGGCTGGTCTATCTGCTGCTCTCGTTCCCGTCCGGCCGGTTGGCGGGGCGCCTCGACCGCGGGCTGTTGGCGGTCGGCGTCATCGCGGGCGTCGGCCTGCAGCTGCTCGCGATGCTCGACGGCAACCGGGCCGGGCTCCGCTGTCCCGGCTGCGCGAACAACCTGCTGCAGGTTGTCCACGAGAATCACAACGCGCTGGGGCTGCTGAACCTCCAGCGACTGGTGGGTGCCGTGCTGATCGTGATCATCATCGCGCTGCTCGTCAGACGCTGGCTGCGAGCCAGCGCAGCTCAACGGCACGCGGTCGCAGCGGTGCTGGCGGCGGGATGCGCCACGCTCGCCGCGCTGGGCGCCACGATCATCCTCGACCTGCTCGGCGACCCGCTCGGCGCACTGCCCGCGAACGTCTACTACGCCTTGATGGCGACCGTGCCGGTGGCGGTGCTGTTCGTATTCCTGCAACGACGGCTGGCGCGGGGAATGGTCGCGGGTCTCGTCGTCGAGCTGGGCGCGCCCAGCGCCTCCGTCGACCTGCGGGAGGCGCTCGCCCGCGCTCTCGGCGACCCGTCGCTGCAACTCGCGTTCTGGTTTCCGCCCGAGCAGCATTACGTGGACGGCGGCGGAGCGCCCGTCAAGCTCCCGGACGAGGACAGCGAGCGGCGATCGACATTCGTCGCGCGTGACGGACACCCGATCGCCGTGCTGGTCCACGACCCGGCGCTTGAGCAGAACGCCGAGCTCGTGGCGTCGGTATGCGCGGCGGCGAGCCTCTCGTTGGAGAACGAGCGCCTCCAAGCCGAGCTGCGCGCCCGTCTGGCGGAGCTGCAGGCATCGCGCTCGCGGCTGGTGCAGGCGACCGACGCCGAGCGGCGCCGGATCGAGCGCGACCTCCACGACGGCACCCAGCAGCGGCTCGTCTCGATCGCGATGTCACTCGGGCTGCTGGAGACAAAGCTGCCGGGCCAGGCGCAAGCCGCCCAATCCCTGGTGCGCGAAACCCGCGAGGCGCTCGGACTCGCCCTGGCAGAGCTGCGGGAGCTGACGCATGGCATCAATCCCCCGCTGCTCACCGAGCGCGGGCTCCCGGTGGCCCTCGACGAGCTGTGCCGCCGCGCGGGGCTTCCCACCCGTCTGGACCTGGCGATCGATCAACGCCTACCCGACCAGATCGAGAGCGCCGCCTACTTCATGGTCAGCGAGGCGCTGACCAATGCCGCCAAACACTCCCACGGCTCAGAGATCCAAGTGTTCGCCTCCCACAGAGGTCAGCGCCTGACCATCGAGATCGGCGACAACGGCATCGGCGGCGCCACTCCGACCGGCGGCTCAGGACTGCGCGGGCTCGCCGACCGCACCGAGGCGCTCGGCGGACGATTCACGATCTCCAGCCCACCCGGACGCGGCACCACATTACGAGCCGAGATCCCATGCGAGTAGCACTCGCCGACGACGCAGTGATCCTGCGCGAAGGGCTCTCCAGGCTGCTCACCGAAGCGGGCTTCGACGTCGTCGGTCTCGCCGCCGACGCGGAAGCTCTCCTCGAGCTCGTGCAGCGCACGCGCCCGGACGTCGCGATCATCGACATCCGGATGCCACCGACACACACCGACGAAGGACTACGCGCGGCCAAAACCATCCGCGAGCGATGGCCCGCGATCGGAATCCTCGTGCTCTCCCAACACGTCAACACCCGCTACGCGCTCGAACTGCTCTCCACCGGGACCGACGGCGTCGGATACCTGCTCAAAGAACGCGTGTCCGATCTCAACGAGCTCTCGGCGAGCGTCAATCGCGTCGGACACGGAGGGTCGGTCCTCGACCCAGCGGTCGTCGGCGAACTCGTCGGCCGGCGCCGACAGGGCGACAACCCGATCGAGCGCCTCACCGCCCGCGAACGGGAAGTGCTTGCGCTGATCGCCGAAGGACGCTCAAACCACGCTATCGCCGAACGGTTATTCGTCACCGAGCACACCATCGAGAAACACGTCAAGAACATCCTCGGCACGCTGGCCCTCCCACAATCCCCGGACGACCACCGACGCGTGCTCGCCGTCATCACTTACCTCAACTCGCAGTAGCCGAGACTCCCCTGGCAAGGCGCCGCGCTGGCGGTGCGCGCCCGCCAGCCCCCCGGCGCGAGCTCGCCGACGAGGTCCAGGGGGGTGATACGGATTGGGGTCGCATGTGGCGCTTAATCCGGCACACCCCCGTCGGCGGTGGGCGACCGCCGCCCTGAGGCGCTGTTGGGCGACGAGGTGATCGACGAGCGTTTGGCCGGCGCTCAGACGAGGAGAGGATCGCCGCCCCGGGCGGGTGCTGAAGCTCCGCGACCGCGACCGCGACCGCGACCGCGACCGCGTGCAGCGCCAGGCCTGTAGCTGGCGATCGCGATCGGGCTTGACGGCAACCGCAAAGTGGGTCAAGGATCTCAAAGCCGATCTACACCGCGATCAAACCCCGACCGGCGATGCTCGCGTTCGAGACCCAGTTCGCAGACCGCATCCCCGACTCACCATCAGCACCGCCTACACAGAAAGCCGGACGCCCTCCCGGATTTTGCAACGACGGCTATCCGAAGGTATGAGCAAAGGCATGGTCGACCTCGATCATGAACACGATCCGGTCCTCACGCAGCGGGTAGGGCTGGCCGGTGTACTTGTGCGAGATGCGGTCGATGATCTCCCAGGCGGGCTCGTCACGGATGGTGTCGGTGACGCGGCCGCGGATGGTGGCCATAGCGGTCGGCTGGTCTCGATCGGTGATCGAGATCGCGACGCGTGGATCGCGGTCCAGGTTGCGCGCCTTTTGGGACCGCGGTGACGTGAGGATCGCGATCTTGTCGGCTTCCAGACCGATCCACACGGGCACGGTGTGGGGGGTGCCGTCGGGCAGGAGGGTGGCAACATGCGCGATGTTGGGTCCCTCAAACAGGTCATGGATGTCGCCTGAGAGTGTGGTCATTGAGGTTTCCTTGCTGCGATCGTGAATGAGCTGTCCGTCGGCGTGGGCGCTGAAGACCTTGCTCATATCCATGCTCCTCTCCCCCGTCCTCTAGCGCCACCACGCATGCGGACAGATCAGCCACGTCGACCTGCGCTGCGCTCACTGCGGCCAGCCGATGCACGCCGGCGACGTCGAGCTACTGCCCGGCCCCGGCGCCTACCGTGATCTACGACGGCGACCCCGCGGGCGGCGTGTGTTCGATCGCGTCCCTGAGCTCGCCGGCGTTGCGCACGCCGTAATCGCGGTAGCAGTTGTTCATCAGCAGGTGCGACTCACGGGCCCGCTCGACGGTGTCGAGGATCGGCGTCGCCAGTTCGGCGATCTCCCGATCGGAGTACAGGTAGCGAAACCGCTCGGCCGCAGTACGAGCTCCACCCTTCCACGTCGCATCGGCGCGGCCGTGAAAGCGCATCACGAACAACTCCGAATCGGTGACCTCCAAGATCCGCGGCAGCTCCGAAACCGACGGCGCGTCCACGGACACCAGGCTCAGGCCGCTGCCGCGCATCAGATCGATCGTCCGGTCGAGGTCGGGCGGCTGCGCGAACCATCTCGGCGAGCGCAGCTCGACGCAGACCCGGTAATCAGGCAGTCGGTCACGCAGCGTCTCGATCTCCTCGCGATTCTGCTTCTTGGGCGTAAACCACGGTGGATACTGAAACAGCACCGCGCCCAGCCGTCCGGCCTCGTGCAGCGGCCAGAGCGCATCGTGGAAACGACGCCATGCCTCCTCGAGCTGCGTCGGTGCGAGGTGGGAGGCGTAGATGTTGGGCTTCTGGCGCACCTCGTCAGGCAATTCGTCGCGCAGGTCGCTCCACAGGCTCCGCGGCTTGGTCGGATGGCCGGTCAGCAGTGAATAGGCCTTGACATCGAAGCGAAACCCGTCCGGCGTACGCTCGGCCCAGAGCCGCGCCTGCTGCTCAGCCGGCGGCGCATAGTAAGTCGAGTCGATCTCGACGACCGGGAACTGCGCCGCGTAGAAGCGCAAACGGTCCTCGGCGCTCATCGAGCGCGCCGGGTACCAGTCAGTCTCCTGTACAAGCGTCTTGTCCGTCCACGAGCATGTGCCGCACAGGACAACGTGCCCTGCGCGCGTGACCGCCGGCCCGATCTCAGACAAGTGCGTTCTCGTCGGTCACGTGGGAAGTTCCTGGCCGGCCCGCTCCGCCACCATGTATCGGGAGTACCAGTCAGGCCAGTCGGGATCTGCGTGGCCGATGCGCTTCTCGTGCTCGCCGTGGGCGGCGGCCGCGCGCCGCAGGGCGCTCGCCAGATCGTTCGCCGACGCGAATGACGTTGCATCCGGGTCGACACGGCCGGGCAGTCGCGTCGTGAGCTCCTGCAACAGCCAGCCGTTGCCGTCGGGATCGCTGAACCACGCAAACGACGCATAGCTGCGGTGATCGGCTGCCGGACCGCTGAGGCGACCGGTCGTCCCGTAGTCAAACCGCGCTCCTGGCCTCCCTTCGTGGAATACCTCGCCGACCTCGACACCGCGGGCGATCAGCTCCTCGCGTGCCGCCGCGATGTCGGCGACGGCCAAGTACAGGCCTGTGGCCGAACCGGGCATGGCCGACGTCAGGTTCGTCCCAAATTGGATTGAACAGCCAGAGCCCGGAGGCGTGAACTGGATCAAGCGGAAGTCATCACCGGTGATGACGTCAGCGTCGAGCCTCCAGCCGAGGGTTCCGTAGAACTCCTTCGCGCGGTCGACATCGGAAACCGGAACCACGACCACCTCAAGGTTCGCATCGACGTTCGTGGCGCTCGCGGTCACAGTGGCGTCGTTGCTGCTGACCTCGGCGTTGCTCATGTTGACCCTCCGTAGGTTGGTGTTGGAATCATGGTCGCGCTCACCGTCGCCTGTCGCGCCCGTGGACTCCCTGGTCGACCCCGAGGCACGTCACACGAGGAAGCCGGGCGGGGACGGTGAGTACCCGGCCAGAGAACATCAGTTGAAACTGATCAAGCTAGACTGATGGTCTGTGACCCAACCCCTCGACGACGACCACCCGAGCGCCGAGCAGCTCGCGGCTGATCTGAGCCCCGAGCAGGTCGCCGCCGAGATCCGTGGCACCCTCGCGGTGCTCTACCGCCGGATCCGCCAGACCAAGCAGATCGGCGAGCTGACGCTGCCGGAAAGCTCGGCGCTGAGTCGGCTCCAGCACGGCGGCCCGATGACCGCCGCGACACTCGCCCGGCTGGAGCAGATCAGCCCCCAGTCGATCGGTGTCACGGTCGCGTCGCTGGAGGCCAAGGGCCTGGTCCAGCGCAGCGCCGACCCCGCCGACGGCCGTCGGGTGATCCTGTCGCTGACCAGCGCCGGTGACGCCACCGTGGAGGCCCGGCGCAGCGCCCGGAATCAACAGTTCACCCGTGCGCTCAGCGCCCTGAGCGCTGACGAGCGCGCGCAACTGCTCGCCGTCATGCCGGTCCTGGCACGGCTGGCCGAGGAGCTTTGATTGACCGTCACCGCGCCGGAGCCGCAGACCGCGACCCCGCTTCCCCCGAACTACAAATGGACCGCGCTTGCCAACACGACAGCCGCCGTGTTCATGTCCCAGCTCGACGGCAGCATCGTTCTGATCGCGCTGCCGGCGATCTTCGTCGGTATCCATCTCGACCCGCTGGAGCCGCAGAACATCGGTTTCCTGCTGTGGATGCTGATGGGCTACCGCCTGGTCCAGGCGGTGCTGGTGGTGACCGTCGGCCGCCTCGGCGACATGTTCGGCCGGGTGCGGATCTACAACGCGGGCTTCCTGGTGTTCACGCTCGCCAGCGTTGCCCTCTCGTTTGACCCGTGGCGCGGCGCCCACGGCGCGTTGTGGCTGATCCTGTGGCGCTTCCCTCAGGCGGTCGGCGGCTCGATGCTGCAGGCCAACTCCGCCGCGATCCTGACCGACGCGTTCCCGGCCGAGCAGCGCGGTTTCGCGCTCGGCACCAACCAGGTCGCCGGTCTATCTGGCATGTTCATCGGCCTCGTCGCCGGTGGCTTGCTGGCCACCGTCGACTGGCGCCTGATCTTCTGGGTCAACGTGCCGGTCGGGATCTACGGCACCGTCTGGGCCTACCTGAAGCTGCGCGAAACTCGTCCGCGTAGCGCCAGGGCCCGGATCGACTGGTGGGGCAACGTCACCTTCGCAGTCGGCCTCTCAGCGGTCCTGGTCGCCACGACCTACGGAATCCAGCCATACGGCGGCCACGTGATGGGGTGGACCAACCCCTGGGTGCTGGCGGGCCTGATCGGCGGCACGCTGGGGCTGATCGTGTTCGTGCTGATCGAGCGCCGGGTCAAGGCTCCGATGGTCAACCTGGCGCTGTTCCGGATCCGCGCCTTCGCCGCCGGCAACCTGGCCGGATTCACGATGGCGCTGGCCCGCGGCGGGCTCCAATTCATGATCGTGATCTGGCTGCAGGGGATCTGGTTGCCGCTGCACGGCTACAGCTTTACCCAGACTCCGCTGTGGGCCGGGATCTACATGCTGCCCCTGACCGCCGGCTTCCTGGTCGCCGGGCCGATCTCCGGCACCCTGTCTGACAAGTTCGGCTCCCGTGGCCTGGCGACCGCCGGTGCGGTGCTGACCGGCGCCGCCTTCATCGGCCTGATGCTGTTGCCGGTGAACTTCCCCTACGCCGTGTTCGCCCTGCTGCTGGCGCTGATCGGCAGCGCGACCGGGATGTTCGCGTCGCCCAACTCGTCCTCGATCATGGGCAGCGTGCCGGCCGCCGAACGCGGCGTCGCCTCCGGGATGCGCTCGACCTTCCAGAACTCCGGAACGGCGCTCTCGATCGGCGTGTTCTTCACGCTGGTAATCGCCGGACTCGCCTCCAGCCTGCCGCCGACATTGAACGCCGGGCTGCTGCACGCGGGCGTCCCCCACGCGATCGCCGGGAAGCTCGCCGGGCTGCCGCCAGTCTCCTCGATGTTCGGCGCGCTGCTGGGGATCAACCCGATCCAGCATCTGCTCGGCCAGTACCACGCCCTGCATTACCTGTCGCCGGCGGGCCGTCAGGCGCTGACCGGGCGGGCGTTCTTCCCGCATCTGATCTCCGCACCCTTCCACGACGGCCTGGTCGTCGTCTTCGCCACCGCCGCCGGCCTGTCGGCGGTGGCAGCCGTCGCCTCGCTGATGCGTGGCACCACTCCCGACCCAACCCAAGGAGCAACCGCATGACCACCGAGGCGGTCGAGCCGATCGAGGCATCCAATACCGCGCTGCTGATCATGGACTACCAGAACGGGATCATCCCGATGGCCCCAAACCCGGAGGAGCTGCTGGCCGGCGCCCGGCGGGCGATCGACCTGATCCGCTCCCACGGCGGCACGATCGCCTACGTGCGGGTTGGTTTCGCCGACGCGAGCGAGATCGGCGGCGCGATGGGCAGGCGGGTCGGCGGCGCCGCCGCGCTGGAGCACTTCCACGCCGACCACCTGAACACCCAGATCCACGCTGAGGTCGCACCCGAGGCGGGCGACATCGTCGTGCGCAAGACCCGCGTGGGACCGTTCGGCAGCACCGACCTGCACGAACAGCTCCAGGCGCGCGGGATCGACACGCTCGTTCTGGCGGGCATCTCCACCTCTGGCGTGGTCCTGTCGACCGTCCGCGACGCCCACGACCGGGACTACCGCCTGATCGTGCTGGCCGACCTGTGCGCCGACCGCGACGCCGAGGTCCACGAGGTCCTGACCGGCAAGGTGTTCCCGGGTCAGGCCGAGGTGATCAGCGCCGCGGACCTGCCTGGACTGCTGTCATGGGCCGGGCCGCCGGTATTGCAGATCAAGCCGATCGGTCCAGCCTGACCATCGAAGCTCAAGGCGCCAGCATCCGGGCGAAGGCAGGTTGATGATCGAGGGTCCGGGACCCCCCGGCACGGCCCGCACCACCGCCGCGCCGTCCCGCCTCGTTCCGGTCATCCGCTGCGCGACGATGCGCAGCGCGCTTCCGGGGCGAGTCGAAACATGCGACACCCACAGGATCTTGTTGTTCCGGTGAGCGGCGGCGGGCGAATTGAGCGGTACGAACAGGATCGCGGCGATCCGACCTGCCGCCCCCAGCTCGTAGCGCATCCGAGGGCGCGCCTCGCGGAATCCGGCGCGCGCCCACACCGGCAGCACCCCGTCCCGGACCTCTGACCGGCAGGCGGGGATCGTGGCGGCGTGATCGCCGATACCGGCGGGCCGCTCGGCGCGATGGTCGTGACCGAGCAGCACCAGCGCCAGCGCCGCGACGGACGCCGTGACCACGACCGACAGAATCGCAGTCACCGCGGTCAGGCGCGAACGCCTGCGGCGGGCAGTTATCGGTCCGGAATCGGCAGGCGGCTCGCGCAGGCGCCGCAGGACGATCTCGACCGGCGGTGGCGGAATCTCGTGCGGGCACGGATCCACGTAGCGGATCGCATCGATCACGTCGTTGCTCATCGCAGAACCTCGGTGTTGGTCGACCCCGGTCGCTGGCTCAGATCGTTGGTCTGGGCGCGCAACGCGTGCGCGAAACGCCGCCGAGCGCGGTACAACCGCGCCGCGAACGTGTTCGCGCGCACGCCCAGGACCCGCGCGGCGCGTGCTGTCGAGAGACCTTCCCAGGCAACCAACAGCAACGCCTCGCGATCTCGCTCCGACAGCGTGCTCAGGGCGATCCACACCGCCTCGCCGGTCGATGAGGCGTCCGCCTGCGCCGGAGCTCCTGTCCGGAGCTGCTCGGACCTGATCCGGTCCCGCAGCGCGTGATCGCGGGCGTCGCCGCGGCGCCGGTTGGCGAGAATCCGTCGCGCCACCCCGAGCAACCACGGCAGCGGATCGTCGGGCAGATCCCCCAATCGCCGCCACGCGACCACGAACACGTCGGCGACCACGTCATCGGCCGACTGCGCGTCCCAACGCCGCCGGACGTACCGTCGTACCTCGCCCGCGTGTTCGCGGTAGAGCGCGTCGAACCGCGCCTGAGCATCCATCATCCGGTTAATGTCCGCCAGGCGCCGAGAATGACGGATCTCAGGTCGCTTGCGCTCCGACGACCCGTTGTGCGGGAAAACCCCATGGTCGGCGGGGGTCTGGCTCGCTACGGTCACGTAGAGATGTCCGAACAGAACACCGTGCCGGCACCGCGCGTGACGATCGTCTTAGCGGATGATCACGCCGTGGTGCGGGTCGGCTTGCGGATGCTGTTGGACGCCGAACCGGGATTCGAGGTGGTCGCCGAGGCCGGCAATACTCGGGATGCCGCACGGTTCGTCCGCGGACACCATCCGGACGTGTTGGTGCTCGATCTGAACATGCCGGGCGAATCGGGGCTGGAGCTGATCCCACGGATCTGTGAGGAGACGCCGGACACCAAGATCGTGGTGCTGACGATGCAGCGCGGGCCGGCCTTTGCGCGGCAGGCGCTGTCGTCGGGCGCGTTGGGATATGTGATCAAGGACGCCGCCGACGTCGAGCTCGTCCAGGCGGTCCGCCTCGCCGCCGGAGACCAGCACTATCTCAACCCGCAGCTGGGGGCGAGGCTGGCGGCGACGCCGGCCGATGCGCGCCCCGGCGATCTCAGCGAGCGAGAGGTCGAGATCCTGCGGCTGGTCGCGCTCGGACACACCAACCCGGAGATCGCCGGTCAGCTGTTCTTGTCGGTGCGCACGATCGAGTCTCACCGCGCGCACATCCACCAGAAGCTCGACCTGTCCACGCGCGCTGAGCTGGTGCGATTCGCGCTCGAGCACGGACTGATCAAGCCGCCCGACCCCAACGCCTGAGACGGTCAGCCGACGAAGCGGGTCGGCAGCGTCGCGCGAATGGTCGTGCCGCCGGGCTGTGAGGTCACGGTCACCGTGCCGCCGGCCAACGCCGCGCGCTCGTGCATTCCTGTGAGTCCAAAGCCGCCGGTCGTCTGAGTGGTGTCGAAGCCGCGGCCGTCGTCGGTCACCTCGATCTCGACGGTTCCGTCAGCGGCGTCGACCTGCACCGCGACCTGCTGCGCTTCGGCGTGCTTCGCGATATTCGTCAGTGCCTCCTGGATCAGCCGGTAGACGGTTGTCTCCAGCTCGGGACCGAGCCGCCGGTCGTTGAGCGCAGGGTCGGGGAGGTGCAGCTGGCAGTCGACGGCGATTCCGTTGGCCACCTGGTAGTGCTCGCCGAGCGCCTGGATGGCCGGTCGCAGCCCGAGGTCGTCAAGGGCCGCGGGGCGGAGCTCTGAGATGATCGCGTGGAGATTCTCGATCTCGTCGTCGAGCCCGGTGGCGAGCTGGTCGAGGGCGTCGCGCATCTGTGACGGGTCGTCGCCGCGTCGGGCTGCTGAGGCGAGCACCTTGAACCCGCCCAGGGCTTGCAGGGTCTCGTCGTGAAGTTCACGTGCCCAGTGCTTACGCTCGGCCTCGGCCGCTTCGAGGCTGTGGCGAAGGCGGTCAGCCTGAACGGTTTGAGCGGTGGCCACGGCGGTGGCGGCACTGGCAGCAAACGACAGGAGCACCTGTTCGTCTTGTTCGCTGAACGTGCTCTGTCGCTGGCGGTCAAACGCCGCGAGCACGCCCAGTGCTCTCCCTCGGTAGACGAGCGGCACGATCAATGCCGACTGTGCATCGGGGACGCCGAGCCTGTCGGCCGGGATGCGTAGCTGCGCGATCTCGCTGATCCGGACGGGTCGTTGCCGAGTCATCACGTCGCCGGAGGTCGATGCGGCGATCGGAATCCGCGTCCCGGGCTGCGGATGACTGTGTCCTGCGCCGGCGGCAGCTTCGAGCTGGTCGCCTTGCTGAAGCATGATCACGACGCTCCGAGCCTCGACGATGACCCGGCCTCGTTTGGCGATCAGCTCCAGGACCCGGGCCAGGTCGGTTTCGGCGCCGACGGCAACGGCAATCGCCTGCGTCGCCTCCAGGCCCCGCACTGCGCGCTCCAGCCGCTGCTGACGCTCATCGGCGGCGCTGAGCAGACGAGAGTGATCGATCGCGATCGCTGCCCACTTGGCGAGAACCGCGGCGGCCTGCTCGTCACTGGTGTCAAACTCACCGTCCTGCTTGTCGGTGAGATAGAGGTTGCCCCAGGTCGCTCCCGCGATCACGATCGGCATCCCGAGGAACGTCCTCATGTCCGGATGCCCGGCAGGGAACCCGTAGGAGTCCGGATGGGCGGTCAAGTCAGACAGTCGTAGCGCCTCCGGGTCGGTGATCAGCAGGCCGAGGATCCCGCGGCCTCGTGGACGGGCGCCGATCGCCTGCTCCTCTCGTTCGCTGAGCCCGCGGGTGAGGAACCGCTCCAGTTCACGCCGGTCAGCATCCAATACGCCGAGTGCCGCGTAACGAGCGCCGGTGACCTCCCTCGCGGTTTCGAGCACGCGATCGAGCAGGGTCTCGAGATCGAGCTGTGCGATCAGCCATGGGCCAACCTCCATCAAGCGACGCAACCGCGCCTGATCAAGCGTGTTGTCCATGCCACCTCTCAGTCGGCGTCGGGGTCGCGGCGAGGCACAGCGCTGCGCCACACGGGTGCAGCAGCTCAGAGGCTACGCCGTCGCCCCGCCGCTCAAGGTGCGACGGACGAGGCGGGCTCCCGGACCGCGGCCGTGGTGATGATCAGCGGGCAGGCGCAGTGACGTGAGAGGTAGTCGCCGGTGCTGCCGAGTGCGACACGTCTGACGATCCCGTTATTGCGCGACCCGCAGATCAGCACATCGATCGTCTCGCTGAACGCCGCCAATTCCTCGCCGCTCCCACGGCAAGCGACCACTTTGGCGCCGGTCGCTTGGGCAAGCGCCATGGCGCGGGCGAGCGCCACGCTGCTCTGCGCTGAATCGTCGTTGGCAACTCCGATGACCTCCACGATCTTCACACGCTTGCGGTAGCCGAGCGGCGCCACCGCGACTGCGCACGGCGCCCGATCGAGAACCGCCCGGGTGTCAGCGCCGACGAGCACCCGGCCGATCGCAGAGCGACGACTGCTGCCGATGACCAGCAGATCCGCGCCCCGGCTCTCGGCGACGTCATGCAGCCCCGCGGCGACATCGGGCGCAAGCACGCTCAGGATCTCCGTCGCCGCCAGGGCGCGTTCTTGTACGGCCGACAGCAGCTGGATCGAATCCTCACGCGTTCGTGCCGCAAACGCTGAGCTGTGACCGCGCAGCGCGGGAGCCGCAAGCACCCGTACATGCGCAAGCGCGAGATGGATCGATCCCGGCGCCAGCGTCTGCGCCAGGGCCAACGCGTCGCGCCCCGCATCGGTTCCTTCGATACCGATGACCGCATCGGCGTACATGGCGACCTCCTTGCTCGTGTACACACCACGCTATGCCGCACCGAGCGGCGTCGATCGGTATCGGCCCCGACCGCGACTGCGGCGAACCACTACCCGGCGCCGCCCCGGGGCAGGCCGTCCACAGTGCATTGAGATCTGCTGCCGATGGACTCCGCCCGATTGATTGCGGGATTGCCGCAACCGGTTGGCGGCGCACCGCCGTCGTCGCAGCGCGGTCTCCCCGCGACGATGCGTGGACAACTTCACTTCGGTCCGTTCTTCGAAAGAGGGAATCACATGTCACGCAAGGTATTTGACAGGCTTACCAGCAGCGTCGGTGTTCTGATGGTCGTCGTGCTACTCGTGGCCGGTGGACTGCTGACCTGGGGGCACAGCTTTGTCAGCTCAAACGTCCACAGTCAGCTCGCCCGCCAGGACATCACGTTCCCGTCCAAGGCCGCGTTCGCCCATCCCAAGCCCGGCACTGAGATCACCGCAGCGATGATCCCGTCGGTCTCGAAGTACGCCGGCCAGCAGCTGCTCACCGGGCCTCAGGCCGAGGCCTACGCCGATCATTTCATCGCCATCCATCTCTCCGAGATGCCCTACGGAGGGGTTTACGCGAAGATCAGCGCGGCCGCGATGGCTTCCCCGACGAACGCCAGCCTCAAGACCCTTGAGCAGACGTCATTCCAGGGGACGACCCTGCGCGGCCTGCTGCTCGAGGCCTACGCGTTCGCGACGGTCGGCCTGATCATGCTGTGGGCCGCGATTGCCTCCTTCGCCTTGGCGCTGATGATGTCCGTCTTGGTAGGAGTCGGCCTGTGGCACGCTTCGCGCACCGCAGAAGAGACCGAGCTGATGGGTCGCCCGGCAATCACCACCGCCTGACCGGACCGCAGGTGACCTTGACGCCCACGCCGCGGGTTGGCTGACCCGGCGTGGGCGTCATGCGTTAGCCCGGTCGAGGCGTTGATCGAGATCGGAGTGGCCGCGGCGCGAGCGACGCTAGAGGAGGGAGGTGCGCCGCCCGCGCCCGCTGCCGACGGGGAGCCTGTTCAGGCCGCCCCCGGTCGATCATCGAGACGTGGATGATCGACATCAGCGCACGCCATGGCGAGCGCGAAGTAGGAGTCCTCATCGCTGGGCCGCGCCCGCCGCGGCGCCCACTCGGAACGGAGCTGGGCGGCGCGGATCAGCCCGCGCGGCTGCTGGGCGACGTGCTGCCCGTGGCGGAACGACAGCCTGTCACCGCGCTCGGTGGCGCGGCGGTGGATGCGCGCGAGGGCGTCGAGGCCGGCGGCGTCGACGAATGCAAGTCCGGTGAGATCGACGACGAGACACACCTCTTCCGTCATTCGCGCATCGAGCTCGCAGTCGAGCACGGTTGCGGTTGCTCGGTCAAGCGTGCCGCTGAGCCAGACGATCAGCGCCTCTCCCTGGCGCCCTGAGCCAACCACCAGCGGCCTTGCCGCGACCGGTCGTGGTCCGTCGCCAACCGCTGCCTCGACGCTCTTCAGGCGCTCACGCTCAGGCGGCGTGCCGACGAGCGCGAGTCGGGCTCGCGTCGGGCGAGGTGCCGTTTCGCGGTTCCGGCGCGGTACGGCCTCACTTCCTGTGCTGCGGTCTGACGGTACGCGCTTGTGCGTGAGGTGCATGCTGCTCCAGCCGTCGGCTCGATGTCGGAGACTGTCACCGAGGGCCAGGGTGACATGAGAGCGGCGTCACCGGGGGCTCAGGTCACGCGGTCAGCTCATGCTGACGCTGAGCGAGTAACGGTACCGATTACAGGCACTGTTGGCAAGCCAAGATGAGTCGGGCGAGGGTGATGTGTGTCAGTTACACATCCGGCTCGCTCCGGCATCATGGGGGAATGAGTCATCGTGTCGTCGTCATCGGAGGCGGGTTTGGAGGCCTTCGCACCGTGCAGGGCCTGCGCGGCGCAGACGTCGAGATCACGCTGATCGATCGCCGGAACTTCCACCTGTTTCAGCCTCTGACCTATCAGGTGGCGACTGGAGCGCTATCTCCGGGAGAGATCGCTTACCCCCTGCGCGCCCTGTTTAAGGCGCGCTCCGACGTTCGGATCCTGCAAGCCAACGTGGACGGTATCGACCCGGACAACCGCACCGTCGAGCTCGCCGCCATCGATGACATCAAGCCTGCGCCCGTCAACTACGACACGTTGGTCGTCGCCGCCGGGTCGGCGTACTCATATTTCGGACACGAAGAATGGCGCGAGATTGCGGCGGAGGTGAAATCGCTGGAGAGCGCGCTGGCTGTGCGCTCCCGAGTGCTCGCCGCCTTCGAGCGAGCCGAGCTGAGCGACGACCCCACGATCGGTGCCGCAGAACTGACCTTCGTGGTTGTTGGTGCTGGGCCGACGGGCGTCGAAATGGCCGGTCAGATCGCTGAGCTGGCCCGCGACACCTTGCGACACGACTTCAGAACCATTGACACCGCGCAAGCGCGGATCCTGCTGGTTGAGGCTACGGACCAGGTACTCGCTTCGTTTCCGCTCTCGCTGTCACGGAGTGCCGTCCGCGCGCTCGAGCGCCTCGGCGTGACGGTGCTGCTCGACCACACGGTCACGGGCATCAACCACACCGAGGTGACGCTGCGCGCCGCCGATGGCACGGAAGCGCGGGTCGCTTCACGGACCGTCATCTGGGCGGCCGGCGTGACGGCGTCGCCGCTCGCCGGCCAACTCGGCGAGCTTGCCGGGGACGAAGTCGACCGCGCCGGACGGCTGACCGTCGAGCCGAACCTGACGCTGCGCGGGCATCCAGAGATCCTCGCCCTCGGCGACATGGTCCGGGTACGCGGCGGCGACGGCCAAGCGGTCACCTACCCAGGCGTGGCGCCGGTCGCGATCCAACAGGGACGTTACGCCGCGCGGGTGATCCGAGATCGTCTCCAGGGGCATTCGACACGGCCGTTTCACTACCACGACAAGGGAAACGTCGCGACCATCGGCCGGCGCGCCGCCGTGGTCGACCTCGGGTACCTCCGGCTCAGCGGCACGCTCGCGTGGCTCGTGTGGCTCGTCATTCACCTCTGGTACCTGATCGGCTTCCAGAACCGCCTGCTCGTCGTCATCCGCTGGCAGATCAGTTTCGTTACCCGTGGCCGCGGCGCGCGTCTCATCACCACACCGCGATGAACCGCGCCGCACAGCTTGTTGAGCTAACCGGAGCATCATGTTTGGAGGCGACGGCACTGGGTAGAAAAGTCAGTCTCACACGCCGTTCTCGCCGCTGCCGCGGCGAGCAGCGTTTCGATCGCTCAAGGAGTCACGATGATCCCGGGAATTTCGGCGATTTGGTTGCCGGTATCCGACATTGCGCGCGCGGGCAGCTAGCGCCATGGCCAGCTACGCAGCCACAGTGTCCTCGACACGGCCGCCCGACGAGGTGTTCGCCTATCTGGCGGACTTTCGGTCGGTCGCGGAGTGGGATCCGTCGGTCAGGTCGGCTGTTCACCTCAACGGCGATGACCCGATCACCGTCGGCGCAATCTTCCGTGTGACGATCAAGACGGCGCTGAGCGAGATCGTGCTCGATTACACGACGATCGAGCTCGAGCCGTCCGACAGGATCGTCCTGCGCGGGGAGAACAGCTCGATGGTGTCCGTCGACACGATCGTCATCCGGGGCGACGGGCATGGCGGAGCCACGGTCAGCTACGACGCCAAGATCGAACTCAAAGGCCTGCGCAAGCTCGCCGGCCCTCTGCTCGGACTCGCTTTCAAGCGCCTCGGGGACAACGCACGCGACGGTCTCAGAGACAACCTGAACCCGCGCTGCTAGATGAGTGATCCATGGTCCGGCGAGGCCGCCAAGCAGTGTCCGCAGCCGCTGCCGTCCTGACCCAAGCCGGGACCGTCGCTGATCGACGCCGTCGGACTCGGTCCCGGCCAGGGTTGGTCGTTTTTGCCGATCGGAGGACCAAAAGAGACCAATCCTGGATCCGCACCCGGCGATCGAGCCGTTGTGAGCAACTGGGCGAGGTCAGCGCCCGTCCAGGCCCCCTGGGGTCGGCGATGCTGATCAGCACCGCCGACTTCGACCCGGCTGCTCGTCGCTCCTCGAAACCGCCGCCAAACATGGCCCGCGCCGTGGAATCAACCATCTAGGCGGGCGTCCGGCCGACCTGGCGCCCGCGGGTCACCGGCGTCGGCGAGCGACGAGGGTGCGTCCCGACAGCCGATCGGCCTCGACGGCGCCCACCCCGGAGAGGTAGACCCGGGCCTGCCGGCGGGCAACACGATCCCAATCGGCGGCGTTGGCGAGCGGTTGCGCGAGCATCGCGGCGAACAGGATCACGTCAGCCGCTGTGATGTCGCTTCGAATTGAGCCGTCATCGGCGCCGCGGCGGAGCACGTGATCGATCAGTTCCCAGACCTCGGATCGCAGCTTCTTGATGCGCTCGCTACGGACCGCCGGACCGCCGTGCAAGGGCATCACGAACTCGTCCCGATCCTCGATCGTCAGCTCAAAGAACGCGCCGATCGCGTCGCGGGCGGAGCCAGTGTTTCCGGCGGCGTTACGTGCATTGGCGAGCGCGATCTCAAACGAGCGCTCCGTCAGACCGATCATCAGATGCTCGCGGTCCGGGAAGTGGCGATAGATGGTGCCGATGCCGACGCCGGTGTCCTGCGCGATCGTGGTCAAGGGAACCCGAAAACCTTCGCGCTTCACGGTCACGGCGGCAGTCTCGAGGATCCGTGCGCGGTTGGCGGCGGCATCTTTTCGCTGACCACGTCGACGCGGCTGTCGGCCGGTCTCCTCGGTTGCCATGACCCGATGTTCGCAGGCGTTGCACTCAGCAGACGCGTATCGATCAGCGTGGGTCCGTCACGGCTTCTTGTCTCCAAGCAGCAGTTCAGTCCGGTACTTCGGGGCGAGCTCGATCGCCTTGGCGATGAACGCCGCCTGGCCGGCAGCGTCGAGCGCGGGGGGTGCTTGTGTCCGGTGTGCGACGGGGACTCCCACCTCCAGGAAGAACTCGTCCTCGCCGGCGGGCGAGCACAGGCACAGCAGCCTCGCCGGGCGCTCGCCGGCGTTGGTGAACACGTGGGGGGCGTTGGCGGGGATGTTCACCGTCTCGCCCGCTTTCGCGACTGCCTTTTCGCCGCGGAACGTCAGCTCGATCTCGCCGTCGAGGATCGTGAACATCTCCTCGAAGTCGTGCCGGTGTGGCGGCGGTCCGCCGCCCGGCGGGACGAGCATGTCGATCAGCGTGTACCGGCCGGCGGTGTCGTTGCCGGAGACGAGGATCGTGTAGGTGTCGCCGACGACCCCGATGTGCGGTAGCGAGTCGTCGGTTTCCGGACTCACGTGCGTGAGCGACCTCGTCGGATCGTCTGCGGGAATCGCCGCCGCTTGCGGGCCGTCAACTGCGTCTGGTGTCATCGTCATCCCTTCGGTTCCGAGATAAGCGGAGGAAAACGTCCACTTCCTGGGGACAGCCTAGCGAAAGCCGTGTCGCGAAAAGCGGTCGTGCCGCCGAGGTCGCAGCCGAGATACGCAGCCGGCGTCTGGCGACGACGAACGCAGGTCGCGCAAGCTACGGGTGGGCGGGCTTCTGGCGGTAATACGGGCGGGACGGTTTGCTCAGGATGAGCACCACCGCCGAGGATTCGACGAGCCAGAACACCACGCTGGCGATCACAGCCGATACGGGGATGGAGGACGCCGACAGATGCGCGATGTCGTAGAACAGGGCGACGGAGTGGAACCCGACCCACACGGCAAACAGAACCCTGGCCCAGTTGTGCCCGCGGCTGTTCGCCCACGCCAAAACCGCGAACACACCCCAGCTGATACCGGCATCAAGCGGGTAAGCGCTCGTGCCAGAAGCCGCCGGAAGTATCGGGACGCCCAGCAGCCTCAGCGCTGCGCAGACGTACATCAGCCTGACGGCCCAGAACACAGTTGGCTGCGACCGTGGCACACCGGGACGCAGACGCATCCAGATCGCGTTGCTGATCAGATCGGCGGCGTCTCCCAACCGCGGCCGCTGCTGACCGTCTCCGGCGCCTGCCATCAGCACCGCGAGGATCTCCTGCTCGTGCTCGCGCCGAAACGCCCGCGGGTAGCAGGCCAGCAGTCGCCGGTAGCGTCGCTCAAGGGCTACGGAGTGACTCATGTGGTCCCTGCGGCCGGCTTGAGTCGCGACATCGCGACACGGACGTTTGCCTGCAGCCGCGCCGCCTCGGCGGCCAGTAGTTGCCCGCCCGCGGGCGTCAGCCGGTAGTAGCGGCGGAGTCGGCTATCCACGATCTCCTCGCGGTCGACCTCGATCAGCTTGTCCGCGCGCAGGCGGTCGAGCGCCGAATAGAGGGTCCCCGCCTTCAGTTGGACACGGCCGGCTGAGATCGTCCGAACGTCGGTGATGATCCCGTAGCCATGCTGGCTGCCCGCGGCGAGCGCGGTCAGGATCAGGAACGTCGCCTCTTGCATCGTCCGCCTGCTCACATCGATCAGCATATGCAGTTCGACTGTCCATTGTCAAGCGAGCAAGATTGATGACCCGAGCGACGGCGACCGTGCCTCGGCGGCTCGCCGACGGTCCAGTCACGTTGTGCTATGCCGGCCCGGCGATTGGCGCTGGAAGTGTGCGCGGCCGGGGCTGCTGGTGTTCGAAGGAGATCTCGTCGGCGGATACTGGCTGGCCGATGAAGTACCCCTGGGCCAGGTCGCAGCCGAGCGCTCTGAGCAGCTCGAGCGTCTCTGAGTTCTCGATCCCTTCGGCGACGACTCGTAGTCCGAGGGCGTGACCGAGGTCGATCGTGGCGCGGACCAGTTCGATCTCGCGAGCGGCATCGGGTCCGCACATCGGGGTGATGAAGCTGCGGTCGAGCTTGAGCTCGTCGACGGCGAGGGCGCTGAGGTAGGTCAGCGAGGTGAAGCCGGCGCCGAAGTCGTCGATCGATACGCCGACGCCGAGCTCTTGCAGTTGTGTGAGGACCCGCTTGGAGTGTTCGAAGTCATCGATCAGCGTGGTCTCGGTGATCTCGAGCACGAGCGCGTCGGATGAGAGCCGGTGCAGGTCAAGCTGGTTGGTGACGAGCTGGAGCAGGCCGGGATCGAGCAGATCGCTGGCGGATATGTTCACCGACATCCGGGCCTGATGTCCCACGGCGTGCCAGGCGGCGCACTGTGCCAGCGCTTGGTCGAGCACCCAGCGGGTGAGGCTTCCAATCATTCCCGCCTCTTCGGCTAGCGGCAGGAACTTCAGTGGCGCGATCAGACCGAGGGTGGGGTGCCGCCAGCGGACGAGCGCCTCGACCGTGAGGATCTCGTCCTCATGCAGATCCAGCTGTGGCTGGTAGTGCAACGTCAGCTGGTCGGAGTGGATCGCGTTGTGGAGTTGGTCGGCGAGTTGCAGTCGGCTGTCTCCGCTGTCGAAATCGTGGTCATAGAGCGCAAACGGCGAACATGCGAGCTTGGCTCGGTACATCGCCACGTCGGCGCACCACATCAGCCTCGCGCCATTGCCGGCGTGAAGCGGCGCCAGCGCGATACCGATGCTCGCCCCGATCCGGACGTTGACCACATCGATCAAGAACGGCTCCTGCAGCGCATCGCTGAGGCGCTGCGCGGACGCTACGGCCCGGTCGGCGTCGGCCTCGGTCAGCACCACCGCGAACTCGTCGCCACCGACGCGCGTGAGCAGATCTGAGCCGCGCAGCGCGGAGGCGAGCCGCGCGCCGATACGGCCGAGGATCTCATCTCCGGCGGGATGCCCGAACGAGTCGTTGATCTGCTTGAAGCCGTCGAGATCGATAAACAAGAAGGCCAACCCGCGGCTCTCTTGCGCGTCGGCGGCAAACGCGGCGTCAAGGACATCAAACAGGTGGCGCCGGTTACCCAGGCCGGTGAGGTGATCGGTGATCGCCAGGCGCTGACGCTCGCGAGTCAACGTTCGCAGGCCGCGCACCGAGAGCCCGGTCCGGACCACCACCGTCAGCAGGGTGGCGGCGGCGAGACCGGTCGCGACCCGGTTGATGCGACCGAGCGTGCCGAGATACAGGATCGTCACTCCCGTCGCCGCTGCCAGCCCAGGCAGCGCGAACCCGGGGAGCTCAGCGATCCGAACCGGATTTGCGCGGCCTCGCGGAATCCACATCGCCATCGACATCAGCAGGATCGAGGTCGGCCACGCGATCTGGTTGAAGATGCTGCCCAGTTGACCGCCGCCCACGCTCCCGAGCAGGTGCGAGGTGTGCAGCAGATTGGACGTGTCGCCCAGGACGTTGATGGTGATCCCGGCGGCGACCAGCAACCACGGCAGCCGCTGGCGTCCGGTCAGCAGGGCACTGCCGCCGACAACCAGGAGCAGCAGCAGGACATCACCCACCGGATAGGCCAGATTCACCGCGATCCCCAGCCCGTGCTGCCCGACCGAGTGCTGGATCAACCGGAATGCGAACGCGGCACACAAAGCCCCGGCGCCGAGTCCGGCTACCGCGCCGTCAAGCCAGTCCGGCGCCGTCAGCTGCGTTGTCTCACCCCGAATGAACAGCACGAGCGCGACGTAGGCGAACGGAAAGAAGCCGAGATAGAAGGCGTCGGCGACCGACGGCGTCGCGGGGATCACCCCGCCAAGCGACTCGATCGTCAGCGAGAGATCACCCACCGCCCAGCAGGCAAGCGCAATCCCGAGGATCAGCGGCACCAACCGGCGGGTGCGCCGGCGCAGACCGTTGGCGATGCACAGACCGCTGGCGATCAGCTCGAAGGCGTCGACGCCCCAACCGTCCACCAGCGTCGAGCTCTGCCCCACCGGCCGCAGCACGAGCAGCGCCAGGTAGGCGATCAGCGCCACGCTCAGCGCCGAATACACCACCAGGATGCCCCGCTGTTCAGAGCCCCCCGATCCCGAGTGGCGAAACTGGCCCCGACCGCCGTTGATCCGCATCGCCATTTACCATTTATCGGCGTCTGAGCGGTCCAGCTGAACGCACACGCGTCCGGGCAGACATCCAGACGACCGCGGCGGCAACGCCGTGCTACCGACAGGGGGTCAGCGACGGATCCGCTGTGCGACATCGGGATCCGACAGCACGGGGTACCCGCGTTCGAGCTCGCGGCGCAGTCCCGCGTCGGTCGGTGCCGGAGACGCGCTGAGGACGCCGGCGCGATCGGCGAGGAGTCCCGCTTGTGGATAGCTCGCGATCGTCTCCGCGAGCTCGAGCGCACGTTCGAGCGCTTGCCCCTGTGGAACGACCTCCTGGGCGAGACCGAGCTGGAGCGCCCGCGCCGCGTCGACGCGGTGCCCGCCGAGGATCATCCACAGGGCGTTGCCGCGTCCGACGATCGCGGGCAGGCGCTGCGTGCCACCATCGATGAGGGGAACGCCCCACGGCCGGTTGAGCGCGCCGAAGGACGCGTTCTCGGCGGCGATACGGATGTCGCACCAGAGGGCGAGCTCGAGTCCGCCCCCGAAGCAGTACCCATTGACGGCAGCGATCGTCGGCTTGCCCGGAGCCTGCCGTGCGAACCCGAGCGGCCCGGACCGACGGGCCTCCTCGTGGTCGGCGCAGACATCGAGCGTCTCGATCGCCCCGCCTGCGCAGAACGCCCGCTCACCGCTGCCGGTGACGACCAGCACGCGGGCCTCGTCCTCGTCGGCGAACGCCCGAATCGACCTCGCGATCTCAAGCGCCATGTCGACCGTGACGGAGTTCGCCGCCTCGGGCCGATTGATCGTCAGCCTGGCGATCGGTGCGTCAACCTCGTACAGCACCGACATCCGAACTCCCTTCCGTCACGGATCGACGCGCGAGCCCCGCTCGGCGGGCGTCGGCGCGCGGGCTGTATCGGAACCGGTCACCGAGCAGGCGATTGCCCTGAGTCGAGTTTCGCACAGGCTGCCTGCAAGGCTCAAGAAGCGATCGACGCTGTCTGACCTGAGCTGCGAGCCGGGATGACCGTCTGCACGAGGCCGGTGACGACGTCGTAGACGTGCCCGGAGACGGTGACGCGCGGGGAGATCGCAGGGGCGGAGCGGAGGCGCTCGACGTCGTGGGTGACGGTCGCCGCTGGGTCAAGGACTGCGTGCTCGCGCAGGGCCGACTCTTCGGCGCCGATCCGCTGCGCATAGCGGCGGCGGAAGCTGTCGTCGGCGAGAGCGCCGGTTCCGCACTGGGTGTGGTGGATCACGGCGACCTCGAACAGCGGGCCATCAGGCAGCACGTTCTCGGCGAGCTGTCCGATGAAGGCGACATCGTTGATCACCTCCGGGGTGACCCGCCCGCCGACGTTGCGGACGACCATCGCGTCGCTGAGGCCGAGGCCGAGGAAGTGCGCGGGGTCGACCCGCGGGTCGAGGCAGGTGATCACGAACAGCCTCAGCTTGGGGAACACGACGGCACCCTCGTGGCCGCCGGCGGCGGCGAACGCGCGGTTGCGCTGCAGCGCAACCTGTACGTTGGCGGCGCCCGGCTGGCCGGGGCTCGCCAGTTCAAACCCGGTCGCCCGGCCGATCCCGGAGCTGGCGCCGGTCGCCGGGGGCTTGTGTCGCTCGGTGCTCATGGTGGTCTGTCTCCTGTCGCTTGGGGGCGGGGTCAGCTGTGCGCTGCGGCGGTGACGGGCGTGCCTGGTGCCGGCACCTCTGGCGTGTCGTCGTGGCTGGTCGTCGGTTGGGCGGGTAGCAGCGCCAGCGCCATCACGGCGCCTGCGGCAGCGATGCCCGCGGCGACGTAGTTGGCCGCGTGGAAGGCCTCAAAAAACGCCGAGTTAGCGGCGTTGTGGATGCCTGAAGCGAGCAGTGGATGGCCGGCGCGGGTCAGCTTGCCGGCGACTCCGAGCGCGGCACCGACGGATGCGCGGGCGTTCCGCACGACACTGGCAGGCAAACCTCCGGGGAGCGCGCCGGTGAGCCGGCTGGCGTACAGCGACGCGTAAACGCTGCCGATCACGGCGACGCCGAGGGTGCCGCCCAAAAGGCGCGTGGCGTCGTTGACCGCCGACCCGACGCCGGCCTTGGCTCTCGGGACGACGCCCATGATCGCCTCGGTCGCGGGCGCGCTGGTGAGGCCCATCCCGGTCCCGAGAACGACCATCTGGGCGGCGATCGTGCCGTAGCCGGTCGTGACTGATGAAGTCGACACCCAGAGGTAGAACGCGGCCATCAAGAACAGCCCGAAGGCAACGATCAACTTCGTGCCGAACCGGACGGCCAGCTTGGTGCCGAGGATCGAGGAGATCGCGACGAATGAGGCGACTGGCAGCAGGCGCACGCCGGTCGATAGCGGGCCGTAGCCCTTGAGGAACTGGAACATTTGGGTGACCAGGAAGATGAACCCCGACAGCGCGAAGAACGAGATCGCCACCGAGACGCTCGCAGCGGTGAACCGCGGATTGCGAAACAGGCTGAGGTCGAGCATCGGTTGCTCGGTGCGGCGCTCCCAGGCCACGAACGCCGCCGCCAGCACTGCGGTCAGCGCGAAGCTACCGAGCGTCCGGGCGCTGCCCCAACCATGATTCGGTGCCTCGATGATCGTGTAGACGAGCAACCCGATCGTCGCGGTCGACAGCACGAATCCGTTCCGGTCGGTGCGGGGCGCGTGCCGGTCACGTGAGGTCGGAACGTAACGGGCGGCCAGGACACCGGCACCGGCGGCGATCGGCACCATCGCGAAGAAAATGCTGCGCCAGTCGGAGAGCTCCAGGAGCCAGCCGCCGACGATCGGCCCCACCGCGATCGCCACGCCCGTGATCGCACCCCACAAGCCGATCGCCCGGGCGCGCTCACCCCGCTCGGTGAACACGTTCGTGAGCAACGACAGCGTCGACGGGAACACCATCGCCGCGCCGACGCCCATCACCGCGCGCGCGGCGATCAGCGTGCCGGGACTGTCCATCAGCCCGCCGGCCAGGCTCGCCAGGCCGAACACCGCCAAGCCGGCGAGCAGCATCCCCTTGCGCCCGAAGCGGTCAGACAGGCTGCCCGCGGCCAGCACCGAACCGGCGAACAGCAAGTTGAACGCGTCCACGACCCACTGCAACTGCGCGTCAGAGGCGTGCAGCTGGCGCACGAGCGTCGGCAGCGCGACGTTGACAATCGTCGTGTCGAGATTGATCACAAACGCCGCCAGCAGCAGCGAGATCAGGATCAGGGGCTTTCGTCTCATGACTCCTCCTCAGAAGGGCTAGCTTGCATCATGCAAGGCAGACTACGCGAGGGCTCTGACTTTTGTCAAGCAAGTCAGATACGATTGGAGCGTGCTCCAACGCGACTATCCAGACCAGGTCTGCTCGATCGCCCGATCACTCGAGGTCATCGGGGAGCGCTGGACCCTGCTGATCCTCCGCGACGCCCTCGTCGGCCTCACGCGGTTCGAGGAGTTCCAGGCGAAGCTTGGGATTGCCTCCAACGTCCTCACCAACCGGCTCAAGCGGCTGTGCGACGAGGAGCTGCTCGAACGCGTTCCGGACCCGGAGCGACCCGGCCGGCCGAAGTACGTGCTGACCGACAAGGGGCGCGAGCTCGGGCCAGCCCTGATCGTGCTGATGAAATGGGGCGACCGCCACTACCCGACCCCGGGCGGCCCACCCCGACTCACCCTCCACGCCGGCTGCGGAGGCAACATCGGCCCAGACCTCCGCTGCGAGCGGTGCGGCAAACACGCGGCGCGGGGGGAGATCGAGCTCCCGCCCGGCCCGGGGGCGCCACGCGGCGAGCACGTCGAACGGTGACCATCGGCCGCGCCGAGCGGCACCCTGCTTCGCTGCGATCACCACGATCATCACGAACGCTCCCGCAGCCCGGTATCGGCGGCCGACCCCAGTCCGGCCAGCGTCTCGCGTAGGCGCGTCCGCTCGACGGGGCTGAGATCCTCGAGGAGCTCGTCCTCCATGGCTCGGATGTCCGCCCGCACGGCGGCGTAGCGAGCCGCGCCAGCCTCGGTCAGCGCGACGATGCGGGCGCGACGATCCGTCGGATCCACGGTGCGCGTGATCAGGCCGCCGTCCTCGAGCGCGTCAAGCAGTCCGATCAGGCGTGTCTTGTCATACCGCATCGCCTGGGCAAGGACGAGCTGGGTGCCGGCGGGGTTGCGCGCCAGGTGCGAGAGGGCCACATAGGCCCACATCGACAGGCCATGGACCTCAAGCAGCGGCCGCTCAGCGTCGATCAACCGCCGGGTGACGCGCGCAAACAGCGCTCCGAGATCCTCGTCCTCCGCCACCTGAACAACTATACGCGTAGACAGATCATAGGTAATCAAGTATGATCAGCAAATGCATACGATAACTCTAGGTCGTGCCGAGACCCGAAGCATCTCGATCGCCGCCCCCCCGGAAACCGTTCTCGAGCTCCTGAGCGACGCAAGGAGACTGCCCGACTGGGCTCCAGCCTTTGCCCTCGCCGTCGAGCCAACTGGCCAAGACTGGCTCATCGACTCCGGTGCGGGCCAATTCCGCCTCCGGGTGCGGGTCTCCCCCGAGCACGGCACCATCGATCTCCTACGCCCCAACGACCCGAGCCGCGGGGCGCGCATGCGGGTCCTCAGCAACGAAGACGGCAGCGAGGTCCTCTTCACCTTGATATTCCCCGCAGGGGCCGACAACAAGTCGATCGCCCAGCAGATGACAACCGTCGAGGCTGAACTGCGCACCGTACGCGACCTCTGCGAGACAAGGTCCACCGATATCGGATGAGGGAATAAACGAGTCAGGCGTTGACCGAGCTCAGCTGCCCTCGGAGAGCTGGAACATCTCGAGGATGTGCGCCGGGTTGATCCGCCGATCCGTGCCGAAGCGATCCTCGACCGCGACGAGCGTGCCGTCCTTCATCATCGCGCTCACTCGGGCGGCCACCTCCGAGACGTCGCTGTCCGTGTCGATCACGTCGCCGTTGATCAGCTTGATTCTGGCCGGCATGGGACGCCCCTTCCTGAATCGGCGTGCGTTGTTGCTCCGCCGCTGTGGTGATTGTCGTCAAAGTAGACCAGACCAAGCGGAGGTGTTCGCACCCTGGTTCGCACCCCGGCGGACAGGTCCGTGAACCAGCACGTAGAAATACGAAAA
>Ga0302324_100001293_pt1 | contig 61221 bp, 60 predicted proteins | sample Palsa_T0_1_FD_201949 | JGI IMG/M metagenome (GOLD analysis project Ga0302324, IMG submission 201949) | Peat permafrost microbial communities from Stordalen Mire near Abisko, Sweden - Palsa_T0_1 | ecosystem: Environmental > Terrestrial > Soil > Palsa > Peat permafrost | place: Sweden: Abisko...
CTTAGGGTTGACGCAAGAATAACTTCAAGGATCTGGTGAGATTGTATAGTTCCATCTTGGTAGCGTGTTGCTGCGTTTGAGGCGACGGCGATCCGGCTGGAGGCCGGTGGGATAGTCTTTTCGACCCGGATTGTGCGTGGTTAAGGCGTCCGGGGTAAGACAGCGTGGCATCTTGGGGCCCACTCGGGCAAGGGCAACGGTTACGACTACGACTGGCGGACGAGAGGGTGTTCCAGGCAATCCAACCCCTCTTCCACGCGCCTGGGGCCCATTGGTTGAAAATCGGGTTCATGACCAGATGAACTATAGCCCGGCATTGCGCGCCGACACTCGCGCCACGCTGGACCAGTCGGAATCACCTTGGCCTTGAGCGAGGGCCGAAAGCAAATGGTCGTGAACCAGGCTGGCGAGCGGCATCGGCGAACGGCACTCTTGGGCCGTGGCCAGCGCCAGGCGCATATCTTTCAATCCCAGCCGCAGAGCGAATCCCGCTGGCTCGAACTTCTCTTCGGCGATCGCGCGCCCGTAGTTCGTGACTACCGGGGATCCGAAAAGCGTACTCATAATCTCAAAGAAGCTGGCCGGCGCCACGCCCGCTTTGCGAAGCGTGGCATAGGCTTCGCCGAACGCTTCGATCACGCTCATGATCATGAAATTGCCGCAGAGCTTCACCGCGTTGGCTTGCCAGGCTTCAGCGCCAACCACAAAGGTCTGCCGGCCCACGGCATCGAACAAAGGAAGGCAGCGATCTATCCATTCGCTGGGGCCCGCGGCCACCACCAGCAGCTTTTTATTCTCGGCAGCGTCGGGCCGTCCAAAAACGGGAACACTAAGGTATCCCTGATTGTGATCGGCGTGCTCGGCCGCCAGGCGCCGGGCCAGAGCGGTACTGATAGTGCTGTGCGAAATGTGGAGCAGGCCGCCGTTAGAAGCCGAGAGGATTCCCTCGCTGCCGAAAACGATGTGCTCCAAGGCCGAATCGTCGGACACCATGCTGAGGACAGCCTCTGCGTCGCGGCACGCATCGGCGGGTGAATCGGCGATGCGCGCGCCTCCCTTGTCGGAAGCTTCCGCCGCGAAAGCCTCCGCTTTATCGCGGCTACGATTGTAAACGGCCAGCTTGTGGCCGGCGCGAAGTAGGTTGTGCGCCATGCCGGCGCCCATTTTTCCAAGTCCTATGAATCCGAGGTTCATACTGGAAGGATAACTCGGCACTGTATCCTGAACTTAGTGCGTCCGATTCACATTTTAGGCGGCGGCTTGGCGGGCTGCGAAGCGGCGTGGCAAATTGCGCGCGCCGGGCACGATTGCGTGCTGTTCGAGATGCGGCCAGCGCGGCCAACGCCGGCTCACAAGACAGACCGCCTGGCGGAGCTGGTCTGCAGCAATTCGCTCAAGAGCGAATCGGAAAACACAGCGCCCTGGTTGCTCAAAGAGGAACTGCGCAGACTGGACTCGCTACTCTTGCGCGCGGCTCAACAGGCCCGCGTCCCGGGTGGGCATGCGCTGACGGTGGATCGCGAGGTGTTCGCCCAGGAGGTTTCGCGCGCCATTGAGGGTAACCCGCACATCGAAGTGCGGCGTGAGGAGGCGACCTCCGTTGCGGACGAAGCCATCACGATCATCGCGACTGGCCCGCTCACTAGCGGCGCGCTGGCGGAGGAAATAGGGCGGCTAACCGGCGCCGATCGGCTGTTTTTCTACGATTCGATCAGCCCCATCGTGGAAGCGGATTGCATCGATCCTTCCATCGCATTTCGGGCCTCGCGCTACGGGAAATCGCTCGACGGCACCGACGATTACGTGAATTGTCCCTTCGACCGCGAGCAGTATGAGCGCTTTGTGGATGCGCTGCTCGCAGCCGAGGCGGTTCCATCGCATATTCCGGAGGACAATGCACGATTCTTCGAAGCCTGCCTGCCGATCGAGGAGCTGGCGCGGCGCGGGCGCGAGACGCTGCGCTTTGGTCCGATGAAACCGATGGGGCTGACGGATCCACGCACCGGACGCCGTCCCTATGCCGTGGTGCAGTTGCGGCAGGAAAATCTGCGTGCCGACAGCTACAACCTGGTGGGCTTCCAGAATCACATGCGCTTTCCCGAACAGGCTAGCGTTTTTCGAATGATTCCCGGCTTGGAGCGGGCCGAATTTTTGCGCTACGGCCAGATTCACCGCAACACTTATATCAACGCTCCCGCTTTACTGACTTCGACGCTCCAGCTTCGGACCCGCGGCCGCGTATTCTTCGCCGGACAAATCTCGGGTGTGGAAGGGTACGTGGAATCGATCGCCACAGGCTTGGTTGCGGGACGGCATGCCGTAGAACTGGCCGAGGGCGCAGAGATTCAGGCCTTCCCACGCGAAACTGCTATCGGATCGCTGTGCGCTTATGTGTCAGGCGCCGACGCTCGCAACTATCAGCCGGCCAATATCACGTTTGATTTGTTACCCACCCTCGATGAGCCGACCCGCCTCCGTTTCCGGCACGACAAAAAGGCCCGCCACGCCGAAGTTTGCCGGAGGGCGCTCGAAAAACTGGACGAATATCGGTCCGTTTATGCCTGATTTGGGTCAGCAGATAGAAATATTCCTGGGCGAACTGCGCCGCCAGAACGCATCTGAACACACGGTGCGGAACTACGCATCGGATCTGGATCAGTTCGTCGCGTACTTCTCGATTCCCGATAAGCCCGAACCTACGCTGGAAGACATCGACACGCTGGCGATTCGGGAGTGGCTGGGACATTTGTATGAGCAGCGGCTTACGGCCGTGAGCATGCGGCGAAAATTGGCGGCGGTGCGGAGCCTCTTCAAATTCCTGCTGCGGGAAGGGTTGGTGGAGAAAAACGTGGCGCGCCTGGTGCGCACGCCGAAGGCGCCTACGACGCTTCCGTCGGTGATGACCGCCGAACAGACCAATGCGCTGGTGGACGGGGTCACCGGGGCGGCCGACAAATTCGAACGGCCTTATCCAGCGCGCGACCTGGCGATTTTCGAGGTGCTCTATGGCTGTGGGTTGCGCATCAGCGAACTGGTGGGCTTGAACCTGGACGATTTCGATTTCAGCGAACGCTGGATTCGCGTGCGCGGCAAGGGTAAAAAGGAAAGACAGGTTCCGTACACCGGAAAAGCGTCGGCGTCGCTGGATCGTTATCTCCGGTTGCGACAGCCCGAAACTGGGAGTGAACAAGCTTTGTTCCTGAACCATCGCGGCGGCCGGCTGAGCGACCGGGGCGCGCGCGGCATCGTGAAATTTTATGCGCGGATGGTCACCGGCGATTCCTCCATCCATCCGCATAGCCTGCGGCACGCCTATGCCACGCACCTGTTGAGCGATGGAGCCGACCTGCGGGCCATCCAGGAATTGCTCGGCCATGCCCGGTTGTCCACTACACAGAAGTACACGCAAGTGTCGCTGGCGGATTTGATGGCGGTGTACGACAAGGCCCATCCCAAGGCGTGAGGCGCTCGCGGAGCGCATGCTAAAATGAAACTAAATCGAACAAAACATTCGATAGTTACGTTTAAACCTGCTGGGGAGACTCGTCCCAAGTGAAAGCAAACTCAAAGATTCTGCTGACCATCGGCCTGATTGTGCTGGTTACCGGCGGCGTCTTCGGCAGCATCAAGTACAACCAGCGCGGCATTGTAGACGTCCAGACCGGACGCGTGGTGCGGCAGGATCTGGTGGCCACCGTTACCGCTTCCGGCGAGATCAAACCGAAGAATTATATCAACCTCGGCGCGAACACGCTCGGCCCCGCGCCCATCACAGAGATCATGGTGAAGGAAGGCGACCGTGTGCGGAAAGGCCAAGTGGTGGCGAAGATGCAGTCCGTCCAGGCGAATGCCGATGTAGTGGCGCAGAATGCCGGCATCGCCACATCGCTGGCGGATTCGGCGGCTGCGGAAGCGGGATTGAAGTCGCAGGCTGAAGGCGTCACCACCGCACAGGCCACCTTGGAAAAAAACCGGGCCGAACTGGATCGCACCAAAGCGAATTACGACCGGTCCACGGAGCTGTACAAGGAAAAACTGCTCGCCAGGCAGGATTTCGATCAAAAGAAGGCCGAATACGACACAGCGGTGGCCGCCATGGGCGAAGCGCAGGCCCGGCTGGATCAGGCCAGGGCGCAGGAAGCGCAGGCCCGGCAGCAGCTTGCGTCCGCGCAAAAGCGCATCGCGCAATTGCAAGCCGGTTTGGATCGTTACAAAGATATCCTGTCACAGTATTACGTAACCTCGCCGATCGATGGCATCGTGACGAATTTGCCGGTTCGCGCCGGCGAGACCGTGGTGCCGGGCGTGCAGAACTCGGCGGCCAGCACCATTATGACCATCGCGGACATGTCGGTGATCACGGCCGAGGTGAAGGTGGACGAGACCGACATCGTGAATGTGAGTTTGAACCAGACCGCTGAGGTGACTATCGATGCGATGCCCAACCGTATTTTTCACGGGCATGTGACCGAGATCGGCGACACCGCGATCTTGCGATCGAGCGGCGTGGCCGCGTCGCAAAGCAACACTTCGGATCAGGAAGCGAAGGACTTTAAAGTGGTGGTTGCGTTGGACGATCCTCCGGAAGACATTCGGCCCGGATTGTCTTGCACCGGCAAAATCACCACGGCCACCAAGCCGCAGGTGCTGACCATTCCGATCCAGGCGCTTACCGTTCGCAAGAGAGGCGATCTCGACCCGGTTAAAAAAAGCGGAAGCGTGGAGGCTGCAAGCGATCCCGTGGCGGAAAAGGCCAAGAGGGAAGAGTTGCAAGGGGTTTTCGTAGTGCGAAACGGCAAGGCGGAATTTTTGCCGGTAAAGACCGGAATCACGGGCGCGACGGATATCGAAGTAGTGGGCGGCTTGAAAGAAGGCGACCAGATCGTCACCGGCAGTTACAAAGTAATCCGCACTCTGCGGAACCTCGCCAGGGTAAAAATTAATAACACCGTGGTTACAACACCCTCGGAAAGCTAGCGGATGGCCACTGCGACACAAGAACTGCAGGATCGCGGCGAAAGCTTAAGGCGTGAAGGCATTGTCATCCGCACTTACGATCTATGGAAGACGTATGTGATGGGCGACCAGGAGATCCATGCGGTTTCAGGCGTCGATATCGAAATCCGGCGCGGCGAATATGTGGCGATCATGGGTCCATCGGGATCCGGCAAGTCGACGCTCATGAATCTAATTGGGTGCCTGGATTCGCCCACGCGCGGCCTGTACTATCTGAACGGCAACTTAGTCAGCGACATGCAGGACGACGAACTGGCGCACATTCGCAATAAGGAAATCGGATTCGTATTCCAGACCTTTAACTTACTGGCGCGCGCTTCCGCGCTGCACAATGTAGAGTTGCCATTGATCTACGCCGGGGTTCCCAAAGTACAGCGTTTGGAGCGCTCCAAGGCAGCCTTGCGCGCGGTAGACCTGGAATCGCGCATGAATCACCGGCCCAATGAGCTGTCGGGCGGACAGAGGCAGCGCGTGGCGGTGGCTCGGGCGTTGGTAAACAATCCATCCATCCTGCTGGCCGACGAGCCGACAGGCGCGCTGGACACCGCTACGGGCAACGAGATCATGACGCTTTTTGAGCGTCTCTGGCAGCAGGGCAACACGATCGTTCTGGTAACGCACGAAGCCGACATCGCTATGCGCGCGCGCCGGGTGATCCACGTCCGCGATGGCAAAGTTGAAAAAGATGAAAAGATAAAATAGGCGGCTGCGGGCTTCGCAGCCTGCAGGCCGTCCAGGCGGAAGGCGCCGCAGTTCCGGTGGCCCAGCATTTTGGCGATCCCGATGCGTTCCATTTACGGATGTCATGCCAAGCTTCGTGGTTGGTGGCACCCAAGAAATGGAGTGACAATGCTGCTGGGACATCTCAAACACAGATCGCGAGCACTAACGAAGAACCCGGGGATGACACAGTAGCTCATGGGAACCGCATGTTTGAGAAAACGGCCATCTACACCTACGCCACCTTCCATTTCATGTCGGGGGATAAGGCCGAAGTATCCGGATGTGGGTATAGCGCTTAAGCATCTGCTTGGATAAGTGCCCGGCGATGTCCCTATGGACTGGTCTCGTGCGCACCAAATCCAGTCACATTACCGGCCGTGGTCGTTACAGCGCCGATTGACGTAGCATCGACGCTGTTCCCGGTTCCTATTGGCCTGTCCCGTTAGTTGCTGGACAAAATATTCCCGCTGCCGTCCACCAGATTCACCACGCCCGCGCGCAAGCCCGCATATACCGGCGTAAAGCTGACCTTCACCGCACACGTGCCGCCCGCCGTCACCGCACCCGCACAGGTAGTGCTGCTCAGCGTGAAATCCCGATTCGGAGCGCCCGCCGTCACCACCTGCGGCGTGCCAAAGGTAACGGATGCTTGGGCGACAAAGGTGAGCGTTCTTGTTGCGGTCTGGCCGATGCCGACGTTGCCGAAATCCGTTGGCGGTCCCCACACCCACGTGTCGTTGTAAAAGGGATAACCGCTGGCGAAGGCGTCCAGTCCTCCGAACAGAACCAGTTGACCTTGCGCCGGATCGTAGGCCATGGCGCTGTTATAACGCGCCGACGGGCTGGCCGCGGGGATCAACTGGGTCCAGCGGGTCCCGTTCCACGCCCACGTGTCGCCGAGAACAGCGCCGGTGTAGGCGTTATATCCTCCGAACAGAACCACCTGACCTTGCGCCGCATCGTAGTCCATGGCGCTGCTATAACGCGGCGACGGGCTATTGGCAGGGTTCGCCTGAGTCCAGTTGGTCCCGTTCCACAACCAGGTGTCGTTGAGAAAAGCCTGGTTCTGGCCGCCGAATCCTCCGAATAAGACCACTTGGCCGTGCATCGCATCGAAGGCCATGGCGTGGCCTTCACGCCCCGGGGGGCTGGCCGCTGGAGTTGGTGCCGTTCCACACCCACGTGTCGTTGTAACAACAGCCGCCATTCTGGTCTCCTCCGAACAACACCACCACGCCCTGTGCCGCGTCGTAAGCCATAGCGTGTTCATCGCGCGCGGGGGGGCTGGTAGCTGGGCTCTCCTGGGTCCAGTTGGTTCCATTCCAGACCCACGTGTCGTTGAGATCGCATTGGCAGTCCTCGCCGATTCCCCCATACAATACCACTTGGCCGCTCGCCGCATCGCCGGCCATGGCGAGGAGGTCACGCGCACCCGGGTTGGGGCCGGAGGGGGTCACCTGAATCCAGTTCGCCCCGTTCCACAGCCACATCCAATCGATAGAATTTTCGCTCGCTCCTCCCCACAAGACCAGTTGGCCATGCACCGCATCGTAGGCCAAGGCCGCGCCATAGCGAGGGGAAGGTGGCCGCGGGCGCTTCTTGAACCCAGTTCGGCAATAGAGTCTGCGCTTGCGCAGAAGCGCACACCGAGCCCAGCAGCAGCAAGAGAGCCGAGGAACACAACCGCCGCTCCGGTCTCTTTAAGGTGCGTCTTGAATTAGGTTAAGGTGCGTCTTGAATTAGGGCTCATCATCGCATCCATCCTCTTTTTTCTTATAACTCAGCGGTTCATAGTTCTCATGGCTGTCCCCTCAAGAGTACCGTCGATTGCCGTTCCCGAATAGTACGCGCCGCCGAATGTGAGTACTGATACTTGCGGTTCCTTTTAGGGACGCCGGAGCCCGCGCAGGCTAAATATGGCGATTAAATTGAGCGGGACGCAAAGGACCATTTTTGAGACTGACAGACGTTATGTAAGTCGGCTCATCCGGTAATAGTAAATGTGACCTGGGTGCCGGGCGCCGCGCTCGGTGGATTCACAGCCTGGATGTACGGCGTTTGGAGCTGGGCCTGCGCGGTAGTCATTGCAACCGCAGCCATCAAGGTTAGAAAGCACTTCATAAGTTACCTCCCCGAGTTTAGCGCGAGGCGCTAAACAGGGCGATGCAGGGCTCCTGAATCGTGTCTAAATTTTTTATGAACGCTTAAACGATTGGCATGAAAGGATAAGCCACGCCAGGGCGTCCAATCAGCGCAGAATTTCCACCAGCAGGACCCAGGCGCTAATGGTGCCCGCCACGAACGAGAATGCGAAACCCGGCACCAGCCAATAGAGCGCGCCCGGAACTCCCAGTAGCAGCGTGATTCCCGCCACTAAGAAAGGAACGGCCGCCAATTGACTGAGGACGGCCCGCAGCACGAACCACCACCAAGGATGGCGGGCCCTTAGCATCAGGTATTGAACCAGCCCGATAACCTCGGTTACCCACACCGCCGAGCCGATCGCGAGGATGTCAACGGCCAGTGTCCGCTCGGCCTGCCTGGGAACTAATACTGCGCTCGATATGAGAAATACTTCCATTAATTGCAGAATTGATTCAGCGGCGCGTCCCGGCAAGCCGGGATACGTCATAATTTTGCTCTGATTAATGGAAAAGGCGACAAACACCAATCCCGTGAGCGTGGCTGCGGCGCCCGCCTGAACCGCGAGGAAGGTGTTCCATTCGGCGATCGATTCGAGGCTCAACTATTCAACCGGCTCGATGCCAGTTGGCTAAACGGATTTTCGTCGGCGGCGTCGGCCAGCGTGAAGCTGTGCAGCGTGGTGAGAGATCCAGGCGGCGTGATTAAAAACACCGTGCCACAGCCGAGGTGACACGTGTTTTCGGCGCCGCCGTTATACGTGGTCCCATAAAGGCCGCGGCTGGACCCCACCGCCAGCCCCGCCTCCGGAAAAGACCCGTCCGGGCAATTGCCCGTATTCTGGCCCGACTCGCAAAAGCTATACAGGCTCGTGAAACCGCCGCCGCCCTCCACCACTCCGGATCGCGGCCCCTGCCCATCCGCGCAGTTGCTTAAAGCGCAAAAACTGTACAGGGTGGTCAATGTGCCGCCGGAGGCGATCTGAAACACCGATCCCTGGCTATGCATGCCGCCGCCGTTGGTTGTTCCGTAGTAATCGCCATTGGCGCCGTGCGCCCGCCGGCGTGATCCGAAAAACGGTTCCTCCCCCGCCGGCCGCGCCGCCGTTTCTGGTGGTCCCGTAGAAGCCGCCGCCCGGGCCAAGTACCAGCCCGTTCGGTCCCGCGCCGGGCGGGGATTTTTCATGCGTCCTCCGAGTCTTTAGTAGACTCGAAATCGACATTATAGGTCAAGACTCGGGAGTGCGAACCAGGCGCGCGCTGTAGGCTTGCGTGAATTCGCACGGCTGGAGATGCGCAGTCGTAGGGCCCAGGAGCCGGCCGCCAGCAGGAGCTGGATGAATCGCAGTTCAGACCCGATTAATATCGCAAGTTTCAAGCACCCGTTTCGGCCAGCCAAGCTTGGCCACTTTCAACATCGCACGGCCAATCTGCTCGGTGCTGGTCACATACTTGGGAAACCGTCCCTGCAATACCGGCAGTAACGGCCCGAGCAGCGAGTAAAACGCCCGGTACAGGCTGGTCTTGGATTGGATGCCGTGCAGCGGCACAATCAGAGCGGGACGGAAGATGTAGGCCGCGTGGAACGGAAGGCGCAGCAGTTCGTTTTCCGTCTTGCCCCTGACACGAGCCCACATGGAGCGGCCGCGCTCTGAGCTATCGGCGCCGGCGCCTGAAACATAAATGAAAGTCATGTTCGGATTCAGGTTCACCAGCACGCGCGCCGCGGCGAGGGTGAAATCGAAGGTGATGCGCAGGTAGTTTTCCTCGCTCATGCCGGCCGAGGAGATCCCCAGGCAGAAGAAACAGGCGTCGAAGCCCGCCAGTTGGCTTTCGATCGGTGCATAATCGAGAAAATCGCGGTTCAGTAGTTCGCGCAGTTTCGGGTGCTGCCGGCTGCTAGCGTGGCGTAAGACAGCCACCGCGCTTTCGACATCGGGATCGAGCAGGCATTCGCGCAGCACGCCCTGGCCGACCATCCCTGTGGCGCCGAAGAGAAGAACCCGCATGTCTTATTAGAACCCGGCTCGCCGCCATGGGAGGCCCACCGCTTCCTTACGGTCGCGGCTCTGTAACGCGCGGAATCTACCGACGCGCGCGTGAGCAAGCGGTTAGCGGCGTGCGGGAACTGCTGCAAGGCGAGACAGGGCCGCAATAATGCAGGCGAAGGCGCGGGCGGCAGAAGCGATAGAATAGACACCGATGTCCGCGCCTTCTCAAACACCCGCCGTCGCCCGCCAGTTCCGCCTCGCCGCGCGGCCCTCCGGGCTGCCGAAAGAATCCGATTTTAGGCTGGAACAAACGGCTTTGCCCGCTCCCGAACAAGGCCAGGCACTGGTTAAAACCGTTTATCTTTCTGTCGATCCCTACATGCGCGGCCGCATGACTGGGGTACGGACCTACGCCGATCCAGTGAATCTCGGCGACGTGATGGTGGGCGGGGCCGTCGGCCAGGTGATCGAGTCTCAGGACCCCAAGTTCCAGCCAAGCGATTTCGTGGTGGGCTATTGGGGCTGGCAGGATCATGCCGTCATGCCCGCCGCTTCGCTGCAAAAGCTGGACCCGCAATTGGCCCCGATCTCCACCGCGCTCGGCGTCCTTGGAATGCCGGGCATGACGGCCTACTTCGGTTTCCTCGACATCTGTCATCCCAAGCCAGGCGAAACGGTGGTGGTTTCCGGAGCGGCTGGAGCGGTGGGATCGCTGGTGGGCCAGATCGCGAAGATCCACGGTTGCCGCGTTATTGGTATCGCGGGCGCCGACGACAAAATCCGGCACATCGTCGGCGAGCTGGGCTTCGACGCGGCGTTCAACTACAAGACAACCGCCGACTACCGGGCCAAGCTCATGGAACTGTGCCCCAACGGGATCGACTGCTATTTCGACAACGTTGGAGGAGAGATTAGCGACGCAGTTTTTACGCTGCTGAATCCGTTCGGGCGCGTTTCAGTGTGCGGGCAGATCTCGCAATACAATCTGCTAACGGCCGAGCCCGGGCTGCGGCTGCTGACGCTGATCCTGGTGCGGCAACTCAAGGTGGAAGGCTTCATCGTCACGCGTTTTCAGGACCGCTTCCGTGAAGGCGCCGCGCAGATGGCGCGCTGGATACAAGAGGGCAAGATCCAGTATCGCGAGGATATTGTCGAAGGCTTCGAAAATACTCCGCGCGCGTTCATCGACATGCTGCAAGGCAAGAACACCGGCAAGATGCTGGTGAAGGCGTAACCTTCGGCGCCGCGAATTACTTGCGCACCGGGAATGCCTATCGCCAGACCGACGATTGCGGACATTATCGTCATACTTTTGCCCCCGCGGTCGAATCGCGAGAATTACCCAGCGCCTTTAAGTTTGTTACAGGATGACTTCCGTTCGGCTAGGGCAAAGCGTGCGGTCAACTCACAAAGCGCCTGCGTGAAACCACAATTTTCGGCTGTAAACTTGCAGCTTCGCCAAACGACGCGCGATGACGGGCGTCTATCGGCCTGCGAGCGGCCAGAAGATCTCCGTCCTCCAGTCCTTGGGATCGGGATAATCGCCCGGATCGGTGATATAAGATTCCCAAGGCGCTCCGGCTGCGGTAAGACCTTCGGCTTCTATCCACTGTCGGATTGCGGCGTGCGCCTGGTCGAGCTGATCATAAGAACCGGCATGCGTGGTGGTAGCCGCCAGTCCGCCGGGCAAGGTTTCGCCGCGAACATCTCCGCTGGGCGACGCCGCGACGTGGGCGGCCACCGGGAGTCCGGCTTCGATGGTCCACAATTCGGGTCCCTTTTCGAGATATCGCGTGAATGGCGGACCTGCCAGCGTAAAACCTTGCTCTTGCGCGTGCGCGAAGACGCAGCCCAGCGCCTGCGCCAGCGTGGTCGCGATCTCCGCCGGTTTCACGCGCCGCGTGGCCACCAGCACCGGTTGCGGTGCGACTTCCTTTTTCGTGATAGCATGTGCCATGTCGTTATTGTCCGATTTTTGATGCCGGTCCGGCTGCCGCGCGGTTGATTAGCTCCATGTTAAGAAGTAACCCGCGAAGGGCGTTCACACGATTGTGAACGCGGCACGCAAGTGCGCCGCAGGCGGCGGTCATATTACTGAGAGATGCCTAAAATCGTTCGATTCCACAGCATCGGTGGTCCTGAGAATTTGAAAATCGAAGAAGCGCAGTTGCGGGCGCCCGGCAGCGGCGAGGCAAAATTGCGGGTTCAAGCGATCGGTTTGAATCGAGCCGAGTCTGTGTTCATGCGCGGGCACTATTTCGAGGCGCCGGTGCTGCCGTCCACCATCGGTTACGAAGCGGCGGGCGTCGTTGAAGCCGTTGGCCCCGGCGTCGACCAAAGTTGGGTCGGCAAGCATATTGCCACCATTCCCGGCTTCTCCATGAGCAAAAACGGCGTTTTGGGCGAAGAGGCGATTGTGCCCGCCGACTCGCTGGGCGAATATCCGGCGAAGTTGTCCCCGGTGGAGGCTGCCGCTATTTGGATGCAATATTTGACTGCGTATGGGGCGCTGGTCACGTTCGGGAACGTGAAGCCTGGTGATTTCGTGCTCATCACGGCGGCGTCCAGCAGCGTCGGTCTGGCGGCCATTCAAATTGTCAACGATGCCGGTGCAACCGCCATCGCCGGCACGCGCAGATCGAATAAAAGCGGCGAATTGCTCGCGCTGGGCGCGGCGCATGTGGTGGCCACGGAGGAAGAAGATGTCGCCAAAAAGGTGAACGAGATCACCAGCGGCAAGGGCGCGCGCATCATCTTCGATCCGGTCGGTGGGCCGGGCGTGGAGAAGCTCATGGAAGCGTCCGCATACCACGGAATTCTTTTCATCTACGGGTCGCTTTCCATGCAGCCGACGCCGTTCCCGCTTCGCAGCGCGGTGGCAAAAGGCCTGAGTATGCGAGCGTACTCGCTGCTGGAGCTTCGACGCGATCCTGAGCTGCTGGAGACGGCCAAGAAGTATGTCTTCGATCGCCTGGCGGATGGGCGCTTTCACCCCAAGATCGCCAGGACATTCCCGCTGGCGCAAACGGTGGAAGCATACCAGTATCTGGAATCCAATCAACAGGTCGGGAAAGTTGTGATTACCGTCTAACAGCCTGTGTTTAAAGGCCGAATAGACCGCTTGCTCACGCGCGCGGCTCGGTAGATTCCGTGCATTACATTCCGCGCGTTGCAGAGCCGCGCGTTACAGAGCCGCGCGTTACAGAGCCGCGCGTTACAGAGCCGCGCGTTACAGAGCCGCGACCGTAAGGAAGCGGTCTGCCCACGGCGGCGCAAGCCGGTTTCGACACAGCCCGCTAACGGGATTGAACTTTCGTGGCCCGGATTGCGTCTGACACGTTAATCTGGCAGATGGAGGTTCGCCGTGCTGAAGTCGTTACGCCACGCTCTGCGGCTGTTGCAGAAGGCCCCGGGATTTACTCTGGTGAGCATTTGCTCGCTGGCGATCGGCATAGGCGCCACTTCGGCGATGTTCAGTTTTGCGGACGCGCTTATTTTGCGGCCGCTGCCGGTTCCGGAGCCCACCCGCATAGCGGCTGTCGCAGCCGCGAGTACGCAGGCTTTCGCCAACACTGCGCTCTCGTATCCGGACTATCGCGATTACCGCGATGGCAACCGCAGTTTCGATGGGTTAATGACCGCAAGTATCACTTCGTTCGGCTTCAAGCCCAATGCGGCGGATCTTCCGAAAGTTACTTACGGCATGTACGTTTCCGGTAATTTTTTCCGCGTGCTGGGCGTGCAGCCAGCCCTTGGAAGGGGGTTCCTGGAAAGCGAAGACCAGGCCGTGGGGCGCGACGCGGTGGTGGTGCTGGGCCACGATTATTGGAAAAGCCAATTCAACGCCAACCCTGCGGCGATTGGCTCGACCATCTGGATCAACAGCGTTCCGTTCACCATCATCGGCGTCGCTCCGGAACAGTTCACAGGCATCGACCAGTTCATCAAGCCGACCATGTTCATTCCGCTCGCGATGGCTCCGCGCCTTATGGGACAAAACAACCTGGAGAAACGCGATGAGCGCTGGCTCACTGTAAAGGGCCGATTAAAACCGGGCGTGGGCATCGCGCAGGCCGGCGCGGATCTCACCGGCATCGGGACGCGGCTGGAGCAGATGTATCCGAAAAGCAACCGCAACCAGCGCGTGGATGTGGAGACCGAGTTCCAACTGCGCGTGCGGCAATCGCCGCCCAACGCCGCGCTGGTGGCGATGCTGCTCATGCTGGCGTTTTGCGTTTTGCTGGTGGCCTGCGCCAACGTGACCGGTTTGCTGTTGAGCCGCGCTCGCGCGCGCTCCCGAGAGATGGCCGTGCGGCTGGCCATCGGCGCGGCGCGCGGAGCGCTGGTGAGGCAACTGTTGCTGGAGAACTTTCTGCTGGCCATGGCAGGCGGCGTGGCCGGCATTGCCGTCGCGTACGGCGGCACCAGCTTCTTTAACAGCATTCCGATCCCCGTCGATGTGCCTCTCGCGTACCACGTTTCGGTGGATCAGCGCATGCTACTCTTCACCATTGCCGCGTCGCTGATCAGTACGTTTCTGTTCGGCCTGACACCCGCCTTGCAAACCACGCGCTTGGATCTTGTTTCGGCGCTCAAAGCAGCCGACGCGGACAGCGCCGGAAAGCGGCGATTGTGGGGACGCAACTCGATTGTGGCCGGGCAGGTGGCCCTTTCGCTGGTCCTGCTGATTGTTTCCGCGGTGCTCTTGCAAGGCTTCCGGGATGAGTTGCTGCAAGGTCCGGGCTATCGCATCGATCATCTGTGGCTGACCAGCTTCGACACCAGCCCGCTGCGCTACAGCGAGGATCAAACGCGCCGGTTTTACAAAGATGTTTTGGAGAAGACTCGCCTGGCGCCGGGAGTCCGGTCGGCGGCCCTCACGTCGAGCATTCCGTTGCTGGGAGGCGGGGCGCTGGGCGTGGTGCCGGAGGGCTACACGTTGCCGCGCGGGCAGGAATCGGTATCGATCGCCAACAGCTATGTCAGCGACGGCTATTTTGGCACCTTGCAAATACCCATACTGCGAGGCCGCGCGTTCCTTAATTCCGATGGTCCCGACACGCCGCTGGTGGCGGTGGTGAACGAGCAGTTTGCCCATCACTACTGGCCCAAGCAGGACGCGCTCGGAAAGCGCTTCCATCTCAAAACGGCAACCGGGCCGCTGGTGCAGATCGTCGGGATCGCCAAAATGTCAAAATATTTCTGGATTGCTGAGCCTCCACTCGATTTCATCTATCTGCCCTACACGCAGGAGAAGAATCCCGGGATGGCGATTATAGCGGAAACCAGCGCTCCGGACGCGTCGGCCCTGGCGCCGGTGTTGCGCGAGGTGGTACGCGGGATCGACCCAAGCATGCCTGTCTTCGACACCCGGACCATGCGGGATTTCTATTCGCAGCGCGCGGTGAAGACGCCGGACGTCATCGCCCAAAGCGTGGCCGGATTGGGAACCATGGGCCTGATCCTGGCGATGGTGGGGCTGTACGGGCTGATCTCTTATTCGGTGAGCCGGCGGCGGCGCGAGATTGGAATTCGCATGGCAATTGGAGCGGACCGGGAGAAAGTGATTGGGATGATTCTGCGGCAAGGGCTGGTGCTGGGATCGATTGGCGTTGCGGTGGGCTTAATCGTGAGCTTTTTCGCGTGCCGCGCGGTGATGACGGTGGCGTGGGTGGCATCCTTCGATCACATGAACTACGCGCTGTTCCCGGCCATCGCGATACCGCTGCTGTTGATCACGCTGGCGGCAACTTACGGACCCGCGAGGCGGGCATCGTTGGTGGATCCGATGCGGGCGCTGAGGGACGAGTAAATAGAAAGTATGCGGCCGGCCGTGTCGAAACCAGCGCGCGCAATCTACCGAGCCGCGCGCGTGAGCAAGCGGTCTTTTCCGATTTTCGACACATTCTGATAGAGTTTGCAAAAATAAAACATGCGCACCAACAAGGTCCTGCTCATAGTGGTGGCAGCCGCGCTTTCCGCGCTTTCTCAGACGCTGCCGCAAGGCGTGAAGAAAAAAGCAACGGTCGGTGGGATCACGGAATATGACTATCCCAATGGCTTGCGCGTTCTCCTTTTTCCCGATCCTTCCAGCCCGAAAGTGACGGTCAACATGACCTACCTGGTGGGCTCGCGTTTTGAAGGCTATGGCGAGACGGGGATGGCTCATCTGCTGGAGCACATGAATTTCATCCTCACCACCAATGGACGAAGCATCAAGAAAGAGTTAACCGCCCGCGGCGCGCAATGGAACGGGACCACGGATTACGACCGCACCAACTATTTCGAAACCGTCAATGCGAGCGACGACAATCTCAAGTGGGCGCTCGGTCTGGAAGCCGACCGCATGGTCAACATGCGGATCGAAAAACCGCTGCTGGATACCGAAATGACGGTGGTCCGCAACGAATTCGAAAGGGGCGAGAACAACCCGCAGCGGATTCTGGAGGAACGCGTAGTGGCGACGGCGTACCTGTGGCACAATTACGGCAAATCGGTGATCGGCTCGCGGGCCGATATAGAAAAAGTCCCCATCGACAAACTGGCCGCGTTTTACCGGAAATACTATCAGCCGGACAATGCAGTGCTGACGATTGCCGGCCAGTTCGACCAGTCGAAGGCGTTAGCCTACGTGGCCGAAACCTGCGGGGCCGTTCCGCGGCCGGCGCGCAAACTGGATGAAACCTACACGGTTGAGCCGGCCCAGGATGGCGAGCGGTTCGTAGCATTGCGCCGGGTGGGGGAGAATCCCGCCATCGCCATCGCGTGGCATGCGCCGGCGTTGTCGCAGCCAGATTCCGCGGCTTTGGAAGTGCTGGCCGGCGTCCTGGCCGGCGGCGGACGCGGGGGAACGGGACGGCTTTACAATGCGCTGGTGGACAACAAGAAGGCTCTGGCGGTGAGGATGAATTACCAGGAATTGCACGACCCTGGATTCGTGCTGGTTTCGGCCGGTCTGAGCAAGGATCAGTCGCTCGACGAAGCGCGCAAGACCATCCTCGAGACCATCGATGGCGTGGCGAAAGAACCACCGACCCGTGAGGAGGTCGAAAAAGAGAAGGCCCGAATTCTGCACGCGATGGAGCTCCGCATGTCCAACTCGCAGCAAGCCGCGCTGGGCTTGTCGGAGACGATCGCGAGCGGGGACTGGCGGCTGTTCTTTCTGAATTACGACCAAATAAAAAGCGTCACTCCCGAGGACGTGGTCCGGGTGGCGAAGCTGTATTTTAAGGAATCCAACCGCACGGTGGGCGAATTTATTCCCACCGCCGACCCGGACCGCACCGAAGTACCCTCGTCTTCGGATCTCGCAGCCGTTTTCAGGGACTACAAGACCGGCATGACGGTTTCGCAGGGAGAAGCGTTCGATCCGGCGCCATCCAACATCGAGAAACACATCACGCGTCTGAAGCTGATGGATGGTCTCAACCTGGCGATGCTGCCGAAGACCAGCCGCGGCGGCACTGTTTCGGCGCTGCTGGAAATCCAATTCGGCGATGAAAAAGCGCTGGCCGGGAAGAACGCGATCGGAAGCATGACCGGAGCGCTGCTGATGCGCGGGACGAAGAATCGGACGCGCCAGCAGATCCAGGATGAGATGGTGAAACTGAATTCCCAGATCAATGTTTCAGGCGGCGTCTCGCAAGCCAGCGCCACTATCCAGACCACGGAGGAGAACCTGATTCCAGCGCTGCGGCTGGCGGCCGAGATGTTGCGTGAGTCATCGTTTCCGGAATCGGAGTTCGACTCCGCGAAGAAGCAGAGGATCGCCGGGCTGGAGGACCGCAGGACTGAGCCGGCCGCTCTGGCGCCGCTTGCGCTGGATCGCGCGCTGAATCCCTATCCGAAGAACGACGTCCGGTACCTGGGGACCATCGACGAGCAAATCGAAGACGCGGGCAAGGTGACGCTCGAAGATGTGAAGAAGTTCCACGCGCAATTCTATGGGGCTTCGCACGCCGAACTTGTGATCGTGGGGCAGTTCGATCCGGCTGCGTTGAGCAAAACCGCGGCGGAGCTGTACGGAAACTGGAGCAGCCCGGCGCCGTATCGGCGAATCACCGAGACTTTCGAGAAGACCGCGCCGGTGAATCTGAAGATCGAGACGCCGGACAAGCAGAACGCGAGTTTCGCCGCGGCCCTGCGGCTGCCGATGTCGGACACCGATCCGGACTACCCTGCCATGCTGCTGGCCAACTATATGTTCGGTGGATCGATTACAGGGCGGGTGCCGGACCGCATCCGGAATCGGGAAGGCTTAAGCTATGGGGTCAATTCGAATTTCCAGGCCCCACCGCCGACCGATGGCAATGCAGCCAGGTTCGGCGGGGCGGCCATCAGTAATCCGAAGAATTCTCCTAAGGTGGAGGCGAGTTTTCGGGACGAACTGGCGAAGACGCTGGCCGGCGGATTCACTGCGGATGAGGTCGCGGGGGCAAAGAAGGCGCTGCGGGATGCGCGGACCATGGGTCGTACGCAGGATCAGGCGCTGCTCCGATTGATCGCAGCGCGGGAGGATGCCGAGCGGACGCTGGCATGGGATGAGCAGATGGACGCAAAGCTCGAAGCGCTGACGACGGATCAGGTGAACGCGGCCTTCCGGCGGCACGTGGACGCGTCGACGCTCTCCATTGTGAAGGCCGGGGATTTCAAAGCGGCTGATGTTTACCAGCAGTGAACATGACCGAGCCGCCATGCGTGAGCATGCGGTTTTGCTCGTTCGGGAATCCGCACACTTTACACTGAAAGGCGAAACGTGTCTGGCCGCGTGATGCGAGATGAGCAGGAAATCCGCGAATCCCAAGGTTCGTGAGCACATCCGCAAAAGTAATGCCGACTACCTGGCTGGCAGGAGTCGCCCAGCTCAGGACTTCCTTTCCGCGCTCCGTGCCGCGGCGCCGAAGCGCAAGAAGCAACATCCGCGTTCGGCATGACGCCTGCGCCCTTCCTGGTCCGAACCACCGCTCACTACGAACGGCTGGCACGGCCGCTGGGTAAGCGCCAACCGAGGTTCGAGGCACCCAACAGAGAGCAATCCAAATCTTAGGGCAGGACCCAACTAACCGATCGTGATCTCACGACATCAGGAAGCTTACCATCGGCCGTTTCCGCTTCCGCTACGACATCTATGACAAGGATGTTGTTCTTCAATATTGCGGCCTCCGGCGGGAGGACACATATTAGGCGTCCGGAGCAGCCTGCTGAGCGCCGCCGAGGAAGCCCCGTGGCCCAACTCGTCAACGTGCATTCGCTTTTGAGACTGAATTAGGAGACTCTGAGGGGGTTGATTTCATTGGTCTCGCCGAGCGTTGCAAAACCTACGCTTTTTGAGACGCCTCACATATTGCCTTCTGCCTGGACCTCCGCCCTTGGGACTGTTCTGGCTGCCGCCGCAGAAATCACGCTATACCGATCCCCGCATGACGTGGGTTGTCGGAACTCCGACGATGTTCGGGTACGGTTTCGGTCTCTCAGACATATGTGTGACTCTGGCAGACGAAACCGAGGTGCATTGCCTTCAAAAAATCCATCCGGTCGGTAGATAAGTCGCCGCTGGCTTTGCGGGCGATGTCGAAATTGGATTCGCGATGATCGACGAGCTCCGACGGCTATGTGACCTCAAGGACGAACGCCTCTCGTGTGATCCGGCGTCAATCGCCGCCGGATGGCCTGCCGTTGCGCGGCGTGTTTTCGGCGGGTTCTTTCCCGAAAATCAAAATGGTGGGTCGGACATCATCATCATTCTCTGCGCACCCACAAGAAAATACCGGCATCGGGTTTAGCGCGCGCTCATACGTCCACATATTCCGGTCTCCTGAGTTCGATGCCGAGGAGGTGGCGATCCATAAGCTCGGCTCAATAGGAAGCGGATCATCATTCGGGCCATGCCTGGACGCGATTGAACGATACGCGAGCGACAATTCGCACCGGATGATGTTCGTGGGCGGAGAGAGCACGTCTGGCGGAATGGGTTCGATGCTCGGGCTGAGCTTGACGGATATCCTCATCAGGACGGAGCCTCGATGGGTTAGCTCGCACCTGCACTATTGTTGGGTGTATCGGGGCAATATCATCGTGAAAACGAACGATCATCGGCGAAAAGGGCGTTGGTCGGTCGCTGAGCTTGGGGCTGGCGTCGAGCAAAATGCCGCATCCAGCGCGTGGGCTCAGGATGCCGATGCCGAACATTTGAGATGCCCACGATTGCCACAAGCTGGGGAGAATTGGTGGAACTTCTGGGCTCACGAGGAGCGACGGCGAGGCTTTGCCGGGGCTGATCGTTGTGGGGGCCCAACTTACCCTTTTCGAGATCATTTATTTGGCGCGGCGGCGCGGCCTATGGGGGACCAGAAGCCTTGGAGTTGCCCATTTCGGTCTTCTTGAAGGATGAAGACCAATATCGACGTTTCTCCCGTATTGGTGTCAACCCTAAAAAGGTGCCCGCCCTCGTCGTACGTCAGCTTATGCTCGGCATCTATCTCCGGCCATCTGTACTGAGCGCTCAGAAGCTGATACCTACCAGTCTGCCCTTGCTGGACTTGGGTGCGTGTCGTCTGGGCCGCCGCCGCGAACAGCCCCGCCACTACGATCACAATAAACAGGATATTGTTTCTACTCATACCCTCGCTCCTTCAGACCATCATCGCAAAACGCCCGTTTCTTGGTCTGCGCCCTGATACGATAATTAGAAAGTGCCCATCTGCCCGCAAAAATGCGCTAAGAGCCTAAGCGCGACAAAAGTAACCACACGTGAGGAAATTAACGCGCCGCCGGACATTTGGGAAAACCTGACAAGCAAAGACTACACGATCTGGCAATGCGGTTGCGGATTTGTCTGGGGAGAGAGGCTGATGGAAGGCCTCGGGAGGCCATACTACGACCGAAGTGCGGTCGGTTATTACAACGGGCCCGCCGCGCATCCAGAATGGATTTTAGCGACGCACGTTAAACTGGCAAAGAACCCGAACTGGGACAATCTAAAGCGACGGTAGGGAAATTAGGGCAGGGTCCTGGACGATTGCCGGGACGTTTTCGTCGCGCGATGTTCTGGTTGCGCCGACAACCTGGAAGCCGCGGCGCTGCCGATAGAGTTGTGAGACACCACGCACGCCCTAAACTTTTCCCCGTTGCTTCAATGCGGCTTCGGCGTTCCCACAAGGCGATCTTCGGCCTCAACGTAGTGCAAGACCAATTCGACGTAATCATCCCCAACGTTGAAGAGCGATTTCTGGCAAGCATTGAGGTTGATATCGGATGTTGCCAATTCCTTCATCATTTGTGGAGTGATTTTGCTATCCTGACGCACTAAGCTGGCAAGGACCTCGGTTCGTGTAGAACCAACTCCGACGGAGAAATCATCGGATGTTGAGAGAATCGCGACTAGCATCCCGCCCTTAATTTGATCGGGGTGTTCGATGAGAAACCTTGAAAACTTCTCAGCCTTCTCTAAGCTCATCAAGGTTCTGTTGTATCCGTCCGCGCGAACCACCAGCTTTAGAAGTGGCGAGGTCGCGCCTGGTTGAACCCACGTATAGACCTCCCTGCAACCGGCAAGTGCCTTACTCACGGTCTTTAGCGAAAGCACGATAGTTTCAGTTGATGGGAATGTTTGAGCGTTTGCAGAAAGGCTTAGAGCGACCAGCGCGACGCACAAGTGCGAGAACGGCAACTTCGACGTAGTCCGAGTTTACAGGCTCGGCGGCCCGCAATGCCGGGGGCAGGGAGGGGCGAAACTTGCCCTTTATGCAACGTGGTTTTTGTCCATTTGGCTGTATAACGGCCTATGCTTGCTTGTGGCTGCCCAATCAGGTTGGCCAGTCAATCGGCGAAATGATGACTCGCCATCAATAGTTCGACCCGACCGAAGCGTGCGCCGTGGAATGGAACACGTTACCCTCGGGTAAGGAGGCCAAATTGTCCATTCGACCAGTGAAGCGGCTTATCAAGTCCAAACCCACGCTTGAGGGCGCGGGAGTGCATCTGCGGCGCGCGTTCGGTTTTGGCAACACATCCGATTTCGATCCTTTTCTTCTTCTTGACGACTTCCGCAACGATGTCCCCGACGATTATCTGGCGGGATTTCCGTGGCATCCGCATCGCGGAATCGAAACCATCACCTACGTGCTGGCGGGAACCGTGGATCATGGCGACAGCATGGGGAATCAAGGCACCATCGCGGCGGGCGACGTTCAATGGATGACGGCGGGGCGCGGGATCATCCATCAGGAGATGCCGAAGGGCGATCAAACCGGGCGTATGCACGGCTTCCAGTTGTGGGCGAACCTGCCTTCGGCATTGAAGATGACCGATCCTCGCTATCAGGAAGTAAAGGCCGCCGAGATTCCGCTGGTGACAGACGACGACGGCACCGGAGTGCGGATCGTTTGTGGAAGTTTTTGGGGGAAGCGCGGACCGGTGGATGGAATCGCGGCCGATCCGATGTACCTGGATGTTTCGGTGCCTCCGGGAAAGAGAAAGGTGCTGCCGGTAGAGACTACGCGGCACGCCTTCGCCTATGTTTTCGCGGGCGAAGGAAAGTTTGGCAACGCGTCCGGGCCGCTGGCTGTGCCTACCGAGGGAGTGGGATGGCTGGAGACGGCGCCGCCGCCAGACGCGGACGATCGGTCGCTGGTGTTGTTCGATCAAGGCGACGAACTCACGGTGCAGGCGGGCGAGGAAGGCATCCGATTCCTGCTGGTATCGGGAAAGCCGCTGGAGGAGCCGGTGGCGTGGTACGGGCCGATTGTCATGAACACGCAAGATCAGTTGCGGAAGGCTTTCGACGAGTTGGAGCAAGGGACGTTTTTGAAAGCGGCCGCGCGCGACTGATTTTCCGGAGCGGCGTCAATGCAAAACATAGACCTGTCCAAGCTTTGGGAAGCGCACACGAAGAACGAGTTCACCACGCGTGATACGGAGGCCACTCTGGCCACGATGGTGGAAGATGCGTACGTCAATCACGTCCCGGTGATGACCGGAGGGAGTGGCAAAGGTGCGTTGCGCGAGTTTTATTCGAGGGAGTTCATCCCGAGCATGCCGCCCGATACCAAGCTCACGCCGATTTCACGAACGGTGGGCGAGGATCAACTGGTGGACGAGATGATTTTTTCTTTCACGCATACCCAGGAGATGCCGTGGATGTTGCCGGGCGTTTCTCCCACCCATCGTCGCGTGGAAGTCGCGCTAGTGGCGATTGTGCGCTTCCGGGACGGCAAACTCGCGCACGAGCACATCTACTGGGATCAAGCTTCGGTGCTTCGGCAAATTGGCTTGCTTACCGATGCTTCACTTCCCGTGTGCGGGGCCGAGTCCGCTCGAAAAGTAGCTCGGGTGGCGCCTACTAACAAGATAGCGTCGTAAGTAATTTGCGCATAACGCGCGGAATTTACCGAGCCGCGCGCGTAAGCAAGCGGTCTTTTTCGACTTTCGACACAGCCTGCTACCAGCGCTCCAGCGCGTTACTTGTCGGACTTTGGGGAATCGTATTCGTGTACGAATAAATTCGCCACAGGATCGATGTGCGCTTCCACTAGATGACCGCCGTGCACGGTGCCGTCCAGCAGAACGAACACCACGTGAGCGTGGAATACCGGCTTGCCGTCTCGAACGGTAATCTCGCCCTGCAACGATAGCAGCTCGCCTTTTTGGTCGATATTGAAGCGCCTGAAGGCGCCCTTGCCGGGATCCAACGCGGCGACCACCGCTGCGCTGATGCCGCCCAGGCCGCGCACTTCGCTGAGCTTGAGGTTATTTTGTACGGCGAATTCGGTCATGCCCGACATTAATTCATCGCCGGCGTGAAAGATCACCCGGAAGCTGCGCGAAGGCGCGTCCGGCAGCGGTTCCACCATCATCTTGGGCGCCATGCCAGGCTTGACGGGAATCACCCGTGGAAGATAGTTGGGATCGTCAATCGGCGCGCGTTCCGGCGGCGAAGAGGATTGGCCCGGAAGCACTCCGCCGAAGGCAATCGAAGCGAGGATTAGTATAGCTATTCTCATTTCACAACTCCCAAATTCTCGGAATAGTTCACTGGCCTTCCGCCATCTACGTCCGCGCGCGACCCAACTCCCGAACCGCCCATCATACCCTGGTGGAGAGGCTTGATTTTGCCCGCCTCCATTTGACATCACGCTGGCGCTGTAACTCTCGCCGTGGAACGCTTACGCAATCGCCATCGCGACAGCCGCTGCCGCCATCAGCACAAACGTCACCCAGCCCAGGACGCGCTCAGTGACGGGACTGATTTGGTGGCCCATCACTTTTCGGTCGGCGGTAAGGAGCAGTATGAGCAAAATAAGGGGCGGGGCCAGGATTCCATTCACAACCGCGGACCAGAACAGCATCTTTACGGCGTCGAGCCCCATATAGTCGATAGCCAGGCCTAGCGCCAGGGCCGCGCCAAGGACGGCGTAGAATCTCTTCGCGCCGCGCGGCTTCCGCTCCAGCGATCCGCGCCAGGCGGCGGCCTCCGCGATCGCGTAAGCGCACGATCCGGCCAGCACGGGAACTCCCAGCATACCCGTTCCGATCAATCCCAAAGTGAACAGCAGGTAAGCGGCGTTTCCGGCCAGCGGACGAAGCGCCTCCGCAGCTTGTTTGGCCGTCTCTATTTTCACCATGCCATGGGCGTGCAAAGTTGCAGCGGTGGTAAGAATAATGAAATACATGATGAAATTCGAGGCAAACATCCCCGTTATGACGTCCACTTTCAAACCGCGCAGTTCCTCGGCGGTGGCGCCCTGGCGCTGGGCCAGGTTTCTTCCCATGGCGCGTTCTTCTTCCACCTCCTGCGATGCCTGCCAGAAGAAAAGGTAAGGGGAAATGGTGGTCCCGAGAATGCCCACCAGCACCTCGATATATTCGCGCGACCAAACCGGGCGCGGTAGCAGGGTTGCCAAGAGCGCCTGATGCCAGTCGACTCTTGCGAAGAACGCGGTGATGACGTAGGCCAGCAGCACCAGCGTAATCCACTTGAATACGCGTGCAATGTGACGGTAAGATGACCAGAACAAAAAGCCTACGATGAGAGCGGTATAAAGAGGAGTCCAGATCAGGGAGTTGACGCCGGTGACCATTTGCGTAGCATCCCCCATGCCGCCGAGATCGGCGGCGATGTTCACCACGTTGGCGACGATCAACAGGGAACAGGCGCCCCACAGGACCCACTTGGAGTAGCGCCGCCGCACCACGCCGGCCAGCCCGCGCCCGGTCACCATGCCCAGCCGCCCGCACATCAACTGCACGCCTACCATGAGCGGGAAAGAGATGAGGGCCGTCCACAGCAGGCCGTAGCCGAAGACGGCTCCGCTCATCGAGTAGGTGGAGATGCCGGAAGGATCGTCGTCGGCGCAGCCGGTGATTAATCCGGGGCCGAGATCGGCAAAAAACTGTCCGGCGCCCTTTTGTTTCGGGCGCAGCGGCGGGTCGGTGGCGATCGGATTCAAAATTCTCTTAGCCTCATGTTCCTCTTCTTCACGCTACCGCACACGTTTGCCCGGCGCGGTCCGCTACATTATAGACGCAGTGGATTCCGGAGGAAGTCCACGGACAACAAACCAGGCCGGCGAATTTGGAGGCTCCGATGCTGCTATCCGGCTGCTCTGAGCGTTCGTCGCCGGCGCCAACCTCCGCCCCGGCAACTTCGTGATTGGCCTGTGTTTTGGCGGCGGCTCAGGGAAGGTGGCCGGCTTCTCGCGGCTTGCAAAACGATTCGCAATCAGCCAGAGGTTGCAATCCGGACACCAGTCCTGAATGGAGGCTTGGTTGGCTTTCGTGTCAGGCAGCACGTGCTCCTAAATCGGAAGGGGCTCGGCTAACAGGCTGTTTCAAAAGACCCGAAAGACCGTCGCGGTAGGGATGGCCGTTACCAACTCCTCCGAGAGGGATGGCCGGATGATTGTAACCTCAACAGCGCTCGGACCCGGCGTCATGCAGGCTGTGGACCTCATTCAACTCAATCTGAACACCTACGGGGAGACCGATGCTTAGCTCTGGAGTGATTTGCTTCAGGCGCTCCATGATGGCGCGGGTCATGCGATGGAAAGTCCGTTGGGGATGGCTCTACAGATGGCAATTCGCGGGAAAACTGGAGATCCAAATGGAAACGGTGATGCAAGTTTGCAACGCCGGAAGCCGGGTTCCGGCTTCCCTGGCAGACGGCAGTTCTGAAAACCAAACGGGCGCACCGTCATGTTCACGATGTGCCCGATTTCTCAAGATCGATGGTGGGCGCGCAGGGACTCGAACCCCGGACCCCCTCGGTGTAAACGAGGTGCTCTAACCAACTGAGCTACGCGCCCCGACTTCCTCAGTATAACGGCCTGGCTTGCTTACGGGCCGCTTACTGGCGACGTTTGCTTTTCAGTATTCATTTACCGCCTCAGATCGCCGCATAGGTATTGGCGGGCGTCGCGGATCAGAGGGTAGAGATAGATGTCCTTAATGGATTGACCATGTTTTTTGTGGTCGCGGTCCATGCGACCTCGCCCGTGGTCTGCCCAACAAAAATGCAGTTGGCGGCCCGGTAGCAGGTACCGCGGAAGAGGGCGGCGGCCCCCAGCGTTTCCAGCAGCAATGGACGATGCCCATAGCGGGTCCCCCAGTCGCGTGGCATTTGCCGGGCGCTCAGCGCCAGGATCTTGCTGGCCAGTCCTTGGACACGGACCAAGGTAGGAGTAGGGCTAGAACCGGCAATTCGTCACGGACTTCCGACGGGGGTTGAGCCCGGAGGGCCCGTGAGGTAAACGGTCAAATGGTTTCCGAACGATCGATCCGGCCTTCAGGCCACCGCGCCGGTTTTGCGCGAAAGGTCTACTTTTCCGCGAATGAACCCGCCGTCCTCGATCACAATGCCGCGCGCGTGAATATCGCCCACGAATCGCGCGCCACTGCGGATGTAGATCTTGTCGGCGCCCTCAACGTTTCCCTGCAGCGAACCAAGCACGTCGATCTCTTTGGCCTTGACGCTGGCACGCACTTTTCCGTTGGGAGCAATGGTGAGAAGGTGGCCGGCCACGTCGATGGTTCCCTCTACCTCGCCTTCAATGATGAGAGGTTCGTGACTGCGAATCTCACCGGTCACGGTGACGTCCTTGCCGAGAACGGCTTGGGACGTGGATGGTTCGCTCTGGAAAGAGGCGGCAGCCGCCATGATGCTCCTGCTTTCTGGGCTTGGGGCTTTGGCCCCGGTTAACGCCCCTCCGCTTGACTTTGATGCTCGTCCGGACGCAGCGATTGGTACATCTTCACCAGCGCCGCTTCGTCCACCCCTATCGCCCGCGCGTATTGCCGGATGTAACTGATATTGTAAATGCCGCCGGGCAGAACATCAAAGTTAGCATCTTCTATCGCCTTGAGTGTTGTGACCTTGAGTTTCGTGTTGCGCGCGATCTCTTCCAAACTGATTCCGCTGGTCTGTCGGATGGATGCTACGCTCCAGTTGTTCAGAGGCAGTGTTGCCATGCCTGCTCCTAATGTTCTCTATCGGCGCACGCCTTAGGATGCTACAGGGTTGGCTGGCAATAACCGAAAAAAAATTAGTGCTTTCGCCCGATCTGGGTAGCCTGAATTGCTGGCGTCACCGGAGTTTGCTGGAAGCCGCCGCCACTGCCCCGCGGCTCATGGCCCACGCCACGAACCCATCCGGCGCATTTTTGATCTGAGAAATGTTGGCGCCCTTGATCGCCGCGATATCACGCCACCGGGTGCCTGCGAGGTTGCATTCGAGCAACTCCGCCCGTTCCAGATTCGCGCCGGCCAGGTTGGCGCCGGCGAGATCGGCGCCCGTCAGGTCGGTATCGGAGAGATCGGCGTTTTCCAGGTTCGCGTTTGCCATATCGCAGCCCCGGAAATTCGCGCCGGCCAGCGTTGCAAAATTCAAGTCGGCTGCGCGCAAATGGCAGTTTCGCAGATCGGCCGCTGCGAAATTGGCGCGGGCCAGCGGCGCGCGGTCGAGCCGCAGTCCCATCAGGAAGGCGCCCTGTGCATCCACGCCCACCAGCGAAACGCCATCGCGATTCAACTCCTCCAGCGCCTCCAGCCGACCGCCGCTTCCTCCCTTCCCCTGGGCCGTATTGATCACCTGCCAGGCTTGGTAATGCTTCTGCTTGATCCGGTCCGGCCGCTCGACAAAGTAGAGCACTACCACCACCAGAATGGAGAAGGTCCCGGCGTATTCCAGCACTTCCAGGAACGCCCAATTGGAAAGCACGTAAGCCGTCCAGCTCAGGCACCATTCGATCGCCGCCAGCGGTACCAGCCAGCGCCGGCGAATGCTCACTCCGACTTCGGCCCACGGCTCCGGACGCTGTCGCGATAGGTGAACACGTTGCATGGGATTCGCTGGCCCGATCCGCGCACGTCGGTAAGCGGTGCTTTCGATCCTTGCTACAGGCTGTTTGCTAGATTAGCACCTCCGTCTAAAGCCCCCAATAGACCGCTTGCTCACGCGCGCGGACCGGTAGATTCATCGCCTTACAGAGCCGCGACCGTAAGGGAGCCGGTTTCGACACAGCCTGTTCGGCGCTCAAACGGTTGTTCGCAGGTGTATAGTGAAATGGCCTCCCGGAAGACCTATGCCCGACCTCACTCTGCTAATTCCCGTCCTGATCGTTGTGATTTATCTGCTCTCGTCCATCAAGATTCTGGCCGAATATGAGCGCGGCGTGATTTTCCGCCTGGGGCGCGTGCTGCCGCAGCCCAAAGGCCCCGGCGTTATCCTGGTGTTCGCGCCGATCGACCGCATCGTGCGCATTTCACTGCGGATTGAAGCCATGGAAGTGCCGCCGCAGGACGTGGTGACGCGCGACAACGTAACGGTGAAGGTGAATGCCGTGGTTTATTTTCGCGTCCTGGATCCTACCAAGGCCGTTCTGGAAGTGACCAATTTCCTGTACGCCACATCGCAGGTGGCGCAAACCACTTTGCGCAGCGCGCTGGGCGAGGTGGAGCTGGATGAACTGCTCAGCCAGCGCGAGAAATTGAATCTGCGGCTCCAATCGGTGCTCGACGCGCATACCGGGCCGTGGGGCGTGAAGGTGACGGTGGTGGAGGTGAAGCAGGTGGATCTTCCAGATCAGATGATTCGCGCCATCGGACGGCAGGCCGAAGCCGAGCGCGAGCGGCGCGCCAAGATCATCCATGCGGAGGGCGAGTATATGGCGGCGGAGAAGCTCGCGATGGCGGCCGAGTTGATCCAGCGCCAGCCCGCCGCGCTACAACTGCGCTATTTACAGACCCTGGTGGAGATCGGCGCGGAAAAGAACACCACGGTTGTATTCCCGATGCCTATCGATATACTCTCATCTTTAGGTAGATTGATCGACAAGTTCGCGGGCAAGAAAGAGGAAGGCTAAATCGTTTGCCGAAGAACGACGAAGGTGAGTTTGAGTTAATACTTGGGAACCGCCAGCTAATCATCGTGTTTTTGGTGGTGGTGTCCCTGCTGGGCGTGTTCTTCTCCATGGGTTACGTGGTGGGCCGCAACTCTTCGCCCGCTGGGGTTGAATCGGCGCGTGGTGAGAAGCCCAAGCCCGATCCGGCCGCCGATTCTTCTGGCGGTCCCGCGGACGCGCCCGCCGAAGAGCCGGGCAAGAAACCTGCAGGCGATAGCGCCGCTACTCCCGCGCTGGATGCGATTCCGCCAGCCACACATCCGGAAAGCGCCAAACCGGAGCCAGCCCTGGCGCGCAAGCCCAAGCCATCTCCCGCACCACCCGAAGCCCGTCCGATTGAACGCGCGGGCGCGGCCGGAGAACCATCCAGCGGCCAGTATTGGCAGGTTGTGGCAACCGCGCGGCCAGACGCCGAGATCGTCGCCGAGGCGCTCAGCAAGAAAGGATTCCACGCGATACTCGCGCGCGCGCCGAAGGATGGGATATTCCGCGTCTTAGTGGGCCCGCTCGCGGACGCCGCCGCGCAGGCGCAGACCCGCACCGGCCTGGAATCGGCGGGCTTCAAGAATCCGATCATGCGAAAGTATTGAGGGCGTGCCGGGGTTTGATTGAGGCGTTTGATTCGCAACTTCAGCCTGGCATTGCTCTCGGCAGCGCTGCTGGTTGTGCTTTATCCGAACCTGATTTTTCCGGGCTTCGGACTGCCTTGGCTGGCTCCCATTGCGCTGGCGCCGCTGCTGATCGCGCTGGCGTACGAACCTCGGCCGGTGTGGCGCTTTGCGCTCGGTGAGTTCGCCGGGATCGTCTATTGGTTCGCGATCTGCTACTGGATCCAATTTGTGCTCGAAGTCCACGGCGGCATGGGGCATTGGGGAAGCTGGGCGACCTTTGCGCTCTTTTGTGTTTTGAAAGCGCTGCACCTGGCGCTGTTCAGCTTGCTGGCCGCGGTTCTGCTTGGCGCCCGCTACGCGATTCCCGCTATCGCCGCGCTATGGACCGGCATCGAGCGCACGCATGGAACGTTCGGTTTCGCGTGGCTCACGTTGGGCAACGCGGGGATCGACATGCCGCTGCCATTGCGCGTGGCCCCCTTCCTGGGCGTCTACGGAGTTTCATTTCTGTTCGCGTTGATGAGCGCGGTGGTCGCGCTTCTGATACTCCGGCGCGGGCGCAAACATATTTACTGGCTGGCGATTGTTCCGGCTCTGCTGCTGCTGCCGGACTTACCTCCGCGCGAAACTCCCGTTGCAACCGCGGTGGTGGTTCAGCCCAACTTGCCGGCCGAGGAACAATGGACCTACGAATCTTTCGCCGCGGAACGCGAACATCTGCTCATGGAATCCCTGGAATCGTCGCTCGAAGGCTCCGAGCAGCTTATCGTCTGGCCGGAAAGTCCGGCCCCTTTCTATTTTTATCGCGATCCCCGTTTTCATCGGGACGCAATGCAGTTGGCGCAACGCGCGCACGCTTATTTTCTTTTCGGCACGGTGGCTGAAACTCCCGAAGGCGCGCCTCTGAACTCAGCGGTTTTGCTGAGGCCCGACGGCACGCTGGTGGACCGCTACGACAAAATCAACCTGGTTCCGTTCGGCGAATATGTGCCGCCGCTTTTCGGCTTCGTGAACCGGATCACGCAGGAAATCAGCGACTTCGTTCCGGGCCATCGCATCGTGGTGTTTCCGATGGTTTTCCCGGCTGCCGCGCAACGGTTGGGCGTTTTCATCTGCTATGAATCCGCTTTTCCCGATGAAGTACGCCAGTTCGTGAAGGGCGGCGCGAATTTGCTGGTGAATATTTCGAACGACGGATATTTCGGCCACAGCGCGGCGCACGATCAGCACCTGGAGATTGCGCGGATGCGCGCGGTGGAAAACAGCCGCTGGTTGATCCGCGCGACCAACGACGGGATTACCGCCGCGATCGATCCCGCCGGCCGCGTGGATGAACGCTTGCCGCCATACCAGGACCTGGCGGAGCACATGCACTTCGCCTTTCGCCGAGGAACCACGTTCTATACCGATTACGGCGATTGGTTCGCCTGGGGCTGCCTGATCGCGGCGGCCATCGCGCTGGTATGGTCCCAACGGCCGAATTATGAGCCGGCTATCCGTGCCGGATCACAAGCACGTCGCCGTCCTTGACGATGTACTCTTTGCCTTCCAGGCGCAACAGGCCCTTTTCGCGCACGCCCGGATAACCGCCGTGATCGATGAGCGCGTGCCAGTTCACCACTTCGGCGCGGATGAATTTTTTCTCGAAATCGCTGTGGATGGCGCCCGCGGCTTTTTGCGCCGGGCTGTTCATCGGAATGGTCCAGGCGCGGACTTCGGTTTCGCCCGCCGTCAAAAACGACATCAGGCCGAGCAGCGCATAGGTGGCTGAAATCAGCCGGTCGAGCGCAGAATCCTTCAGACCATAACTGGTCAGGTACTCGCGGGCTTCTTCCGGGGAAAGCTCGGCCAGCTCCGCTTCGATCTTGCCGCAGATGGCGGTGACGGCGGTGTTGGTTCGTCCGGCGAGCGGCCCCTTACGATATTGTTCTTCAATTTCGTGCAGCCGGCCCGCATCTTCTTCGCCGATGTTCAAGACGAACAGCATGGGCTTTTGCGAAAGAAACTGGAATCCGCGAATCAGCTTTTCTTCGTCGGGCGTGAGATCCAAAGTGCGCAGCGCAAGGTTTTGTTCGAGCGTGGCTTTGCAGCGTTCGAGCAATGCGAACTCGCGATCCAGCTCCGTACTCTTTACCTTCTTGCGATCCTTTTCCAGGCGCTCCATGCGTTTTTCCACCACCACCAGGTCGCTCAGGATCAGCTCGATTTCGACGTCTTCGAGGTCGCGAACCGGGTCCACCGATCCTTTTTCGTGCGGCACCGTATCGCTGTGAAAGAGCCGGAGAACGTGCGCCAGCGCGTCCGCTACGCGCATGCTGGCGAGATAACTGGGATCGCGCAGAGCTTCTTTTGAAACGGCGGGGAAGTCCAGATACTCGACCGTGGCGTGGGTGATTTTGGGCGGCTCGAAGATCTTGGCCAGAGCGTCCAGCCGGGCATCGGGAACTTTGGTGATGCCGACGCGGGCTTCCATCAATCCAACGCGCGTGGCTTCATGCACGCCGGTGAGGATGGTGAACAACGATGTCTTGCCTACCATGGGCAGGCCGATGATTGCAGTTTTCATGAATCTTTATTGTCCGCTTTACTGGAGGTGCGCGGTTCGGAAAGCGCAGCCGGACCCGCGAAGATGCCCGGCGCTCCTCCGCTCCCCTCAAGAACGAACCCTCGAATCCGCCAGCCGCCAGGGCGTGGTCCGTCCGGAACTCTGGCGCGGCCCGGTTAGCGGCTGTGTCGAAAATCCCAAAAGACCGCTTGCTGACGCGCGCGGCTCGGTAAATTCCGCGCGTTACAGAGCAGCGACCGTGAGGGAGCGGGTTTCGACAGAGCCTGTTGGCGGCTGTGGACAACGAACACGCATTCCGGGCCGCAAGCAAACGAGCGGCCCGGTCATAACGGGACCTCCACCAGCGTCATGATCTCTTGCAGCGTGCGCTCGCTTTGTTCCGTGCTGCGCTGCGAGAGCGAAGTGCGGGCATTGATTGCTATGCGGTGCGCGAACACAGGAATCACCAGGCGCTTGATGTCGTCTGGGATGACGTATTCGCGGCCTTCCATCAACGCCAGGGCCTGGGCCGCCCGATACAGGGCTTGCGATCCGCGCGGGCTTACGCCCAATGCCAACGATTCGTGACAGCGCGTCTTCTCCACGATCGCGAGCATGTAATCCACCAGGCTGTCGTCGACGGTCACTTGCCCGGCCTGTTCCTGCAAGCGCAGCAGCTCGGGGGAAGACAGCACCGGCCCGATGCCCTCCTGGCGAGCGCCCTCCGGCCCCCGCACGATCTCCCGCTCCGCATCGCGCTCCGGATAGCCGATGCGGATGCGCATGAGAAACCGATCGAGCTGGCTTTCCGGCAGCGGATAAGTTCCGTGGTGTTCCACCGGATTCTGTGTGGCCACCACCATGAACGGCTGCTCCAGCGCGTGAGAACGGCCTTCGATGGTGACCTGCACTTCGTTCATCGCTTCCAGCAGCGCCGACTGAGTTTTCGGAGTAGCGCGATTGATTTCGTCGGCCAGAAGAAAATTCGTAAAAACGGGACCGGGTTTGAACTGAAACTCCTGGCTCTGCGCGTTGTAAATAGTGACGCCCAGAACGTCGCTCGGCAGCATATCGCTGGTGAACTGGAGACGATGGAAGCTGCAATGCACCGAACGCGCCAAGGCTTGCGCCAGCGTAGTTTTGCCGACGCCGGGAACGTCTTCGATCAGCAGGTGCCCGCGAGCGAGCAAACACACCATGGACAGGCGGACTACCTCAGGTTTTCCGCGAATAGCCGAGTTGAGGGACAGCTCCAATTCATTGAGCTTGGAGAGCGTCACCGGGGCCGCAACCATTATTGCCATTGTACCGTGACGTTGGACGACAACATCGCGCTGCGCGATGAAAAGAGAACGCTAGCGCGAACTCTGTTCCGCGCCGGGCGATGCCGGCAGCAGGCGGGCATCCCGTGATCGCTCGGCCGCTTCTTCCTGTTCGGCCCAATCGACACCCTTGGCGGTGACCGAAAAGCGGCCATTGTCCATGCGAGTTACCAGGCTGTTTTCCTTCAGGTACCACAGGCTGAACTCGAGGTGCTCGCGCGGGCACCCGAGAAGGTCTTCCATCTCGTGCAGATTCAGGGAAGGCTTTTCGGGCTCGTTGCAGCGCTTGGTGTAAAGGAGCTCCAGAATCCCTTTCCGCTTGGATTTCTCCGCCGCCTTGCCGATCGACGCGTGGCGTTGGTCGAAAATCCGCCAGCGAACCTGGCGATAGGCTTGCAAGTGGACGTCATAAGACGCTCGTTTTTCCGGCTCACTCAGCACCTTGTACGCGTCGCTGATGGCGCGAAATTCCTTTTCGTTTCCGGTGCTTGTGTTGTCGGGATGGTAGCGCTGGGCCAGCAGCCGGTACACCCGATGAATCATGTCGGGGTCCGCATTGGGGCTGATCTGCAACAGTTCGTAATAATCGGGAAGCTCTTCGGTTGGCGCGGCGGCGGGTCCGCTGCCCTTTTCAGAGGCGTGCCCGTTTTCAGAGGAGGGTCTGGTTTCATAGGTAAGACCAGCCCGAAAGATGCCTTGGTACGGTTTGCAGTCCACTACCCGGGCGCGAACCTTGCCGCTAGCCCCATCCTTGACGATCCGGCCGTCAACCGTGAGGACCGTATCGGGCTCAAGCCGGCAGTCGGTCTCTACCCCCAGGCCTAACTCATTCGTGTCCAAGACTTTGGCCCGCACCTCCGTGGCGGATCCTGGCACGTTGAGCAGCATCACCCAAACGGGTGCGCCGCGTGGGAAGGTCTGTCGAGGCTTTTTACGGCGTTCCGCAACTTCGGACATAAGGCAAATGCCGGTTTAGATATCGGCAGGATGCGGAGAGAAGGTTAGCCGCGATACTGTTCACTTAGTATGGTCGTGCCAAAGGGTACACGCGGGTTCAGCCGCGTTTGTGTTCGGTATGGAGGATACGCGACTAAAAGTCCCATGTACCGAGACGGGGGTCGAGATGGGCCTCTTATGCGGCAGGCGCGAGTGACCGTGGCGCGTCGTACGCTTAGAGGATGAAACGTGAAATTCCGGCCGAGCAGTTGGAGCGCGCCCAGGCCAGGGTGGATCAGCTATTGGATGCGTTGCGGCTCGAGAGTGAGCGCCTTGGACCGGATGCGGAATCAGCTCTCACATTCAGCACGGAGCAGCCCGAATGACCATTGCGGAAACTGGTCAAGCGCTGCGCTCGCGCAGGATCTCGTCGGTGGAACTGACCAGGGAATGTTTGGATCGGATCGCGAAGCTGAATCCTGCTCTGAACGCGTTCATCACGGTAACGGGCGATTCCGCGCTGGCCCATGCCGAAGAGCTGGATCGCGAGCTGGCCCGCGGCGTCGACCGGGGGCCGCTGCATGGCATCCCGATCGCGCATAAAGACCTGATGTGGACCAAAGGCGTCCGAACGACATCGGGGTCGAAGCTTTTCGCGGATTTTGTGCCGGATCGCGATGCGCCGGTGGTCGCGAAACTAGCCGAGGCCGGCGCGGTAATGATCGGAAAAACCGGATTGCACGAGCTGGCGTACGGGATCACATCCGACAACCCGCATTTCGGAACCATACGAAATTCGCGCGATCCGGAGCGTTCACCGGGCGGATCGAGCGGCGGATCCGGTGTCGCGGTGGCCACTGGAATGGCGTTTATGGCGACCGGGACGGACACCGGCGGATCCATTCGCGTACCCGCGTCCTTCTGCGGCGTGGCGGGATTGAAACCGACCTATGGCTTGGTTGACCGGCGTGGCGTGCAGCCCTTGGGACTCAGCCTGGATCATGTGGGGCCGATGGGGCGAACGGTGGACGACGTTCGTCTGGCGCTGGATGCGATGGCGGGGACGGCGAAGCGTAAAGCGGCGCCCGCGTCGCTGCGCAAGATCCGGGTGGGTCTGCCGGAGAATTTCTACTTTGACGCAGTGCTGCCAGAGGTAAAGACTGCGGTTCATGGAGCGGCTCAGCGGGCGGAGAAAATCGGCGCTCGCGTGGTCCCGGTGCGCGTTCCGGATATTGAAGCGCTCAATACGGTTGGCCTGGTGATTCTGCTATCGGAGGCTGCGGCGGTGCATCAAAGCAATCTGCATCGGCGCGGCGACTTCGGCGTCGATGTGCTGGCGCTGCTCGATCAGGGATCGCTGATTCCGGCCGTGGATTACGTGAATGCGCAGCGGCAGCGCAAGCGATTCCTGAACGAATTTCATGCTTTGTTTCGCGACATCGATTGTCTGTTTACGCCGTCTACGCCGATCACAGCGCCGCGCATCGGACAGACCGAGATCGCGCTGGACGGCGTTCCATATGACACGCGAATGCTGACCACGCGATTTGTCCGGGGAATGAATGTGCTGGGCTTCCCCGCCCTGTCGATTCCGTGCGGCCTGTCGGCGGAAGGTTTGCCGATCGGGCTGCAAATAATCGCGCGGCCGTTCGAAGAAAATCTCCTGCTGGCGCTGGGCCAAGCGCTGGAATGAACTCCACACCCGGGCATTCACAGCCACTCTGCAAGCGCCTTAACTCTCTCGCCCTCTCCCTGATGGAGGCAGATCAGGTTTGCAGGCTCCGATGCGAACCATACGAAAGTTCCCCAAGCGAGGCTGCCTATGGTTCGTCTGAGAATCCCGTCGCCTCGGTCCAGATAAGCGGTCACGAAGGCGAGATGATCGGCCGCAAAGCCCGCCTCGTTCGCCACTTGGGTAAGGGCAAGCTTGCGCTCTTCATAGACGGGGCCGCCCGTGACGACGATCTCAATGTAGATGAGCAGAGGATGCTTCGGAGCGAGATCTACCAGGATTACATCGGGCAAATTTCGATCGGGCTGGATGATAAGCCCGATGCTCCGCGCCAGGTCGTCATCCCGGGCAACAACCTTGTTTTTACTCTCGCTCATCCAAATCACGCAGGGCTCCACAAGAAACCTAAGAGCGAACTCTTCGACAATAGCCTTGGCAATGAGGGAACTTGTGCCGGGGGCCATCCTCCGAGCCTCACCGTTGGGAAATTTCACCGCTACGTACTCGCCGCCGCCGGCCACGCCCTTACGGCGGATGGCGATCCTGGCCAGAGCGCCCGCGTTGAGATTTTCATTTCGCCAGGTTTCAATGGCGAGTTCGAGATCCAGACCCTCCAGTGCGGGATTGAACAGGGCGGCGAAGCCCGTCTTCAGCGCGTAGCGTGGAGCAGGCGATGTGGTTGCGAGACCTTCGCGTTCCAGGATCGCTCCGTTTGGAATAAGCGCGTAGCGGATGGTGTCGTCGCGGACGGGTTCGCGTGTGCCTACCGCAAACCAACGCCCCGGGATTTCACCCTTGCTGCTTCTTCGCGAGTCCTGTTCCCACGCTTGGCGACTATTATCGTCGGTGCGCTCGCTCCGGCCGTCCGTCATGCGCAGCACCTGATCCGGGCGCATCCAAGTGTCCCGGCCTTCGACGGCACCCACATAGAGCATCACAAATATGGTGCGGGCGGATAACTCCCACACGGAATGAGCGCGGTTTGGGCTGCCTTCGGGAAAAATTGCCTGGAGACGTTCGTGGATCTTCTTAAAAGGAATGACGGGCGGAAAAGACGCCATTAAACGCCGGTCCCGCCGAGAAATAGCTGACGCAATCGCCGCTCGATAGTCTCGGTACTGGCGTTCCGAGCGAGGAGGTTTTCGACGGATTTCATCTCCGATACAGACGGCAACGGCAACGCTTCCAGTTCGAAGGCCGACACCGCAACGCTCCCGCTAATACAGCGGAACGCCCGGTCCACGATTTCGCTATTCCGAGCCGCCGCCAGCGCCGCCGGAGCAACGAGGGGATCCCCATTCAAAGGCCGAACCATATTAAGATGATTTTCGACCACGACGCCACCGGACTCGGCGATAAGTTCTTGCGGCAACGCGGCGGCGATCAGCCGGCGCGACTGTTCTTTCGCTGTTGTGCGCTGAAGAAGGACGCAAGGCCGTTCGATCCTGAGCCAATCGTCTCCGGGCCGCATTTTGAAGTAAGGTTCGTGATTCTTCTTCTTGGCGCGAAAGACGAATTGGCCTGGTCCGGCTATCGCTTCAGCCCAAATCAGAGGCAGCGTATCTTTCGCGGAGCGGCTCCTGAGCTGGTCCTTGTGACGATTCCAAACCAGGGGTCCCGTTGAAACCGTGTACCCCCAGTCGGCTAAGCGCGATTTCATTCGCGCCAAAGACGCGATCAATGCGGAATGCTGCCACTGCGCGGCATTAGCCACGGTGCTGAGGGATTATCCGCCGGCATCTGGAAATATCCCGCCAAAGAAACCTTGGCCTCTCCTTCTAAGGAGACCGTTACATGCTAAGGAGACCGTTACATGGTGGACCGTTGTTTTCCCGGTTAGCCAGTTGCGCCGGTAAGTCGCTAGCATCGTTTCCTGCAGGACATTCTCGAAAACGCCCTTCCGGGCCTCAATGAAGTCGACCGCCACAGGCGGGGCTTCGCCAGCCAGGAGAGAACGAAGGGATTTGAAATATTCGCCAGCTAGAAAACTGGTTGGCGTCACGTAGGCGATGATACCGCCGGGAGCGGTCCACCGCAACGCAAGCTCGGTGAAAACGCCGTAGAGATTGGCGCGCCCGTAAAGGCCGCGCTTGTAGCGCTCTCGGATGGAGGCGGAAAGGCCGACTCGCCGGTACGGCGGATTACCAATGACAAGATCAAAGGCATCTCCCCTTGGTTCTTGCTGGAGAGCGTCGCACACGGATACAAGGTTGGACAGAGGCCTTCCCGCAGTGGCGATCGACTCGGCGAGGGCGACTTCCAGGAATGTCTGGGAGAGCCACGCGGCAAAAGGGTCGATCTCGAAACCTCGCAGGCGTTGTTCGATGCTGCTAAGAATCGCTTGCGCCGATTGCCCTTTCAGTCCCGCGGCCATTCTGAGCGCCGCCGGCCCCAGGAAGGCTCCGCCACCGCAAGCTGGATCGAGGACGCGGCATGTCCTCCAGTCCGTTCCTGCCTCGGTCGCAAGGTCCAAGAGCCGCGCGCTCAACGCGGGCGGCGTGTAGTAAGCGCCGAGCGACGATCTGATTGAATCAGGCAGCATCGCCGTATAGGTGACGCTGAGCCAATACGAAGCGGTGATGGCATCGAGAGGGACCGCGCTTTTGGCAACGGTGAGCGCCAGCGCGGAGGCGCTAAAGTCCAAGTTTCGCCCGGTAAACTCGACTGGCGCACGCGTCGAAGACGCCCAGTCGATTCCTGCCGCGTATTCAGCGATGACCTTGGTCATAAAGGCCCGGACCTTTTCCATCCGGCGCGACTCTTCCAGGCTCTCAGCCCAGGCCCTGGCCATACCGCGGGCCGATCGGAATGTTTCTCCTGGCGATTTGGCAAGGTAGACGGCCCCTTGTTGCGTCGAGGCTTTGGGCTTGCGAAACGCGCTATCGATCTGGAGTCCCGGGATGCTCATCTGCACACGACGCTTATCGGCTATTTGACCACGACTGAATCGCGAATTGCGCAACGCATGCCAGCAAATAACCAGGATTGGACCGGAAGCCCTGCTAAACTGTCATTTGGCAGCCTCCATCAAATCCGTTGCCCTTCCGCCGGATCCGCCGCTATCCAAAATCGCGGGCGATTTGGCCGACGCCGCGCCTCTCCGCGACGCCCTGCAATGGTTCGTCCGGCAGAAGCAGTGGATCAACGAGCAGCATCTGCAATTATGCCGCGTGGCCGCCTCTACCTTCTTCGAGCAGAAACGCGCCGAGTGGATGCTGGCGCAGTTTCGCGCGCTGGGCTGCGTGGCTCGCATCGACCGCGGCGGCAATGTCGTCGCGCATCCCGTGGAAAATCGCACCGGTCCCTACATCGCCCTCACCGCGCATCTGGATACCGTGCTCGCGCCGCGCAAGGACGAAGAAGTTTATGTCGCACCCGACGGCCGATTGCATGGGCCGGGCGTTTCCGATAATGGCGCCGGGCTGGCCGGTCTGTTGGCCATCGCGCGCGCGATTCAATCGTTCCCCGCGCTGGCCGGCCATTTCCGCAATCTGGTCTTCGTCGCCAACGTCGGCGAGGAGGGCGAGGGCAACTTGAGTGGAATGCGTTATCTATGCCGCCAATCGAGCACCGGCAGCCGCATTCAATCGTTTCTGATCCTGGACGGCCCGAATCTCGATCACGTCACTTCGCAAGCTCTCGCCAGCCGCCGTTTTGACGTCACTATCAGCGGCCCGGGCGGGCATAGCTGGAGCGATTACGGGTTCGCCAATCCGATCCATGCGCTGGCGCGCGCCATTACCGCTTTTACCGAGCAGCGATTGCCGACCAACGGCAGCCCGCGGTCGTCGTACAACTTCGGAATCATCGAAGGCGGATCGAGCATCAATTCAATTCCCACGCTGGCGCGCACGAAAGTGGATATTCGGTCGGAAAGCCCGGCCAAGCTGGACGAAATCGCCGCACTGCTGACCAACACCGTGGAGCGCGCGCTAGAGGCGGAGAACGACCGCGCCACCGGCGCCAAGGTGACGGCCAAGATCAAAGAAATCGGGTCGCGGCCGGGCGGGCGGCTGCGCGACGACGCGTATATCCTGCACGCGGTGCGCGCGGTGGATGCGCACCTGGGCATTCGCTCGCATCTGGATTGCGCATCCACCGACGCCAACATCCCTCTATCGATGGGGCTGCCGGCGATTTCCATCGGCGCGGGCGGGCACGGCGGCGGCGCGCACACACCGCAGGAGTGGTTCCATCCCGAAGGCCGCGAATTGGGTCTGAAACGGGTTCTGCTGACTTTGTTTTTGCTGCTCCGCGACCTGGACGGAGGATGAACGCGCGTCCAGCGGGCTGGAAGGTAGACAGCAGCCTGGTGGCGATCGCGCTGGTTTGGGGCGCGACCTTTGTGCTGGTGAAGCAGGCGCTGGCCGATGTCTCCACGCTTCTGTTCCTTACGCTGCGCTTCTCAATCGCGGCCATCGCCCTGGCGGTCGTCTTTCACAAAGAATTCCGCGCGCCCAATGCACGGGCCAGCCTGCTGCGGGGCGTGCTGGCCGGAATATTTCTGTTCGGCGGGTACGTCCTGCAAACCGCCGGTTTGAAGTTTACGTCGGCGTCGAAGGCCGGATTTATTACCGGTCTTTACGTTCCCCTGGTACCGATCATCAGCGGTCTGGTGCATCAAAAACTGCCTCAGATCTCCGAACTGGCGGGGATCGCGCTCGCATCAGTGGGGATGTTTTTCCTGACGGTGCAAAGTGACATTCGCCATATCGCTCCCGGCGATCTGCTGGTGGCCGGGTGCGCGGTGGCATATGCTTTTCAGATGGTGATTCTCGGCCGCTTTGCGCCGATCAGCAACATGGGCGTGCTCACGGTGTCGCAGATCGCGACCGGCGCGCTGTTGGGCTCGGCGACGTTCTGGTGGATTGAGCCGGCACGGATTGTATGGACTGCGAACGTGTGGGTTGCACTGGCCGTCACCAGCTTGCTGGCGACGGCGCTGGCGTTCACCGTCCAAACCTGGGCGCAGCGCTGGAGCAGCCCTACGCGTACCGCGCTGATCTTCGCGACGGAGCCGGTGTTTGCATGGGTAACATCGTATCTGTTGGCGGGCGAGGTGCTTTCCCGCCGCGCGCTGTTGGGAGCGGCGCTCATCCTGGGAGGTATATTGATGGTTGAATTGAAACCCTTCCGCATCGGGCGAATGCTGGGCGTGCTGTTAGGCTTGGCCACTGGACTGGCGGCCCAAACTTTCACGCCAACCAATCCCGCGGCGCTGGCGGCAAGGCAATGGCGCCGGCAGCACGAGCGCGCCATTGTCGACGAGTTTGTGACGTTGCTGGCCATTCCCGACATTGCCGCCGACCGGGCGAATATCCAACGCAATGCGGAATTGATTGCGGCGATGATGGAGGAGCGCGGCATTGCATCGAAGCTGGTGGCCGTTCCGGGAGGGAATCCCGTGGTGTTCGGCGAGATCAAAACGCCCGGGGCGACGCGCACCATCGTTTTCTACGCGCACTATGACGGACAGCCGCTGGATCCGAAGGAATGGGCGACGCCGCCCTTTACTCCGACGCTGAGAGACCGGCAGATCGAGCGCGATGGGCAGGTGATTCCACTGCCCGCGGCAGGCCAGCCGTTTAATCCCGAATGGCGCTTGTACGCGCGGGGCGCGGCCGACGATAAAGCGCCGATCGTCGCGATGCTCGCAGCGGTGGACGCGATCCGAGCCGCCGGATTGAAGACCAGATCGAATATCAAGTTCGCGTTTGAGGGCGAGGAAGAAGCGGGATCGCCAAATCTGGAGAAAACTCTGGCCGAGAATAAAGATTTGTTTGCGGGCGACGTGTGGCTGATGTGCGATGGGCCGCTACACCAGACGCGGCGGCAACTGATCACCTTCGGAGCGCGCGGGTGGGTGCAACTGGACGTGACAGTGCTTGGACCGCGCGGCGAACTGCATAGCGGCCACTATGGAAACTGGGCGCCCAATCCAGCGTTGCTGCTGGCCAAGCTGCTGGCGTCCATGAAGGACGACGACGGGCATGTTCTGGTAGAGCATTTCTACGACGATGTGGCCCCGCTCAGCGCGATCGAAAAGCGGGCTGTGGCCGAAGCGCCTGACATCGATCGGGAACTGATGCGCGAGTTTTGGCTGGGATCGACGGAAGGCGGCGGAAAGAAATTGACCGAGCTGATTACGCTGCCGTCGCTAAATATCCGGGGGATGGCGAGTGCGCGGACGGGTAATCAGGCGTCCAACGTGATTCCAGCCTCCGCTACCGCATCCTTGGATGTGCGTCTGGTGAAGGGCATGGACCCGCGGAAGACGGCGGAACTTGTGATCGAGCATATCCGCAAGCAGGGATTTTTCGTGGTGGATCACCAGCCGGGCGCGGACGTCCGAATGGCCCATCCAAAAGTGGCGATCGTGGTGGCCGGCAAGGGCGAGGCGGCTATTCGAACGCCGATGGACCTGCCCATTTCGCAAGAAGTGATTCGGGTGGTAGAGAGCGCGCGGGGACCGGTGGTGAAACTGCCGAATCAGGGTGGTACCCTGCCCCTGGGAAGCGTGGAACGTCCGCTCGGGACCCGCACTATCGTGATCTCCATCGGGAATCACGACAACAACCAGCACAGTTATAACGAAAACCTGCGGCTCCAGAACCTGTGGGACGGCATTGAGCTGATGGCGGCGTTGCTTACGATGTGAGCCCACATCCTGTAAACAACGAAAACCTGTCACCTCAGCGGTCCGGTTCGATCCCCGCCGAAAACTATCCCGCTGCGGCGAGGTTGCCCAACGCCGGAAGCTTGGCAGCCACCACAGCGCGCAACTGACGCAGGTATCCCACCGTGTCTTCAATGCTCCAGTTGAAACTGCGCCAACAAGTCCGTGTCAGCGCCGGGCGGCGTTCTTCCAGCCAGTCTTCGCGCCTGGTATCGGTGAGCGCCATCCGGTCCAACCCGCGGCTGGCGCTCGCTGCAGAGCTAAGCGATTCGTTCCTTTACCGCGTTCAACCTTTGTTGGAGCATTTGCACACTCAAACCCCTCCGCTTGACAACTCACTAACTCCAATCCTATCATGAGGTTTGCTCCCGCCTTGGGGGCTGCCAGGGGGGATAACCGTGATCAAGCTCGACATCATCAACGAAGTGGTTAACAAAACCGGCATCACCAAGACGAAGGCCGAGATGGCCGTAGAAACAGTTTTTGAGAGCATGAAGCGGGCCCTGTCGCACGGCGAGCGCATTGAGTTGCGCGGTTTTGGCATTTTCAACGTGCGCCCGCGCAAGACCGGTATCGGCCGCAACCCGCGCACCGGCGCAGAGGTCGCCATTCCTCCCGGCAAGGCGGTGCGATTCAAGCCCGGCAAGGAGCTGCAGTCGCTGCAGTAGCGCAAGGTTGTCGTGGTTCCCCGCACATCGCCTAACGCGCTGCGAGACGCGTTCACTTTTCCGCAGGACACAATTTCAACCGCGCGCTGGGCTCTGCACTGGCTGCTGGTGGTGCTGACGCTCTGCACCACAACTCTAATAGGCGTGGTTCTAGCTCAAAATTTCCAACAGGGACAGCCGCTGAAGCTGATAGATAGCTACCTGAAGCTGCCCGAGACCTTGAAGGCTAATCCCCGGCTGCTGCTCGATGGCCTCGCGTTTTCACTGACGCTCATGACCATCCTGCTGGCGCACGAGCTGGGCCATTACTTCGCATGCCGGTATTACGGGATTGACGCCAGCCTGCCCTACTTCCTGCCATTTCCTCTTTCACCGATCGGCACCCTGGGAGCATTTATCCGGATACGATCGCCCATCTACACGCGCCAGGCGCTGTTTGACGTAGGCATCGCCGGACCGCTGGCCGGATTCGCAGTGCTTTTACCTTTCTTGGCAATAGGCATCGGTGCGTCTAAGGTAATTCCTGGGATCGCCGAGCGCGGCGATGTGATCTTCGGCGTGCCGGCCATCGAGCGAATCTTTGAGCTGATTCGCTTCCCGCACGTCTGCTCCGGCAACATCTTACTGCACCCTATCGCGCGGGCCGCCTGGGTCGGAATTTTAGCCACTGCTTTGAACCTGCTGCCCATCGGCCAATTGGACGGCGGACACATCCTTTATGCTTTCGTCGGGCGCTGGCACATCCGTTTGTCGCGGCTTTTCGTTCTGGCGCTGGTTGCCTTGGCGGTCCTGACCCACGTCTGGAGTTGGCTAGTCTGGGCTGCCCTGTTGTTTTTTTTCGCGCTGCGCCATCCTGTGATCTTCGACACCACCAAGCTGGATAAGAATCGAGTGGCCTTGGGGCTGGCCGCGCTCGCGATTTTCCTGCTGACGTTCATGCTGGCGCCGTTACGCTGACACTCGGCGACAACCTGTCCAACCGTGGCGAAAGTTCACGACTCTGTGTCGGGATTCCACTCTACATCGTCTTTGGGTGACGAAGAGAGCATCGACAAAAACAGCGCAAATACTAGCAAAACCGCGGCAATGGCTCCGGCTAACATCGGTAGCCCCCATCCTTCTGGAGTCTGACCGTGCAAGTGCGGGGCCAACTTCACGCGAATGTAGCGCAGGGTGCGGCGCGCACCGCCAAGGATGTCAGGACTGGTGGCGACGCGCTCCGTTTTGCGCGAGCTCAATAAAGGAACCGATTCGAAAAAACACTGAACAAGACCCGCTCAGAAGGAATATTCAAGTAAGCGCAAACGGCGCGACGCGCTCCATTTTGCGTTGAGTTCCTAAAAATATGCGATCTGAACCATCACATCTCTCCGATCAAGAACTGCTGCTCGCGGTCGATGGGGAGCTTTCCTCTCGGGACGCTGGCCGAGTGGACGTCCATCTGGCCGCTTGTTGGGCCTGCCGCGCCCGCAAACAAGAGATCGAGGCTTCCATCGGCGAGTTCATCCGCGTGCACCGGCGGACACTCGATGCCCGGATTCCGTCCGCCGATGGTCCCCGCGCTTTGCTGAAGGCGCAGCTCGCGCAACTCGCCCAGCCTCCGCGGATGGACTGGAGACTATGGTGGGCCATCGCCGCCACCGCCTGCGGGTTGGTGCTCGCCACCTATCTCATTTCCCTCAATTGGACGCCGGGAGCGAGCGTGCGCGTGGTCGCCGTCACGGTTCCCAATCCTAGCCTCACCCCGGGCGCCACAGTTTTGGTAGACCGCAGCGAAGTCTGCATGGAGTCCAACACCAAGAACAAGACTGTACCGGTGGCGCTCCAGCGCAGGGTGTTTGACGAATACGGAATCCGTCACGCTGCGCCCGCCGCTTATGAGGTGGATTATCTGATCACACCCGCGCTAGGTGGCGCGGATGACATTCATAACTTGTGGCCGCAATCCTCCACGGCAACGGTTTGGAACGCCCAGGTCAAGGACGCTCTGGAGGACCATCTGCGCGACCTGGTCTGCGATGGACAGCTTGACTTGGCAACCGCCCAAAGGGAAATCGCAACCAACTGGATTGAAGCCTACAAGAAGTACTTTCATACCGATCAACCCCTCACACATGCCCAAACTAACTGAACCACAACCGCTTAACGAGCCGCGACTTTCTGGAAGCGGCCTTCCCCGCGCGCTTTCCTGGATGGCCGGCGCCTTGTTTTTCGCCGCGCTCGCGCTCCACGCCCAGGCCCCGGCGGGCGAGATCCGCGTCCAAATCAAAGATCCCTCCGGGGCAGCCGTGGAAGCTTCCGGAGCGTTAGAGAGTCTTCCTCCAGGAGTGCAGCGCGCTTTTCAGACCGACGCCCAGGGCACGTTCACCCTTCCAAGTTTGCCCTTCGGCCGATATAAGCTTCAGATTTCCAAACCCGGGTTCGTCACCCAGTCCGTATCCATCGACGTGCGCACAGCCACGCCCATCTCGCGCACTGTCACCATGGCGCTGGCCTCTCAGGCTTCCAAGGTGGATGTGGTCTCAGAGACCCCGCTGGCCGGAACGGATCTCCAGATCAACCAAATCGCAGCGCCCGTTCAGACTGCGACGGCCGCGGACATCGAAAACAGCGGCTCGCTCGATCTCGCCGATTTCATGAACCGGGGATTGAACGGCGTCTACGTCAACGAAATGCAGGAGAACCCGTTTCAGCCGGACGTGAACTATCGCGGTTATACAGCTTCGCCGCTCCTCGGCACGCCGGAAGGCCTTTCGGTCTATGTGGACGGCGTGCGGCAGAATCAGCCGTTCGGCGACGTGGTGAGCTGGGATCTGATTCCCAAGAACGCCATCTCGGAAATGGCGCTCATTCCGGGTTCGGATCCATTGTTCGGCTTGAACACGCTGGGCGGAGCGATCTCCGTCACCACCAAGAGCGGACTCACCAATCCTGGATGGGCGGGTCACGTGTTATACGGCGCCAGCGGACGCAAGGAAGTGGACGGCCAGTGGGGCGGCGGCAAAGCCACCGGGTTCAACTGGTTTCTTTCGGGGCTGGGATTTCACGAATCGGGCTGGCGTTATGCTTCACCCTCCGATGTCCGCCAGGGATTCGCGCGGCTGGGCTGGCGCACCAGCAAGACGGACCTCGCGCTCACCATGTCGTACGCCTACAACACGCTGCTCGGCAACGGCGTCCAGGATTACCGGCTGCTTGCCGCGAACTACACCAGCGGCTATTCGGTGTCCGACAGCACCGCCAATCGTTCCCCTTCGTTTAATTTCATTGCCCGGCATTCTTTCAGCGACAACCTCACGTTTACCGGCAACGCCTGGTATCGCAACATTCGCACGGAAACCATCAATCCTAACTTTAACGGCGACGTTACGGGCAACGACATCTATCAGCCTACGCCGGACGAGCAAGCGGTTTTGGCCGCAGCCGGATATACGGGCTTTCCGACCAGCGGCGCCAACATCGGCAACACACCCTTTCCCTACTGGGCCTGCATTGCGGAAGCACTCACGACGGGAGGGAGTCCGGACAGCACTTGCGATGGCGTGAACGTCTATTCGAAGGAAGTGCAGAACGAATACGGGTTTTCGGGGCAGCTCACCTGGATCTCCAATCCGGGCATCGGGCGCAACCAATTCGCCGCCGGTGCGTCCGTTGACCGGAACAACATTACGTACACTCAGACCTCCGATTTTTCCTATGTTCTTCCGAATTACTCCTTTATTAGCGTTCCAGCCTGGCAGGACGGTTCCACGGTGGATGGCAACGGCAATCCGATCGACACTCAAGTAGGGTTCAAGGGCCACGCTCCCAACTGGAGCCTTTACTTCGCCGACACTCTCACACTTTGGAAGAAAGTGAATGTGACGGTTTCTGGCCGCTACAACTTCGATCGCGTTAATAATCTCGACCTGCTCGACCCGATCGCGGGCCCCGGCTCTCTCACCGGCAACTATACTTTCCAGCGCGTCAATCCCGCCGTCGGAATCACCTGGAGCCCGATCGCGAGCGTGAACGCCTATGCGAGGTTCGCCCAAGGCAGCCGCGCGCCGACGTCTATTGAGCTCGGCTGCGCAGACGCCGACGACCCGTGCAGTCTGCCCAATTCACTTTCCTCCGATCCGCCGCTCAAACAGGTGGTCACGGACACCTGGGAAGTCGGGTTGCGAGGCAAGCCGGAGATCCCGGGATTTCATAATCTGAGCTGGAACGTGGGTGCGTTCCGGGATGAGAATCACAACGACATTCTTTTCATCGCGGCGCCTGAAATCGGTACGGGCTATTTCCAAAACTTCGCGAAAACCCTTCGGGAAGGGTTGGACGCGGATCTGGATGGACGCGTGGGGCCGGTCTCGTGGGGTCTGGATTGGACGTTTCTTTCAGCGACCTATCAAAGCGTCGAGACGCTGGACGGGTCCGCCAACAACACAAACAATGTTGCATTGCAGGGATATCCGGGGATCGACGGCAACATCACAGTTCATCCGGGGAATCGAATCCCGCTGATTCCGAAACAAACCGGGAAAGCCTATGCGATCTGGCAAGCCACGCCGAAACTGATGTTCGAAATGAACGAAGTGATTGCGTCGAGCTCGTACGCCAGAGGCAACGAAAACAACGCCTACAAAGCGGACGGCGTTTATTACGTCGGTCCCGGCGTCTCTCCCGGCTACGCCATTACGAACTTTCGCGCCCACTATGACCTGACGCGCCACCTTCAAGTGGCGCTCCAGATCGACAATCTTTTCAACCACGAATACTATACCGCGGCCTGGCTCTCGGGTACCGTGTTGACGGCGCAAGGCGCGTTTCAGTCCCAGGCGTTCCCGGCCTACGCCGACGGACCCTATGCGGGAAACGCTCCCTCCCAGAGCGTGACGTTTTTCTCTCCCGGTGCGCCTCGCCGCGCGTGGGTCGAGCTCAGGCTCAGGTTCTGATAGCTTGTGAGCGGCAATGCTTCGTGCTGTTTTAGTCCTTTGTCTCCTTTTGTTCATCCTGTGTTGCTGGACGGCGAACGCATGCGAATGCCAGGCCTCGTTCGCCACCTGCAAAGAAGTGAGAGTAAGCGATCTGGTTTTCATCGGTACCGTCGAATTGATTGAACCGATCTTCTTGAATCGCTGGAACGGCACGAACCAGTCCGCCATGCGATCGTTGAACGACGCTTATATCGATGCCCAGGCACATCCGTCCGCCGAATCCTTACACCAGTTGAAAGACCAATATCTCGCACTGTTTCCGGGCTTGGACGAGCGAGAGAAAAAGCAGGTGCGAGCCGCGGACACGGTTCAACAGATGGCGTCACTGTTTTATTCCTCTCTGGATCGCGGCATGCGGGTCCACCTGAAGGTGAAGACTCTCTTCAAGCAGGGAGACGACGACGATAAGAAAACAATTTCCGATTTTCTGGATGTCTGGACCACTTCAGGCGACTGTGGTTACGATTTCCACATCGGCGAAACCTATTTGGTCTATGCGAACGAGGAAGAGGGCGCGGATTATTTCTTCACCAGCGCCTGCATGCGGACCAAGCGGCTATCGGACGCTGGAGAAGATCTGGCTTATCTCTATTTCTACAAGAACCAACCTGAGGAATCGTCCCGGCTCGAAGGATTCGCCACCAGTGACCGGAAGAGCCAGCTTGCCATTGACCCCATGCACGAACCGGCTGGGATCGGCTCTCCGGTGGCCGGAGTGATTCTCCAACTGACAAGGCGCTTGCCCAATTTCTGGCGTGGCTGGGCCGCTTAAACGGCAACGTCTACCAGATCAGCCGCGCCGCGAATTTCGGGCAGGAGTATGACACAGAACTCCTGTTGAAGGCGTTGGGAGAAATCACCGAAATGCGCAACGCCGTCCTGACGGCGCTAGGCCGCGAGGCGGTGTGAACATCAAGGGTAAATCCCGCGCCGGGGGCCGCGAACTCGCGGACCATTTGTTGAACGTGGAAAAAAACGAGACGGTCAAAATTCTGTCGGTCAACGGCACCGTGTCGCAGAAGTTACACGGCGCGTTTCAGGAGATGGAGGCGACGGCATCCGGCACCCGATGCAAGAAGCCGCTGTATCACGCCAAAATATCCCCGAACCCGAAAGACCCGGCGATGACGCCGGAGCAGTGGAACCGCTCGATTGAGGCGTTGAGGAAGCAACTCGGTTTAACCGATCATGCCTATGCCGCCGTGCTTCATCGGAAGTATGGGAAGGCCACCCCGGATATTTTGCGGGAACACGTCCACGTTGTTTTTTGCCGCATCAATCCCGACACCATGCTTGCCATGCACGACGGCCACAACTACCGGCAACATGAACTAGTTGCGCGGCAGCTTGAAAAAGAATTTGGACACGCCCGGACACAGGGGGCGCATGTCGGGCGGGAAAACGTCGAACGACCGCCGCGGACCCCACCCGATTGGGCGATGCAACAGGCCGCGAAATCGGGCATTCAGCCCCGCGACGTTGCCGCCACCGTAAAGCAGTTGTGGGCGGACGCGCCCAACCCCCGAAGCTTCGCCGCCGCCCTGCCTGAGGAAGGTTTGACGCTGGCGCTAGGCACCCGTGATCTTGTCGTTTTAGATCGAGCCGGAGACGTTCACACGCTGGCGCGTTGCCTCAATCTCAAAGTGGCGGACATTCGGGAACGGCTGGCCGAGATTGAGCGCTCGAAGGTGCCGACCGTTGAACAGGCCCGCGAAGCGATCCGGGAGAGGAACGCGGACAAGGACGCCGTTATCAGCGCCGCAATCGAAAAAATCGAGGGGCGCTCTGTCGAGCGGAAACCGCAAGGGGGAACACTGGCGGGGGGCAGCAGGGAGCCGCAACGACCCGCGAACGACAACCGGGACCGCGCCGAGATCAACGCCCTTGCGGCCATGTTGCAAAAGCGGGAGGACCGCCGCGAGCTTCCGGCTAATGACAATCAGGCCGACCGAGAAAGATTGGCCGCTTTCGGCTTCGATGACGCGAAACCGGCAACGCTGGCGAAGTGGCAGGAGCTTGGCACCCAAGCAGAAGCCGGAAGGATTACTGAAAAAGACCGCTTCCGCGAGATGGCCCAATACCTCTGGCATGAGGCCGACAAGGAGCGCCGCGCCGGTCATAAAGAAAAGCCATCATCAAAACCGCGAGAACCAGCAGGAGCAAGCCGCCCGCGATCGACAACGAGAGCCGGAACGGGACCGATGAAAAGCCGGGAGGGTACGCGGCACCTTCCCGGCGACAACCAAGAACGCAAACCCCGGCCAGCTTTCACGGAAATATTGAGGCGACAATTCCGCGCGGCGGTGAATGCGATCACGTACAACGCCCCTGCCCCGCAGCCGGTACAGCGTCGCCGACGCAGCGAAGACACCGGGAGAGCCTTCCGCCTGGCTGCAAGGAAAACTATGCGCCGCGCGGCCCGCTTACCAGCAGAAGCTTACGCCAGTGCCACGGCCTATCTATCGGATACGCTCGACTGGCTCAACCCGTGGAACAACGAGGCGGCCAGCAGCAGCGATCTTGCCGAGGATTACGAACAGCCCCCGGCGCAGCATCTTTACCCCCATCCATGACCGTGCTAGAGCCGTTTGCATGGCCGACAGCAAAACACCAACGCACAACGGTTTTGCCCTGAGACGGGAAGGAAAAAAACATGGCCGATGGCTCGAAATCGCTACCGGACGGCTGGACAGCGACGGAGTTTTTCACGCCTTCCTTGACCGGACCCCTATAGGCGGATTTAACGGCTATGTGCATTTCGCGCCGATTGGCACACAACCGCCGCTCCCCGAACCCGACCGGCCCGCCCAAGCTTCGGACGCCGAGGAAGAAGAGTTAGGCTACCCCCCCCGCCAGTGTTCCCGGCGGCGGCGGAGCCGCCCCAAAATGTTTTTGAGCCATCCCGCGCGTGACGCAACCGCCGAACCGTGGTAAAAGGCTACGATGAAAGGAGGGTGCGAACATGACAACTCTTGATTGGTCCCAATGTCCCGCCGTGGAAAGCATCCCCGGCAAGGTCAGCGGCGCGTGGGTGTTTAAAGATACCCGGATGCCGGTTGCGACGGTGTTTGAGAATTTGGAAGCTGGCTTGAGCGTGGAAGAAGTCATGGAGGAATTCTCCGTCACGCGCGAACAGATCAACGCTGTATTGCATTTCGCGGCAAAGAGCCTAGAAGCTTTCCCGCCCCCGGTGCATGCATCGACGCCCGCCGATGCTCATTCTCTTTGACCACGGCACACCGCGAAGCATCGCCCGCTGGCTTCACGGTCACACGGTTGTAGAAGCGATTGCCAGAGGGTGGGATAGATTAGCCAACGGCGCGTTGCTGAAGGCGGCTGAAGAAGCGGGGTTCGACCTCCTGCTTTCCACGGACAAAAATATCCAGTACCAGCAAAACCTGAAAGACCGCCGGATTGCCATCGTGATACTTGGCAATCCGCAGCGGCCCGCCGTGCACCGCTACATTGATCGAGTTATCTCGGCAGTGAACGCAGCAACACCCGGCAGCTATGCCGAGGTGGACATTCCTTACGAGTAGCCCCCCTGTCTCACGGAAGCCCTATCGACTTCTTTGCGGCCTCAGTTGCCACGCTTACGACGATTTGTTTCGGGACGCCACCCGCAACCGGGCCAATCTTCTTAATGAAATTATTGAAGCGAGTTGCTGCCAGTGATGTTCGAGCCGTATCGCTGGTCAGATCAACGAACGTTCCCTTCAGTGCGAGCTTTTCTTCCGCGTTCAATGCTTCTTGCTCATCGGTGAATTCTTCAGCGGCAGAAAGAGCCGCTTGCGTCCACGGGAAAGGCTTTCCGCAACCGACGCAGTAGGCAGGTGTCACCCTCCGGTCCTGCTTTTCAATTGCCTTTTCGCAGTGTTGGCAGGCGGAAATATTCTTAGCCCCGCATTTTGAGCAAAAGAGCGGGAGTTGTTCCGGCTCGGGTGGGTTCTCCAAAAACATTTTGGTCTGGTGCCAGCTTCTACCCCGGATAACTCTGTTCAGAATGGCGACAAAATGGCCTTTCAAACAATAGACAGCAGCTTCCATTTATAAAAGCCTTCGGAGCGAACTGCCTCCCATGTTCTCTACGGTTTGTTGCACGAAGGAAATCACATGTTTGTTCAGGGATTGAGGTTCCCCAAATTTCCCCCCGTCTTCAAATATCTGGTAGACGACTTCACCGTCATTCAAATAGCAGACATGGATTTCGTACTGGTGTCCGTGAGCCTCAAAGCCAAAAACATCTTTGTCCACCGGCTCGACCATGGCGTAGAGTTCAGAAATGGGCCGCGAATGACCATCAACAATGAGCTGAAGCTGGCCATCAGGCCCGATGCTGGCACCGTTGGCCGCGATGGTGTGTCCTTGCTTCCGCGCAAGATTTACGGCGTTTTCAAGTCGTTCGCTGGTGTAGCCTATTGAAACAATTATACCGGATTTTGTCGGGACTGCCCTTCCCGACCGCGAGAGCCGCCGCCTAGACTTTTGCGGGCTTATTCATCGTTTGTTTCTCAAAATGGGTGGGAGTGGCAACCCCCCGATACCGTGGACCATGTGCCACCCCTGCGGTACGGCGACACCCTTCGTTAGAGGTTGTATTTTGCCGTTGGCATCAACGGCTATTATGGTCCAGTCGCCATCAGGCAACGATGTGGGATCGCTCGTTCTGTAGTAATTCGCCTGCGGGTCTAGGACCACCACAAGGGAGGCGTCATAGCCCTCTCTTTGTTCGGCCTTCAGAATGGGAGCTTTCGCCGTCTTTGTCCCTACCCGTATAACGGCGGTCTGGTCTCTGATTTGGACTTCGTTCACGCCACCGATTGTTAATCCAGAGAATAACCGCCAGTTTCGGATTGTGTAGTTGCAGCATTCTGTTTGCAGCACGAACCAGTGATCCATGGGACGACCTGCGTTGGAAATGTCTGTTAGCGCAGCACGTTCGAACGGGGGCTCTATCTTTTCTCCGCCCCAGCCCATTGGCGTGCCGACAAGCATCAGCAGGGCGAGGCCGTGGCAAACCACATACCGCATATGTCCAGTGGTCATCACGACGCTACCCCTTTCCAGCGTTTCCCAATTTTACTACCCCGACACCCGGCGGCTTCGCCAGCTAACGACGGGCAGGTTTCCAGAGCCGGGCCGTTGCGGGTGCGCGTTCTCAGCCGCGCTCGCGATGAGGGCGCGACCGAGGCGGACGCCGACCGCACACTGATGAAAGGAAAATAGTTTTCGCCCTTCCCTGCCCCGCTGCTTTCAGGCTATATACCCACGCACCAACACATGAGCCGGGATGGTCGGATTGTTGTACAGGGTTATCGTTCTATTCGCCTCCGTCGGGGCAGGCTTTTATTTCCTCCGTTGGGTGTACTGGCTCACAGTCAGGCTTAAGGCGAGGAACGCCGGTATCTTCCGCGACGACCGGCGCAGCAACGATTTGCGCTAATTCTCCCCATGAAGCTCTCTGTCATCGTCGCCACCAGAAACCGCGCATACGCCATCCCCGCGTGTTTGAACTCTATACAAGCCACGATCCTTAACGCCGCGCCGGTTGAGGCTGAAATCGTCGTTGTGGATAATGGTTCGACCGACGAGACGCCCACCATCATCGAAGCATGGGCAAGCGCCTGCCCCATTCCGGTGCAACTGCTATTTGAGCCACAGGCGGGCCTGTCCCGCGCGCGTAACCGGGCGCTTTGCGCCGCCCGCGCTGATCTACTCGCGTTCACCGATGACGATTGCTGGTTAAGCAAGGATTACGTCAGCCAATTGCTAAGTTACGATGCCGCCGATACCGACCTTGTGTTGCGCGGCGGGCGGGTCGAGCTAGGCGACCCAACCGACTTGCCGCTTACCATCAACACCACTTCCACTCTCATGCGCTGGAGCCGAAAAAACAACTCAGCGAGGGGCGACCGGCTTAGCGGTCACATCAGTGGGTGCAACATGACGATGCGCCGCGCACTCGTTGAACAAATTGGACTTTTCGACGAGGGGTTAGGCGCGGGCAAACCACACCTGACCGTTGCCAAGGGACGTTCGCAGGGTCATGAATGAATACGGCTGCAACCGCTCGGCCTTCGTCGGGCAGGACATCACGGCGCGTAAAAAATTCTGGTCCAGCTTCAAGAAATCGCTTCTCGCCGCCCACAAATGGTACTCGGTACGCCGAATCGGACGCCGGCGGGCGGTTTCTGTTCGACGGTCTGCCCGAGGCCAATTATGGACTATCTGTTTTTGCGAGCGGCTACCCCAAGACCAATCAGTTGCTGGCTGGTCCGCGCCGCTTGCACATCAAAGAAAAAAGCTGCGCTCGCCAAATCTTTGTCTAGCCGTAGACCGGTGGGGGATGATCCGAAAGGTGCATCCCCGAAATCGGGTCTTTTTGATTGCGGGCATCGGGCCATTGCTGCCTCGGAGCTTTCGCTCAGCAGACCAAACCGGTCGACGACGGCACGTTGCGCAACGCGGCGCCCGGCGAATGGATCAGCGCTGGCCGCTCCTACGCCGGGACTCTCAATACCGAAAACGTGGGCCGGCTTGGACTCGCCCGAAGTCGGGAGACCGGCGCCGAAGGCGGAATCGAATCCGACGCCACCGATCTCGAACCGGCGTTTTGTATGGCATCGGCCCGTAGAGCGTGGTGTTCGCAGTGGATGCCCGCACCGGCCAGGAAAAGTGGCGCTACGATCCCGACGTCGCACGCGTGAATGGCCGGCGTCTCTGCCGCAGCGCCGTGAATCGCGGCGGCGCGCTCTATCGGGAACCGAGTCGCTTGGCGGGCGCAACCGCTCCTGTTCCGGAAAGGAACTCCTCCACGGCCTTCTTGTTGGCTAGCTGGGCAAATCTAGGCTCAAGATATCGTCGCCGGTGTTATTCACCGCATTCGGTATGAAGGATAGGAAGTGTTGGCAGTTGGTAACGCGCGATGTCCGCAGCGATGGCGCGACATTTCGGGGAGTGCATGGCAGAGTGGACAGGCTGCCATTTTCTCATTGACACTTTTCAACCACCACAAACGTAATATCGTCAGTCTGCGGCATACCCTGCGTGAAATCCTCAATGGCTTGCAAAAAACCACGCTCCACGGCTTGGCTCCCCGATGGACCCTGCTGCCGAATGATCTCCAGCAGCCTCCTCTCCCCGAACATTTCTTCTTGCGGATTTACCGCGTCCGTCAGTCCGTCGGAATAAACCGCCAGAATGTCGCCTTTTTCTATATGGAGGGCGCGGGATTCGTACGACGCAAAATCGAACATTCCCATAAAATAAGCGTCGGGGAGCAACTCTTCGATCTTTCCACTAGCGGAGCGGAACAAATAGGCGGCATTGTGTCCCGCGCTGATGAATTGTCCTCTGCCCTCCGGGCTCAGCAAAAAGAGAAAGAGGGTGACGAATTGGAAAGGCAGAGATTTCTCGCACAGCAGCCGGTTCACCCCGTTCAACACTTCCTGCGGATCGGTCCTGGAGCGGAATTCCATGCTGAGAGCGCCCAACACCATCGAACTTAACAGGGCCGCGGGCATTCCTTTGCCCGAGACATCCGCCAGCACGCCCATCCATTCGCCCGAATTCAGTTGCAGAAAATCGTAAAAGTCCCCTCCTACGTAGCGCGTAGGTTTGTTGAACGCGTGGATGCGGAAATTCTCAAATTGTGGCAGGCAGCGCGGCAGCAGACTCTCTTGAGTTTCTTGCGCCAGGGCCAATTCTTCCTCGCTCTTCTTTCGCTCCTCCAGGGTTTTAATCCGAATCACCTCGCGGCTGGCCTCCAGTTCCCGTACCGTCTCCTCCAGCGCAAGGTTGCAGCTCTTCATCTCCAGGTGCAACAGGCGCACTTCCAAAATGTTGTGAACGCGCGCCCGCAGCTCGGCCATATCAAACGGTTTGCTGACAAAATCTTTCGCGCCGGCTTCGAGCGCGCGCAACTTGTGACCCGGCTGCGCGGTGATCACCAGTACCGGAAGATAGCCGTCCCCTTCGATTTCCTTCAGCCCTTCCATCACCTGGAACCCGTCCGTTCCGGGCATTTGAAGATCCAGCAGAATCAGGCCATAACGATTCTCGCGGTAAAGTTCGCAAACCCGGGTCGGATCCGTCGTCGACTGCACGCAAGTATAACCGGCCACTCGCAGCATGCCCTCCAATAGACGGACGTTGGCTTCCTGATCGTCCACCACCAGGATTCTAGCGTTCAGAATATCGGCCGAGCTGACCATGACCTTCGTTCGGGTTCACTTGCCGCGCCCCGCCCCTCTCGCCGGGAATTCCGCCGCGAATTCCGCCGCGAATTTCAATGCCACGTCCAGCGTATTCATGAACTCATCCACCTTGATCGGTTTGGTCAGATAGCGGAAGAATCCGGCCTGCAAGCCCTTCTCGATGTCACGCGGCATCGCATTGGCGCTGAGAGCCACCACGGGAATGTTCGCGGTTTCCGGATCCTCGCCAAGAATTTTGAGGGCTTCGATGCCGCTGATGCCCGGCAAATTGATGTCCATTAAGATCACGTCCGGATGGTTGGCGTGCGCCAGTTCGACGCCCAGATCTCCGTCTCCTGCAACCAGCAGCCGCATATCGGGACGCCGCGCGATGAGCTGCTCCACCAGCTTCAGATTCGCCGGGTTGTCCTCCACATAAAGCAGCGTGCGCCGCGCCGCGCCGTTTAGAAGCGGTGCCTGGCCAGTTACTAAGGGCGCTGCATGGTCGACCGCAAGTTGTGGAGCCTCGGTGGAATTCAGCTCGAACCAGAACACGCTTCCCGACCCGATGGTACTCGCCACGCCGATGGTCCCTCCCATCAGTTCCACCAAACGCTTGCTCATCACCAGGCCGATGCCCGTGCCTTCCTCCCGGCTGCTCTCTCGTCCGAGACGGTTGAAGGGCTGAAAGAGCTGCATCAACATTTCCGGAGACAACCCCGCGCCGGTATCCCTGATGCTCACTCGAAGGCGCGCAGGGGTGCTCGCGGTGTAATCCACCACCACCGCTCCATTGGCCTGGTTGTATTTGATCGCGTTGGAAAGAAGATTGATGAGAACCTGTTTCAACCGGGTCCGGTCGGCATCCACAAAGTACGGGGCGCCGCTCTGCGGAAAGGTCATGCGGATGCCTCGCAGTTGCGCCTGCGGCTCAATCATAGCCTGGCATTCCAGCATCACCTCGGCCAGCGAAGTGGGCTCCCTGGATAGCGCCAGCTTTCCGGACTCGATCTGCGCCAGATCCAGGATTTCGTTGATCAGGTCCAGCAGATACCACCCCGCATGCAGAATCTGGTCGATGCTGGCGGTTTGTGACGCCGTGGGCGGCGGGGAATCGGAGTTGATAAGCTGCGCGAAACCGAGGATCGCATTCAAAGGCGAGCGGAGCTCATGGCTCATGCTCGAGAGAAAATCCGATTTCGCGAGGTTGGCTTTTTCCGCAGCCGCTTTCGCTCTCTCCAGCTCGACGTTATTTTCCTGCAGCGTGCGCTCAAAGCGCTTGCGGTCCGTAACGTCGCGCGCAGCGGCAAATACGCCCTGCAGCTTGCGGTCGCGGTCATGAAACGTGGTCGCGTTATAAGACACTACCGTTTCCTTGCCGTCCCTGGCCTGCGCGGTAAGTTCATAGTTGGTGACCTTGCCTGCGCTGAGTACCAATTTGATTCCCGCTTCGGCTCGCTCAGGATCGGTGAAATAGTTCTTGAACGGCGCGCCGATCAGTTCGTCGCGCGTGCAACCGGTGAGCGCTTCCATCTGCTTGTTCACGTCGGTGATGAAGCCGGCCGGATCGGTGGTGATCAGCGGGTCAATGTTGGATTCGATGAGGGAGCGGGTGTAAAATTGCTGGTCGCGTAAGCGCTGATCCAGCAGCTTCTGCTCGGCTTCTACTTGCTTCCGCGCGGTATTGTCGGTACCGATCAACAGATAGCCGATAATTCCGCCCAGGTCGTCGCGCAGCGCCGTAACCGAAACCACGGCTGGAAATCGGCTGCCGTCTTTACGGATGTAAGTCAGCTCGTAAATGTCTTCGATGCCGCGCGAGGCCTTGAACACCAGCGCCTCGAAACCCGGCGTAATCGGGGTTGCAAGTTCCAGGCTCAATGCCTTGGCGCGAGCGACCACTTCCTGCGGATCGGAAATGTCGGCGGGCGTAATCTTATCCACCACTTCGCCGGCCGCGTAGCCCAGCATGCGCTCGGCCCCGACATTGAATAGTTGAATGACGCCCTTGTCGTCCGTGGCGATGCTCGAGAAATTGGCGCTGTTCAGAATCGCGTTTTGCAGCGCTCCGGTCTTGAGCAGCGCAGCCTCCCGCCGGACCTCGGACGCCTCGCCGTATTGTGCAGCCATGTCTTAGCCCATTGCACGAAACGCGCCAACGCCGTCACCCGTGTTCTGGTCGCAACCAGGAGCACAGAGGGATTTCACCGGTAACCAAATATGGTCATCTGCCCAAGGGCGGTCATCCAGCCTTCGCCCGAAAGCGAGGAACACCCTGAAAACGCTTGGCGGTTCAAGTGCCTGACAGGGTTCCGTGTTGCAAAGGATTTCCGTTCAGATTTGCCCCGTTCGGGGATAGGGAGAAGAATATGTTGCGTAAAGGATTCATTGGGCTGTTTATCGCGACCGCGCTCACCTTCAGCGCCGCCGCGGAGGTAGTGGTTCGGATTGCGCCGCCGGCCCCGATCGTCGAGACTCGGGGTATAGCGCCTGGTCCAGGGTATGTTTGGCTAGGCGGTTATCATCGCTGGGACGGGGCGGCTTACGCCTGGTCTCCCGGCAGATGGGAAGCGCCTCCGCGGCCCGGTGCTCGCTGGGTTGCCCATCGCTGGGAACATCGGCATGGCGGATACGTCTTCCATGAAGGACGTTGGCGCTAGGCTGCATCTTTCGAGAGTATCCGCCGCGAGTTGAGATTCCCCGCGGCGGATCGAGCCTCTTTACCAGCGCAAAGGGCGTCGTCGCGCCGCTAATCCAGCCGATCAGGAAGAAGCCCGCGCCGCGCTCCGTTTTGCGCGCGTCCCTTAAAAGCGCAAAGGGCGTGGCAGGAATTTTACGGTGTATGACCGCTATCGATTGGGGCTGGAGCATTGAGCCAACGGCGGCCAGGCTCTTGGAAGCGCAAAGGGTGCGGCGCACACCGCCAAACGGATTAGGAACTGCCTCGCGCCGCACTCCGTTTTGCGCGAGTTCCTCACAAGAGGACGGCAAAGCCCAGGAGAACGGGGAAGGGCATGCCCTCACAACCGCGCAGAATGCAGCGGCAGCCGTGGTGAGGCGCAGGAGCCAAGCCCGTTGACACAAGGCCCGCCAACGCCTACTCTAAAGGCGTCATGGACGCCATATCCATCAAACCGGAACGCAAGGCTCAGCTGGAAGAGTACGCGCAGCGTCACGGCCAAGATACCGCGGAGGCGCTCGACGAAGTTTTGGCTGACGCTTTGGAATGGGATCGGCAGGGCCATCAGGAATCGGTGGCAGCCATTCGCCGCGGCTATGAAGACTTCAGGGCCGGGCGTGTGCGGCCTGTTGAGGAATCCCTTGAGGAATTGCGCGTGAAGGATGGGCTTCCGCGTTAAGCAAACCCCGCAGGCAGACTTCGATTTAGATGTCATTCTCGAATGGTTGCTGGAGCACGAAGCCACTGACGCCGGTCTGCGATGGTTCCAAAGACTCAAAGACGCTCTAGAGTCGCTTTCCGAAGCTTCCTCACCGTTGCCAGCTCGCCCCGGAAAACAAGGACTTTCCTTTTGAGGTGCGCCAATTACTCTACGGTCGCAAGCCCCATCAGTATCGGGTGTTGTTCTCCATCGAAGTCGACCTCGTTGTTATCCTTCACATCCGTCACGGTCGCCGTCCACATCTCGGGGAACCGCATTAAGCGGTTATTGGTGCATGTTTCAAGGTAAAAACAGGCCGGAGCGACGCTTCAGCAGCGTCACCCGGCCCGAGTTCTATCCCGAACTAACTGCTTAGCCGCTTTTCGGGAGCTTTTCCCCTCCAATTAGCGGCCGCTGCTCCGCTCGGTGCTTCCCTTGGTGGAAATGCTAAAATCCTTCGACCAGCAGAAGGTATCGGGTGTTACCCGGACGCTATCGCGAGCCGACGGAACTGGACGTTGAAATGTTCCGGCAGGTTGCGTTCCGCGTCCTGCCGGGAAGGAGAGGAAGCGGCCCGTTCCAGTGTCCGTGCGACCGCATCATCCTGTATCGCTTTTCTTACCCTGCGCCGCCAACTCCGCCAGCCTTCACACGAAACCCGCACACGCCAGAAACCACAGCAGCGCGAGCGCGTCTGGCGGTTCACGATGCGGCCGGCCAGCGCGCTGGGACCATCGCTCACCGCTGGCCGATGAGTATCGAGCGCGCCAGGATGAAAGCCGTCTCTCCGTTAGCCCAACTTTCGCAGTTGGGGACATCTGAGACCGGGAGTGCCTTTGTTTTCAATAGAGGCATCCCAAAGGTCTCCACTACATTTCGAGCTGGGGAAAAACGCCGATGGCTGCGGTGCTGATG
>Ga0302324_100001294_pt1 | contig 61127 bp, 57 predicted proteins | sample Palsa_T0_1_FD_201949 | JGI IMG/M metagenome (GOLD analysis project Ga0302324, IMG submission 201949) | Peat permafrost microbial communities from Stordalen Mire near Abisko, Sweden - Palsa_T0_1 | ecosystem: Environmental > Terrestrial > Soil > Palsa > Peat permafrost | place: Sweden: Abisko...
GCCCGGAACCAGGTGTTTCCCGACTTCGGAAAGCTGGCCAGCCAGACAATTCCGCTCATACGCCCAAATCCGCCGCGATTCGGTCCGCCACGCTGTCGGGCCCCTCGTCCATGGTCCGCGAGACCAGGGTCATCCCCGCCGCCTGCGACAGGCGGCTCACCGCCCCGAAATGCGACGACGCCAGCCCCAGGCCCGGCACGAACTGGGCGCGGTAGGTGTTTCTGAGAAGCTGCGGCAGCTTGTCCATTCCCGCCAGGCTCTCGAGCTCGCGCCTCCCGCCGATGCGAAGTATATATATTCGCTCGAGCGGCATCGGCTCCGCATGAAACCCCTCCCGGAGAGGGAAGGCCCGCTTCTCGATCTGCGGGCGGAGCCGGGCCAGGTCATCGGCCGCGGACCCGAGCCTCTCCACCGCGTCGGGCCACAGCTTGAACTGGGGCAGCCCCGGCATCACCCAGGGCGCGCCGTCCGGCGCAAAGTGGATCACGCTGATGTCGTCCGCCATGGGCCGGAGACCCCTGCGCTGAAAACAGGCCGCCAAGGTGGACTTGCCGGCGCCGGAAGGCCCCATGAAGACGACCGCCCCGCGCTCGGTCGCGACGGCGCTTGCATGCAGCGGGAGGCAGCCTCTCTGGAGAAGCAGGCCGCCCATCGGCGAGCAAAGCAGGAACAGCCGCAGGTCGCTCTCGGTCGCGCCGTCGTCCGGCTGCACGACGATCTCCCTCCCGTCGGCAATGAGGTACCGCGCGACGTTGTCGAGCCACACGAGCAGCCGGCCGGGGGCGGTTTGAAACCGTGCGCCCCTCTTGGCGCAGCCTGGTAGCTCGGCGGGCACGTTGCCCAGCCGGAACACCGCGTCCACAGCCGCGTCCCGCCGGGCCCGTTGGAGTTCCGGGAATGGCACCCATGTCTCGACGGTGAGACCGTAGACCGTGTGCAGGCCTGGGGGGGAATGGGATGGCATCGGGTCGGGTGGCGTTCGGCTCGCTAGTCGCTGAACGTGGCGATAACCTGATGCCCCAAGGCCTCGGCGCGTCCAGTAAGAATCCTGCCCCCCACCCTGAGCCAAGCATGCGCGGCCAGGCCCGCCTTCTCACCGTGGCGCAGTCCTAGGTAGAGCGTGCTTTGCAGCCCTCGGCGCCGAAGCATCCATTTCGCCGCCATTGCCTGCGGCAGGCAGACAAAGGCGAGCGGAGCGTGCCGCTCGACGGCCTGAACGGCCCAGGATATCCGCTGGACGACCGGGCGCTCCTGCTCGCTTGTTGACATCGGACTTTCGGCAGCCTGGCGCCCCAGGTGTGGCGCTATCCAGCGGAACGGCACAGCGACCAGGAGCAGCCTGGCCCAGCAGAGCCAAAGGAGCGCCTCAATCAGCATCAGGCGGTCCGGCAAACTTCGCCTCAGGAATTTTTGAATCAGCGTCACGGGCCGAATGAAGAATGTAGTCGGCCCGTCACGTGGAACGGTGGCGTCGTCCCGCAATCCTCCGGTATAGCCACAGCAGGGGTGCCGCCGCATAGTGGAGCGCAAACCAGCGGTCCGACAGGGGCAAAATTCGCCAGTTCTCGGCATACATGAAGCGTCCCCGGAAAATGATCCACCTCTCGCGCCAGGCCGATTGGAGCCGCATGGCGTAGGAGACAGGCTCGGCCTGCAGGGCGCCGGGCGCCACGTCCTTGGATATCTGGCGGTTGGCATAAGCGAGCAAGGGCCGCAGCGCCCCGCCATTCCGCGACAATTCGGCGACGGCTGCTGGCACCGGCGCGCCCAGGAGGTCGCCTGCCAGGGCGGCGCCCTGCGACACCGAGCGCTCGACGCCGAGCCCGCGCGCGGACCGTGCGAGCGCCGGCCAGTCTGTCCTGTCGTCGGCAAGCAACAGCGCCACGTCGACCAGCCAGAAGAGTCGGAACCAGCCGTGCCGGGCGCCATGGGCGAACAGGTACAGGATATTGTCGTCCGGCCGCAGCACGGCGATCTTCTGGCCGGCAAAGTCCCTCCATTCGAACTCCGCCTTGCATCTCTCGGCTATGTTGAACAGCCGCCAGCCAAGCTCAATGCGGATGCCAGAGTCGCGGCTTATGTATACGGCGTCGCGCTTGAAGCGCCGAATCTGCCTGAACTGGACGGGCGTCAGTTCAAAGCCGGGTTCCATTCGCTCGTACCCCTGGGCGCGCAGGAGCGCGTCCGCCCGTTCCACGTCATCCGGGGCCACGAGGAGGTCGATGTCGCCCGCGTGTCGCTGGCCCAGTTCGCCGTAGAGGGACAGGGCGAGCAGCGGGCCCTTCACGCTCGCAACGGGGATCCCTGAGTCCGCAAATTGCCGTGCGATTCGCACGAGCTGGGAGGCCCGCTGGAGCGACCTATGGGTCCCCTGCTCGGCGGTGCGGCCGAGTTCCCCGAGGACGGCGCTGGGGAGCGCCTCGCGGGCCCGCGCGGGCAGCCGCCAGTGAAGGAAGGCCCCGACGCGGTGGCGCTCGGCGCAGGCTAAGAACTTGGCCCAGTCGATACTCTTGTCCCATCCCGGATCCCAGGCGTCTTTCTCGTTGCCGATGGCGCATCGCAGGAGCCAGAGCAGCGCCTGCAGCTCCGTGGGGAAATCACCGGGAACCCGCGCAGCCGGAAACGGCGCCATGCCCGCAATCGGCTCGGTCAGGAGCGTCGGCATTCTCAGGCGGTCTCCCCGGCCGACGCCATCTGGCGGAAGAGGCCGGCCTCCCGCTGGCAAAGCTCCTCCCACTTGCCCATCTCGGCGACGCTGCCCTCCTTCAGGACGACGATCTGGTTGGCGAAGCGAACGGAAGAAAGGCGGTGGGCGATGATGACGACCGTCATCTCGCCGTGAAGCCTTTCCAGGGCCCCCTGGATGAGCTGCTCGTTTTGGCTGTCCAGCGAACTCGTGGCCTCGTCAAGCACGAGCATGGTCGGCTTTCGCAAAAGCGCCCGCGCAAGGGCGAGCCGCTGGCGTTCCCCGCCGGAAAGCCGGATTCCGCGGTCCCCAAGGACGGTGTCGAGGCCCAAGGGCAGGCGATTCACGAAATCCGCCGCAGCCGCGGCGCGCAGGGCCGCGCCCAGGTCCGCCTCCGATGCGTCCGGGCGCGCCATTGCCAGATTCGCCCGGATGGTGTCGTGAAACAGGAACGTCTCCTGGGGCACGTAGCCGACCGACTGGCGCCATGCGTGCAGACGGTCGCCCTCCAGGGGCTTGCCATCGATCAGTATCCGCCCCTCCGCCGGCCGCAGCAGGCCGAGCAACAGGTCGGCAAACGTGCTCTTGCCCGCTCCGGACGGGCCGCAGAGCGCCGTGACGCCCCCGGCGGGTATGGCGATGCCCGTAAAATCCAGGGCCTCTCGCGCGCCGCCGTCGTTGTACCGGAACCTGACCCCTTCGAACGTCACATCCGAGGAGAGGACGAGGCGCGAGGGGCTGGCCGGCCACGCCGGTTCCTGGGCGCCGATGAACTCCTCGCGGAGGCGCTCGGCCGCCTCGAAGCTTGGCAGCGTCTGGGCCACGCGGTGCCAGTTCCCCTGCATCGCGACCATGCGCGGAATCAGCCGCGTGAAGATGAAGGCTAGCAGCAGGACCTGCGCCGGGCTGAGGTGGGCGACGGCAACGGCGCAGTAGAGAAACGCGCTCAGGGCCAGCACGGCCCCGAGCTCGTAGGCTGCCCGGGACCGCGCCTGGAGGCGCGCGGTCGTCAGCCAGTGCGACGCGATGTCGCGGACGACCCGGCTGAAGACGGCCAGGTGATGCGCCTCCCAGCCGTGGCTTTTGGCGGTCTTCATGCCGCCGAGGTGCTCGGAGACCGCAGCCGCCATCTCCGAGCGCTTCTGCTGTCCCGTCCTTCCCAGCTCATGGACCCTCCGCCCGAGGGGCCGGAGGGTGAGCGCTACGGCTGCGCCGCAGGCGAGCGCGAGGAGGGTCAGCGTCGGGGAAAGGACGAAGGCGATGGCGACCTGGACAAGCGCCACGCCGGCCGTGCCCATCAGCGAGAGCAGCTGCTGCGTGCCGACGCCGACCCGCTGGAGCTCCTCCGTGAACACCTGGACCATGTCCGAGGAGCGCCGCCGGGCAAAGAAGAGCCAGTCCGCGCCGACCATCGCCCTGTAGAGGCGTTCCCGGAGGAAGCAGGTGAAGTCGCCCTCGATCCTAGTGTTGAGGTGCTCAAGGCTGAAGCGAAGCCATGCCTGGACGCCCATCGTGAGGAGAAAGACAGACAGGATAGACACAAGCGTCAGGGGGATATGGGTGGCCTGGAAGAGGGAAGCGGCGGCCCTGCCCAACCCCCCGAGGCCCGCGACGCTGCCGATTCCTATAAGCTGCAGCATCGCCGGCAGTATCAGCAGGGCGACGCCCTCCAGGAGACCGACCACGACCATCAGGCCGAACGAGAGCCAGAGGCGACCGCCGGCATGCTCAATCAGGCATGCCAAGTATTTGCTGGTGGATCGCGGCTGATGCATCCTTGTTTGGACTGAACAATTTCAGCTAAGCTCAACGCGCGCCATGACAAATTTAGAGAGGCCATTTCTTGCCCGCATTGGCCTCATCAGGCGGAGCAACTGCTGGATTCCCACGATCTGGGCTTGGCTCTGCTTCCTCCTTCTCGCCGGAGCGGCGGGGCTGGGTGCCATTCATGAGGTCTACCCGTTCCTCGCCGTTACCGACCGAGTGAACTCGAGAGTCCTTGTGGTGGAAGGCTGGCTGCCCGACTACACGACCATCGAGCCCGTGGTGAGAGAATTCAACGAGGGCCGTTACGAGCAGATCCTCGTCACCGGCGGGCCCACGCCGAAGCGCGAACTCCTCGGCGAGTTTGCCACCTATGCGGACCTCGCAAAGGCGATCCTCGAGAAGCGAGGCATCGACCCGAAGATCATCATTGCCGTGCCAAGCCTCGGGGTGGTCCGCGACCGGACCTATGCCTCGGCGGTGGTGCTGAAGCAGTGGATGGACGTGCACGAGCCCTCCGTCCGGGCCTTCAACCTGGTCACCGTGGGCGCCCACGGAAGGCGCAGCCGCCTCCTCTTCCAAGAGGCGTTTGGCGGCGGCATGGACATCGGCATCATCTCGACCCGGGAACTCCGCTACGAGGGCGGCAGCTGGTGGAAATCGAGCGCGGGCATCCGCGAGATTGTCAGCGAGACAACGGCCTACTTGTACGCCCGCCTGGTTTTTCGCCCTTGAGGCGAGGCGGGCGCTAGGTCCGAAGCGGGGGCATCTTCTCGCGATTTCGCCAAAGGAGCGGGAAGAGCCCCCAAGCCTTCAAGTATCGTCCCGCGAAGCGCCTGGGGGAATGAAGGACCCGCACCAGCCATGCGAGCATCATCGAGTCGGCCCACGCGGGAATCCTGGCTTGTCCGCCGCTCAGAAAGGCGATCGCTGCGCCAAGGCAGAGGATGCAGGGCCGGTTGGGCAATCGCTGCTTCAGGAAATGTCCCAGGCGCTCCTGGACGCCGCCCCCAATCGCGAGGATCACGACCCGCGGCCTGCGGGCCTCAATTTTCCCGCAGAGGACTTCGTCGGCAATCGCGCCCTCGCCGTAGAACGGGGCAACATAGTAATCCTCAGCCGAGCTGCGGATTCCCTGGCCCTCGAGCCACGTGATGTTCCGGCTTGCCTCCTCGGCCGTGGGCATCACCCAAAAAACCGTCCCCGGCGCCCTCAGCTCCTGCTGCCGAAGGAACTCCCGCAGGAACATGAGTCCCGAAATCCGGTGCAGCGTCTCGCCGGAAAACAGGCGCCAGAAGAGGACCAGCGCGCTGGAGTCAACCAGCACGAGGTCCGCATCGGCCATCGCGTCCCGATAGGCCTGCGAGTTAACCAGGTCGGCGGCGAGGCCGGGCGCCGAGGGCGCGAGGACGAGGCCACCCTGCATCGCCTGGGCCACTGCCACGTCGAGCGGCTCGACAAAGAAATCGATTCCGAGGATCCGTCGAGTCTCGCCGCGCATTTTCTGCTGGCTGTTGTCGACCGGGGTCATGGCGCCTTGGGGAAGAGATAGTCGGCCTGGATCAACTTCCCCTCGTGATAGTGCGGGTTGAATCGGGCGGGTTCGCCAAACCCGTGCTCCGTGAGGAACGCGGCGACGTCGGCCCTCAAGGGCTGGCCCTCGTACAGCTCCTCCTCGGAGCACTCGGCGTAGACATAGGCGCACGAACGCAGCGTGGATGTCGCCCCACGAAGCACGCTGAGCTCATAGCCCTGGACATCTAACTTGAGCAGCTGTCTCGCGCGCCCGGGCCAGTTGCCGGCAAGGTCGTCAAGGCGCTGGACCGGCACCGTGATCTCGCCGACCTCGGCCGTGTGCGCAAAAATCTCGGTCTGCCTGCGGCCTATGGGCAGGAGCGAGGAGCTATCGGCGCTCTTGCTGAGATGCAGAGTTGCCGACCCGCCGGCATCCCCGAGGGCGCATTGAACCAGGACGACATCCGGCGACGCGCCGTGCACGCGCCGAAACGTCTCCGCTTCGGCTGGAATCGGCTCGAAGGCCACTACCGGCACGCCGGGGTGCACCAGCCGGCAGGCCAAGGTGAACTGGCCACGGTTCGCCCCCACGTCGATGACCCCGTCGATCGAAAGCGAGCGCAGCACCCCGAGCTGCTCCACCGACGGGGCTACTCCCAGCGCCAGCGCCGGCCAGCAGCGTGTGTGGCCGAGTGCGACCGCCAGCTTGCGAAGCCTGAGGCCTAGCAGCTCAAGGTCCATGTTGTGGCGAAGGTTTCGACAATCGGATAAGAATGAGTTTTGTGGATTTGGAGGCCCGGCAACGAGCCTTGTCCCGGCGGCGCGCCGGGCACGCGCTCGGAAAGCTTTCGCTTCCCGGCCCCGGCAGAATTGAGGTGTTAAGGCTTATAGGCCAGTCGTTTTCATCGCCGGCGCTAATTGGCTCGACAGTGGAAATCGCAGCGAGAACATCCGTAGGACCGAGACCTACGCCGCGGCCCCTCGTGGCCGCATTCAACCCGCGCCAAGCATCCCGCACCCATGAAAGAGAAACTGCTTCGCCTCTTCCTGGTCACCGCGATCGTGGCCGGCGTGGCGACGGCCGGGTACTGGATGCGCGAGCTGATGATCTCGGCGCTAACCTACCACAGCATCTGGCACTACCTGACCCGGTTCGTCCTGCTGGTGGGAGGCACCTTCGCGGTCATCCTCCTAATCCAGTCGCTGTCCACCCGGAACCCCACCGAGACCCTGGGCGCCTCTCCCCTCCCCGAGCCCGAGTTCAAGTTCTCGAACCTCTGCAAGCGGCTCGTCGACATCATGCTCTCCATCGCGCTGCTGACCCTCCTTTTCCCGGCGCTCATTGTCATATCCTTCGTCATTTTCATCCTGGAAGGCTACCCGGTCTTTTACATCTCGCAGCGCTACATCTCGCTAGACCAGTGCGTCCTGATCCTGAAGTTCAGGACGATGGCCAGGGACGCCACGGCGCCCAAGTACCGCCTGCGGGAGCGGTTCATGAAGGACGGCTTTCTCGACATCCCGCTGGACTGCGAGGTCTACACCCCGATTGGCCGATTCCTCGAGAGGACGCAGATCGTGGAGATTCTCCAGCTCTTCAACGTCCTACTCCACGGCATGAGCCTCATAGGGAACCGCCCGCTACCGCGGGAGAACGTCGTCCTCCTCCAAAAGTTTACGGGCTGGGAGCAGCGCTTTGGCAGCCCCGCAGGGCTCACCGGGCTTTCGCAGGTCGTCGGGAAGATGAACCAGGGACCGCAGGGAAGACTCGAGCTCGAGGGAATGTACACGAACATGTACCGGGCAAAGGGCAGCAACATCCTATGGTGCGACATGCGCATCGCCTACTACACGGTGCGCCTCCTCCTGTTCAAGAAAACCCTTCCCGTCGAGGATGCGATGCACATGGTGAGCACCGCGCCGAGGGACCAGCGCGCGTGAGGACCGCGGGCGCCGCGTTTTTCAATCCCCCTGCAGCGGCATGCGAGTCCTGATCCTTGGCGCCTCCTCCGCCGTGGGGTCGGCGCTTGCGTCGGAATTTGCCCCCGGCAACTCGCTGATCCTTGCGGGCCGCAATAGAGAGCGGCTGGCTGAAGCGGAAGATGCGTGCCGGCGGGCTGGGGCCCTGCATGCCACCAGCGTCGCGGCGGACCTGGTCGCGGGTGTGGGTTCATTGCTCCAGGCAGTCGAGGGGCCGCGAATCGACCTTATCGTCGATGCCGCCTCGGCGGCCTCGGCAACGAGGGACGACAAAATTGAAGCGGGCCAGTTGCAGGGGCTCCTCGCCGCGGACCTGACATCCAAGATCGAGCTGCTCGACCACCTGCTGGAGAGGCAGGCTGAGGCTCCTGGGGTGATATTCGTCTCAACGGTGCTCACCCTCGTGAAGAGCCCCGGGCGCACAGTCTACGCGTCGCTGAAGTGCCTCAACGAGGCCTATTTGAAAACGACGAGGAAAAGGCGCCCGGACCTGCGCCTGCTTGTCGTCTACGTCGGCACAGTGATCGACCCGAGAAATCCGTCAGGGAAGGCGAGCAGGCTTGCGCGGGCGGTCGGGAAGGCCTTCAGGGCGGGGAAAAGCCGGATGTCCTTCGGCCTCAGCGGCGCCCTCCTCGTCGGCCTGTTCTACGTGCAGCCGGTCCTCTTTCTTTTTGCCATCTCGGTCCAGAGAAGACTCAGGCGGGTCCGCTCCTAGGAATGCCAAGGCGCATGGCGCCTACCAGGCGTGCAGCATGACCGGTGCGCCGGTCTTTGACTCAACGCCCTTCCGCAGAAAAGTGTATGTGGGCACGAGACCCCTGAGAAAGGCCTCTATCTCGTCGGCATGGCCGGGGTCGTGGTAGGTCGTGATCGCGATCTTCGGCTTTCGCCTAGCGATCGTGAGGCGCGCGCCCCGCAGAAGATTCATCTCATAACCTTCCATGTCGGCCTTTAGGTAACTTAGCGGGAAACTCGTTCTCTCGCAGTAGGAGTCGATGGTGTCCATCGCAACGGGCGTATCGGTCACATCGGTCGTTATGGTCGAGTAAATGTCTGATCGCCGTAGATAGGCGGATCCAGGGCTCGCCCCAAGGGCCGAAGGCACAATCCGAACCTTGGGGTCACTATCGAAGGTCCGGTGCAGTCCGCGAATGAATTCCGGAAGGGGTTCAAAGCATGCAATTCCGCTGGCCACAGACCGGACCAGGAACGGGAAAAGCCCCTCCGCGCTTCCGCAGTCGATGACGAAGTCATCCTCTGCGACCCTCGTTTGAGCCACCTGGTAGTAGTGCCACTGCCAGGCATAGCACTGCTCCGCGATCGTCATGAAGACAGAGTGCAACGGGATTGCCGCATCCACGTAGAGAACGCCGTCGACACCCTTAAGCTCAATCGCGCGGAACTCTCCAACGACCTCGGAGCGCGTGATCTGGTGGCGCGCCAGCACCCCACACGGCGGGCTGAGGCAGTTCGCCAGCCAATCGCCCACCCCGCCGCCGGTGGTCCCTTTCCGGATGCTTTGCTGGATGAGCTGTACTCGCCGAAACATTGAATTCTATTGGAATAGCTGCCGCCTGGAGTTCGCCGTGAGGCCGTCGCCGATCAATGCATGTTCAGGCGGCGCACAGGTGAGGATCACCTGTTCGGCTGTATGCATTGATCTTTTGATGTTGGTCAATTTTACCGCACCGTTACTCTCGTCGAATAGTTCGCAAGCAAGCGACCGTGCTTGGGGGGCGAGAACCTGTCCAGAGCGGAACACTGCATCCCTTGATGGCGTCGCGTGCCGTCGCGCCTCAATATGACATCCCGATTCGGCATAGGCGGGACTTCAACTCGCAGCCTCACAATGAAGCGCCATTCGGTGAATCCGCTGACATCCCCGGCTGTGACCTTCATTCCGGGCGGAGTCTCCTATTGGCGTGGCCGGCATGCCAAGACATCGTTGTAAACGGCTACAAGCAGTTCCGTGGCAGCCTCCGGCCGATATCTGCGATCGACGAGGTGTCGGCCCCGGCCGCCCATCTGCGCAAGATCGACCGACCCGTCCAGCATCCGGCGGAGGGTCGCGGCGACGGAGGCAGTCTCTGGACGGCACACCAGGCCCGCTCCATGGTCGGCAATCTCTTTGTGGATGTAGACTTGGTCGGATATCAAGAGTGGCACGCCTGCGTGCATGGCTTCGACAAGGACAATTCCGAAGTTCTCATTCAGGGAAGGAAGAGCCAGAATCTTGGCAGCCGCGAGGGCGTCACTCTTCTCCTGCCCTGCGAGGAAGCCGACCCTGCTGGTTCTGGCGCCTATCCCCTGTTCCTCCAGCAAACGGTCAACTGACGGAGTGAACGTTGGCTTTCCCGAGCCGGCCAGCACGAACCAGAGATTTTCAAATTCTCTCTGAAGCTGCGATAGCGCGGGTATCAGGAATTCGAGGCCCTTCTTGTAGTCAATCCGCGACATGAACAGCACGACGAACGCGCCATCGGGAATGCCATGTCGAAGCCGGAACCGTCCGCCGTCACCGGAAGATTCCGGCAACGACACCGGGAGCGGCAGCACGACCTTTCGCACCGCCGCGCCGTATGTGACCAACTTCTGCGACTCCATTTCGGAAGTGAGCAGCACCGCGCTTGCGGACTCCAGGGTCGGCCGGATGATTCCCGGGCCGATGAGCCTCTTCAGCAGCGCGTGCTTCCGGAGGTCGAAGGGGTCCAGCGATCCGTGAGGCCGAACGAGATACGGGCGTCGCCTCTCTCGACATAGGCGCGCCGTCCGCAGCGCTATACCCGTGAAGACCGAATGCACCTCTACGATGTCATATTCGTGCAGGTTTCCCGACAGCCATCGCAGGAATGCGCGCGAATTCGAATACCTCGCCGGGAAGCTCCTGGGAAACGTCCTGACATGGACCTCGGGGTACACCTCGGCGACGTAGGCGACATCGTCTCCGGGCTCCAGAGTTGCGGCCAGCTCGGCCGTGTGGCCGGCCCTTGTGAGGTATTTGCAGACCCCAAGCGCGGCATGAATGGATCCCCCAAGAGGGTTATGCAGGCTCTGGACCACGTGAAGGGATTTGGTCATGCCGGGCACGCGAGCGTTTCTGGCACCGAACCGAAGCTCAGCCGATCTCCGAATCGCGGGCCAAGGGCGGCTGGGCTGCCTCTGCACGATCCACCGGCGCGTTGACTGGCGGCTCCCAATCCCTTGGCCATTTGCTGGGGCGAGTAGACCGAGCAAACAGACAAACTCGAATACTCACTCGCATGCAGGCGTCTCCAAAGACATACAGAGCCACAAACCTTCATATCGGAGGCCCTGCCGCGGCGGGCAATCGCGAACGGGCTGTCATTGGGCTCCATTTGAACCTTCGGTAAAACGACACGTAGAGCTCGCTATACGGTATCCAGAACAACCGGTCCATCAGCCTCCGTTCTCCTCCGTAGTGACGACGAATCAGCTTGGCCTCTCGTTGGGCATGCTCGGGAGCCGTACTTATTCCGCTCTGGGCATGGATGCCGAATGTCGAGAAGCACTCGCGAACCGCCTTGATGTTGAATTTCATCCCCATGCGTATCCATAGATCGTGGTCGTAGGCGTGCTGCCAACGCTCATTCACTCGGCCCCCCAGGGCATTCAGCGCTCGGATTCGCATAAACATCGCTGATGGCGCGGCTATCGAGGTGAGTCCGAGTATCTGGCGTCTCAGGTTGAATTGCCTCAGCCTATTGCTGCCCAGCTTCCTCCCGGATTCGTCGACAAAAATGCTCGTTCCGTAGATCATGTCCCAGTCGGGATGGGCCTCCAGGTACCGTTCGGCCTTGCTGAACGTATTCGGAAGGTAGGTTTCGTCGGAATTGAGCCACCCAAAAACGTCCCCGCTCATGAGCGCAAGCCCCTTGTTCAATGCGAACACGGAGCCAGCATCCTTTTCAGATATCCATTTTAGGTGCGGGTATTCGCGAAGGACTCCGACAGTCCCATCGGTCGAGCCGCCATCGATCACGATGTGCTCGAAATTCTCGTAGTTTTGGCTTAGAACATTCTCGATCGCCTGGCGGATATAGATGCGTCTGTTGAGGACGACCGTAACGATGGAGAACTTAAGCTGGCCCATGATTCAGTTGCGCCGATTTGCGGCCGTTTCGAAGGGCCAAGTACTGCATGAAAAGAAGCGAGGGATAAAGGAGATAGAAATAGGACCTAATATCCGTGAATCCCGCATTCATCGCCATCCAGAGCCAGCTCATGGGCGTTGCGATATAGGTCATGGTCGCGACAAAGGTCGGCCTCTCCCGGAAGCGCACGTAGATGAGGTTCACGAGGCCTGCATAGAGCAGCGGGGCAAGAAGGACCCCGAGCCACCCCGACTCGGCATACACGACGGCGATGAACGGCTCGGTGTTGATGGGCAGCAGCCGGAGGGGAAAATCAATCTTGTCGAGCTCATCCTTCGGGATCTGGCCCATCTGCAGGAGTGAATAGGCCGGGCGAAGCACCCCCACCCCGGGATTCCAGCCGCCCGGGTACTCGTTCACGAAGTTCGAGAGATTCTCGAAGGGCAGCGCGAGATACCCGTAGGTCTCGACGACGACCGAGCGCGAGGGCTCGGGGATGTCGAGCGTGATCCCCAGCCTTCCGGCCAGGTCGCCCATCGTCCTGTTACCCCGTATCGTGCTGAACACCGTGGACGACGCGAGGATCGCGCCCGCAACGGCGAGGACCACGGCCACCCTGTAGGTCATCCGCTTCTTGAAGGAGGGCCGGCCTTGGGAGCCGCTGCCCTCAGTGGATTCGTATCTTTTGAAATAGTAGCGGACGAGGACCATAGAGGTGACCGCCGTCACGGCGTCTATCCGCGACATCTTCGCGAGGGACGCGAGTGGGTAGACAAGGGCGAGGCAGAAGTAGAGCGCCCGCTTCGTGCGGCCCGTCTCGCAGAGCGAGATGAAATACAGCACGGGAACGCTCACGAGCGCCATGGCCGGCAGGGGCCAGAGCCTGATGTCCTTGCCCCATTGCCAAAGCGGCTCCCTCGAAATGTCGGGATTCTTCAGGTAGCTCAGGATCGGTATCCCGATCGGGTTCGTGATGAACTCGAAATAGAAATATGAGATGATGCCCACGAGGAACCAGAAAAGGGTCAGCTGCTGGAAAATCTTCGTCCTGGCCAGGTTCTTTGCCCCCTCGAACACGGCCGCCGGCCGCGAGCGCTCCCGCGGCCTGATGAGGAAGGCGGAAAACAGGGAGACGCCCGCCAGCGCGAGCGTTACCCAGGTCACCATCAGGACCGTTTCCGTGCTCCACGACTGCTCCCTGGTTGAGAGATGGAGCGCCTTCAGGAGTAGCGGCACGATCCAGGCGGGCAGCAGAAGGTTGAAGGGCGACATGAAGTCCCTGAACGCCCAGCGGTTGAGGACGAGCCACGAGGCGAGCACCACCAGGGCGAATGGAATCCAGGTGGTGAAGCTCATCGCAGAATGCCGGACCCGTGACTCGGCCTCGAGGCCATGCGCACGCAGGCAGAGGATGCCTCCTCGTCGGGCGCTATGGTTTTGGGACGTGGCACGTGAGATTCAGTTCTTGGGGCCCGGATATGCGACCCGGAACCACTCGATCGTGCGCCTCAGGCCTTCGGTTAGGGGCGTCCTCGACCGCCCCGGCAACAGGCCGTCCAATTTCTCGATGGCGAGGCGCTTTGACTTCGCACCGACATAGCGGGAGACATCGTACTTGATCTTGGCGGGGTCGTAGCAGACCTCAAGGCAGATCATCTCGGCGAACTGGCGGATCGTGAACTCATCGCCGTCCCCGACGTTGATGAGCTCGTTCTCGCACCGCGAGGCCAGCTGGATCGCCGAGGCGACAAAGTCGCCGACGTAGATCAGCTCCCTCTTCTGGAAGCCGTCGCCCCACAGGGTCGCGGCCTCGCCGCCCTCCGCCGCCCCGAGGATCTTCCGGATAAGGTCGAAGATAAAATGCATCTGGCGCCCGTCGGTGTGGTAGCCGGGCCCGTAGAGCGTTGATGGCACCAGGGTGACCCATTTGAGGCCGAACTGCCTCGCGAGGGCGATCTGGCCCACGAGGAGCATCCGCTTGGTGTGGGCGTAGGCGAAGAGGCTCTCGATCGGCTCCCCCTGGAGGTAGTTGGCTTCGGTCATGGGAAGGTCCGGGGCATACGAGCAGCTGGTGCCGACCGTGACCAACTTGGCCTGGGGCTGGCGCCTTTGCCACCAGTCGAGCACGTTGGTGTTCATCTGCTGGTTGATGACCCACTGCTCGCCTGGGTGCCGAAGGCAGAAGTCGCCGGCCTGCGTCCACGCGGCCAGGTGGTAGATCTGGTCGAATTCGTCGGCGAACCTGTCGAGGCTCCCCTGGACCCTGAGGTCGGCGGCCGCGGATCCCAGCGCCGTGACCGAATGCCCGTCCTGGGCCAGCTTCTTGCACAACGTGGTGCCAAGAAAGCCCGTCGCGCCTGTGACAAGGATCTTCATGATGCGCTCGCCGGGGGGTTCACGGGAAAGAAGAACTTGATGCCCCGGTCGATCAGGGCCCGGTTGCGCCGGAGGATCTCTTCCTTGAAGTTCCATGCCAGGACATAGTAGATGTCGGGCAGGCCGGTCAGCTCGTCCTCGATCAAGACGGGGATGTGCGAGCCGGGGGCGAAGAGCCCCTTTCGGAGCGCGTTCCGCTCGACCAGGCATTCGACGAGGTCCGTCCCGACGCCAAAATAGTTCAGCATGGTGTTTCCCTTCACGGGTGCGCCGAAACCCCAGACGCGCTTGCCGGCCGCCTTCGCGGCCCGCAGGTAGGCGAGGTTCTCCTCCCTGAAGCGCAGGATGCGCTTGGCGAATTCCAGGTAGGTCGCCAGCTCGTTGCTGCCGTCGCGGTCCTCGGCCGCACGCATGGCCTCCAGGCGGTCCGTGGGCTTGGGCGCCGACGCCTTGTGGGTCACGAACGCGATCACCGAGCCGCCGTGGATCGGCGAAAGGTAGGCGTCGAAGATCGTCAGCCCGTGCCGGGCGAGCAGGGTCTCAAGAGTCCGGAGATTATAGTAGAGGAGATGCTCGTGGTAGATCTGGTCGAACGCCAGGTTCTCCACGATCCGCTTCATGTAGAGGAACTGGACGACAAAGACGCCCTCGGGCTTGAGGCTCTCGCGGATCCCGTCCGTCACCGAGTGCAGCTCCTCGAGGTGAAAGAAGACCCCCGCCGCGTTGATGGCGTCGAACTTCCTCCCTATTGAGCGGGCGGTCTCGAGGTTGAAGAACGCGTTCAGGGTCGGCACCCCGTAGTCATTGGCGATCTTTGCCGCGGTCTTGGAGGACTCGACGCCCAGGACGTCGTAGCCGAGCTTCTGGAAGTGCTTCAGCTGGGTCCCGTCGTTTGAGCCGATGTCGAGCACGCTCCGTCCCGAGGCGTCGCCGTGGAACCGCGTGTCGACCTCGCTGGCGACGCTGCCGAAATGCTCGCTGAGCGACGCCGTCACGCCCGAAAGGTACGTGTGGTCGCCGAACATCACCTCCTTCTTGACCGTGTAGTCCAGCTGGGCCGCCCCGCACCCGCGGCAATAGACGACCCTCAGGGGATAGAAGGGCTCCTTCCCGACCTCCTCCGGCCTTAGGAAATTGTTGCACCAGGGGTGCATCCCAAGGTCGATGGCCTGCACAAGGTCGGTTGAATCACAGATGCGGCAGATCATTTTCTTCGAGTTGAACGCGCAGCTCAGATGTATCGGATATGGCAAGACCGTGTCTCAGAGGTTCTCTGTCTTCCCAGAGTGATGCCCAGCGTCAAAGTACTTGCCCCGAATGTGCCTAAGTGACCGCCGCAGTGCCTCGTAGCTCCGGAAGCGCGCAAGTTCCGCCTTCAGCATCATCAATTGACGGCGCACCAACCGAAAAACTCTGGCCGGAGGCCGCATCGGCGCTATGAGGCCCTCAAGCTCCGAGGCAAGCCCTGGGTCCAATTGCGCCGAGTGCCGTTCTAAGAGGTGCGCCGCCATGCTTCTCTTGTTCATCAGCGACAGGAGTGTCACGAGCTTGGCGAGCGCCAAACTGTGAGCGCCTTCGCCTTGCTCCGAAATCCGTCTCATGTAGAGGCAGTCTGCCATGGCAATCACCCCGTCGCTGTAGGATTCTCTTTTCCGGGAGCTGGGCCGCCAGTACTCAGGTCGCAGTCCGATGATCTCAAAGCCCTGGCTGGCTAGGTAAGCGGCAGTCTCGTGGAACTCCGGCTCCCCTTGGTAGAACGGTTGGAATCTGTGTTCGCACTGGAGAAGCAATATTTTCGGGAGAAATGACTCGCAGCTCTTTATGACCTCTAGGTCGAGTCCCTCCAGATCCGTAATCAGCAGGTCGGGGGGAGGGGCCCCATTCGCGGTGAGAATTTCCGGGAACGTTTTTGGGTACACCATTGTGCGAGCTTGCTCTTTGACGGTCTCATCAAGGGCATACCTCGAAACGGTCTCCGGGCGGAGCTCGAGCAGCGATGAACAGCCCCAGAAGGCCCGCTCTATGAACTGCCGGGGATTCGAGTTGGCAGCGACAACATGTCGAATACGGATCCTCCGAAGAAAGTCTCCAGGCGCTTCTTCGGGGGGGCCCCCACCCGCGTCAAGCGTGATGAGAATCGTTACCGGCCTTAGGAGCGCAGGGATAAAGGAAAAATCGTCTCCACCGGAACCCAGCTTTGCGATGACAAGTGGGGCTTCCCGAAAGCAATCGACAATACGGGACCGATGCCCGCGTGTTGGGGATTCAGTGGGCTGGGCACTATGCATAAATTGGGAGCATTTTGGTTGCCATTGAATAACGGCTATCCGCTGGCAGCGTTTTCGCAGCCCTTCTTCAGGAAGCAGGCGATTGTGCCATTATAAACATAGTGGCACCACGGCATTGCAACCACGACGGTCACGATAGCGAACCCGACGGCCACTCCAATCAGGCCGAATCTCTGCCCCAGGAAGACATTGCCGAGCAGGACAAGTGCCGCGCAAAGGACGCTGTTTCCCACAAACGGATCAAGCTTCTGGAAGCGAACGGCTGTCGTCTCGGCGTTCATGAGCTGCTGCGCTATGACGACGCCAATGTAGATCAAGGTGACCGGCCATTCGGCGAAGCGCTCGCCTTGCGGAAATCCCCAATGCTTTAGGCCGGCTATGGCAGCAACCGCGCCGAGGCCGAGCACGGCCGAGAGGAAAAGGCACTGCAGCCATGTCCTGCGGACCAGCTGCTGCAGCTTGGCATACTCCCTCTTGGCGCCCAGTATCCCCATCCTCGGCCCCGCGGCGTTCAGGAAGCTCGAGGCGATGATGTTGATGCCATTGTAGATTTGCAGCGTAGCGCCCAGCTTGCCTGCCGCCTTGGGGCCGATGTTCCGAAAGACAATGGGGATGGCGCTCTGGTACATGACATACCCAGCGCTCCAGCTTACACCAATGCGTCGCTGCTGGGGGAGAAATTCCTCGCGCCACGAGACGCCGTTTGCAGCGCCTGATGCGCGCATCAGGCGGAAGAAAGGGAGGCAGGCTTTTGTCAGCAGCAGGGCATTCACGGCCGCCGTCACCAGCGAGATGGCGGCCAATGCAAAGAGTCCCCCTCCGAGGACTATGACCGGGCAACCTGCAATGTTTCCCGCGATGTTGGCCCACAGCGTGCACGCCTGCGACCGGTGGACCTGGTTCGAGCCTTCCAGGAAGCACCTCAGGGGGAAGATCACGAGGTTGGCGCCGACACCCACGCAGAGAAGCCACCAAGGCAAGAAGACTGCCACCCGCTCGCTGCTGGCGGCCCGCAGGAACCATTGCCCGAAGCTTCCCACGGCGACGAGGAAGATGAGCGCGAGGGCGCCGTACCACTTGAGCGAGAACCGCACGAGCGATCCCAGCCGGGCGACCGCATGTTGGGCCCCCGTGATGTCCCCACGGTCGTCGTACCCCAGCGAGGCCCACTCGTGGCTAATGAACTGGATGAGCACTATCCCGAAGCCCAACTCGAGCAGGACCTGTCCGAGCAGCAGGCTGTTGAACGTGAAATAATAGCCCTGGACCTCGGAGCTGAAGACGGTGAGGACCAGGCTGATGACGAGGAGGCTGCACGCCATGTTGGCGAACCGGTTCAGGAGCGTGTAGGTGACGCCCCTGTCGAAATGGCCGGCCAGGCTCCTGAGCTGCGGTGGAAGGGGCATGGGGCCTGTCGCTTGCTAGCCGGTGGCGTCAGCGTTCGGGTAGATGATCTGCGACCCAGGGGCGGACAGCCCCACCCTGATCTCGTGCTTGTCGGAGAACGCCGCCGCAAGGGCGGCGCGCTTCTCCGGCGGCGCGATGAAGAGGAGAAAGCCTCCTCCCCCGGCGCCGAGGAGCTTCCCGCCCCACGCGCCCGCGGCTATCCCCCGCCCGTAAAGCTCATCTATCTGCTGGCTGCTCACGCCGACGACGAGGCAGCGCTTGGCCGCCCACGACTGGTGGAGCAGCTCCCCCAGGCGCGAGAGCGGCTGCGCGGAGGCCAGGATCCCGAATCCCTCGTCCACCATCTCGCGTATCTTCCGCAGGTGCCCCAGGTTGTTCTCAAGTTTCTGCAGCTTCTGGGTCTCGAGGTCCTGCGCCCTGCGCTTTATCCCGGTGAAGACGAGGAAGAGGTGCTGCTCAAGCTCGGCGACACGGCCGGGCGAGAGGCCGAGCGGGGTGACCCGGATATCGTCCTCGGCCCGGAACTCCAGGACGTTGAAGCCGCCAACGGCCGCCGTCGCCTGGTCCTGCAGCCCGACACATTCCCCGAGGACCTTTCTCTCGATGTGGATGGCCTCGTAGGCCAGCTGGAGCGGCGTGACTGACTCCCCCTTGTAGGCATGGAGGGCGTGCAGGAGCGACACCGTGAAGGTCGAGGAGGATCCGAGCCCGCTGAAGGCCGGCAGGTCCGCCACCGTGTGGAGCTCGATGTCCCGGGAGAGTGCGCAGAAGCGCATGCACTCGCGGAACACCGGGTGCTCGATGTCGTCGATTGTTCGGCCCAGCTCGCCCTTGCTGTAGGATACCCGCACCGCGTAGTCAAAGAGGTGGCTTTGAAAGGTGCTGGCCGTCACGTAGGAAAACTTGTCGATCGCTGCCGCGAGGACCGCACCGCTCTCCTTCGTGAAATACTCGGGGAAGTCGGTGCCGCCGCCAAAGAAGCTTATGCGAAGGGGTGCTCGGGAAATGATCATGCGTCAGGTGTCATGTGCGCCCTCAGAACCAGTTGGCGTGCTCCTCAATGAAGCGGTCGGCCTGCCGCAGGGACTCCTCGGTTCCGATATCGAGGAACGGCGCCTTGCTGGGCACGACGCGAATGTCGCACCCCTCGGCCAGGAGCGCCGGGAAGCAGTCTGTCTCGAAGCTCAGCGGCCTTTTTTTTGGAAGCCTCCCGATGCAGCGCCGGCTCAGGGCATAGACCCCCGCGTTGATCAGGCCCTCGCCTGGGCGCTTCTCCGAGAAGCTCGCGAGTTTGCCTTCCGGTCCCGCCAACAGGGTGCCGAACCTTGAGGCATCGGCGACCTCGATGCCGAGGAGCGCGGCTTCAGGGCCGGACCGCAGCGTCGCCACGAGGCCTGCGACGCCGGCCAGCGCCAGGGAGTCGCCGTTGGCGACCAGGCAGAATGCCTCGTCGATCTTCGACCTGGAGAAGGCGTTCAGGAAGCCGCCCGCGGTGCCGAGCGGGGTCTCCTCGCGCACGCACGTGATCAAGCATCCCTTAACCGGGTGCTCGGCAAAGTGGCGCTCGATCGCCTCCGAGCGGTATCCCGTGGAGAAGACACAATGGCGCACGCCCTGCCTTAGGAAATACCTGGCAACCCACTCGAGGAACGGGCGGCCCGCCACCGGCATCATGGGCTTCGGGACATCGCCGAGAAGATGCCCGATCCGCGTCCCGAATCCGCCGGCCAGGACCACGGCAACGACGTCCGCCTGCGGGCCCCGTGAGCCTGCGGAGGCAGTGTCCGATTCAAACATTTGAGAGCTGGGAATTCCGGAAGATGGCGTAGCCCTTTATCAACTCGCGGATACCCCTGTCGAGGTCCCATTCCATCTTGAATCCCGTGGAGAGGATTCGCTGGTTGGAGACGATATAGTCCCTCTTGTCCGGGTCCTCCCCAATCGGCGCCTCCAGGTACACGAACGACGGGAGGTGCGCCTTTATCTTCGCGCACAGCTCGAGCTTCGACAGGTTGGCATCCTCCAGGCCAAAGTTATAGGGCCGCCCCTTCATGGTCTCGAAGTTCTCGATCGTGAACGCGAACAACCGGGCGACATCGCGGATGTGGATGAAGTTTCTCTTGAAATGGCCCTCGAAGACGACGAGCGCCCGGTCGTTGACCGCCCGATAGACGAAATCATTGACCAGCAGGTCGATTCGCATCCTGGGCGACACTCCAAACACCGTGGCCAGCCTGTACGTCACAGAGTTTCCGCGGGAAAGGACCGATCCCTCGGCGTTGCTCTTCGTTATCCCGTAGAGCGAGATCGGGCGCAGCGGCGTCTCCTCGGTGCAGAATTTCCCCTTCTCCCCTATCCCGTAGCCACTGTTGGTTGTGGGATAGATTATTCTCTGCTCCTTTGACGCCATCCGGCAGATCATCTCGACGGCTTCTTGGTTCACTGTGCGGGCCCCCACGGCGTCGACCTTGCAGAGAGGCATCCCCACCAGTGCCGCCAGGGGGATTATGACGTCGGCCTTTGCCAAAAGCGGCTTCATCACGGCCTCGTCCCGGCAATCGCCGCGAACGAATTCGAAGGACTCATATTGGCAGCAGTCGGCCAGGCTCGCCTGCCGGAAAAGCAGGCTGTCCAACACGGCTACCCTGTGCCCGCCTTGAAGGAGTGTCGGCGTCAGGACCGATCCCAAGTATCCGGCGCCGCCAGTGATAAGCACATTCATCGATGCGTAGGGGAAATCATGATTCAGGTTCGCCGAGCGAGCCATCGACTGCGAAAGAATGCCGGCCCTGCGCAGATTGTAACGCCCTTCCCCAAGGTGAGTTGCACCCGCTGGATGCAGGCCGCAATGCCGCGAACCGATCCGGAGGGGATTTCCACTGCGAAGGCGTTAGACGTCATGCTATTGGGGAAGACCGAGGCCGGACAAGGTGGTTTTTGAAAGGGGATTGTCTCAACTGTGCGGGAGCAACCGCAATCTCGATTTTATTTCGGCCTCGACAAGGCCTATCGCATCAAAATTCTCATATCCGACTCGCTATCAGGGCACGATTGCAAAGCCGCTGGGCGCAACCGCATCCAAATCCCTTGAATCCCCCGGAAAAACAATCGACGCCAGAGTCCAAAGACGGAGCCCATCATGAGACGGACGTCGGTCCCGGCGAGGTGGCTGACCTCCGGGATCTTATTTCCCGCCTTTTCAGGGGACTGCCGCAGATTCTCGGCTTGGGGCTACTAGGTGCCGCAGCCGCCGCGGTCATTGCTTTGGTCTTTAGCCCCGTCCTGCCGGTGGCGACGTCGGCCCGGGTCATGTTCTCATTCAGCGGCTACGAGCGCGGGCAGTATCCCGACAAGTCGAAGTTCCAGCCGGATGATCTTAGGGCCCCCGACATCGTGAGCGAGGCTCTGGACCGGGAGAAGCTGGGCACCTCGGACGATATCCAGGGAAAGGTCCGCGGGGCGCTGACCATCGAGGGAATTATTCCTCCCAACGTCGTAAAGGAGCGGGACAGGCTGCGCTCCCTGGGCCAGGTGCTGCCGCCCTACCTGCCCGATGAATACATGGTGACGCTGTCGCTCCCCGGAAAGTTCCCCCTGAGCAGCCGCCAGCGGGAGCAGCTCGTCACCAGCCTGATCGGAGCCTATCGGGACAAGTTCCAGCGGACCTACGCTAACGTTCCGCTCGGGATCGGAAATGCATTCGAGACCCTGAAGGGCGCGGATTTTTTCGAGTATGAGCTGGTCCTGAACGAGGAGGTCGGGACCATCATCAACTATCTCAATGAGCAGATCGATGCCACGAAGTCCTTCCGCTCACAGACGACCAACCTTTCGTTCGGGGACCTATTGAGGGAGACAGAGCTGTTCGCGCAGATCCGCCTGAACGAGACCTTGGGACTCATCCGCGTCAACGGCCTCTCAAAGGACCGCAAGACGGCGATGGTCAAGATGGGCTATTATCTGCAGACGCTTGAGGATCAAGAGGCGAAGGCGACCGAGGATGAAGCGGTGGTGCTGGACCTGCTTGGAAAGACCGACCAGCACTCCCAAAACTACGTCCTTGGCGTGAAGTCCCAGGCGGTGCAGACGCGCCCGGAGACGCCGATCCTTGACCAGGGACTGATCGACTCGCTGCTGGCCAACGACGCGTACAATTTTCTCGTCCGGCAGGCGCTTACCGCCGGGCTGACGGTGAAGCGAATCCATTCCGAGAAGGCCATCCTGCTCGAGCGCGAGAAGAGCATGCAGGATTTCATCCAGAGCGACAATACCGATCATACAGCCATCATGGAGGAAGTGCAGAAATCGCTCGGGACCCTTCAGTCGTCGTATTCGGCCCTTGTGGAGGACATCCGCAAGACGAACGACGATTTTGAAAGGCAGAGATTTGCGGACGCGGTGACGCTCAGCATGGAGCCGAGGACCGACAGCACCTCCAGGCGCTCGATGCTCATCGCCATCGTTGGCGGCATGCTTGGCGTGATCACGGGCGCGGGCCTGAGCCTCCTCGGGATCTACGTTGCCAAGAAGTGAGCGCACCCGCGGGCGGCCGGGTCTCCTTCTAGGTCGCCAGTCTGGGATTTGAGGAGGCGCTCGGTTTGCCTGTAGTGTCCCCGACCGCACGCAGCCGGAAGACCAAGATCGCCGCAAGAGACCAGAAGAAGAATTGCTGGTCGGCGTACACGTTTAGCGAGTTGGAGGACATCTGGGTAATCATGTAGGCGATCATGCCGTAGAAGGCTCCGCTCGCTAGCGCGTCCGCCCTGACGCTGCCCCAGCGAGCCAGCGCAAGAGCGAGTGGCAGCAGGAGGAGTCCGGCGTACAGGACTCCGGCAGGCACGCCCTGCTCCACCGTGGTCTGCAGGACAGTGTTGTGCATGAAATCCGGCCCCCACGTGTCGCCGGGAGCCATAAAGGCGGCGCTCGCTACGCGTGACGACCCGGGGCCGTGCCCAAGCAGCGGATGGGCGGCGATCATGGCCGGCGCCCGGCGATAGATTTCAACGCGTGCATCGCGGTAGTCGACCGCGCGGTCGGGACGCACTAGGTAGACGAGACGGGCAAGGTAGCGATGATCCAACGTCAGGAGCCCGTCAGCCTTCCATGCGACGAGGCCCAGGAGAATGAATATGGCCCCGGCAAAGCCTACGGCCAGTGACGGGCGCCAGGAATGGAGAAGCAGGCCCAATGTCACTATCGACGCGAGCCACGCGGCCCGTGAATAACAAAGACACACGAGGACCAATAGAGAGATTGCGAGGCAAACGGCGCCGATCCTGGCCGATCCGGCCCGCAGTCCGCGATATCCCAGCAGGCTGAGCGCAAGCGCCGCGGCGACGCTCCCGAGCGAATGGGGGTCGCTGAACATCGAGGTGGGGGCGCCAAAATTCCCAACGTATCCAAATCCCTCTGGCAGGCCCAGCACGACCTGAACTAGGAAAAACGTGAGCGTGCATGCCGCCCAACTGGACATGGACATAAGCATGAAGCGGTCGGTGGGTCCCCCGCTTTGGGCACTGTCCGTTCCCGGCGCCGCGCTGGAGCGGCGCAGCATGCCGTTTCCGTCACCCGCCAGCAGGAGCCGAAGAAAAAACCAACCCGTGAGCCAGATCAGCGTGTCCGTCACGGGAAACATGGGGTCACTGAATCCAAAGATGGCCTGCCCCCACAGGGCGCCGCGATGCGCGGGTTCCCGAAGGATTTCTGGAAGCGGTCGGATGAGGGAGAACAGCGTCCAGGCGGCGAGCAGGTCCGCCAGCAGGACCAAGCGGCGCTCCCACAGGGGCCGGGAGATGGTGTCCCGCGCCAGGCGCCCATTGCGCGAAAGCCGCAGGCAAAGCCAGCGCACCATCAGGACGACGCTCATCGACGCAAAAACCACCATCTCCGGAGCGCCAAATGCCAGGATCCCCAGCCTCCCCAGGGCAAACACCAGGGGAAGGAGGAGGAGAAAGGCCTCAAATGCGGCCCTGGGGTTCCACCATGTGACGACCGCGGTCGCCCCTACCACCAACGCAAATGCCCCCGCAGAATCGCATGTGCGTCCCGTGACGATCAGGAACCGCCCGCAGAGGGCAAAATACCCCAGACAGGCCGCCCATCGGGCAGCCCCTTGGATTGTCTGGAGCAGGCGGTTCATTAAGGGCGCGGGCGAGCGCCCGTCACGGCACATCGCCTCCAAAGATCGTCATGACCCGACCCGAGTAGCCGCGGTTGCCGCGGATTGTATCAGCGATCTCCTTCTCAAAGGCCACGGAGCAAATGATCACGGTTTCGTTCCTGGTGGTGGCGGCGTCCCAGCGAACGATGGGCCTGCCCGCCAGCCGCCCTCCTTGCTGCTGGGGATCAGAATCCACGAACGCCTGGATGTTCGCCTCGGCGAACCGTGTCGTCGCCAGGAGCCTCCGGGCGAGGGTCCCCGCCCCCCAGACGATGATCGGCTCCTGGCTCAGCCTCAGGGACTCTATGGCAGAAAGGATCTTGAGGTCTGCCTTCGCGGAGGCGGCAACGTAGCGTTCCAGCGCCGGGCCTGTTGCCGTGTCGAAAGGCAGGACGCCCGTCGGGGCCGCCTTGTAGACGCCGCTGGCGACCGGTTCCGTGACGCCTTCGCGCCATTCAACCGTCCAGCGCCATGCGCGGGCGGAAGCCATCGCGTGCGCGGCAAAGAGCCTGTTCATGGAGTGGATTGAAAAGAAATTCACGTGCTCCGTGCTGAACTGCTGGAACGGCGCATTCACGCTCTCGGCCAGGCCCTCGACGTCCGGAACCGCGCAGTAGATGAGGCCGCCCGGCTTCAGGAGGCCCGCCGCTATCTCGACGGCGCGGCCGGCCTCCCGCACATGCTCGAGGACCCCGACGAGGAGGATAAGGTCAAATCGCCTGTCCCAGCCGGCCAGCTGGGCAAGGGTCGCCGTCCTCACGCTTACTCCGTGCAGCCGCTTGGCCGCCGCCGCGCATTCCGGTGAGGGATCAACCCCGGTCACATCCTGGAATCCGAGCCTTGTGAAGGCCGCCAGCAGCCCCCCCGTGGCGCAACCGATGTCGAGGATCGAGGCTTCCCGACACCTTACGTGCTCGGCTGCCTGCCGGGCAGTCACCTCGAATCGTCGGGTTTCCCAGGGCGACTCTGCTCCGCCGGCAAAGGCGCGGGAGTACTTTGACTGCTCCGAGTAATACCGATCCATCTCGTCCTGGGCGGGTATCCCGTCGGCAAATCCTGCCCCGCACTGCGCGCAGACCACGACGTCATAGCTGTCGCCCATAGGCCCCTCCATGAAGCTCTGCCGGTAGATTAGCCGCCTCTCGCGGCCACCGCAGACCGGACAGGGGCGCAGGTTCGGATCGCTCATTTCGGTTGCCGGCAACGGTCCGCCGGAACGGCGTAGGCGACGAGTTCAAACCCGTCCCAGGCGTGAACCCTCAGGTACATACGGTGAGTGGGAAGGGCCTCCTGCAGGAAAAGCGGAATGGTCCATAGGTCCTCTGGCCTGTGGTAGACGCAGACGGCCATCACGGGCCGCATGTCGGCCAACGTCTTCCTCGCGCCCTTGAGGGCCTCGAGCTCGTCGCCCTCGACGTCGAGCTTGATGAATGTCGGCCGCTCGCCGGCGGCGATCTCGTCGAGCGTGGCCACAGGGACATCCAGCGTCCCCGATTCGGACCTCGCCGACGCCATCGTCCCGGTCCCGTTGAAGCGGGCTGAGCCCGCGGCGCGGCCGAGAAGCGCCTCGCGAACCGTGAGTTGATGGCCGCCAAACGCCCGCAGGCGCGCGGCGTTGGCCGGGTCTGGCTCGACCGCCAGGACCCGTTCCAGGTGCCACGGCGCGTTGCGCAGGGTATCGCCGTCAAAGGCTCCCCCATCCAGGAATGTCTCGTTCGAGTTTGGGCGCAGGATGTCCTCCGGGAAATATTGGTTGGGAGCGGGCGGCTCCGAATCGTCAAAATCCGCCCGAAGGCGCCAGGCGAGCTCCCTTCTGAACGTCTCGCGGGACGGCGCGTCGCTCCAGAGCCCCGCAACGCGCGCCAGGTCCCCGGCGTTCGTCAGGAGGCGCGACGGCCTGTCGGCTCCGAAGTGAGGAAGGACCCCGTCGTGCCTCCAGCCAATGGGCAGAAAGCTCGCCGCGCGCGCGCACCCAAGGAGGGCCAATTCCCGAAGCCGGGCACGGACGCCGCCATTCGTCGGACGGAAGGTCGAGACAACGAAAAGCGCCTCCTCGCCGAAACGGCCGGCAGCCTCCGCGGGCGCCATTGCCGGCACGCCGTCCACCAGGGTGCCCCCGAGCGCGATGTTGTTGTCCGCGAAGGCCAAGGGCTCGATGCCGTGGCGCCTCAGTGCGGCTGCGACCTTGCGCCCGAGGCTGCCGGCGCCGAAAAGGACGACTTTCCCGGCCGCTCCTTCAAGCTGCTCGTCGAATACCGCCGCCTCCCGAAGGCGCGCCGCGCCCTCGGTTTCAGCCAGAAGTTCGGTCGTCGTCATCGATGGATGCCGTCACTCGGCCATGATCGCCTCGAACTCCGCGCGGTCCAGAAAGGGCCAGAGGTCCTCCATCGGCATCGTGACCATCTGGCCGTCCGGCATTTGCTTCGAGGACACCTTGGGCTGCGTGAACTGGTCGGGGGCCATGAGGACGTCGCAGAGCACGGGGCCCTTCATGGAGAGGATGGCGCCGACCTCTTCGCCCAGGTTTTCCTGGGAGGAGATCCTTCGGTAGGGAATCCCGCAGGCCTGCACGGTCTTCTCGAGATCCGGAAAGGTCAGCCCGGACGCTGCGTCGCAGGCCACGAAACGGCTGCTGAAATAGTTGACCTGGGTGGCTCGGATGGAGGCGTAACCCCCGTTGTTAAGGATGAAGAACTTTATCGGCAGGCCGAGACGGGAGACAGTCGACAGCTCCTGGGCGTTCATCGGAAACCCGCCGTCGCCGTCGATGCAAACAGTCCGCAGGCCGCCCGAGGCGAGGCAGGCCCCGAGCGCCGCCGGGACGCCGAAGCCCATCGCCCCCAGGCCGTGGCTGTTGATGAATCTCATTCCCTTCGACACGGGAACGGCCTGGGCCGTCACCTCGCTGCAGGCCCCCGAGCTTCCCGGGACTAGGATGTCCCCGCGTCCAAGGAGGCGGCCGATGGTGTCCACGAGGACATAGTTGTGGACGCCGGAGGGCACCGTCCGGTACGCGGGCAGCAAGACCGGATACTTCACCTTCCAGGAGGCGCAGAGCGCCCGCCACCCGCCCCAGTCCGGGGTCTTGAGGCCGTGGGTGCATGCGGCGAGCTCCGTTAGGAAAGCCCCGGCGTCAGCCACAAGGCCCACCGAAAGCTCCATCTGCAGCTTGGCTATCTCGTTCGGGTCGATGTCGACGACGACGCGCGTGGCCTCCGGGGCGAAGTGGGCATGGCTGTAGGCCGTCTGCCCGAAGTCCAGCCTGGCCCCTATGCAGACCAGGGCGTCGCATTTCTGCTGAGCAAAGTTAGCGGCGCGCTGGCCCACCGCGCCGGGCCGGCCAACGTACAGCGGGTGGTCCTCGGGCAGGAAATCCAGGGCCTTCCATGTCGTGAGGACGGGTATTCCGACGCTTTCCACCCATTGGAGGAAGAGCGGGACGGCGCCTGAGTGTCGGACGCCGTTTCCCACAAGGACAACCGGGCGTTTCGATTGGGACAGGATTTCAATCGTCTTGAGCGCGGCTGACCTGACCTCCCCGGGGGTCGATAGCGCCTCGGCCTGCGGAACGTAGGACTCAAGCGTCGCGGGCTCGATGTCGGCCGCCTGGACATCAAGCGGAATGTCGACCCAGACGGGGCCCTTTCGCCCGTGCGTCGCCTTCCAGACAGCCTCTTCAAGGTGACGGCGAATCTGCCTCGGATCCGTGACTGTCGCCGCGAACTTTGTGATCGGCCTCACCACGCTCACGATATCGATTTCCTGAAAACCGATCTGCCGTACTCCCCTGCCCCCGACGAGATCAGCCCGCTTCACCTGGCCAGAGACAATCAATACCGGCGTCGATTCGAGCCAGGCACCGGCTACGCCCGTGATCGCGTTGGTGCCCCCGGGCCCCGTTGTGACCATGGCCACGCCCAGCGCCGAATATTGGCCGTAGGCTTCCGCGGCGACGGCGCTCGCCTGCTCGTGCAGGTTGCAGACGTACTTGAGCGTCGGGTGCCTGCCCAGGGAGTCATTGAGGTGCATGGCCCCGCCGCCCGGCACCATGAAGACGTGGCGCACGCCCTGGCGCGCGATGAAGTCGACGACGTAGTCGGAAAGCTTCATACGGTTCTAGCGCTGCTCGGCCTTCTTTACCGACTCGAGAGCGGCCTGCGCCAATCTCAGAGCTTCCAGGTTCTGGGAGAGCGCCACGGAAGTCCCATGAAGAAGGCCCTCATGCGCGGCCACAGCAGTCCTGGCACCGGCGAGCGCGAGCGAATCGGCTCTTCCGAACACGGAGAAAAACACTGCCAACGCGATGACAAGCGCCAGGATCATGCAGGCCAGCGCTCGGTCCCGCTGAAGTTGAATCTCGGAGAGTTTCATTTGGCCTGCCGTTTTCTGATCTCATCCTGAACCCCGACGATCTGATTCTCCGCCACCCGGATCTGCCGCTGAATCTCGACTATTTCTGCCTGCAGCTCGACCAGGTGGGCGTTCAAGGCCTTCATCTCGCCGTGGCTGGCAACCCTCCTTGGCACGGCCAGTGCGATCGAGCCCAGCAGGACCGCCGTGACCGTCGTGAACAGATTTCGCTGCTTCCTCAGGCGACCGACCTCCAGCTCGTCCTGCGCTGTGCTCTCCATTTTTCGGTTGGGCAAGGGTCTCGCGCCGGTGCTTCTAGTCCATCCAGTTTGTCACGTAGGTCTTGCGCTCGCCATTGCGGCCGATTGTCGGCTCCGAATACTCCGAGTCGTCGCTGGAATGCGTCGAGGATATCTCCTCGATCACCGCGCCCGTGGCGCTCCGGAACTCGTGCTTAACGCCCCGGGAAATCACGATGACGTCATTCTTTACGCAGCGGCGGCGCTCGCCGCCGAGGACCAGCTCGATCTCACCATGCAACAGGTGGAACGTCTCGTCCTTCTGCGTGTGCCAATGCTCGGGGTGGCGCTGACCGGGAAGCATGATGACGAGGCGCTTGCAGTACTCCCGGTTGATGACGGTGATCATTCCCGAGCCCACGGACCTGAAGTTCTCGATGCCATGGTGATGGGATATCTCGAGCTCTAGCTGGGTGGGCACCACCGCGTTGGACACCTTCAGGAGGGCCTTCACATCGCGCACGATGCCATGGACCAAACTGCGCGTGTCAGTTGCGGTCACACCGGCGTGCCAGATGGCCTCCTTTGGGGCGTAGGCCCGCGCGGCGCTGTACTGGGTGTATTTTGAAAAGTCATTGGCGACCAGCTGTCCAGGGCTGGCCGGCAGGGCAAAGAAAACGTCCGCCTCCCCGACCACGGATCCTGCGGCGAGGGAACCCACGGCAAAGGCCCCCCGCTGCAGTTCGCTCAGGGTCGCCCGCTCGGCCTTGGAAAAGTCGTGACGCCTCTCTTCGACTCCGGCCATGGCGATGGCGGTGCTGGCGGCATCCAACCATTGCCGCACCTGCGACGGGTTTGCCGAATAGGCGTTCAGGGGGTGGCCCTGGATGGGCACCCCGGCATGCTTTTCAAAGAGCGTGGCTCCCTTTGCTATGGCCATCTTGACTGCATCGAGCTGGCCAGGGGGCTCATGCGTGGAATAGCCCACCTCGACGTTGGCATAGCGCCTCTGCAGGAGGCCGATCTGGTTCAACTGCAGGTTGGCCTCTGTGGTCGGGTATTCGCCGACGCAGTGCATGAGGGCGATTCGCTTCTGGCGGTGCTGGTAGAAGCTGACGATGCGGTCGATCTCCTCGAAGGGCTCGCCGGCCGTCGACAGGATGAGGGGCAGCTCCGTCGTGGCTATCTTCTCGGCCAGCGGCCAGTCGGTGAGGCTGCAGCTGGCGACCTTCAGGTAGTCGAATCCATGCTCCACGACCTTGTCGACCGAGGCCTCGTCGAAGGGCGTGCAGATGGAGAGGAAGCCCTCCGCGACAATAGCCTCCTTGAGGCGGCGGAAGTCATCCCAGGAGAGCGCCGTCTCCGTGAAACGCTTGATGAACCTGTGGTCGGCACGGCCCCGGTGGTCCGGGTGGATAAGCTCCGGCAGGCTCCGATACTGGAGCTTTACCGCGAAGCGAAAGTCGAAGCCCGCGCACGCTTCCCGAAGCTCGCGCACGATGCGGGTCCCATGGGCGACGTCCCCCATGTGGTTGTTCGCCATCTCAAAGATGAACAGGTGCTTCGACGACATGGAGGTAGCCTTGGCGAGACGTGAAAGGCGTCAATGCTGCACCTCGGCCCGGTGCCAGGCGGCCGTCCGCCGGATGATTTCCTGCAGGCTGAATTTCTCCCCAAGTCCCAGTTCCTCCCTCGCGCGCAGGGTCGACGGGACATAGCGATCGGGACCGGCCCCCGGCCCGGCATGGCCCCGCACCTCGATCTCGCGGACTCCGAGCTCTGCCGCGACGGCCCCGGCGAGCGAGCGCAGGCTGACGGCAGCCTCGGAGCCGACGTTGTAGGCTCGCCCGGATCTCCCCCGAAGGAGCAGCGTCCAGAGCCAGACGGCGAGGTCCGCGCCGTAGAGGTAGGAGCGAACAGTCGTACCGTCTCCCTTGATGACGATCGGGCCGCCGGCCAGCGCATCCCCCATGAAGTTCCCGAAGGCGAACTTGCCGCCGGTCGGAAGGACCGGCCCGGCAAAGCTGAAGCCGCGGGCGATGACCGTCTCCATTTCGCGGCGCCCGGCATGCTCGGCACACAGAAGCTCGGCCTTCCGCTTGGCTTCCGCCGGAAGCGCGTAGGGGGACTTGCGGTCAAAGGAATCGGTAGCGCCCAGGTAGTCCTCCGGGATGCGCTCCATTCCCGCCGGCTGGGGGCCGTACACGGCCCCGGAGCTCGTGAAAAGGAACCGGCGGGCGCCGGTGCGCGCCGCAACCCCAAGGGCGTTCTGTGTTCCCCCCGTGATCACCTCGGCCGCGGCCCTCGGATCGGATGCTGATGCCTGCATGTCCGCCTCGGTCGCCAAGTGGATGACCATGTCGAATGTCTCCCCGTCAAGGCCGTCCGGCCGCAGGGTCGCAACCGAGCCCGTCATCCAGCCCAGCCCCGGGATTGCCAGATGGGGCACCGCGTCCAGGAACCGGCCCGGGTCGCGCGAAAGGCCGACAACACGGACGCCGAGGTTGTGGCGCTCATCGGCCGCGAAAAGGCTTTCCAGGAGCCACCGCCCGAAAAAACCGGTGGCTCCGGTTATGAAGAGCCGCGCACCCTTGAGCTGCGGCCACAGCGCCGCGCCCTCCCGCATGATGAATTCCAGGTCGGCGGCAGGGAGCGGCCGTCCGGGGTTCATTCCGCCCATGGGGCCGTGCCGGCGTCCCAGAGACGGTTCAGGAGCGCGAACTCCTGGTAGGTGTCCATGGGCTGCCAGAATCCCTCGTGCCGGTAGGCGCCGAGCTTCCCCTCCGCGGCCAGCCGCCGCAGCGGCGCCTCCTCGAGCATGGTGGCCGGGTCGTCGGGCAGGTAGTCGAAGATCCCGGACTCGCATACCATGAACCCTCCGTTGATGTAGCCCGCCTGCGTCTGGGGCTTCTCGTTGAACGACTCCACGCGCCCGTCAGGCCGAAGTCGCACCTCGCCGAAACGACCGGGCGGGTGGACCGCCGTCAGCGTGCAGACGGCGCGCGACTTGCGGTGGGACGCGAGGAGCTTTTTCAGGTCGATGTCACCCACGCCGTCCCCGTAGGTCAGGAAGAAGGTCCCCTTGCCCACGTGCCCGCGCACGGCGCGCACCCGCCAGCCCGTGAGCGAGTCGAGGCCCGTGTCGACAAGCGACACCCTCCAGTCCTCGGCGCTCTCCGGGGCGTGGAACTTCGGTGCCTGCGGGTTCCCGAGCGAGACGGTCACGTCGTGTGAGTTCCAGCGGTAGTTCCTGAAATAGTCCTTTATGACATCCCCCTTGTACCCGAGGCAGAGGACGAAGTCCCTGTGCCCATACTTGGCGTAGCGGCGCATGATGTGCCAGAGGATGGGGCGGCTGCCTATCGGAACCATCGGCTTCGGACGGTATTCCGTCTCCTCGCGAAGGCGGGTTCCCTTGCCGCCGCATAGAATGACTGTCTTCATTTGGATTTGCGGCAGAAGGCGCCGATCACCTCGATGACATAGTCGAGCATCGCGCCGGTCAAACCGGGATATACCCCGACGAACAGGGCCGACTCCATTAGGCGATCGGCGCCCACGAGGTCCCCCGCCAGCCGGAACGCCGCGGGATCGTCCTTCTTCAGCTGCACGAACGCGGGCTGGCGCACCAGGTTGCCGCCAAAGAGGCGCCGGTTGCCTATCTTTCGCTCGTCGAGGTGGCGGGACAGGTCGACGGCGGTGAACGGGGCCCCCTCCCTGACGAGCATCATGAACCCGAACCATGAGGGCTCGCTCCCAGGGGTCGCCCGCATGAAGTCGAAGAATTCGGCGAGGGGGCCGAGCCCGTCGCGCAGGCGCTGCCAGTTGCGCCGCCGGGCCGCAACGAATTCCGGGAGCCTCTTAAGCTGCTCCCTGCCGATGGCCGCCTGGATGTCGAGCGGCTTCAAGTTGTAGCCCAGGTGGCTGTAGGTGTACTTGTGGTCGTAGCCCCTCGGCAGCTCCCCCAGCTGCCAGGCGAAGCGCTTGCCGCACGTGTTCTCCTTCCCGCTGTCGCACCAGCAGTCCCTCCCCCAGTCCCGGAAGCTCTCGACGATCACCTTGAACCGCATGTCGCGCGCGATGTTCACGGCGCCTCCCTCCCCCATCGTGATGTGGTGGGGAGGATAGAACGACTGCGTCGAGAGGTCGCCAAACGTCCCGGTGAGCCGCGCGGCCTTCCCTGGGAGAGCATAGAGGCTCCCCAGGGCGTCGCAGTTGTCCTCGATCAGCCACAGGTCGTAGGCCCTGCAGAAGGCCGTCACGGCGGCGAGGTCGAAGGGATTGCCGAGCGCGTGGGCGAGCATGACGGCCTTCGTGCGGCCGGTCGTGAACGCCCTTTCCAGGTGCGTGCAGTCGGCGTTGCCCGTCGAGGGGTCGCTGTCGATGAAGACCGGCACGGCGCCCGCCTGCACGATCGGGGCGACGGTTGTCGGGAACCCGGCTGCGCACGTGATCACCTCGTCGCCCGGGCGCAGGCGCCTCTCGGCCGGCAGCTTTGCGGAGGTGAGCGCCGAGACCGCCAGCAGGTTCGCTGACGAGCCTGAATTGGTCAGGATGGACCGGGTGACCCCGAGCCTATCGGCGAGCTCCATCTCAAACGCGTCGCCCTGCGGCCCCAGGGTGAGCCAGAAATCGAGCGTGGCGCGGACCGCGGCGGCGACCTCGTTGCCGGCGAACACGCGCCCCGCGTAGGGGACCTGCGTCTTTCCTGGCTCGAATGCCAGGTGATTGGATTCGGCAGGGCCGTTCGCCGCGTGGGCCCGGGCCGAGTATTCGCGGACAAGCCTGTCGATGTCCCCGGCCAGGTCCTCGAGGCCTTCGGGTTCGCTCATGGCGTTTTTTCCGCCATGAACTCCGCAAGCTGCCTGGCCGTCATCGCCCGCGCCTTGGAGGGCGACGATGCACCCCTGTACCAAGCCATGGTCTGCTCGACTGCGCGCCTGAACGGCCACTTGGGCCACCAGCCGAGGACCCTGTGGGCCTTGCGCGAATCTAGCCGGAGCACGGACGCCTCCAGGGGATCGCCCGATTTCGGCGCGCTGCGCCATTTCCCGGGCCAGCGCCTTAAGACCTCAGCGACGACGTCGGCGACCGCTCGCTGATCCTCCGCGGCCGGCCCAAAGTTGAAGGGCCCGGAAAGTGCGCCAAGCCGCGCGGCGCGGCGGGACGCCTGCGCCTCCCCTAGCTCCGCCGCCAACGCCAGGTAGCCGGCAAGCGGGTCTAGGACGTGCTGCCACGGCCGGACCGCCGCCGGGTTGCGCACGGGGATCGGCTCCCCGTTCGCGAGCGCGCGGACGCAGTCGGGCAGGAGCCTGTCCCTGGCCCAGTCCCCGCCCCCGATGACATTGCCGGAGCGCGCAGTCGCGAGCGCCACCAGTGGCAATCCCTCCTTGCCCGGCCTGACCGGGAAGAACGATTCGCGCCATGCGGCCACGGCAATCTCTACCGCTGCCTTGCTGGCCCCGTAGGGATCGTTTGAGCCAATCGCATCGTCCTCGGTGTGCTCGAACGCCGATGCGGTGTACACCTTGTCCGTCGTGACGACGACCGCCGCACAGGGGCGCCTCAGGCTCCTTAGCGCCTCGAGGAGGTTCACCGTCCCCATCACATTGGTCGCCCAGGTCTCCCCGGGGTCGGCATGTGCGGCGCGCACGAGGGGCTGGGCAGCGAGATGAAACACAAAGTCCGGCCGCGCCGCCGCCACGGCCTTCGAGACGGCGCCGCCGTCCTTTAGGTCGCCCAGCACGTGGTTCATTCGCCCGGCGAGCCCCAGTTGGTTGAAGAGGGCAGGCTTCGTCGCCGGAGGCAGGCCAAAGCCGTGGACCTCGGCACCCAGTCCAAGGAGCCATTCGCTCAGCCATGCACCCTTGAAACCGGTGTGACCGGTCAGGAATATCCGCTTGCCAGCGAAAGATTTGAGGAAAGGCGCCATGGACCGTTCACATAAGGCATACCGGAGTTGGTGCGCCGTCCGCAAGTCGCCAGAACGGCCGAAGGGCCATATCCTCTCACAGGGACCGGCCTACCGAAACAACCGCAAGGCGGCTGATAGCGTCTGGTGGAGCTTCCGTCTGCGGGCAGGCGATACCGAACCCAACTTGGAGGTTATTGATGCCTTTCCTACGACCGGAAAGAAGACACAATCGAATACCGTGAGGTGTTCGCAGCCGTCGGCTTGATCGAGGAGGATCTGCCCCGGCAGGATGTCGACGCCTGGGCGCTTCGTGGATCCGTAGATCACGTTTACCCTGTCGGCTCGGCCAAGGACGATCTCGTTCGGCGACAGGATGATCGCGGGATGCTCATCCCGGTCCTGCGGATGGATTCGCACCTTTATCACGTCCCATTGCCGCACAGCTGGAATCATCGGGGCATCGGTTCGGCATCGGCGGGCATCGAATTTATGAAGGCGATCCGCTCATCGGTCATGGTCAGCGCGCCCTCCGGGAGGACGGGAATGGGATCAGGGACGGTGGCGGGGACTATTTGGACCATGCGCCTGCCCCTGCGCAGAAAAATGGCTTCCGAGCGGAGCGCCCGGTCCACGAGGTCGCCCAGCCTGGGTTTGGCTTCGGTTACGGTGAGAGGCTTCATGCGGTCCGATAATCGGTCCGTAGAACGGTTTGTGTCAAGGCCCACAGGTCGCCTGCCAGTAAGTTACGACATGTCTAATTTAATGATATAACACGGTCGCCCCGCAAGCCCAATACCCATACGGCGAGTTGCAGTTGACTCTAAGGCTCTCTCCGTGCGGTCGTTGTGGGCACTATTCCATGAAGAAAGTCCTCGTCACCGGAGGCGCCGGCTACAAAGGCTGCGTCCTCGTCCCCAAACTCCTCGAAGCCGGCTACGAGGTCGTCGTGTACGACCTCATGCTGTTCGGCTCGGACGGCCTTCCGAAGGATTCCAAGCTCGAGGTCATCAAAGGGGATATCCGGGACATTCCGGCCTTTTCGGCTGCCCTTAAGGGCGTGGACAGCGTCATCCACATGGCGTGCATCTCCAACGACCCGAGCTTCGAGCTGGATGAGGGTCTGAGCCGGACCATCAACTTCGATTGCTTTGAGCCCATGGTGATTGCCGCAAAGAAAGCCGGCGTCCGCCGGTTCATCTACATCTCGAGCAGCTCTGTCTACGGCGTCAGCGAGGCCCCCGAGGTCACGGAGGATCATCCCCTGGTCCCCCTGACCCTTTACAACAAGTACAAGGGGCTGTGCGAACCCCTGCTCTTCAAGCACCAGTCCCCGGATTTCGTGTGCGTGACCCTTCGGCCGGCCACGGTCTGCGGGTATTCGCCCCGGATGCGGTTCGACCTGACGATCAACATCCTGACCAACCACGCGGTCAACAGGAGGCTCATCACGGTGTTCGGGGGCACGCAGAAGCGGCCCAACATCCACGTGGACGACGTCACCGAGCTCTACGTCAAGATGCTCGAATACCCCGACAATCTGGTCGCCGGCGAGACCTTCAATGTCGGCTACGAGAACTTCACGGTTTCCCAGCTAGCCGAGTTCGTGAAGACGGTCGTCGAGGAGGAGTTTCCCGAGAAGGCGCCGATCCAGATAACGACCACCCCGTCGAACGACAACAGGTCCTACCACGTCTCCTCCAGGAAGATCTTCGAGAAGCTCGGCTGGAAGCCGAAGCGGACGATCGAGGACGCCGTGCGCGGCCTCTGCCAGGCCTTCAAGCAGGGCAAGTTCAAGGACTCCATGGGCGACGAGAGCTTCGTGAACGTTAAGGTCATAAAGAAGCTTGGCCTGAAATGAGCCCCCCAAAGCCGCTCGCGGTCGTGACCGGGGGCGCCGGATTCATCGGCAGCCACATGGTCGACCTCTTCCTCGGGGAGGGCTATCGCGTCCATGTCGTCGACAGCCTCGTCGGCGGGCGGCTCCAGAACCTCGACCACCTGAAGGGAAATCCCGACCTCAGGGTGGACACGCGCGACGTCCGCGAGATTCGGCCCGGGGACGCCGTGTTCGCGGGAGCCCGCCGTGTCGTCCACTTCGCCGGGATAGGCGACATCGTCCCGTCCATCGACCGCCCGGTCGACTACATGTCGGCCAACGTGCTTGGCACGGTCTGCGCGCTCGAGGCCGCAAGGGCCGCCCGGGTCGAGAAATTCGTCTATGCAGCCTCCTCATCCTGCTACGGACTGGCACGGGAGCTCCCGACGAGCGAGAACGCCCCGATTAGCTGCGAGTACCCCTACGCCCTCAGCAAGTACCAGGGCGAGCAGGCCGTCCTGCACTGGGGCCGGGTCTACCGGCTGCCCGTCAACTCGATCAGGATCTTCAACGCCTATGGGACACGCTCCAAGACGACCGGCGCCTACGGCGCCGTCTTCGGCGTGTTCCTGGCCCAGAAGCTCAAGGGAAAGCCGCTCACCGTTGTCGGCGATGGGACTCAGCGCCGCGACTTCCTCTACGTGACGGACGTCGCGCGCGCCTTCTACCTCGCGGGCACCTCGCCCGTCACCGGGGAGATCTTCAACCTGGGGGCCGGCAAGCCGCAGACCGTGAACCGCCTCGTCGAGCTCCTCGGCGGCGAGCGCGTCGACCTGCCGAAGAGGCCGGGCGAGCCCGAGTGCACCTGGGCGGACATTTCCAAGATCGAGCGGGTCCTGGGATGGAAGCAGAATGTCCCCTTCGAGGAGGGAGTCTCCCGGATGCTGGCCGTGATCGACTACTGGCGGGAGGCGCCCGTCTGGGATCCGGCATCCATCGACAAGGCCACCAAGAACTGGTTTAGCTTCCTCGAAGGAAAGGTTTCACCATGACTGGGCTCTCCGACGCGGAAATGGTCACGTACAAGCGCAAGATCAAGACGCGCGAGGAGCTGCGCGAGATCATCGGCCCGCGCCCGAGGGCGAAGAAGGTGATCATGTGCCACGGGACGTTCGACCTCGTCCACCCGGGCCACATCCGGCACCTGATCTATGCCAAGGGCAAGGCGGACATCCTGGTCACGAGCCTGACTACCGACCAGCACATCGCGAAGGCGAACTTCAGGCCCTTCGTCCCGGAGGCGCTGCGCGCCATGAACCTGGCGGCCCTCGAGATCGTGGACTACGTCGTCATCGACCTGAACCCGACCCCGATCGAGAACATCGCCTTCATCCAGCCCGACTTCTTCGCAAAGGGATACGAGTACAACAAGGACGGCGTGCACCCGAAGACCCGCGAGGAGATCGCGACCCTCGAGGCCTACGGCGGCGAGGTTATCTTCACCCCCGGCGACATCGTCTACTCCTCGTCGCGCATCATCGAGAGCGAGCCGCCCGACCTGGCGACCGACAAGCTCCACGCGCTCATGGAGGCCGAGGGCCTCACCTTCGACGGCCTGCGCGAGACCCTGCTCAAGTTCAAGGGAGTCAAGGTCCACGTCGTGGGCGACACGATCGTCGACTCGTACACCTACTGCACCCTCATCGGCGGCAACACCAAGACGCCCACCTTCAGCCTCAAGTACGAGCGCCAGGTGGACTTTGTCGGCGGGGCCGGCATAGTCGCCAAGCACCTCAAGATGGCGGGCGCGGAGGTGAAGTTCACCACGGTCCTCGGCGACGACGCGCTCAAGGACTACGTGGTGAAGGACCTCAAGGACTACGGTGTCGAGTGCGACGCGATCATCGACCGAACGCGGCCCACCACTCAGAAGAACCTCTTCACCGCCGGGGGCTACCACATGCTGAAGGTCGACAAGGTCGACAACCGCCCCGTGTCGGACCGGACGCTCGACCAGTTTACCAAGTCCATCTCCGAGACCACCGCCGAGGTGGTGGTCTTCAGCGATTTCCGCCACGGGATATTCAACGCCCGCACGATTCCGGTCCTCACGGCGGCGATCCCGAGCGGCCCCCTGCGGGTCGCCGACAGCCAGGTGGCCAGCCGCTGGGGCAACATCCTCGAGTTCCAGGGCTTTGACCTCATAACCCCAAATGAGCGCGAGGCGCGCTTCTCCATGGGCGACCAGGATTCCACGGTCCGCCCGCTCGCCCTTGAGCTCTACCGGAAGGCCGGCTGCAGGTACCTGATCCTGAAGATGGGAGAGCGCGGGATCATCACCTACAGGGCGCCCGACCCGAACGTCAGGTCCTTCCTGACGGTCGACAGCCTGACCGAGAACGTCGTCGACGCGGTCGGCGCCGGCGACGCGCTCCTGGCCTACGCCTCCCTTTCACTCGCGCGGGGCGGATGCCCCGTCACCGCGTCCATCCTCGGGTCAGTCGCGGCGGCAATCGCCTGCGAGCGCGATGGCAACGAGCCGATCTCGCCTGACGAGGTGCTCAAGAAGCTGGCCAAGGTTCAGAAACAGACACATTACGAATGAGGGTGGTTGTCGTCGGATTGGGCGTGCAGGGCAGGAAACGGCTCGCCGTCGCGGGCGGCGATGCGGTGGCCACGGTTGATCCCGTGGCGGCGGACGCAAAGTACCGGGGAATCGAGGAGGTCCCGCTTTCCGAATATGACGCGGCGCTTGTCTGCACGCCGGACGCCGTGAAGATACCCCTCCTCACCTATCTTCTCGGCAATGGGAAGCACGTGCTTGTCGAGAAGCCCCTCGTCGCGGAGTCGGACAAGGAACTGCTCAAGCTGAAGGGCCTTGCGCTTTCAAAGCGCGCAGCCTGCTACACGGCGTACAACCACCGCTTCGAGCCGCACATTATCCGGCTGAAGCAAACGCTCGATTCAGGGGTATTGGGGAAGGTTTACCTCGCGAAGTTCTTCTACGGCAATGGCACCGCGCGGGACGTCAGGAATTCCGCCTGGCGCGACAAGGGCATGGGCGTGTTTCCCGACCTTGGCTCTCATCTCCTCGACTGGACGCTTTTTCTCTTTGGCACCCCAACGGTAGGGGCCGAGGTCTGGCGGGACTGCCGCTTCGAGAACCGCGCCAGCGACTATTTCCATTTTGGCTTCCGCGGGAACGCGCCTGAGCTCGACTTTGAGATGACGCTACTATCATGGAGAAACACATTCCGCTGCGATGTCTTCGCCGAGAAGGGCTCGGCGCACATCGACTGCCTGTGCAAATGGGGGCCGAGCACATTCACGCTCAGGAAGCGAATGCTACCGAGCGGCCGCCCGGAGGAGGAATCCGAGACGCTCAAATGCGCGGATCCGACCTGGAAGGCGGAATACGAGCATTTCCTAGGGCTTTGCCGTTCACCGTCGACGAATATCGACGCCGACATATGGATAAACGGCATGTTTAACTCGGTCAGGCGGGCGCCGGGCGCCCAGGCCTCATGACGCTGCGATCCCGAAACAGATGCTGACCCACCTTCGATCACCCGAGGAGAAGCCCGGACGGGCCGTGGTCCTAGGCGCTGCGGGATTTGTGGGCGCAGCCAGCCTGATCCGCCTGAAGGCGGCGGGGATCCAAGCGGTCGGCCTCGGCCGGGGCGATGTTGACCTCACCTCTGCGGCCGGAGCCGAGGCCCTCAGGAAGCTCCTTCTGCCGGGCGACACGCTTCTCTTTGTCTCGGCCCGGGCGCCCTGCAGGAACGCCTCGATGCTCATTGAGAATGTCCGGATGGCCGAGACCGTCTGCACGGCGATCAAGGGGGCGGCCGTAGCCCATCTGGTCTACGTCAGCTCGGACGCGGTATACAAGGACTCGGCGGACCCCCTCACCGAGGCGTCCTGCGCCGAGCCGGGATCGACCCACGGGGCGATGCACCTCGCGCGCGAGGTGATCCTGCGCTCCGAATATCCGGGGCCGCTGGCGATCGTCCGCCCTACCCTCATTTACGGCCTTCATGACCCGCACAATGGCTACGGGCCCAACCGGTTTCGCAGGCTGGCGAGCGCCGGTGCCGACATCGTGCTTTTTGGAAACGGCGAGGAGCGCCGCGACCATGTCCATGTGGACGATGTCGCCGGATTGATCTGCCGGATCGTCCAGAGGGGCAGCTACGGCACCCTGAATGCCGTGTCGGGCGGCGTCGCCTCCTTTCGGGAGCTTGCCGAATTCACCGTGGAGCAGTTCTCGCCGCGGGTCACGATCACGACCACGCCGCGGACGGGCCCCATTCCGCACAATGGCTACAGGCCCTTCGATGCCGCCGGCATAACCCGGGCGTTTCCGGATTTCGCCGCAACGCCGTGGCGGGAGGGCATTGCCTCGACCTGCAAGGCTCTCGCGACGGACTGACACGCCATGATCGGATTCATAGGGCTCTCTCATCTGGGGCTGAACTACAGCCTGGCAACGGCCGCCAAGGGCTTCGAAGTTGTCTGCTACGATCCCGACGCGGCGCTCGTGGGCCGACTCAGGGAAGGAGTCATCCCCATCGAGGAGCCAGGATTCAGGGAGCTGTTTTCCGAGCACCGCCCGAGGCTGCGCTTCACGTCCGACTCCGCGGAGATCGGGAATTGCGAACTGGTGTTCTATGCGCTCGACGTTTCCACGAATGAGCGCAACGAGAGCGACCTCGTGCCCCTGTCCTCACTGATAGAGAGCACTGCGCGCTTCCTTGCCGAGGGCGCTGCGGCCATTGTCATGAGCCAGGTCAGGCCCGGGTACATGCGCGAGCTCGTCGCCCGCACTAGGGCCAAGGCCGGTTCCTGGCACTATCAGGTGGAGACGCTGATCTTTGGCGCCGCTGTGCGGCGCGCGATGGAGCCCGAGCGCTTCATCATCGGCGCAGAGGCTCCCGAGACACCCCTTCCCGAGGCTTACCGCGCGTGGCTAGGCAAGTTCCCGTGCCCCTTGCTTGTCATGCGCTACGAGAGCGCCGAACTCGCGAAGATCGCCATCAACTGCTTCCTCGTCTCGACCGTCAGCACCACAAATACCCTTGCCGAGCTCTGCGAGGCAATCGGCGCGGACTGGGGCGAGATCGCCGCCGCCCTGCGCCTGGACAGGCGGATAGGTCCCCATGCCTACCTGAAGCCCGGCCTCGGCATAGCGGGCGGCAACCTGGAGCGCGACCTTGTCACGGTGAAGGGCCTCGCCGCGGAGAACGGCACGGATGCCGGAATCGTCGACGCCTGGCAGCAGAACAGCGCTCACGCCAAGTTCTGGGCCGTCAGAGTCCTTGAACGAGAGCTTCTGCACAGGAACCCTACTGCGCGCATCGCGGTCTGGGGACTCGCCTACAAGCAGGACACGCACTCCACCAAGAATTCCGCCTCGATCGAGCTCATCCGGACCCTGTCGGGTTGCGAGATCCGTGCCTATGATCCCGTCGCCAAGCTCGAGGGATCGCATTTTCCAAACCTCACGGTTCATCCGGACCCCCTCGGGGCGGTTGGGGGGGCGGCGGCGCTGGTGATCATGACCGCCTGGGAGGAATTTTCGAGGATAGCCCCGGCGGATATTCGCGAGCGCCTGACCGGCACCCTGGTCGTTGATCCGTTTGCAACCCTAAGCCACGGCGCCTGCGCCGCCGCGGGGCTCCGCCATTTTCGGCTGGGCGCGGCCCAGGCAAGCTAGACCCCGCTGCGCCTGGCTATCCGCGACCTGAACACGTCGATTCGACCGATGCATTCTTCTCCAAGTCCGCAAAATAGGTCCCCGTATAACTGGAAGATCCCCGTGGCGCTTCTGTTTTCAGCGGCCTTTGCGCTGCCGCTCGCCCTTGGGGTCTGGTACCGGGCGGATCCGTTGACGATCGCCAACGAGTCCCTCGCCTATCGTTTCCTCTTCAGCGAGCGCCTGCTCAACGGAGAAGGTTCCTCGGTCTGGGTTCTCGCCGGGTTCCTGACGACCGCAATCCAGACCAGCCTGCTGAAGCTGATCAACATGTTCTCGGGGTTGCCGCTTGGGGATCTCAAGGATAGAACGCACTGGTTTAGCCTTCTGTTCACAGGCGGAGTGGTCGCTGCGGGCATCGCGGTGTTTCTTGCCGCGTCGTTTCAGCGAAGCCTCAGGCTCGTCGACCTGATCCTGCTGGGAATCATTGGCCTGGGGCCGTTGTACCTGACGAGGACCATCGGCTTCTACTATTATTCCCTGCCTGACTATTACCACCTGAACGTGCTGCTCGCCCTTGTCGCAGTCTGGCTCTTCCAGCTTGCGTGGCACGACCGGGGCACGACCACCGTCGACACTCACCTGCCGCTGAAGATATTCCTCGCCGGACTATTTACCGGGTTCGTCTGCGCCAACAAGGTGACTATGGCGATCATCGCGGTGCCGCTGCTTATCGCACTTCTGATTAGGGACAACCAAAAGCCAGTCAGGGTCTTATGTGACGCACTGCTCGCATTCGCCGCCGCCATTCTCGGATTCCTCTTTGTGATCTGGTGGTTCTATCTTTTCAAGTCCTCCGCCGTCCGCGGGATGTTTGCCGCGTGGATTGCGACGATCCGGAACCCGGGCGGCGAATCCAGCTTCTGGTCCTCTGACTTTCGCAATTACCTGACCTCGTATTCCTACGGATACGTGATCGCGTTTTACCTCATCTCGCTGGCCGCCGCGGGCTTTATTGCGATCCGCTCGCCCAGGCGGTCCTACCTCACATTTGCGCTCCTGGGCGCTCTGCTTCTTGGCGGCGTGGCGTGGACATACTTCGTGATCAAGAGGCCGGCGGGAACGACGTTTTTTGAGGGGGCCGTGGCTTTGCTCGGGCTGAGCTGCATCGCGCTCACAATCGTCTCGAGACTGCGACTTGGCGGGCTGCTGATCTGGATCCTGACGATTGCTTGGACATGCTACGCAACTGGGACCTTCCAGCTTCGCTCCAGCGTTGCCACCCTGGTCGCATCTAGGCCCTGGGCAGACGACATGTGGCGCATGCACAGCGAGCTGCTTCAATTTTCAAAGGGACACGAGATCATCGTAATTCACCCAAACAACAGCTACGGGTACGGGGGCGTTGAGGAGTTTCTGCTCAAGGGGACGGCTGATGTGCCCACCTGGTATTTCTTCTCCGGCCATGGGCAGCCGATCCTGGCGCGATATGCTCCCGGAATGAGCTTTAGGCACGAGTATGGAGGACCCGCTCCAAACTCCTTCTATCCCGAAAATGCCGTTGTGTTTTGGGTCGATCGCCCGGAATTTCCCGCTCTGATCGAGCGCTATTCCCTCCTTAAGACCGCATATCTCAGGCCCGACGTCATCCATAAGGATTGGACGATGACGATCCAGGGCGGAAGCGCCGTAATCAAGGCGCATGCCATTCTGTTGCCGCCACCGGCAGCGGCCCCGGGAGGCATGCGGCATTAGCCAGGCCATGCTCACGCACCGCAACAAGCTCCCGTGCTCGCCCAAGCGCGTCGTCCTCCTTGGAGCCAACGGATTTGTGGCAACGAAGCTCAGGGAAGGGCTCGCATCGGCTGGAATTGACTGTCACGCGATCGGAAGCTCATCGATTGACCTCACGACCCCGAAGGCGGCCGCGGCGCTGTCTCTCCAGATGCGCCGGGACGACACGGTTGTCATGTGCTCGATACTCACTCCCGACAAGGGGCGGGATTTCCACGTGTTCAAGCGCAACCTCGATATGGCGCATAGCGTCTGCCTGGCGCTGGAATCGGCACCGTGCGCGCATTTTATATATCTGAGCTCGGATGCCGTCTACGACGCCCATAAGGTGCCCCTCGACGAGGACTCGACCCGCGAGCCCGTTGATCTCTACGCCCTCACCCACACGGCGCGGGAGATGACCCTTGCCTCGGTCCTTGCCCGAAGCGGCACCCCGTTCTGCATCCTTCGCCCGACGAACATATATGGGTTCGGGGATACGCACAATAATTACGGTCCGAACAGCTTTGTGCGCTCGGCGCTCCAGGAGGGGCGCATTTCCATATTCGGCCGTGGCGAGGAACGCAGGAGCCACATCTACATTGACGACGCCGCGGCGCTCATAATTCGGGCGATTCAGATGCAGAGCGAAGGTACGCTCAATCTGGCCGCCCGTCCCATGGTTTCCTTTCTTCACGTTGCGAATCTCGTGATCGAGAATTGTGGCAAGGACGTGCGCCTCGATTTCCTGCCTCGAACGATCAAGGCGATTCACCGGCCCTACAAGCCGACCCAGGTGTTCCGCTTCATCTACAACCTCGGCAGGCGAATTGGGCCAATTGTTCACCGAACCTTTGACGTTTCCTCGACGTTCAAGGCCTTCCCGGATTTTCAGTTTACGCCGCTTGAGAAGGGCCTCAGGACCTACCTATCGATGTCAAGGGATGCGATGACCACCCACGCGGCAAAGCCGTGAAGACTGTCCTCATACTTGGAATCACCTCCGATATCGGGAGGGAGCTTGCGGCTCGATTCGAGAGGGACCATTGGAGGGTCGTCGGCACCTATCGCGGAACATCTGCGCGCGGCCTAACGGGACTGCGGAATCGGACTCTCATCGCCTGCGACCTTTCATCCGCTGCAAGCGTCGATCGGGCGGCGAAATCCTGCCGCAGGAGGAAGCTTGTCTGGGACCTTCTGGTCGTTGCGGCGGGCACCGAGGAGCCGATTGGCGCATTTGTTGAGTGCGACGCCGACGAATGGGAAAAGGGGATTTCAGTGAACGCGCTGGCGCCACTGCGATTCCTACGCGGGGTCTACGGTCTTCGAAGGCGCCGGAAACACAGCTATGTGGCTATGTTCTCAGGCTCGGGCACCAACAGCGCGGTGCCGGCATATTCGGCCTATTGCTCCTCGAAGATTCTGTTGATCAAGATGGCCGAATTGCTTGACGCGGAGGCGCCCGAAACAGCCTTTTTTGTCATAGGGCCCGGGATTGTCCGGACAAAAATTCACCTGCAGACCCTGGCTTCCCCTGTGAAGAGCGGCAGGAATTACCGGAAGGTCGTAGACTTCCTTTCTTCAGGTGACCAGGGAACCAGCCACGACGACATCTACAGCTGCATACTGTGGTGCATGGCTGCAGGAAAGGCCGCCGTTGGCGGCCGCAACATAGCCCTCGCCCACGACGACTGGAGGGACCGGAGTTCCTCCATTGCATCGGCGCTCAAAAGTGACGGTGACCTTTACAGGTTGCGCCGCCACGGCAATAACCGGAAATTTGTGAAGAACCCAAAATGAAGCTCTCTGACGTCGTCGCCGCTTTTTTGGCCGAACACAATATAAGGCACGTATTTGCGATTTCGGGCGGCGCCTCGCTTCATCTGATCCATTCCATCGCTGAGACGAAGGGAACGGGATTCATCTGTCCGCAGCACGAGCAAGCCGGCGCGATGGCCGCGGACGGCTACGCGAGGGTCTCAGGCGGCCTGGGCTGCGCCTTAGCCACGAGCGGCCCCGGCGCCACAAACCTCATCACCGGCATATGCAGCTCCTATTACGACTCGGTTCCGGTGCTTTATCTAACGGGTCAGGTCGCGACATTCAGGTCTAAAGGCAGCACCGGCGTGAGACAGATTGGCTTTCAGGAGACGGACACCATTTCCATATGCCGTACGATCACAAAATACGCCGTCCTGGTAACGGACCCCTACCGCATCCGCTACGAGCTCCAAAAGGCCGTAGCGATCGCGCAATCGGGCCGGCCAGGTCCCGTTCTGGTGGACATACCCGACGATCTTCAGCGGATGGACATCGACCCTGCAAAGCTCGTCGAGTTTCCGGGGATCGACATTGAGCCCGCGCCGGAAATCTCTCAGGGCGTCGTGGACGAATGCCTTTCCGTCATGAGGCAGGCCAAGCGGCCCGTCATTATCTACGGGTGGGGGGTGCATTTGGCCCACGCCGAAGACGAGGCGCGCGCCCTGGCCCGCGCCCTCAATGTGCCGGTCGCCATGACCTGGGCCGCACTCGATCTCCTGCCAGCCGAAGACCCTCTCGCCGTGGGGGGATTCGGGACGCACGGCGTGCGATTTGCCAATTTTGCGGTCCAGAACGCCGACGCGATTCTGTCGATCGGCTCCCGCCTCGATACCAAGGCCACCGGAACACCGCCCGCCACCTTCGCGCGCGAGGCGAAGATCATGATGGTGGACATCGATCGAGCCGAGATAGGGAAATTCAAGAGCCTCGGAGTCAACCTGCACCTGGGCATCCAGGCCGAGGCCAAGGGATTCATCGGCGCGATGCTTGGCCGCCTGGGCGATACGGTTCTTCCCAAGCGGCCGGAGTGGCTTGCGCAGGTTCTCGACTGGAAGCACCGATATCCGGCCTGCCTGCCCGCTTATGCGAGCGAAATTAAAGTAAACCCCTATTGGCTCGTTAAGAAACTCTCCGAGGCCATGGGTGAGAATGAGATAATCTTTTCCGACACCGGCTGCGCTCTCGCGTGGATGATGCAGGCATTCGAGTTCAAGTCCGGGCAGCGGTTCTTCCATGCGTTCAACAACACGCCGATGGGCTACGGGCTGCCGGGAGCGATTGGCGCGTCCTTCGCGAGGCCGGGCGTCCGCATCCTGTGCATGACGGGGGACGGGAGCCTTCAGATGAACATACAGGAGCTTGTCACGATCGTGCGCCATAAGCTTCCGGTGAAGATACTGCTCATCAACAACCACGGCCACAGCATGGTCCAGCAGACGCAGGAGATGTGGCTCGGCGGCAACTACTACGCGACCTCGGTGGAGGGCGGCCTTGCCTTTCCCGATTTTGTCGCGGTCGCCCGGGCTTACGGCATCCAGGCCGAAATCGTCGAGCTCAATTCCGCGATTCCCTCGGCCCTTGCCAAGATGTTCGCGTCCGAGGGCCCGTATTTTCTGAACGTGGAAATCGCTCCCAAGCATCGCGTAATACCCCAGGTCAAGTTCGGACGTCCGAACGAGGATGCCGACCCGCTTCTGGAGCGCACGGAATTTCTCAGCAACATGCTCGTGAAGCCCTTGAAGGTGTCTCTCACGAGCTAGGCGCCGGATTCGCCGGTACATGAGCCCACTCGACAGAATCTTTGCCACGCTCGCCGCGAACCCGCGCCAGCACGTCCCCGGGACCAAGGCCTACCTGGAACTGAAGGCTGCCGCGCGGGTGGAGATTGAGGCCCTGTTCCGCGGAACCGGCCCGCAGCCGCAGGCATTCGGCCCGTTCGGCCACGTAGCGATGCCCTACACGCGGATGGGCGCCATAGATTCCCTCGACCTATTCGGCCTCGACGAGCTGATCATCTTCTCCTTCTACAACGCGAACCGCCTCCGCTACGCTCGCGCGCTGGACGTGGGCGCGAATCTTGGTCTGCACTCCATCATCCTCGCGAAATGCGGGTTCGAGGTTCGCGCGTTTGAGCCCGACCCGACGCACTTCGCAATTCTTGCCGCCAACTTGAAGGCCAATGCGGCGACCCGCGTGCAGCCCTTTCAGGCGGCGGTGTCGACTGTCGACGGGACAATGAAATTCGTGCGCGTGCTGGGCAACACGACGGGAAGCCATCTCTCCGGCGCAAAGGAGTCTTACGGTGAACGTGAGATGTTCGACGTCCGCGTTATCGCGCTGGCGCCGCTGCTCGAATGGGCTGACCTTGCCAAGATCGATGCCGAGGGCCACGAGAAAGACCTGCTCTTGGCGGCCACAAAAAGGGACTTTGCGCACATTGACGTCATGGTGGAGATCGGAAGCCCGGCAAATGCGCAGGCTGTGTTCGAACACCTGTCCACCATCGGCGTCGGCATGTTTCCCCAGAAGCTCGGCTGGAAGAGGGCAAGAGCGGCCTCCGATCTCCCCACCTCGCATCGTGACGGCAGCCTCTTTATCTCAAGCAAGGAAGAAATGCCCTGGTGAGCGCCGCTCGCCTGCGGGATACGCATGGCAACTCTCCTAATCGCGGTCGGCCTTTTCTTGTCTGCAATTGCGGCGCATGTGGTCATCTGGCGCTTCAGGGTCCCGCGCAACCAGACGAGATGCCTCCTGCTGATCTTCGCGCTCGCCCCGCTGCTCCTGTGCGCCGCCGCCGCCGCAATGTCGCCTTTCGCCCCGCGGACCCTTCTCGCGAAGGACGTTGCCGGCATCGCGCTCTTTTACCTTGGCGCCGTCGGCTGCTATCTAATTACGTATGCCGGCGTTGAGGAGACCAGCCCCTCCCTGAAGTTGATCCGGGCGCTTGAGGCAGCCGGGGGAGACGGATGCACGCGCGAGGATCTGGCCGAGCTGATCACTGAGGAACACTTCATAGAGCCGCGCCTGCGCTCCCTCAAGAGCCAGCGCATCATCGCCGAGACGGCCGAGGGCATCCAATTGACCAGCCGGGGCACCCGGATCGCAAGGTCCGCGGCGCTGCTCTCGGGCGTTTTCCGAATCGATGAGGGCGTCTGACCAGATGGGGAGCGCCCTGACATGGCTCGCCATGGTTCCTATCCTCGGCCTCGCGGTCGACATAGTCACCCAGTTCATCCTCTGCCGTGTGCGCGGTTCCGGGGGGCACTTGAGAAATCAATTCATCAGCTTTGGCGCCGGCCTTGCATCGGCCGCCGCGGCCCTTCTCTTGTTCCTGTCGCGGGCCGATGCCGGCTGGCCGGATCTGGTCGGCTACTTCACGCTGTATATCGTGACCTACTCCTTTCTCGGCTTTTGCTTCTTCAATGTGATAAACCTCAACGTGTCTTCGTTGAGGATTCGCATCATCAGGGAGATTTACGGGCAACGGCCATTGGCGGTTCCCAGCGCGGTCATAAAGGCGAAGTACAGCGTATCGGATATGCTGGATGCGAGGCTGCTGCGCCTGGAGAGCGGCGGGCAGCTGCGCCGGGTTTCAGGCAGGTACTATCTGAGGCGCGGGGCGGTCGTTCATATTGCGCACTTTTTCTCGAGCCTGCGGTCCCTTCTCTTCGGGGATAAAGCCTGAGTCACAATGCCTACCGCGACGGCAGCCCCAAAGGGGCAACTCGACCTGACCCTCTTTGTTCCGGCCTTTAACGAGGATAAGAACATAGCGAACACGCTCGCCTCTCTCTCCCATGTGCTTTCAGCCTATCCAGGGAAGACGGCCGAAATTCTCGTTATTGACGACGGAAGCACGGACCGGACGGCCGAAATTGTCAGCCGGATTTCACAGTCGAACCCCTCCGTAGCCCTGCTGCGAAACGGGAGCAATCTGGGACTAGGCGCCTCGCTCCGGCTCGCAATTGCGCGGTCGGCGGGAAGACAGCTCCTGATCGTCCCCGGCGACAACGACATGCCGTCGGCAACGATCATCGAACTTATCCGGCATTCGGGACGGGCGGACATGGTGATGTGCTTCTTCGTGAACCGGGAGTTGCGCGGGTGGAAGCGCAATCTTCTGTCGACCCTCTTCGGCCTCCTGTACTCCACCAGCTTCGACATCTATCCGCAGTACATCAACGGGCCGAGCATCTACCCGGTGCATTATCTCAAGGAGATGCGCCTAATATCTACACGGTTCAGCATCGTGGCTGAGATTAATGTCAAGCTCCTGCGCCAAGGCGTCACGTTCATGGAGGTGGCCAGTTACCGTCAGGTTGGCCTGGCGGGCAGCTCGTCGTTCTCATTGCGCAATCTGTGGGAAACCGGGGCGGTCTTTTTCCGTTTGCTCTACGAGGTCCATGTGAAAAACCCCAAGAAATACGCCAAGCGCCCTGTCCGTGTCATCCAAGACTCCGCGGATTAGTACGTGAAAACGGAAGAAGACAGTAGGACGTCAACCTTCGGAAAGATTGTCCGATGGCTGGTCGCAGGCCTCATCTTCATGGGCCTCAACACCGCGCTGCTTTACCTGTTTGTCCATTATTTGCGCATGAGTGTCCCCCTGGCCACGTTTCTCTGTGCCGAGGCCTGCACGCTGCTCCGGTATGTCCTCAACGACACCTGGGTCTTTCGCAGCCCCAAGCTGACCTGGGTAAGGCTCTGGCAGTATCACGTCGCCAATGGGGCCGCATTCGTCGTTTGGTGGATCGCGGCAAACGCGCTGAACCGGATGGGGCTCAACTATATCTTGGCTTCCATCTTGGCCGTCGGATTCTCGACCGGCGTCAGCCTCGCTTCAAATTTCCTGTGGATTTGGCGCGCAAGGCACCCCAAAACGGTCCTGTGAATTTTACCGGGCCGTCAACCCGGGGATGTCGATGCTCCCGGACGAACGCCCGTCGACCCGGTGGGCCAGCCGAATCGTGAACGTCTTTGGCATGAGCATACGAATGGGGAACCGCCCGTACTCCGCACGGGTGCCACCAAGAGATGCAGCGCTGGCATGCGCCTGGACCAGGGACACCTCGACCTCGCCATAGGGAATAGGCTTCCAGTTCACCCACAGGGTCCCGTCGGGGCTCGTCAGCAACTCGGCTCCAACCGGTGTGGTCGGGACGGCGCCGGCTGGGTCGACCTGAGCCCCGGCATCAATCCTATAGAATGCCTGATCCCCCTTGTCCGTCGGGTACAGGAACCAAACTAAGCGCTCCACCCCGGGTTCCCTGGGGATCTTTCGAGCCGACTGAAGCCACTTGTCGACTGGCGCATTCATCCAGAGATTGAGGCCGGAGTATTGTGTCAGCTGCAGGTGTGTCGCCCCAACCCGCCTCAGCGAGGCTAAAATCGCAGCGGGCGAACCGGCCAGGTCAATCTTGTTCTGACTGACCGGCAGGATCTGCAGGAAATTCCGATCGAGGTGATAGGGGTCAATGGCGGTGGTCGCCACTACTGCATCCGCCGGCAGGAACTCCGAGGCCCAATCGGAACCCATTCCATATTCCCCTCCCCCCTTCTGCTGCGCGAGTGAATGCATTGCGGCGGCGGCGCTCGATGCCAATGAGGGCCAGTATTCCGTGCGAAAGCCGCCCGGTTCTCCCGTCGGGTTCACTATTTGAACAGGGGCCAGCCACAGGCGCGCTGCGGCCAGCAAAATCGCGGCGGCCACGGCACATTGGGCCCACATTGCCCGCGCCACTCTGCTAGATTCGGCCGCATGCCAGACGCCGAGTACCGCTGCCATTCCCAGCGCTCCATAGGACGCCAGGTGATAGCGGTCGTGAAACACAATCGCCATGTCCCCCCTGGAAAGAAGCGTCAGGATGAGCGCCCTGGCGGCCGCATACCCAAGGAGCAGGCGTACCGCCGGGTCCCGCCGTGCCGAACGGAACCCCAGCAGCGGAATGCAGCACAGCAGCAGCGTCCAGCCCTCCATCCCCTGGCTGAACAGGCGCGCGTAATTAGACCTGTACCAAACCGCAAAATTGCCCATGAGGACCGGCATGGTTTCCTTCATCTGGGGCAGGAACCCGGAGGACGGGGCCCATAAAAGCATGATCTGGGGAATTGGAGACCCGTATGACAGCCAACTGACGAGGGGCCAGACCAGGCCGAGCAGCGAGAGACCTACGGCAAATGCCAGAATTGCGGGCAGCGTGCCTCCTGAGAAGAATAGAAGCCAGATCGCCAGGAGGAACGCCGTTCCAAGGCCCTGCGGCTTGATGGCCAGCATGAAGCCGCAAAGGAGGCCGACCATCGAACCCAACGCCGCGCCGGCGCGCCCGGGCGCGAGCAAGGCGAGCCGAATGCCGGCGACCTCGATCAGCATCAGCGGGATGTCATTGTTGGTGAGCGACTCCCTCGCGACGCCGCACAAGAGAAAACTCACAGCCAGGATGCAGGCCCATGCCGTTGTTGCCCCATATCGGTTCGCGATTGGCTCCCCAATTGCCAGAAGCAGCAGGACAAAGGCGGCCGCAGACATGAGCACGAAGCAATGCTCGCCGCCGGCAAAGAAGGCGGGCAGCGCGTAAAGCTGCCACCCGTATGAAAACCCGGCGTCATGGCTAAAGGCATTTAGGACGAATTCATGGCGCCAAAGGATCGACCGGGGTATCACGAGGTGGTAGATGTCCATGTCGCCCCCTCGGATGTTCGCCGCGCACTGGATCACCGCATAGAGGACAAGCGATGCGGTCGCCAGCATTGCGGCGAAGGCGATCGGGTTCCGCAGGCCTGCCCGCAGGTTCCCAGTACCGAGCGCGCCTGGATGCAGTGGAACTGGGGTATTGATGCGGAAAAATGCCGGCAGAATCGCCAGAATTACTATCACCGGGTAGTAGGCGCACCCCGCCCAGGCGAGGAGTGTCCAGAGAAACCCGAGCGCCGACGCGCCCAGCGCGAACGATTCCGAAACTCCGTATGTTCCCGCAAACCCCAGGCGCGAGAGAATTGCCCTTCCCACCTTCCAGGTAATCCAGGTGTAGGCACCGGCAAGTACGGAGGCGCGCAGCAGGTCTACGAGGTTGGAAGTAAGGAAGCTTCCGGTCATCGAGTTCGCTTGATGCCGGCACCTTCGTTCGACTTGCTCACGGCGATCAAAACGGCAGAAGTTCAATTGCCTGTCCAGTCACCGGTTCCGTCTCGGAACGTGGCGCAGTTCGAAGAGGCCGAGGCCCTCTCGGGCGCGACCGGGCGCAATCCGGAAAGCCGCAATATTCATACTCGTCAATCGCCCCAATCAAGATGCAGGATTGCTCTCCTCCATGGAGCTAAGCCACCGAACTCTTTCTCTTAGCGGGCATTACCGCGATCTGTCGCTTGGTGGCCTTGATCCGGGCATCCCATTGACCCTCTATCGCCAAATGCTGCGCCTTCGGCGCACCGAGGAGGCCCTGCTGTCCGAATACCATCCCGCCGAGGAAATGCGCTGCCCGATTCACTTCTGCATCGGCCAGGAGTCGATTCCCGCAGCGCTCTCTCAACTCATAGACGCAAATGACTTTGTTTTTAGCCACCACAGGTCACATGGATATTATTTCGCGAATGGCTCGCCGCTCAGGGAGCTGTTCGCCGAAGTCTACGGCCGCAAGACCGGGGCGAACGGCGGCCTGGCCGGTTCCCAGGACATTTCGCATTCGCCAACCCATTTCTACAGCGGCGCCATTCTGTCCGGCGCCGTCAGCATAGCCGTCGGCGCGGCCTTTGGCTTCAAGTACAAGAAATCGCCGCAGATCGCCATTTCAGGCTTCGGCGAGGGCGCGACAGACGAGGGCGCCTTCTGGGAGGCGATGAATTATTCGGGAAAAGAGAAGCTCCCGGCGGTGTTTGTGATCGAGAACAACAGGTATGCCACCTTTTCCGACCAGCTGAAACGGCAGGCCAGTGACAACATTGTCGAGCGCGTCCGCACATTCGGTGTCAGGGCGTCCAAAATCTTTGGCAACGACGCCCCCCTGGCCTACCGGACCCTGAAGGCCGAGATTGCGCGGGTCCGTGCCGGCGATGGTCCGGCCCTTGTCGAGGCGTACACCTACCGCTGGAACAGCCATGTCGGCCCCGAGGACGACGGGGCGAACAATTACCGAGGGGCCGACGAGATGAAATTCTGGAAGGACAACTGCCCGATCGTCCTTCTTGAGGAGGGGCTGCGCAAGGCGGGCCTGCTCGACGACGACGCCAAGGATGCGATGGAAGCCGAGATCGCAGCGGAGATAGCCACCAACTTCAAGTTCGCCAAGGAATCACCGTTCCCAGTGGACCATAGCTGGCATCGCATGAACTATGAGGACGCCAGCCCCGTCGCGGACCGCCTGCTGGGCACCTTGGAGAGCGGAAGCTTTGATCAGAACCAGGACGAGGCCAAGCTGGGGCCCTATTGAGGGGCGGACGGCAATTTTGAATGAATCGCCAACTCTCCTACGCTAAGGCCATATTGGAGGCCACCGATCAGGCGATGGCGCTGTCGCCCGACGTCGTGGTGCTCGGCCAGCTGGTCGATACGAAATCCGGGATATTTGGGACGACAACGGGCCTCATTGACAAGTATGGGCCGGAACGCGTTCGCGATTTCCCCGTTTCCGAGAACCTGATGACGGCAACGGCCATGGGGGCGGCCCTGACGGGCCTGCGCCCGGTCATCGCCCACCAGCGCCTCGATTTCATGCTGTATTCGCTGGACGCGATCGCAAACTGGCTCGCCCTCTGGCATTTCAAGTCAAACGGCAAGTCGTCAATGCCCGTGACGATACGGACGATTGTGGGAAAGGGCTGGGGCCAGGGACCTCAGCATTCGAAGAGCCTCCATTCGTGGTTCGCCCACCTGCCGGGGTTGCGGGTGGCGGTGCCGGCAACGGCATACGACGCCAAGGGCCTGCTTCTCGAGAGCATATTTAGCGAGACCCCGGCGATATTCGTTGAGGGCCGCGGGCTCTATTCGATGACCGACCACGTACCCGAACAGCCCTACCGCGTGCGCTTCGGGGAAGCCGTCGTGCGCCGGACCGGCAAGGACGTGACCCTCGTAGCCATCGGCAACATGGTTCCGATCGCCCTGCGGGCAGCCTCAACGCTCGAGAAGGAAGGCGCCGACGTGGAGGTCGTTGACCCGAGGACGCTCACCCCACTCGATAGAAAAACGATCTGCGACTCGGTATTCAAGACCCGGCGGCTGGTTGTCGCCGATCCCGCCTGGGCTTCATTCGGAGCGGCAGCCGAGATCATCGCGACCGTGGCCGAGAACCTGGGCGACAAGCTGAAGGCAAAGCCCGTCCGGGTGACATTGCCCGACAGCCACACGCCGATGAGCATGGCCCTGGAGCCAAAGTACTACCCGGATGATTCCAGCATCGCCGCGGCGATCAGGCAGGTGCTCGCCTAGCCTCCTGGACCGCCTGCAAAATGGCCTACATCGATTTCCTGGACGAGACGCACAGAAGCACCAAGCGAGACTACCTTGCGCGGGTGCTCGCGGGCAACAAAGCCGACTTTGCCGCGACCGCCAAGAGATTCGGCTTCGACTACTGGGATGGCAGCCGCAACACGGGCTATGGCGGGTACAGTTACGACGGGCGCTGGCTCAAGGTGGCAAAGCGAATCGCAGGGCACTACGGCTTGAGGGCCGGCGACCGCGTGCTCGATGTTGGCTGCGGCAAGGGATTCCTACTTTATGAACTCACCAACGCGCTGCCGGGTGTTTCGATTGCCGGCATCGACGTCTCCCGCTATGCCATCGACAACGCCAAGGAAGAAGTAAGACCATTCCTGCAGGAGGGAAACGCCGTCAAGCTTCCCTACCCTGACAAGTCATTCGAATTGGTAGTCTCGATCAACACCCTGCACAACCTGCAGCTTCCGGAGCTGGAGCTTGCCCTGAAGGAGATCGAGCGCGTCGCCATCCGTTCGAAATACATCGTGGTGGATGGCTACAGAACCGAGGAGGAGAAGGTCAACCTGCTATACTGGCAGCTGACATGCGAATGCTTCTTCACCCCAGAGGAATGGGAGTGGGTGTTCCGAAAATGCGGCTATACGGGCGACTACGGATGCGTCTACTTTGACTGAAGTCTTTCACCAGCCATGAGCCCCCCCGTCGTTCTTAAGGCCGCCCCGGAGGGCGTCAGGGAGGATCTCGACGTCACTTTCTTCGTCCCGTGCCTGAATGAGGAAAAGCATGTCTCCGCCACGGTGGAGACCGTGATAGCCGCGATAGGAGAATTTCCGCTGACGTATGAGATCATCGTGGTGGACGACGGTTCCTCGGACAGCACCTCTGCCATCGTGGCCGATCTCTGCCAGGCAAATCCAAAGCTCCCATTGCTCCTTAAGCGCAACCCTTGCAACTACGGGTTGGCGAGAAGCTTTCTCGATTCGGCATTCAATGGCCGAGGGCGTTACTACCGCCTGATCTGTGGCGACAACATCGAGCCAAAGGACTCGATGGTCGCGGTCCTCCAGCATATGGGGGAGGCCGACATCATCATGCCCTATTATCCCAATCTTCCAGGAAAGAGCGTCGTCGGCCGGATCCTTTCTAAGGCTTACAATGGCCTCGTGAACCTCATCAGCGGGCACCAGATACGCTATTACAACGGGAATCCGCTGTACCGCCGGCATCACGTCATGCGCTGGGCCCCGCATAACAACGGTTTTGGCTACCAAGCCGACCTCATCACGCAACTCCTTGACCAGAAGGCCACATACCTGGAGATCCCAATTTCAGGAATGCACCGGCCCAAAGCCGGCAAGTCACTAAAGCCCGGAAACCTGATGTCCGTTGCCCACAGTTTGCTCGAGATCGCGTTGCGCCGGCTGCGCCGGCTGATTTTCAGTAGCACGAAGTGACCTGAGAGAACCGACACCGTTCCCATGAAAAGAAAAAAGGCAAAGACAAGGGAAGCCCAGTACCAGAGGTCGCTGGACCTGCAGAAACAGGGCGGCCTTACGCCGATGGGGCTGATGACCAATCAGGCCTGGCAGGATGACCCGAAGCACCTTCTCTTCACGCTTTCCCGCTATAAGTTCGTCGCGAAAATACTTGCCGGGCGTAAGCACGCCCTCGAGGTCGGATGCGCGGACGCCTTCGGGACCCGGATCGTCCTGCAGTCGGTCGGAAGATTGACGGCCATCGACTTCGACCCGGTGTTCGTGGCCGATGTCCATGCCAGGATGGACCCGCGTTGGAAATTTGAGTGTAAGGTTCACGACATGCTCTCTGGGCCCTACCCCGGGAAATATGACGCCGTCTACGCGCTCGATGTGCTCGAGCACATCAATCTCGGGGCGGAATCCCTGTTTATCGAAAACATGATGGGGTCCCTCACTGAGAACGGACTCCTACTGCTGGGCACGCCCTCGCTCCAGTCCCAGGCCTATGCCGGCCCGCAGAGCAAGGCGGGGCATGTCAACTGCAAGGATGAGCCGGGGCTTCGCGCCCTGCTGGACCGCCATTTCCACAACGTGTTCGTTTTCTCCATGAACGACGAGGTCGTGCACACGGGCTTCTATGCCATGGCCCACTACCTGATCGCGTTCGCGTGCGGCCGGAAGAACGCCTGAAGAACGTTGATGACGACGAAGGCGCATCCAGTGTCCGCACCGGGGACTATCGATCTCACTTTCTTCGTGCCCTGCCTCAACGAGGAGAGGCGAGTCGTTCCCACTCTCGAGACCATACGCGACACTCTTGCGGGATATTCGCTCTCCTATGAGGTCATCGTCGTCGACGACGGGTCCACCGACAACACAGCGACAGTGGTTGAGCATTTTCAGCGGGCCAATCCGGAGATGCCAGTCATTCTCCACAGGAACCCGCGAAATCTCGGACTGTCCCGCTCGTTTGTGGACGCGGCTTTCCGCGGCAGGGGGACCTATTTCCGGCTCGTTTGCGGTGACAATGTGGATTCGAAGCAGTCGATGCGGGCTCTTCTGGATCTGCTAGGACACGCCGACATCATAATCCCTTACTACCCGGTATTGCCGGGAAAAAGCCGCTTCCGGCGCATGGTATCGAAGGCCTACACGCTGATCGTGGGCCTGCTGAGCGGCTACCACCTGCACTATTACAATGGGTGCGCCCTTTACCGGCGATTCGACGTGATGAGGTGGGCGCCCTACAATTACGGCTTCGGCTTCCAGGCCGACCTTATCACGAAGCTCCTAGACGAGAAGGCAACCTACTTGGAGGTTCAGCTTGAGGGCTTCCACCTCACCAAGGACAGGGGCGGATCCGCGGTGAACATGCGCAACTTTGTCTCTACGAGCCACACTCTGCTGGAGATATTTCTGCGACGGATTCGGCGCATATATTACGGCAACTAGACATGTGATCCGCGGCGTTCTCTTGGCTAGGCCCTACGAATTGCACTTCGCCCCATGAGCTCGGCCATCCACCAGCCGGTGCGTGTTCGCGTCACTGCTGCTGTGCTTTTGACTTTGATTCTTTGCCTCCCGTGGCTCACGACACTCTCCGAGCGCATTTCCCCGATCAGCTACGCGTCCGAGGCGCTGGGCTACCGCTATTTTCACAGCTATCGACTGCTGCACGGCGATAAGTCGCCTATCTGGGAGGCGCAGGGCCAGACGCTTGGAGTGCTGCACCACGGAATCAATCTGCTGATCGACGGCGTCCTTGTGCGCTCCAATTCGGATCTCCGGGCGAGAATCGACCTATTCAGCCACCTGACGCTTGCTGCCAACGCCCTCTTGCTGGCGGCGATACTGCTGGCGGCCGCCGCGAATCTGCGACTCACAAGAAATGACCTATTGATTCTTGGCGGCGTGTCGATTTTTGGGGTATTCGGCTCGGGTTGGAGCCTGCAAGCCGCGGCTTCTCCCGACTACTATCTCTTCGAAATAACAGCCAATGTCGCGAGCCTCTGGCTTACGCTGGCCTTCATCCGGGCCGAGCACCCGGGAGCCGGCATTCGCCGGGGTATCGCTCTCGGGGCCTTCGCCGCGACCCTCGCCTGCCTGAAGATTACGCTGCTGCCGGCGGCGTTGCTCCCGGCGGCCGTGGTTTTTGCCCGCGCAAGGCATGCTGGCTTCCGTGTTCTTCTCTTCGGATTGGGCGGATGGTTGCTTGGGTTCCTCGCGGGCGCGGCGCTCATCGTCTCCGCATACTACCTTTTTGATCTCAGGCAGATGGGCCGGGCCTTCGCCCTGTGGCGCCAATTTGTTGCGCATCCGGGTGTCATTGAGCCCACGTTTTGGAATGAGCTGTTGAGACGCCCGCTGGAAGCAGGCGATTTCTTTTGGACTGATCACCGATTTGCGGTGGTCATCAGTGCGGTCTGGGCCTCGACCCTGGTGCTTTCAGCCCTGCTACTACGGCAATCGCCTGCCGCGAGGCTGAACCTGTTCCTGCTTTGTTTTCTGTGCGTGTCCGTGGCCTTGCACGCATTCGGACTGGCGAAGCGGCCAGCGGCCACAACCTTGTTTGAATTCGGCCTCTTTCTCGCCGTAAGCGCCGGCACCATGCTTGCAATGCTCACACCGGGTAGCTGGCGCGCGATCCCAGGCACGTGCTTTGCCGCTATCCTGCTGGCATGGAGCGGGGTCTCGCTCTGCAGGTGGGTACCTTCAAGCAGCATGTTTGAGCGCCTCAGACAGACGGGCGAGAATGCATGGCAGATTCATGGCAAGCTCATCTCAGCAGGGGTCCCGGTGTTGATCTATATTCCGGACAACAATTTCACCTCTGGAAGCGTCGAGGACGCCATATTGAAGGGTTTCAGCGACGTTCCAACCTGGAATATAACGTCGGGCTATGCTCCCTTGCAGAACATTGCACCAAATTTCAGGTTTGTGCAGTGGTTTAGCGGCATTCCCGAGGGCCAGATGTTTGTCTGGACGGATTTGGCCGGACGAACCTCCCTCGCCGAGCAGAGCCCCGCCCTATCTTACTCCATTCGGAGCAAGGGGGCGGCCCTGGATTCATGGCCGATGTGGGGCGGCCCCGCCGGGGCCACCACCGTTCATGCGTTGTTCGTTCCGGAAGATCGTTCCTCATGGAGCTCGGCGCTCGGAAACGGGCGATTTCAAGGCTCAACACCCCTCGATCCCATCGCTGGATTCTCGCTGAGCCCGCAGTTGACAGGGGCGGTGTGCGAGCTGCGGAAGGATGAGCACGGACGAACCTGCGTGCGCATCACGGCAACAAGATCGTCTCCTTTCTTGGCCCTGACCAGCCCGATTCCCCCCATGCCAAACGCGGTCAATCCCCTTCGCATTCTGGCCGAGGTCCGCCTCAACAAGCCCAGGTCCGTGCAGATACAGGTCGACTCAGACGATTCTGGCTACTCGGAGGAGCCGTATTTGCCCTCGGGCGCTTGGATACGGCTTCAGGTCGAGCGCCCGCGCCCGAAGAATCCCCAGGCGGCGGGATATTTTTGGATTGGCCTGAAGAATGTCGAGGCCGGGGACTGGTTCGAGGTAGCCGAGATGGACTTGCTCGTCCCAGCGCAATAGGCGCACGGCACGGGCCAAGGTTAACCGCCGGCGCGGATCCCTAGACTGCGCCGCACCTCCGATCTGCTGGCCACGGCGATTCACATGCGGTCCGGAGGGACCCCTTTTTCCCTGTACGTGCCCGCGAACGGATGCAGCATCCGTCATTGCGATGGCTGCGCCTTCCTTTTTCAGGTTTCCGAGGGGCGTTCTCAGTGAGCTCGTTTTCCAATTTCAGACAGCGCGGCGGGTCAACTCGGCGGGCACGGCGCCGGCAATGAATTGCCGGATTCTGGGGCGCGATATGCGGGATTCCCGCGACAATGGCCCGGGAGGCGCGAGTTACTAACGTGGGCGCCATCTTCCAACATTGCGCAAAATGGGTGGTCGGAACACCTCCCCGGGGCGGGAACGGAGATCGCCTTTCGGCTGTTGGGTGGCGGGTCGTGCTTATTGTCTATTTTCTGCTGTATGGTGCGCTCCTGATTGCGACCCGGGGGCTTCCCTACGCCATCGACAACAACGAGTCCTTCTCGAGCCTATGGCACGCAAGGCACCTGTATGATGTGAGCCTTAGCGAGACGAAGGGATTGGCCGACGAGGTCTTTGCATGGCATACGGCAGCCAGCCCGTATGTGCATTCGCATCAGGGCAATTTCCCCCGTCTGTTTGCCTTCCTGATATATCTCTTGGGGGCGCGGTCGATCGAAAGCCAGATCGTCGTCACGACCTTCACGGTCGGGC
>Ga0302324_100001295_pt1 | contig 61121 bp, 52 predicted proteins | sample Palsa_T0_1_FD_201949 | JGI IMG/M metagenome (GOLD analysis project Ga0302324, IMG submission 201949) | Peat permafrost microbial communities from Stordalen Mire near Abisko, Sweden - Palsa_T0_1 | ecosystem: Environmental > Terrestrial > Soil > Palsa > Peat permafrost | place: Sweden: Abisko...
GCGCGGCAACCGCGCCAGTAGGACGGTCCGCCGCGGCGGACTGTCGCTTTTCCGCGAGAGAGAAAAATCAAAACCGACAGGCTGAAGCCCGTCCTACTTAAACCGCGCGTCGCAAAGTGATTAGCGTGATTTCGGGGGGGACGCCCAGGCGGACGGGGGCGCCGATCGTACCGAGCCCGCGATTGACGTAGATGCTGGAGGCCGGAGATTGGAGGCTGGAAGTTGGATGGAAACCCGAAATTTTATTATCGTCCAGATGGGACGGGGTGAAGAGCGGGCGCTTGTAAAGGCCCGCAACATACGGCGTGAAAAACTCAGCCGCGCTCCAGCTATGATCGAGGATTTCCACGCGCACCTGGCCACCGTGCGTGTGGCCGGCGAGCGAAAGTTCGATACCGAGTTCGGCGGCTCTCGGAAACGAATTCGGATTGTGCGACAGCAAAATGTTCGGGACGTCGCGCCGGACAAGCGACTCCACTCCGCCCAACAGGACGACGTAGCGGCCATCGGGGTCCCGCTCGCGCTGGTAGTCGACGCCGAGCAGGTTGAAGGCGCTCCCCTCCCAACGCAGTTCGGCGTTTTCCTGGCGAAGCAGCTTCATCCCAAACTTTTCAAAAAGTTCCGCGGACTTCTTCTCCGCTCGCGCGTAGATTTCATGATTCCCGTTGCAGCCCCAGACGCCCAGCGGCGCTCGCAGGCGCGAAAGTTCCGCGACGCAATCCTCAAGCGGGTCCCTTCTGCTGGTTATGAAATCGCCCGTGACGACGGCGAGATGGCCGCCCAGTTCGTTAGCCATGGCGACGGCGCGGCGCACCTGCGCGGCGGGCATGTACGAGCCGATATGAATATCGCTAAGTTGCGTGATGCGCAGCCCGTCCAGAGCGGGAGGAAGATTGGCGATCGGAATTTCGACTTCGCGCGTGTAGAAACGGAATCGCTCCTCCAAAAAGCCGTACGCGCCGCTCACGAACGGCGCCGCGCCGGCAATGATTCCCGCGGCCTGAAAAAAGTAACGCCGGGAATGATCGATGTTTCCAGAGGGGGCGGAAGCCGCCGCGAGCGCGGTCGGCGCGGCAGGAACATCGTGCTTGGCCGAAAATTCCACACGTAAACGTCGCCAGAGCCACTCCGCGCCGCCGATGAATTTAATGAACGAGTAGGAAACAATCGAACTGGTGAGCCACAAGCCGAAAAACCCCGACCCCCACGAACCGCGAGACACGCCCCCACGGATGTTACCGGAGGCGGCCGCGAGCACCATAAAAGCAATCGCCGCAAGCGCCGCGATCAGAGCGCCGCGGATCACCTTGCGCCACGCCGGACTATCGATCCGCCCGGCATATCTCCACGCGCGCGCGAACCAATAGCGCTGAGAAAGGAAGGCCAAGGAAAGACCAGCGATTGCGGTAAAAAGACCAAAAAAGATCACAAGCCCACGCATCATCTATTATGGCACCACACTATCAGGATACTCCATCTATGTACCGGTTGCACGGAAACGCCGGGAATGTTTCGTAACGCGAATGTACGTCCGCCGGGGATATGTCAAATCTTTCGTTGAAGGATCGTCATGAACTTGCCGGTTGAAAACCCAGGAACGCCAATCGGGAGATTAGCGTTCCCCGGGCCGGAAAAAACGAATGGCGCGCCTGCCAGGAAGCAAAGCGGCCAAGAATTTTGCAATCTTTCGACAGGACGTCGCTTACTTCGCGGCTGGAGGCGGAGCGACGACCGCCGTCATTTTCCGGATCATGCCGTCGGACTTGCTCAAGACGTAGACTTCGCCGTCGCCGCCCATGGCGATGCGGACATCGGCGCGCCCGCCTCCGTAGGCCACGCCATCGGCATCGGCTTTGGGCTGCTTGTGCTCCTCGTCTCGCCATCCGCTGGTAGCCGCGGCGGCGCCGGGCAAGACCCGGTCCTGCGCTGGCGTTCCTCCCTTGTGCGCGTAGGTCTCGGCAACGACGTCGAACATGCGGCGTTTCACGGCGGTTTGACTTGCGGCGTCGTAGGGGCTCTTGTACATGATCTGCAGCTCGTGAATTTGCGCCTGATGATTGCGCTGCCCGTGCGTCGCGATCATCTCGCCGAGGTCGGTGTAGAAAATGCGGCCGGTGGTCATGTCATTGAAAATGAATTTTCCGCGCATCTGCGGCATCAATTTGCCGCGATACACGAAGCCGCTGCCGATCGAGTCGCCCTCCCAATGGCTGTAGACGGCGGCCGGATACACGGGAACGACCGGCTCCTCGATGCCGTCCACGTGCAGGAGATCGCGATCGGGGAATGGGACGGGTGGACTCTTCAGGCTGCCAGTTTTTCCCGCATCGTCCACAAAAAGTTGTTCGTTGCCTTCGCGCTCCGGATAGCCGTAGTTGGCACCCTTGGCCACGATATCGATTTCTTCCCAGTAGTGCAGGCCGATATCGATGACAAGGAACGTCTTCGAAGCCGAATCCCAATCGAAACGATGCGGGTGGCGCAATCCGTAGGCGTAGATTTCTCCACGCGCGCCCGCTACATTCACGAAGGGATTCGGATCCGAGCCTGTTGAGGGAATGCGATAACGGCCATTCGGACTGAGCGCGTCCTTGGGGCGCAAATTGATATCCGGCGTAATCCGCAAGATTTTGCCGAGGAGGGTATTGAGCTGTTGCGGAAGGGTGTGCGAGGGCCCGGGCGTTTCTCCCTGAGCGCCGTCACCCACGCCGATGTAAAGATTCCCGTAATCGCTGCTCCCTGGCTTGGCCAGCGGATTGAAGATCGTATCGTCCATGGGATGATTGCGATCGTAGCCCACGCGCAAAAGTTCGCGCGCCGTGCCCTCAAACGTAGCGTTGCGAATGTTGGTGTCGGTCCATTCCACCAGCACGGACTCGAGATGGGAGGGGCCCGCGGGCGGTTTCACCGTGTCGGTCGTTGCGTATCCCTTGAGATCCAAACTTGGAAGCAGGGTGTTGACGGGAGTTGCGGACCCGGGCAAATCCGGATTCTCCACGTGCACGGTATAGAATTTTCCGTTCTTGGCGTAGCCGGGATCGAAGGTGATGGAAACGATGCCGGTAGCATTGCCCTTGTCGGAAGCGAATTTCGGAAATATATCGGTGAATTCTAGATAGGGAGTGAACTTCTTGGTCGCGGTCTCCAGAATGTAGAGCGTGCCGCTCTGATCGTCGACGAAGATGCGCGAGGACGCGAGTGGAGCATTGGACGGCTCCGCGCGCAACGCCGTCACGCGGCCGAGCTGTAGCTTGTAATCGATGGCCGTCGCGTTCGCTCCCGCGTGCGTTGCGTTGGAGAGGGGCGGATTGGCGTAGTCTTCGAGCTGCACCGCTGTGCCGTCCTTGGCAATCTGGAACTGCGCGGGATACTGCGCAAATCCCGCAGTCGTCAAGGCGAGGCAACAGGCCAGCCATCCGAATCCAAGGCAAATTCTAGCCGACCGCATGATTTTCCTTTGGGCGTTCGACATCGTGAATGGCTCCTTTTTTATTTAGCCGCAGCTTGTCCGGTCCAGCCAAGACGAATCCGTCGCGCAATCGCACCCGGCCTGCTTCTCGCGTCCAACGATTCGCGAGCCGATCCTCGATGCCAGATTAAATTGCCGGCCGGCATTGCGTTTTCAGACGCGTGGAGCGGCTGGAACAGATTCGCATTCTAACACCTGGCCCTTTGACGAGCTTTCCATTTTTCCGTTCGTCCAGCGGTTCTAGCAGGACACCCAAGAAAGGCTGCCCTGTATATTCCACAAACCCGATTGATGAAACTGAACCATGTACTCAGCAAGGAGGGGCGGATTTTCGTAGTGCCAGCGCCCCCGGGCAATGTTCCTGAACCGCAGGCATCGCAAGGATGCCGGCGAGACGCCTGCGCTGCCGTGCATCGCGCCCCAGGAACCCCGCCATAAACTATAATTCACATTATTTATTAATCTGAGTTAATATGTGGAGCTAGGCCCCGTTAATAGGCCGAGGCTGTAAGCGATGCAGTCTCCTGCCACGATTGGCCGAACGCCGGACAATCTGAAATTGAGAGGCTCTTCAACCATGTCGCGCGGCATTGCCCTCAAACGAATGGCCTTCAGTCTTGTCCTTCTTGTTCTTCCCCTGCTTTCAGGGGAAGCATTTGCGCAGGGGGAAACCACGAGCGCGATTGTGGGTCAGGTAAGCGACGCCAGCGGCGCGGCAGTGCCCGGCGCCACGGTGACCATCCATAACACCGAGACCGGACTGCAGAGAAGCGCCATGACAGATGACTCGGGCCGGTTCAACTTTCCGCAACTGAAGCCGGGGACTTATACGGTGAGAGTGGAAGCGCAAGGCTTCGAGCCGCAGCAGCATGACGCGGTATCCTCCGCGCTGGGCCAGAAGCAGACGGTCGATTTCATTGTCAAGATCGCCCAGGACAAGGAAAACATTGAAGTCAGCAGCGAAGCTGTGATTCTCAATCCGGAAAATGCGAATACATCGACGACCCTGGAGGCGCCCGCACTGGAAAACCTTCCGAATCCGGGCGGCGACTTGACTTACCCGCTTCAGTTTGCCGCGGGGGCGCTGATCAACACGGCAGGCAGCGGGAATGATTTCGTCGGCAGCTCGAACGGGTACGGAAACGTGGAGTTCAACGGGCTGCCTGCTCTATCGAACGGCTACATCGTCGACGGATTGGAAACCAACGACCCGCTGACCAATCTGAATAGCGGGCTCTCGACCAACCTCGTTTTGGGACTCAATTCCATTGCGGAAGTGACGGTCAACACGCTTTCCTATGCCGTGGATCAGGGGCGCTACGGAGCGTCGCAGGTCAATTACGTTACCAAGTCTGGTTCCAATGAATTTCACGGGAATTTGTACGAATTGTGGAACGGCTCGAAGCCGGACGCAGCCGATTTTTTCACCAACGCCACCCCCGGAAATCATAAGCCAGGCTCGACCGTGAATCACTTCGGAGGCAGCTTCAGTGGGCCGATCGTGCGCGACAAGTTGTTTTTCTTTTTCGACAGCGAATGGGTCCGGATCGCGCTGCCGATCGTCACGGCCGCCACTGTCCCCACCGCGGCGTTTCAAACCTACGTTTTGCAAAATGTTCCGGGCAGTGAAGCCGCTTTCTACGCAAATATGTTTTCGCTATACGGAAATATTGCCGGAACGCCTCAATCGGTTCTCGGCTGTCCCCTCGGTGCGGGCGGGGCTGTGAATGACGGGAACGGCTGCGCCAATCGCCAAAGTGTTTCGCATTCCAGCGACGATCATGAGCAAGTCCAGACGCTTCGCATCGATTACAACGTCGATGAGAAGAACACCACCTGGTACCGCTTTCAGTCCGACACCGGCGTGCAAGCCGCCTACACGGATCCCATCAATCCTCTCTTCAATTCGGTTTCTCCGCAGCCGCTTTATTCTTTCGCGGCCGGATATACCCGCGTGTTTTCGCAAAACCTGGTGAACTATTTCAATCCAGCATTCTCCTGGTATGAAAGCCTGTTCGGACCAAGCGATTTTCAGAAGACGCTCGCCGCCTTCCCGATCGTGCTGCAAGGCACCGGCGCGAATCCCTTCACCACGATCGGAGGACTGGACAACACGTGGGTGCAGGGCCGGCGCGCTTCGCGGCTTTTCATCAACGACAATCTCGCCTGGACGCGTGGAGCGCACGAGCTGCGTTTCGGGACGAATACGCGAATCCTGCGGCTGAACGATTATGATTTCGGGGAGGGCAGCGTCCCGACCGTGACGTATTCCACATTGCAACAATATGTTGACGGAGTCGCGTCCACCGCGACGAAAACTTTCCCAACCTCCGACAACGAACCCTTCAACTTCCTGAATATCGATCTGTACGCGCAAGATACCTGGAAAGTGACTAAAAAGCTGACGTGGACGTTCGGACTTCGCGACACGTTCAATTCCGATCCGCTCAATCCGCACGATCAAATTGCGCGTCTTCTGGGCTCGTTCGATTCTATCTCCCACAATGTAAATCAGCCGCTCGACGCGACCATCCAGACCGGCCTGGGCCACGTGTTTTCTTCGACGCCCCTCGCAATCTTGCAACCCAGAGCAGCCATCGCCTGGCAATTTGAACCCAAAACTGTGCTGCGCACCGGCTTCGGAATCTTCAGTGACATTTTGCCGGGGAGCATTGCCGACGTTGTTGGCGTCAACCCGCCCTACGTGCAAACTTTTCAGGGCGGCCTTCTTGGAACGGCCGGCGGCACGGGCATCGCTCCCGGGGTCCCTGGCAGCGCGGTGGGCGCGACTGTGGCCGCCAACCAGACATTCAGTTCAGGATTTGCGCAAGGCCAACTTTCCTGCGCTTCCGCACAGGCGAATGCCGCGACCTGCCTCCCTCCGATCGCCATGACGGCGGTGCCTAACGGGGAACTTCGTGCGCCTTACTTCATGGAGTGGAGTCTTGGTCTGGAGCACGAATTGGGGACCACAGGGAGCCTCAAGGCGCAATACGTCGGCACGCGCGCTGTAAACCAGCCCTACTTGACGCAAGTGAACGGCTATCAAACGGTCTGCCCGGGATGCTTTGCGCCATTTCCTTACGCTCAGCCAACCGATCCTCGATTCGGCGCGGTGACGCAATTTTCCACTGGCGCGAGCAGCCACTATGACGGGCTGCAGCTGACCGCGATGAAGCGCCTCGGCCACGGCCTGATGGGCCAAATCAATTACACCTGGAGCCGATGCATGGATGAGGTCTCAAACGGCGGCTTCTTGCAATTCTCGTCGGGAGGAATTCTCTCGCCGCTTCCGGGAGACCTGGCACGGAATTATGGCCCTTGCGATTATGACATCCGCAACAATCTCACCGCGCAATACGTCTACCAGTTGCCGCTGAAAATAAAGAACCACTCTCTTGGCGTCGCGCTGGACGGCTGGCAGGTCTCAGGAACCGCGTTTTGGCACAGCGGGCTTCCTTTCTCCGTACTGAGCACGCCGTATTCGGCGAATGGAAACGGCATTGTGAACGGCAGCGGACCGCAATTCGCGAGCGTCGTTCCCGGGGTGCCGCTCTATGACCACAATTTTATTCCCGGCGTCACGCAGCCGGGAACGGTTCAGTGGCTCAATCCCAACGCGTTTGTTTCCACGGTCGACCCAAGTACTGGCGCTTGCTATGGAGGCGACACACCCCGGAATTGCCAATTTGGCACACTCGGCCGTAACGCGCTGCGTGGTCCCGATTTTGTGTGGAGCGATTTTTACCTCACCAAGTGGTTCACCGTGACCGAGCGAGTGAAGTTGCGGTTCGACGCTCAATTCTTCAATGTATTCAACCATCCTAATTTCGCGCTTCCCAGCATGGTGCTGGTCGGCATCCCAGGAAAAGCTTCCACGCTAAGCGGGTTTGGAGCGATCACCTACACCACCTCTCCTCCGACCGGCCTGCTTGGGGTTGGTCTTGGCGGCGATAGCACGCCGCGAATGATCGCGTTTCAAATGCGCATGGAATTTTGAAACTGGTCCAATCATCCCAGTGGCGCAGGCTTCAGCCTGTGGGTTTTAGTGCTCGCAAGGTCTAACCCCCACAGCCTGAAGCCTGCGCCACCAAAACCCCATTCAATCCGCGGACAGCATGACCGGTTTTTGGGTGAGCAGCGCCACCAGGGTGGCGGGATCGGTGACGGGCGGGCGGCACGACGTGCCCACGCAGACGAGCGCTTGGGCGATGTCGGCGCGAAGGTGCGGCAGCGTTTCGGCCAATGCGGGCGCAAGGGCGTCTGGTGATGCGATACGCTCAGGCGTAACTCGAAGGACAGCCTTGCCGAACCGGTAAACGGAATTTGCAGCCTTTTCGAGCGCGGCGGCTTGCGCATCATCGCTCGCGCCGGTGATGACCACCTCGAATGGCCCGCGCGCGTGCAGCAGCGCGGCAAGTCCGTAGCTCGCGGCGTGAATTCCGAATTGCGGCGCGATGCTGGCAAAGGCTTCGAGCGTCGCTTCCGCGCACGCACGGTAGCGCGCCTCTCCCGTGTAGGCGTACAGCCGGTCGAGCAGAATGGCCGCGGAGGAATTCGCGCCCGGAGTGGGCGAATCCTGCAGCGGCTTGCGGCGCAATTCGAGCCCGCCCATCGGCGCCGCTCCCGATGCGCGATCGAAGAAGCCGCCGCCTTCGTTGTCAAAATATTCGGCGATGGCAAAATCCGCCGCGCTCCTCGCCGCATGGAAATATTTCGGATCGAGCGTCGCCTCATAGGCATCGAGCAGCGCGATCCCCGCAAAAATCTGATCGTCGAGCGAGCCGTCCAGGCGCGCGCCTCCCATGCGATGAGCGAATCCGCGGGTGTCGCTCCAGGCTTCGCTCAGAATGCGATCGAGCGTCTTGAGCGCGAAGGCGCGGCACGCCGCGCCCTTCTCTCCGCCGAGCACCGCCGCCGCATCGAGATACGCGGAGACGAACATCGCGTTCCAGGCGACGTAAAGAGTCGTGTCCACAAACGGAGCGGGCCGGGCCGCGCGCGCCGCCAGCAATTTTCCCTTCGCGCGCGCCAGGATCAGCCTGATGGCGGCCATATCCATGCCGCCACCGATCGTCCTGGTCACCTCGGCGATGGATCGCGCGATCCACAGAACATTTTTCGCCGGGTTGTGATGCATCTCGCCGTGGGGCTCGACGTCATAGCGAAGCTCTACAATGCGCGCCTCTTCCGGCGTAAGGACCGCGCGTACTTCCTTCTGCGTCCAAGTAAAATAATCGCCGTCATCGTCGAGCGTTTGGTCGGCGTCCTGGCTGGCGTAAAAACCGCCGTGCGTCTGATCCGATAGCACAGCATTCGTCCAATCGACGATGCCTTCGGCGATTTCTCGAAAAAACGGGTCGCGCGCCACTTGATAGCCGTGCAGAAAATTCTTCAGCAGCTCCGAATTGTCGTAGGACATTTTCTCGAAATGCGGCACGCACCAACGTTCGTCCACAGAATAGCGATGGAATCCGCCGGCCAATTGGTCGTAAACGCCGCCGGAGCCCATTTTCTCGAGCGTGAACGCGGCGGTTTGCAACATCCGCGGGCTGCCGCCCGCTTGATGGCACTCGAGGAGCAAATCGATCGCCGCGGGATGCGGAAATTTCGGCGAGCGGCCAAACCCTCCGTTACGCGAATCGAACAGCCCGACGATAGACTCCGCCTGATCCTCGGCCATGCGCGAATCAAACTCTCCACGCCCGCCCGCGAATGTTTCCGTTTTCGATACCGCTTCGGCCAGACGCGAAGCGGCCTCTTCCACTTCGCCGCGCCTTTCGCGAAATGCGGTGCCAACAGCTTCGAGAATGCGGCGGAAGCCGGGCCGGCCCATGGCGTCCTCCGGAGGGAAATACGTGCCGCCGTAAAACGGGCGCCCGTCGGGCAATAAAAATCCGGTGAGCGGCCAGCCGCCCTGCCGGGAAAGGGCGCTGATGGCGGCCTGGTAACGCGCGTCCACGTCGGGCCGCTCGTCGCGGTCCACCTTCACGGGAATGAAAAGTTGATTGATGATCGCGGCCAGTTGCGGATTCTCGTAGCTCTCGCGGTCGATCACGTGGCACCAGTGGCACCATACGGCGCCGATGTCCAGCAGGATGGGCTTGTCCTCGGCGCGCGCTCGCTGAAAGGCTTCCTCGCCCCACTCGTACCAATCCACCTCCTGGTGAACGGCGGAGCGGAGATACGGGCTTGCGGCTCGGGCGAGGCGGCCTGCGGATTTTTCGTTCACGCTGTTCTTTCCCGGACGCTTGCTGCGCGGCCGAGCGGAGATTGGTTTTCTTCAGTGGATCGGATGCTGTGGGCCGGTGTCTTCCGGATCGATGGGTTTTCTTCCGGAAAAGCCCTCATCCTGGCGGTGGTAAAAGCGAATGCGGTCTTCCCCGAGCCGCCAGCACAGGTAAACTTCTTCATTCCTGATGACGGAAGGAAAATCCACCAGGCCCGAATCCAGATCTTTCACAATGCAGCCCGTCGCCTGAATTTGGTCGAGCGCGTCCTTAACCTTGGCCACGACGCGGTTCAAATCGGCGCGCATGCGCGCGGCTACGTCGTAGTCCACCGTGACGCCGCCCATGATCTGGATGCGGTTGGCGATGGCGCTCAAGCTTTCTTCCAGGTCCGTCATCTGCCGGCGCCCTTGCATCGCGTCAATCAGCAGCGGCTCGACCTGGCGCCGGGCATGCTCGGCCTCCGAGAGACTGAATAATTTTGGTTCGTGCTCTTCTGGGTCCATGGACTTTTGCCTGTGAGAACCTGGGGGCGCGCGCCGCGTCTGCCCCGCATCACCTGACTCCATTTGATGCAGGGCTATCTGTCACGGTTCCATTGTCATCCATTGGGTGCCGCAATACCAGTGAAGACGCCGATGGGTGCAAAGGAGAATTTGGGTGCCGCACCCTTCACGCATTTTGTGAAGGGTGCGGGTTTTCTTCCCCGTAGCGCAAACACCCGCGCCCGCGCGGTTTTTGCAATCGTCGCCCGGCCGGTCAACGAACGTGCAACTTACAACCCCGCACAGGCAAGAGTGCCTGTGCTACAGAAACGGATGTGATAGAGTTTTTCCCCAATGCGCATCTTCGTCCTGGGGACCGGAGCAACCGGCTCTTACCTCGCGCACCTGCTCACGCGGCAGGGGCACCAAGTCACCTGCGGCGACCGCGACCTGGAGCGCGCCCGCCGTTTTCTCGGCAAGAAGAGCGCGATTCCGTTGGTACAAGTAAACGCGCGGAACCTGTGGGCCATCGTGCGCGCCGCCAAGGGATCGCAATTGCTGGTGAACGCGAGCGCCTCGGTTTTCAATGAGATCGCCCTGCGAGCCGCCTTGCGCATTCGCTCCCATTATCTGGACCTGAGCGCGCACCTCACGCGCAATCCATTCAAGGCCGAGCAGCTTCGTTTCGACAAACGCTTTCAAGAAAAGAATCGCTGCGCGCTGATCACCGCCGGCGCCGCCCCGGGCTTGACGAATCTGCTGGTGGCGCGGGCCGCGAATTTGCTGGATGCCGTGGAGTCCGTGCAAATTCGCCTGTACGAGAGCAGCGAAAGCGATGACCCGGTCTCGCAGTGGTCCGCGGAAGTTTCGTTCGATGAGGCCATCTCGCTTCCTCGCGTCGTCCGCGACGGCCGGTTCCGGTTCGGAAAGCGCTTCGGCGAGCGCGAAAAATTCCGCTTCCCGCCACCGATCGGCGAAACGCATGTGGTCCTCGCGGCGCAGGACGAAGTCGGCACCGTCCCCTATTTTCTAAAATTGAAAGACATGGACGTAAAAATCGGCGGCAACGAAATTGACCGTCTGCGGCGCTGGTACCGGCAGGGAAAACTCTCCAAATCGCGGGGGCTCGTCGCCTCGCGGTTCCCAAAAACACCAACTCCCCGCCAGGTGGCGCGCCTAATCCGCCAGGGCAGGCTACAAAACGCGCGATTCGCCGCCGCCGTCATCGTCCGGGGCGGTAAGCAGGATCTTCCGGTGGAAGTCCGCTATGACGCGATCTTCCCCTCGCTTTATCAAATCCGCCAGCGCGGACTGGCCCTTTCGCCCGTTTCTTACGCCACAGCCCAAATGGCCTCGCTGTTCATCAAGCATTTTCCGCGCGACTCGGCCGGAGTTTTTCCTCCCGGCGCGATCCCGCTGGAGAATCGGCAAGCGATCCTAAAAGACCTGAAATCGCGCGGCATTCGCGTGACGATGAAAATCACCAAGAAAAAACCGACGGATGATGAAGAGGAATTCTAGTTCGCAGCCACGAAGGACGGGCTTCAGCCTGTCTGGTTTTTGGGCTTCCCTCGCGCAAAAACCGACAGGCTGAAGCCCGTCCTACTAAACCCGCGCCTCGTATATCAAATTGAACGGCGTCTCCGTGGCGCGGCGGAACCTCGTAAATCCTCCCTCCATAACCACCTTCCGCATGCGCGCCTCTCCCGCCTGTGCACCGAGCGCCAGCCCCACTTCCTGCGAAAGCGATGCCGGCGTGCAGAGCAGCGTCGAGGCCGAATAAAACACGCGCCCAATCGGGTTGAGATTATCCTCGACGCGGTCGTTCGCAAACGGCTCCACGATCATCCAGCACCCATCGGGCGCCAGTGTGGAAAGGACGTGCCGCGCCGCGCCGACCGGGTCGCCCATGTCATGCAGGCAGTCGAAAAATGTCACGAGGTCATATCCGGCGCCCGGAAAATCCTTCGCGCGCGCCACTTCAAATTTCACGCGGTCCGCAAGGCCGGCTTCGCGGGCCCGTTCCCGGGCCGTCTGGATCGAGCCCTCGTGGTAGTCATAGCCGACGAAGGTGGAATTCGGGTAGGCCTGGGCCATCAAGACGGTTGACGCGCCATGGCCGCATCCCACATCCGCCACCCGCCCGCCGGCTTTTAATCGGGCCTCCGCGCCCGTCATGGCGGGAATCCATTCGCTGACCAGATGCGCGGCGTATCCGGGGCGGAAGAAGCGCTCCGTGCCGTGAAATAATTCGTGGTCGTGCTCGTGCCAGCCCATGCCCTCGCCGGTCCGAAACGCTTCGATTAATTTCGGCACGGCTTTTGTGGCTGCCAGGGCCACCTGAAAGGCGCCGGGAAGAAACGCGGGACTTTTTTCATCGGCGAGCGTGAACGCTTGCTCTTCGGTCAAGCGGAATCGCCCGGTGGCTGCGTCGAGCGTGACATATCCGCCTGCGGCTTGCGAAGCGAGCCACTCGCGGACATAGCGCTCCGTTGTCCCTGTGCGCGTGGCAAGTTCGGCGGCAGTTTGCGGGCCGCCTGCGGCTAATCCTTTGTACAGGCCAAGTTTGTCGCCAATGATCACGCACGCGGCATGGAAAGTCGCGCCAAAATCGGTCACACCGAGATGGAGCATCTCATTCAGCTTATTCTGATCGAGAGCCATGGACTGCCTCCGAATTTTTGAAAATTGTCCACTACGAGCAGGTTGCGCTTGCGTTCCGAAACCCCGATGATCTGCGCGGGATTCTACTACCGGCGGGAATGCAAGACAAGGCAAGCGGACTACTGGTCGATCGTTTCTTCGGGCAACGCTCCGACGGTGAATGAACTTCCCTCAGGTTGCTGTTCCGTTCGGGTGCGGCTCCTGGGTGGACTCACCAGAATCGGCAGAATGAGCGCAGCGGTCATCACAATCGCGATGAGATAGAGGGCCTGCGTGTAGTTCCCGTTGACCTGCCGCAGGTAGGCGAAGAGCAGCGGCCCAAAAACGGCGGCGAAAGCCCAGGGCAGCATCATCAAGCCGAAAATGGAGCCGACATCGCGCGGCCCGAAATAATCGGCCGCGAAAGCCGGAGTGATGCCGTAGGCCCCTCCGTAACACATCACGACGACAAAGGTGACGGCGGCCAGCAGCGGGAGGGAATGGATGCTATGGTAGGTCCAGAAGAGAATCACCTCGACGAGATACATCAGGAAAAACGCCGTTTTTCGCGTCGTCAAGTCAGAGATCCAGGACCAAAAAATTCTCCCAACGCCATTGCCGATGGCGATCACGCCAACTATGCCCGCCGCAGCCTCCGCGCTGGCTTTTCCCATCTCCTGAAAAATAGGCGATGCCTGCGTGACGATCGACAAGCCCGACATGGTGTTGACCGACATCAGGAGGCAAATGGCCCACCACTGCCAGGTTTTCAATGCCTCGCTGAGGGTGTAATGCCGGTCCGATCGCTGCGATAATTGCGCGGCGCTCGGCGTCCAGCCCTCCGGCTCCCAGCCTTCGGGCGGATTTCGCATGAAGGCGCCCGCAGCAATGGCCAGGATCCCGTACGCTACGCCGAGGTATGCGAAAGTCGGCATCAATCCCACATGCTGGATCAACCATCCCGCGGCCGGTGCGGAGAATAACGCTCCCACGCCGAATCCGGCCACAGCGATTCCCGTGATGAGCCCGCGCCGGTCGGGAAACCATTTCACCAGCACGGTAATCGGCACGATGTAACCCATGCCCAGGCCGATTCCCCCGATCACTCCGTAGGTGAGGTAGAGCCACCATAATCGGTGCGCGGAAAAGCTGGCGAGAAAAACTCCGCCGCCCCACAGCAGGCCGGCCACCATCGCGACGAGCCTTGGGCCATGGCGTTTCATCCACAATCCGCCCACCACCGTGCTGCACCCGAGAAAAAACCAGCTGATTAGGAATGTCCAAGTGACTTCGGTAATGCTCCATCCGAATTGCTTGGTGAGAGGGATGCGGAAGACGCTCCAGGCATAGGCCGCGCCCAGGGCCATTTGCATGCACACGCCGGCGACGGCGATCCACCAACGGTTCAACATGGGCGTGTTCCCTCCTCCGGGCGTCACCGCACACCATAACATGGAAATATCCGCGGACGTATGCGGGCTAGTGGCACAGGCTTCCGCCTGTGGGTCTTGATCCTTGGGAGTGCAAAACCCACAGGCGGAAACCTGTGCCAAAAAATCCCTAGAATCATCAACTGCTCCGTTGCTTCACGGGATGGCCGGCGACTCCGGCTTGTAGACACCAATCTTCCCAGGCGCGCCCCTGGGTCGCAGGCTGATTGTGCAGTTCGCCCGAGAGATCGATTTCGCCGGGCGAAAGATATGTGATCGTTGCGCCCATGGACATCGCCTTGATCAACACCTCCGCATTCAGGCGCAAATAGAATGTGGTGAATACGGTGTCTTGCACTGTTTTTCCCGTGACCACGCTTCCGTGGCCGCGCATGAGCGCCGCCTTGCCTTTTCCGACCGCGCCGGCGAGGGATTCGCCCATCTCATTGCTCGTTACCAGCAAACTGGTATCGCCAAAGCGATCGCGAATGTCCCATACAGGCACTTCGTGACCGATGACGGATGCCGAGTGCAGAACCGGGCGCACCGCGGTCTTCGTCACGGCCAGCGGCAGCAACTCATACGCATGGTTGTGGCAGATGGCCATGACGTCGGGCCGCGATTTATACAGGCAGCCGTGGATGAAGCGCTCGGAATACGGCCGCAGCCCGCGCAGATCGATCGGCGTGCTATCCAAATCGAATTCCAGGACATCTTCCTTCGTTACAAGACCCGGCGCGCGCGCCCGCGACATGAAAAACCTCTGCGGATTTTCGGGATTGCGAACAGTGACGTGCCCAAAGGAATCGACCAGCTTCAGGTGCGCAACGATGCGATTCGCGATCACCAGTTCCGAAATTGCCGCGCCGGCATCCATCGCAGGATTCCTCCGGACGTAAAGTAGCACAGACTTCAGTCTGTGGGTTTCCGCAAATTAACCGAAAATTGAAACAACAGGCAAGCAATCCATCGCGCCCCTAATAGCCGATTGGCTCATTGCTGGAAAGGACTCATGGAAACCCACAGACTGAAGTCTGTGCCACTCGCAAAAAGCAACTGCCCCTGGCGGGCCAGGGGCAGTTGGAAAGTATCGGGATTGTGCGGACCGGACTAGTCGCCTGCAACCTGCTCGGCCACCTGAGGTTTCGCAGCCGCGCCGTTCCCGTTGCCATTGGCGTTGCTGATGGTTACGGGAGCGACGGAGGGTGTCGCCTTCTTGATGTCCATGAGCGAGCCGATCTGCACGACTTCCTGTGGGGTCTGCTTCAGCACTAGTTCCTCGTAAATCTTGCGGACGCGCGCCTCTTCCTTGAGGAATTCGGCGCGGCGCCGGGCGCGATTTTCCTCGGCCGCGGTGTTGGGAACCTCGGTGTCGAGATGACGGACACGCGCAGCATCCTCCGCGTTAATCACGAGCGAGTGATCGTAAGTGTCCAGGCTGACGCTGCGTCCCTTGGCGTAAATTTCGTGCTTGCCGTGCTCCTTGTACCACTGGGCGACGGTCGCGTTTTTGTACATGTTCTCGATAATCTTCCGCCAGCCGATGCCGGTGTTGTAGGCGCAGAAGGAAATTTCCCCTTGCTGCGTCGCATACGGAATGATGCACATCTCGGTGCGCCGGAAATCGTAGTTGAATAGGTCCTGGAACCACATGCCGGCAATCATCTGGAAGTTCCACTTGTCCTTGCGGCGCTTTTTGGCATCCTCGATCGTACGCTCCGGTCCGGCCGAGCCGTACTTCTTGCGCTGGTTCGGAGTCAGTCCCCAGGACTTGTCCATCTTTTTGAGCAAATCAAACAGGTGGAAGTTGCCCGGCGCGTTGTAGGGATTGTAATTCTTCAGCATCGCCAGCCCGAACATGAAGTTGGAGAACTTCTTGCTTCGGGCGGCGTCCGTAATCTTGTGGATATCATCAATGAGTTGGGGAACGTTCAAGAACAAGGGCACCGGCGCCCATTCCTTTGTTTCCTTGTTGATCAGCACACCAGTGCCGACACCGCAGTTCGGGTGGCAGCCGCAGCTTACCGTGCCCCACTGCGATTCCGGTCCATGCGAAAGGTCGGCAAACTCCGCAAACGGGCTGATGATCGAAATCGGGAACCAGTCGCGCGTCGGCTCGATTCTTCCAATCTGATTGCTGACGTCCTGGGCCAGATGCGAAAGCGTGTAGCGCTGCTTCATCCGCCGCTCGGTCGTAATGTCCTCATCGCGGCCCGTGAACGAAACCGGCTGGAAGGCCACCAGGCAAATCTTGTCCGGATTTTCCATCGCGAATTTCACGATGGGGCCGACCTGATCGTTATTGAGATTGTTCACGATGGTCGTAACCAGAACGATCTCGATACCCGCCTCGTGAATGTTTTCGATGGCGCGCAGTTTCACATCGAAGAGATTGCCGATCTGGCGGTGGCTGTTGGCGTCGTTGCCGATGCCGTCGAACTGGAAGTACACATAGCGCAGCCCGGCTTCAAATGCACGCCGGCAGAAGTCTTTACTCTTGGCGAACTCGATTCCGTTTGTGGCCGCCTGCACGCTGTTGTAGCCGATCTTGCGGCAATAGGCGATGGCGTCGATAAACCGCGGGTGCATGGTGGGCTCGCCGCCGGAGAATTGCACGGACAGCTGGCGGCGCGGCTTGATCTTTAGGGCATTGTCCAGGATCTCGGTAATCTCGTCCCAGGAAAGCTCGTGAACGTAGCCGACTTGATTGGCGTCCATGAAGCAGGGATCGCACATCATGTTGCAGCGGTTGGTGAGGTCCACGGTGAGTACTGCGCCCCGCCCATAGCGGACCGTGCTGGAGCCGTGTTTGTGCAAATCCTCGTCGTTATGCGCCGGGATGTCTCGTCCAGGGAAATTTTTCTCGATCCACTCGAGAAATTTTGAGTCCACTGCCATAAGGTCTTCGTAGCGGCCGTGGATGGGGCATTCCTTCACCATCCAGATCTGTCCGTCGCGCTCGATGATCTGGGCCTTGATTTCGCCGACTTTCTCGTGCATCAGGTCGCGCCAGTCCTTTTTGCCTTCCATAATGGCTTCGCGGGCCTCTTTGACGCACCCCGGGCAAAGCGAGTCGGTTTGCCGCGGCCAGCCGAGCGTCGGCTTGGACTTTTCCCATGACTTCTGCAGAGGCTTTTCAGACCACTTCGGGGTGAAGTTCGGATTTGGATTATATTTGTTAAAAATTTGGATCGTGTCGAAGGCTGCAGCCGCGGTCTTGCAAAGAACGTAGTCCATTGCCTTCCATGCACGTGTCCCAAGAGTTTGAGGCATTTTCACAATCCTCCACAGTCGCGATTCGAAAACGAAGCATTCAAAACCGAACGGGAGCCCTCAGTTGACGAATACGGCCCCTGACGCCAGATAAGCCTATCAATTACGCCCCCTGGGCGTCTAGATAAACCTTTCCCGGAGTGTACTTTACACGTTAGCCTTTGGGAACGTCCACATCGTCGTACCAAAAGGGGCAAATTGCGGCCTGAATGGCGATTTAGTGCAGCCAATGGGAATGGCCTAGGGAGCTCTTTTTGGCCCTTTTTCCCCATTTTGAATTTGGGGCCATTTTTGCCCCCTGGGCACCCTGATGATTCTTGATCCCGTGGGCTTGCTTTGGGCAAAGACTACAGCCGAATGGCAAGAGCCCGCTCTCTCCTATTTGGAATGAATGACCAGCTTGTGCGGTTGCCTTCGACACACGCTTCCAAGGTTGAAATTCTAGGTGCGCGAAGACGGTGAGAGTCAGCGTGGGAAGATGCGACACATTTGTGAATTTCATCCAAGCCTGAAATTGAGCGTCCCCCGGCCGACCGTAACTGTCCGATCGGTGACGATAGGCTCAACCGTCCCAGTCCAATCCTGGTACAGTTTGTTCGACAAGCGTTTCATTGTAGGAATGAATACATATCCGCTCTGAGCAAATGCTCCACCGAGGGCTTGGGGGAAGACGACAGGCAAGCTGCTGTAAATACACACGATAATTGGATTAGCGCTCAAAGGCCGCGCCTTGCTACTCGTGGGTGGAAAAGCAAATGGGTAAAAATCTCCCTAGTACTCGTGTACCGAAAGTTTGACTCCAACTTCCTATCGCCAAAAAACTCGCCGTAGTCCAGACTGTTCAAACACACCCTAATGAAAACGTTCTACAAGGCTTGCTCTCATGAGGCATGGGTGGTGATTGAAATGTCAGGTAAAGGTTGAAATGGGCGAACATGGCCGGTGTGCGATCCGTGGATTCGAGGCCGTGGAAATGATCACCGTTTTTGGAGAGTTAAGCGGCCCCATTTCAGCGACATCGAAGAATCCGGAACCAGCCCAGGCCCTTGCCTGAGCTGCATCGGGAGAACCGATCGGAATTTCGCGACCTTAGATCTTGGGAAGGAAAGGAGGCTAATAGTTCAGGCACGGCCCGGGGGGACACTTTGGTGAACCGGGAAGAGGAGAATGAAGACATGCAGACCAAGCTACGCGTCACAGGCTTTGTAGTCGTAGCGAGCCTGCTCTGGATAACGCCAACATTTGCGGGATCCCCAAGGGCACAGGTGCAAGGCAATTCTAAGATGTTGAAAAATAGATACATAGGAACGGCATCCTGGTACGGAGAGACACGGCAAGGGCGGATCATGGCGAACAGCCAGCGATTTGACCGCCATAAATTCACGGCCGCGAGTTGGTATTACCCTCTCGGAACGATGATCCGAGTGGTGAACGTAAAAAACGGCGAATCCGTGGTTGTGAAAATTACGGACCGAGGGCCAGCTCTTCACCTTCAGCGTGTCGTCGATTTGTCCGAGGTCGCGGCGGAGCGCTTGGGATACGTGGGACAAGGCCTCACACCCGTATTCGTTTATCCGCTAACGCATTTCGAGACGGAGTCCGCAAGTTTTGATTCAGGCTTGGTTGGGGCCCCTGCCAGCCAAGTCCCCGGCGAGTACGAGGCGAACGCCATCGTCAAGCCAATGTGATCCAAGGCATCCGCTTAGTTGCGCTAGTCAATTCCTCGGCGCGGGCGGCGCGATCCAAAATAAATCCCCCGGACCCATGACAGGGTCTTTCCAAGGCACATTGGCTGGAGTGGATGCATACTCCAGCCAGTGGGTTTGAACGTGCGCAAAAACGTCCTGGCTTGTTTGCCGCGTTCCGACGATGGCTACAGATGGCCTACCGAGCCTTGTAGGAAAATCCTGGATTCCACCCCCGCGGTTCTAGGATTCAAACCATGGGCGCCTGACACCGGCGCGTGCAACCAGTAAAGATCGTCGTATACTGGAGCAACTAAATTTGGGGGCAACGCCATGATCCGCCAGATTAAGACCGGCCAATCGGCCGAAGCCAAGGCCGAGAGCAGCGCACGGGTTCGTAAAACCGTCGAAGAGATCCTTGCGAATATCGCCGCGCGCGGAGAAGCGGCCGTGCGCGAGTATTCGGAAAAGTTCGACAAGTGGTCGCCCGCGTCCTTCCGCCTCTCCGAAGGAGATATTGCCGAGTGTGTGCGCGCGTTGCCGCAGCAGGTCATTGACGACATACGATTCGCGCAGGAGCAGATTCGCAACTTTGCTCTGAAGCAGCGGGCGGCGCTGCGGGACGTCGAAGTGCAGACGATTCCCGGCGTGGTACTAGGACATAAAAATATTCCGGTGAATAGTGTCGGGTGTTACGTCCCGGGCGGCCGGTATCCAATGGTCGCCTCGGCGCATATGAGCGTGGTGACGGCCAAGGCCGCGGGAGTAAAGCGCATTATTGCGAGCGCGCCTCCGTTTGGGGGAAAGCCGCATCCGGCCATTGTCGCGGCCATGCACTTTGGCGGCGCGGACGAAATTTACGCGTTCGGGGGCGTGCAGGCCATCGCTGCCATGGCACTGGGCACGGAGACGATCGCTCCTGTAGACATGCTAGTTGGGCCGGGCAACGCCTTTGTGGCGGAAGCGAAGCGGCAGTTGTTCGGGCGCGTCGGAATTGATTTACTCGCGGGGCCTACAGAAACGCTGATCCTCGCGGACGATAGCTGCGACGCGGAAATGGCCGCCGTCGATTTGATCGGGCAGGCGGAACACGGGCCGGGCAGTCCCGCCGTGCTGGTCACCAATTCAGAAAAGCTGGCCGCGGACGTTCCGGCGGAGATTGAAAAGCTCTTCTCGTGGCTACCGACCGCGCAGATCGCGCGGCAGGCGTGGCGAAATTGCGGGGAGATTATCCTGTGCGACACGCTGGACGAAATGGTGCAGGAAGCCGACCGAATCGCTTCCGAACATGTGCAGGTGCTCACGCGCGATCCGGATTATTTCCTGGGGCGCATGACCAATTTCGGGGCGCTTTTCCTCGGCCACCGCACCAACGTGGCTTTTGGCGACAAGGTGATCGGCACCAATCACACGCTGCCGACGATGAAGGCAGCGCGCTACACGGGCGGGCTGTGGGTCGGCAAATTCATCAAAACTTGCACGTACCAGCGCGTCCTTACCGATGAGGCGGCCGCGCTGGTGGGCGAATATTGCTCGCGCCTGTGCGCGCTCGAAGGCTTTTCCGCGCACAAGGAGCAGGCAGACCTGCGCGTGCGGCGGTACGGCATGAAAGTGGTGGCCTAGCCGATGGCCACGCCGCGAAAAAGAATCCCAACCAGACAGAATCGACGTGAGCTGATGCAAGCGAATCAGCTTCCATCGGAACGCGTCAAACGTGAGCAGACCCAGAGCGAGCGGGGCGTGGCCGTCGTGACGGGCGGCGCGGGTAGCATGGGCACGGTGATCTGCAGGGCGCTGGCGCGCGAGGGTTTCCTTGTGGTGGTTGGCTACAACCGCTCCGCCGAGAAGGCGAAAACGCTTGCCGCGAGCATGCCGGGAGGCGGACACGCGGCCTTCGCCGCGCCGGTGACGGATAGCGCGGCGCTCGCCGCACTCGCCGCGGAAATTGCCGGCCGGTACGGCTTCTGCGATGTGCTCGTGAATTGCGCGGGCGTGACGCGCTTCGTGCCGCATGGCGATTTGGAAGCGCTAGATGACGCCTTGATCGAAAACATTCTTTCCACCAACGTGCGCGGCCCGTTCGCTGCCGTGCGCGCGCTGCGTCCTTTGCTTGAAAAGAGCAAGTATCCCGGCGGCGCGGTGATCGTCAACATTTCCTCGATCGCCGGGTTGACCGCGATGGGCAGCAACATCATTTATTGCGCGTCGAAAGCGGCCGTCGACAATATGACCAAGTCGCTCGCGCGCGCTCTCGCGCCGAAAATTCGCGTCGTGTCGGTCGCGCCCGGTGTGGTCGATAACGATTTCATTCGCTCGATGGACCCGAAGTGGCTCGAAGAGCAAGTGGGGCGCACGCCGCTCAAACGGCTCGCCGCGCCGGAGGAAGTCGCGGCCGCTGTGGTGGCCGCGGTCAAGCACCTCACCTTTACCACTGGGGCAATCATTCCACTGGACGGCGGGAGGCCGCTGAATTGAGTAGGACGGGCTTCAGCCTGTCGGGTTTTCGTTCGCGCGTGCGCATACTCAAAAACCGACAGGCCGAAGCCCGTCCTACTTGCGCTCCAACTTCAAATCGATTCCTAATTGCTGGCATTTTTTGTACAGGTGGCTGCGCTCGAGGCCCAGGGCGCGGGCGGTGTTGGTCATGTGGTGATGATGGCGGCGCAGCTCGTCGAGGAGCACTTCGCGCTCGAAGGCCTCGAGGCGCTGCGTGAGCGGGCCGCTTCCCGCCACGGATGCGGCTTCGCCGTGGCGCGGAGCAGGCAGGGCGAGATTTACTTCCTCGGCGGTGATTGTTTCCGCGCCGGAAAGCAGCAAAACTCGCTCGACTACGTTGCGCAATTCGCGCACGTTACCGGGCCACGCGTAGCGACGCAGAAGATCGAGCGATTCGGGCGAGAAATGCTTTGGCCGCCAGCTGTTTTGCGAGGCGACCTGCTGGGCGAAATATTCGGCGAGCGCGGGAATTTCGTCGGGGCGTTCGCGCAGCGGCGGCAGAGCAATCGGAAAAACATAGACGCGGTGAAACAGGTCGGCGCGGAACGATCCTTGGCGGACCATTTCATCGAGGTTGCGATGCGTGGCGACGACCACGCGCGCGTCCACCGGGATGGGCTTGTCGCCGCCAACGCGCTCGATTTCTCCTTCTTCCAACACTCGCAGCAGCTTGGATTGCATCGCCAGCGGCATGTCTCCAATTTCATCTAGAAAAAGAGTGCCCCCGGCGGCCTGTTCGAATTTGCCGACGTGGCGCGCGGCAGCGCCGGTGAAGGAGCCTTTTTCGTGCCCGAACAGCTCCGATTCGATCAGCTCGGCGGGCACAGCGGCGCAATTGAGAGTCACGAAAGGGCCGGCATGGCGCGCGCTTTTTTGATGGATCGTTCGCGCGATCAATTCCTTGCCCGTGCCGGTCTCGCCTTGAATTGCGACGCGGGATTCGCTGGCCGCGACGCGTTCCACCTGCGCCATGAGCCGCTCCATGACGGGGCCGGTCCAGATCATTTCGTGCTTGCCGAGGGCGCGGCGCAGATCGCGATTTTCGTCCTCGAGATGGCGCAGGCGCAGGACGTTTTCGATCGTGACGAGGAGTTTTTCCGTCGAGAGCGGCTTTTCCAGAAAATCCACGGCGCCGAGGCGCGTGGCGCGCACCGCCGTTTCCACATTCGCCTGGCCCGAAATCATCACCACTGGCGTCGTCACTCCGGCCGTTTTTAAATCCTCGAGCAGCGAAATTCCATCCTTGCCCGGCATCACCACGTCCGAAAAAATCAAGTCAAATCGGTCTCCGCGGATCAGCTCGAGAGCGCGAGCCGCGCTGTCGCACACGGTGGCTTCGTATCCCGCGAGGCGAAACGCGCGGGAAAGCGAGGCGAGCGTGTTGGGATCGTCGTCGATGAGCAGAAGGTGTGGTTTCGGAGAGGTCATGTGTGATTGGCCGGATCAGGCTGCGGTGAAAATCAGCGGATCCGCCGGACGGGGCTCGGCGGAATTGGTTCCATCCGTGGAAATTTTTTGTTCCATGGGCAGCTCGATGCGAAACGTCGCGCCCGCGCCCGGCGCGGATTCCACGTCAATCCTTCCGCCGTGATCGCTGATGACCGATTGGACGATGGCAAGGCCCAGGCCGGTGCCGTGCCGCTTGGTGGTGTAATACGGGGTGAAAAGGCGCGCGCATTCCTCGGGCGTCAAGCCTTCGCCGGTGTCGGTGACCTCGAGGCGGACGACGCCGCTGCGTTGCGCGGTGCGTACGGTCAGCGTGCCGCCGGCGGGCATGGCGTCGAGCGAATTGAGGATGAGGTTTTCGAGCGCGCGGCGCAGCAGGATCGGGTCGGCCTGCGGACGCGGAAGGTTTTCGTCGAGGTACAGCTCCGGCGTGATGGGCGGACGTCCGACGGGCGCGAGCTGCGGCTCGAATAATTTCACGGCGCCGCGAACTAATTCGTTCACGTCCACGGGCTCGAATTCCGGCGGCGGCATTTTGGCGAAATCGCTGAAGCGGCTGACGATGGTTTTCAAGTTCTCGAGCTCTTCGCGCAGGGTCGCCGTGGACTCGAAAAATACCTCGTCGAATTCGCCGGGGGTTTGCTCGTGGGCGCGCTGCAGATTTTCGACGGTCAGTTGCAAGGGAAACAGGGGATTCTTCAACTCGTGAGCGAGCCGGCGCGCCAGTTCGCGCCAGGCCGCCACGCGCTCGGTCTGCACCAGGCGTTCGCGCTGCTCGGCGAGCTGGCGCGTCATTTCATTAAAAGCGTCGGCGAGTTGGCCGACTTCATCGCGTGAGTGGACTTCGACGCGCGCCTCCCAATGCCCCGCGGCGACTTCGCGCGCCCCGGCGGCAAGCTCCTCGATGGGCCGCGTGACGCGCGCCGAAATCCACCAGCCCAAAATCAGGCCCAGCAGAATCACTCCGCCGCCGACGAGCAAGGCCAGGGCGCGAATGAAATTCAGCATCTGAATGAGGCTCTGCCGAGAACTGCCGACCAGAAGAACGCCGAGCAAATCTCCCTCCCGGCCAACCAGCGGAATCGCATCGAACGCTTCGGAATTAAAGGTGCGATCCTTCTCCGATCCCGAATCGATCGTTCTTTGTAGTTCGTGGCGGGTTCGCTGCACTTCGGTAATCATCGATGAAAACTGCTCGGGCTGCGGAGTCGGGCCGCGCGGGTCGGTCAGCTCGGAGGGGACAAAGCCCTGCTCGAGATTTCTATACAGCAGCGTGCGCATGCCTTCGGGAAGAACGAGCGTGGCGAGAAAATGCTGATCGAGGCGCTGGCCGCCGATCAGGAAGAGGCGTTTTTCACCAACTCGAACCGTGCGGACTGCGAGCAAACCCAAATCGACTGCGTCGGGCATGTCCACGCGGCGGAGGAAGGCGCCCTTCGAGTTCCAGTCCGGCTCCGCGCCCACCCAATCGTTTTTGTAGCCGAAGCGCGCGGGCCATTCGGAGGAGGAAATCAGCGCGCCGTCATCGGCCACGATGTCGACGAAATCGAGTTGCTCGGTTTGGGCGATGCCGCGCGCGTCGTTGTAATACTGGGACGCGTCGGCCTGCGGGCGGTTGATGTCCATGGCCATGCGCAGCGTGGCTTCGGCGTCGGCAATGCTCTGCACCCGATGAGCGATTTCGTCGCCGCGCTGCGCGTATTCGCGGCGGAATTGCGCCACGAGGGCGTCGCTGCGCTGGCGGTCAAATTCCTCGAACGCTCGGCGCGTGTAGACCGATACGCCCCAGGCCACCAGCGTCACGGCCGCGACGATGGTCACCACAAAGAACCCGAGCAGCTTGGTGCGGAAGCTCATTGCACGGGCCCTCCGCCTGCCGAGGGCGGCCCAAGCCAGGCGTCTTCGAGGCGCCAGCCGCCCCAGCGCGGCGCCATCCAATCGCGCACCTGCGGGCCGAGGCCGTAGCTTTCGGAAACGTGGACGAGCGGAACCACGCGAAAAGCATCCAGTGTCGTGCGCTCGGCGGCGTAAATCTGTTCCGGCGTTTCCAGATCTGTTGCGGCTTCGCCCAGGGAGTTCAAAAGCTCGGATAGCGCGGCCGCGGGATCGGGCGCGGCAATGCGATGGCGCACCAGCCGCAAATCCGCCGCGGGGAACTTCGTTTTTCCATCCGCCATTTGTCCCGACACTTGCACCATGATTCCTACTTCGCGCAAATTGACGGCCACACGGTCCGCGACCGGGCGAGCCTCAGCATCGCCCGAATCATAGAACAGCACAAGGGGCATGGGGCGGGAAAATTCGCGCCGGGAAGCTGCCAGCAAATCCTTGGCTCGAGGCAGGTCGGACGTGGGGGGGAACAGGTGCGCGTAGCCCGAAATCCAGTTGGGCAGCAGGCCGCCGGCCGTCACGCCTTGCTTTTGCAAAATCACATCCGCGATGGAAGCGCGGTCAATGGAGAGAGAAATCGCCTGCCGCAAACGGGCATCCTGCACAGCGGGGCGGGACGCATCAAAGACAAGCGCAAAGAGTTCCACGGGATCGCTGGAAGCGGTGCGCACGCCTCGCTGCGCTGCGCGGCGCACTTGCGATGCGGGCAACTCCACCACATCGGCCTGGCCAAAAGAGATGGCGTTGGCCTGCTGTTGAGGATCGACACCCATCATCAATTCGATCTTGTCCAAAAATGGGCGCCCTGCCCAGCAGGATTCATTGGCAACGAATGTAGCTTTCGCGAAAGCTCCCGTGGAGGGCCACTCGGCCACGCGGAACGGTCCCGTGCCCGTCAGGGAATTATCCTCGAGCGAATGGAAAATGAAGTAGCGGCCGGTAGCCAGTTCTGTTGGCAAATCCGGCAAGGGATGTTCCGCTTGAATCACGACCGCATCGGACGTAGCGCTGACATCAAAGGCAGCGCCAAGCAATTGCTGGAGGGCCATGGCGGCGATGGGCGGCGTGAGTGGCGACCCGTCGCTGAATTTCACCCCGTCGCGCAAGCGAAATTGCCAGCGTTTGGACTGCGTATCGTGCTGCCAGGAAATCGCCAGCGCGGGCAAAATCGTTTCGTGCTCGTCCAGCCTGACGAGGCGATCGAAAACAAGCTCATCGATGCGCTGGGCCGCGGCGGCTTGCGCAGGAGCCGGCGGCCATTGGCGCGGATCCGGTGCGGAAATGCGTTCGCTGATTTGCACGCGCAAGGTTCCGCCGGTTTGCGGCCGCGTCGATGCCGCCGCATTCGGGAATGATGCGCTCGCTGCAAATGCCAGTAGCGCGACCAAAGCTGCCCGCAGGCTATGGCCCGCAGGAAATGGACAAACGGTACGCTTCATAATTTCCGGTGATGAGGTTCCGCACGACCGCCCTGGGCATGCCAGATAGCGCGTGCAATGCCGTGATCGGGCCCGGGAAATCCAGTTCGGCGCTGATGGCGACGGCGCCGCTTGTGTCCTTCTTGAACACTTGCAGCGAATCCGTTTGCGTATAATCGCGCGCTCCGGTAGCGAGGAACTGGCTCGCGCCGCCGCAAACGGAACTTATTTCGATTACGGTTCCTTTGCCTGGAGGCGGCGGACCCGCCGGGGCGATGTCAAACATCACCGGGAAGCCGTTCGGGACAGGTGGTCCAGTCGATCCCTCCGTCGAGGAGCAAACATCCAAACCGGCTGTTTCCAAATTCACGGTGCAGACGCGCGGAGAGAGAAAGAATCGCGTAGTATTTCCACTCGGTTCGAAGTCGAGATTTCCCCAGGGATCGCGGTTCGTGCTTTGGTTGGACGCAATCTCAATTGTGGTTGCCGACCCGGTTAGCTGGTTTTGAATTCGTAAGCCATCCGGGAGGAGCAATACCAGCCAGGATTTGGCGGCGCCGTCGGAAATCTCTCCCGCATCCAGAATGCGCTCGGGCCCTTCCCAGAATTTCTCGCTGCGAATCGTCACCGGCATCGCGCTTGGGAAAGCGCGATTTTCCGGGGAGCGTTCGACGGCTAACAGAACGACATGCGAGACGTCGCCCCGGCGAATTTCTCCCGTCCAGATCAAATTCTTAAAGTTCTCCGAAAGCGTGACCAACACCGCGACCGGCGCGCCGCTTGCCGTTAAGCGTACGCCTCGTTCCTGTAATTCCGCTTTGAACGCCTGTTCGATCCGGGCGGTCTCGCCGGGGCGCAGGGACGAGACATTGCGAAATTCGCAGGACACATTGTCCCGAGCCGGCAGAGCCGCCGCAATTTTCCGCGCAAGTTCCTTGGCCGAGTCTCCCAGAGACGCGGCACGCGCGACGCTTGGAATTCCCAGCAAGAAGAAAAGAAATAGCACCGCGCGCCGGGAACGTGTAAATCGTTCAGAGGCCATCATAGGTGTGCTACGCCTGGCCAGGTGAAACACGAAGGGGAATTCCGCGCGACGGCCAAGCTTGAGTGAAATCATAGCATAGGCGTTTGGGTGAGCCGTCGAATGCCGCCGGGGTATTGCGCAATTGGTAGCACAGCCACTCTTGGCTGTGCGGGTTTCGCGACTGCTGCATGATCGAGAGCCAACGTGAAGAGGGAAAAACCGCACAGCCAATTGTGGCTGTGCTACGAAAACCACCAAACGCACGACCGCGTCCCGACTGAGTCGGGACGCGGTTCGCGCACTGGCCACCGGCCGGGCGGCGCTCACCTCGGAAAAGCCTTCGCAGGGGCGGCGGTCCCTGTCCCGGTTTCCGGCGAGCGGCCCGCAAGGGTTTTGGCCGATGGAACTCAATCTCATTTCGATTTCATGACCTGCGCCTGCTTGCGGCCGGGTGCAGCCGCGTCTGGATCGTTTTCGTCCGTGTTGTTCGAGATTGTCCCGCCCGAGAACGCGGAGCGAAGAACGTCCGACGCGAAGAAATTGCGTCCGTCGGTCGGCACCATGATGATTTGCAGCTTGTCTGAGAGCCGTTCGGCGATGATCTTCTGGATCAGCATGGGATTCTGCTTGAGGACGGCCGCTTCTCCCTGCAAACGCTCGGCATCGGCCGCGGCGGTGAGGCGAATCGTTTCGGCGTTCGCGGCGGCGTTCAAGCGGACCGAATCGGCATTGGCCTCCGCGTTCAGGTGGGCCGTTTCGGCGTCAGAGACCGCCAGCAAATGCCTGCGCTCGACTTCGGCTTTGCTGTCGATCACTTTGGACTGCGCGGCGGCGTCTGCATTCTCAACGGTGGCTTCCTTGCGCGCTTGGGCTTCCAGACGCGATTCCTCGATCTGCTTCTGCTTGAGGGGGAGCGTGTATTGCATCGCGTCGGATTCCGCCTTGGCCGCAATCACGCGCAATTCGGCATCTGCTTCGGAGTGTTTCACTTGTTGCGCCTTGGCGGCCTCGGCTTGGAGTTCGGCGATTTTCACTTGTTTTTCATAAATCGCCGTTTCAAATTCTATGCGTTCGCTTTCCTGCTCCTTCAGCAGGATATCTTCCAGCCCTCTGGCATACTCCGCCGGCAGGTGGACATCGCGCAAAAGCACCTCTTTCACGACGATCCCGTCCGAGCCCAGCCGGTCGGTGATGATTTTCGTGGATCTCGCGCGGAATTCATCGCGCTTCACGGCGAAGACTTCGCGCACCACGTAATTGGGGGCAAGGTCGCGAAACGCCGTCGAAACAACCGGTTCGACGATTTCCGAATCCACCGGCTGCGCCAGGTTCGCATGGATGTACGCGAGTTTCTGCGGATCGAGCCGGTAACGCACGGACACGGCGAGCCCAATGGTAAGGCCTTCACGGGTTTGCACGGTCAGAACTTCCGTCTTGGCGGCGGCATCGGTCACGGCGTTGGTCGTGTAAAGACGATCGCGCAGGTCATACACGGCCACGCGCTGCACGAACGGCACGACCAGGTGCAGGCCGGGATACAGCGTTCCCCTTTGCACGCCCGAAATCTGGCTGATGCGCACTCCGCCGGATCCCTCCGGCACCATGGCCACGCTCAGCGCAAGGAGGAGCGGCGCCCACCCCAGGCCAAATAACTTCGCGGCGAGCGGCCATCGGATGGGGCGGCTCGGCCCCGCCGCCTCGGCCGCCCCGGGCTCCCCCGAGCCCATCAGCTTCTGGAACTGCACTGCCAAATACACGTCGTAGGCAACCACACCCGCTGCCGTACCGAACATCGCGACGCCCACGCCCATCAGCAACCACTTCAGTGCGAACATGACCCTCTCCATTCCTTCAGGCCCTTCAGGCGGGCTCCGAGTTGAGCACGCACCCGACACTTCCCCGAGTCTTTGATCCCGCTGATCGGGAGAATTCCGATTACGAACGCCTCGCGGCGTGGCGAGCTCTAAGCGGTTTCGCGCCGCCGATTCGCGATTTGCCGGTTCGCGACAAACCGGATGGGCTGGAGAACCTGTGTCGTGACGGGCATTAACCGGAACAGGCCGCGCAGTGCTAGCCAGGTCATCCACAGTGCCAGCAAAAACGAGAGCATCACCCCTTCGATTACCATAGCCGCACTCATAAAGGTTTCCATCGCAGTTCCTCGCTTTCCTCGGGGAAAGAAATGGCACTAGGGGGGCCAAATTGGCAGCTATTGAAAATAAAGAACTTACACCAGCAATGCGGAACGTTATGTGTGGCCGCGGGAACACGCTGTGTATAGTTTCACGCGGAGAATCGAGGTCGCACAGGGAGCTTGCCGGCAAATATTGAATTCGAGAGGGAACCGCAGAGCCGGCGGGACGGCGGCGCTACTGAAAAGGATTGCGGCGGCGTGCGTATGCTTCATAGGTGAATTGATGACCGACAGGAGCGGCCTCAAGAGTCGCATGGGCGGCGGTTGGGCTATACTTAACGATGAGGAAACAGGGGCGCGATGCGCAAAGATGGAATCCAAATCGGACGAATTTATGGGATACCGATCTTCCTGCATACCAGTTGGTTTATCATTTTTGCGCTGATCGCCTTCTCTTTCGTTTCCGAATTCGACGCCCTGCAACTCAACATTCCTACCTCCCGGCTGTGGGGATTGGGGCTGATGACCAGCTTGCTGTATTTCGGCTCCTTGGTATTCCACGAAATGGCACATAGCGTTATCGCTAAATACTACAAGATTCCGGTGGTTTCGATCACCCTGTTCGTGTTCGGCGGCGTATCCCGCATTGGGCGCGAACCTGGGCGTGCGCTGGAAGAGTTCAACATCGCGGTGGCCGGGCCGCTTTCGAGCCTATTCCTTGCGGGTGGTTTCTGGCTGGTCGCCCGGCAAGCGGACTCCAACGTCATCCTGAGCACGCTGGCCGGATCGCTCGCCGAGATCAATCTCATGCTAGCCGTTTTCAACCTGATCCCGGGGTTTCCCCTGGACGGCGGGCACATTTTTCGAGCCATCGTTTGGGGTGTTAACAGGGATTTCGCGCGCTCCACGCGGATCGCCGCGCGCGCCGGCCAAGTGGTTGCCTACGCAATGATCGCGCTGGGCGCGGGGATGGCACTGGCTAACTTTACCGTGCGAGGGATTGGAGGCCCGGTCGGAGGAGTGTGGCTCGCGTTCATCGGCTGGTTTATTCTGTCAGCGGCCAAGCAAACCCAGGCGCAAGTCGAAGCGCGCGGCGCGCTCGAAGGGCTGCGTGTGGCTGACATCATGACGCCGGAATTGCACACCGTGGGACGCGAGATTTCCCTGGAAGACTATGCCCGCGAAATGGTGCGCACGGGGCGCCGCGCGCATCTGGTGGTCGCGGGCGACCAACTCGTCGGGCTGGTTACGGCCGAGGCGCTTAATTCCGTGCCGCAACACGATTGGGACGTGACCTCGGTGCAGGCCGTCATGCTTCCCAAGGACAAACTCCACTGGGCCGCGCCGGAAGAGCCGGCGCTTTCCCTGCTTGACCGCATGCGGACGATCGGGATGCAGCAGATGCCCGTGATAGCGGGAGGCAGCGTTGTGGGCATCGTCACGCGCGATTCCATCCTGCGCGTATTGCAGACGCGCCATGATCTCGGCACAGTCGCCGGGCGATAGCCTCCACAGCTTTCCTGCAAGTAGGCATACCAATCGGGAAATGGAGCTAGAGGAAAGGATTTACAATCCTGAGACCTTCGATCCGCCGCTCTTTCTGAAAATCCTCCGAAAACAACACGGAGCAGCCTGCCACGGTTGCAGATCGCAGAATCAAGGCATCCCAAAGGGAAAAGCCGTGAACTCGATGGAGATCGATCGCCGCGAGAATATCCGGGACATCCATGGTGGCCACGTCAAACTCCGCGATCAGTTCCACTTTGCGACGGGCACGCTGCGGGTCGATTCCGAGTTTGCGAGTAGCTACGACAAAATATTCTTGCAGGACTTGAAGCGAAACCACGCCGGTTCGTTTCCGCCGATGCTCAGCGAAAAGATCGAGCGCGAGACGCTGTTTGATTGGGTCCGCATCGTCGTCGACATAGAGGAGCACGTTTGTGTCGAAGAAGCTACGACCGCTCATGAATTTCGTCACGGTTGAAACGCCAGCTCTTTGAGTCGCCTCCACCGGAGAGACTCCTAAACTCCTCAATGCTGCGCTCGGGATCGTCGTCAGCGATGGTCTGCAAGTAGTCTCGAATCAATTGGTTGAGGCTCATGCCAAGAGCTTCCGCCCGCTTGCGGGCGCGAATGGCGACTTGGGCATCGATAGATAGGGTGATATTCATTAACACAGTATACGTGCACACGGGTTATGTGTCAAATACTGTGGCTCTTGGGGAAAATTAGCCCCCGCAACGCCCCTAGGAAATCTCTAAAATATCCTGCAGTTCGGCGAGTCCATGAACGACTAAATCAGGCTCGTATTCCCACGGGTCGAATACGCGCTTTCGATCACGCTGCACCCAGGCCGTGCGCAGGCCGCAAGCCTTGGCACCGATCACGTCAAACGGGTTGCTCGAAATGAGCCACACCGTTTCTTTTGGAACGCGCAATTCGGCAACGAGAAGCTCGTACACCGCCCGATCCGGCTTAAATGTGCGAATCGGGTCCACGCTCACAATCCTGCTGAAGCGCGGCAGGACTCCCGCATGGTCGAGCAATCCGCGCACGGCGTCCTCGGTCCCATTCGAGCATGCGGCGATGGTGAACCCTCGCGCGGCGAGTTCCTCGAGCGCGCCGGGAACGTCGGGATAGGCGGGCAAGCGCAGATAATTGGACATCAATTTCGCGTGCGCTTCCTCCGAAAGAAAAACCCCAAATTGCGCGCTGACGAAGCGGAGGGCTTGCGCCGTACACTCATTAAAATCTCGATACTTCTTCATGAGCGCGCGGCGAAACGAATATTCGATTTGCTTGGCGCGCCAAAGCTCGGATGCTATCTTGGCTTTCTCGCCGAAAGCGACGCGCAGATGCTCCTCCATGTGAAATGGATCGATCAGCGTGCCGTATACATCGAAAGCCAGGACCGGATTGGGTCGCTCGATGGACATGGAGATTCCTCGCGCAGCCAGAATAAAGGGTAACGATCTTCCTTGGGAACCGCGAAATTTGATTTTTTCCCGTTCTTCCGGCTGCGGCCGCCAGCGGAGCAATGAAACTATTTCTTTTTGGAGAACTTGCGCCGGATGTCCGGCCAAAACTCTTTCAACTCGAAACCAATCGCGTCCACGGCGATCTGGGTCGCCCAGGTTTGACCGGTCTGCTCGAGAGAGCGATCGGAGGCGGGATGATAGGTATTCGAGATGACGCCGGCTATTCCATTTCCCGCGATTTCGGAGATGTTGAATTGCGTTTTGCCGGAGTCGCCACGCGTAATAATGACCCTGCTCAGCGCATAGCCGAAACGGCGCCAGAAGCTTCCTTTTCCAGATTGAAAGTAGCGCGGGTCTTGGTGAAATATGGAAGGCACGACCGCTCCCACCATGAAATTGCCGGCGAGTTGATCGCCGAAATCGGTGGCATATCGTATGCCGAAGCCTTTCGCGCCCTGTCCCCACGAAGGCGTGTCGTCGGTTGCCTGGCCAATTCCGGCGAGCACTCCCACAATAACGAATTCGTACGGATCGAATGTGCCCTCGGCCACCAACTTGAATTTTTCGCCCGTGGAAAGTGGAGAAACCTTTGTAGCGCCCTCCACGGTCAGCTGGTTCGGCATAACACCGAATACACGCGTTCCCTTTTTCCCTTCATCGCTCTGCTCAGTTGTCTGCTGGGAATCCGATGAACTGCTCGGCGTCGAAATGGACGCTTCCGGCTGTTCTGGCTGCGGTTGGGATTGCTGAGCTGCCGCCGGAAGGACACCCAGGCAAAGCGCGAGGAACACGATGCCGGACACGATTGCCTGTGGCGCTTTTTGACGGTTTGCCATTCCAGATCATTGTTGCCCGGACGGAACTCATGAAAAGGACCGAATCAACTAGAGGTGTTCCAAGCCGCTGGTTGGATGCGGGAAGGATACCGCCCGTTGCACGATATTTTATCCGCAATGCACAGTTCAAATGGCTCGCGTGTCTATTCGACATTTTCCCGTTTCGGGCTTCAACGAATTCGCGGCCAGTGCAAAGTCTGTGGTGAATCCTCGCGCCGCGAGTTCATCGAGAGCGCCGCGAACGTCGAGATATGTGGGCAACCGCAGATCGTTCGACATCAACTTCGCGTGCGCTTCCTCGGAAAGAGACACTCCAAATCGCGCCCTGACGAAGCGCAGCGCTTGCGCCAGGGTGAAAAACTCCTGCGCTGGTCCGATCCACGCGCCGGATTTGCGGAGCAGTGTTGTTAGGGGGCACTTGCTGAGCGAGATGCTTACATAGGCGAATCGGAATTGAACGTGTCGGCCACGGCCTTCCAGCTTCCGTCGGCCTGCTTGGTGTAGATCGTCAGATATTTTCCTTTGTCCGTCATGGGTTTCTTGGTCTTTGGGTTGGTCATGGTCATGGAGTAGGTGCCCTGCAAATACACCATATCTCCGCCCTTGGAGGCCATGCCGCGCGTGGACTGGAAAGTTGTCGCAAAATTGGGGTCGGCGAAATACGGCCCCATGGCGGCTTTGATCGCCGCCTTTCCATCCAGAATTCCGGCGCCCGGATACAGCGCGGAGCCGTCGTCCGCAAAGTAACTGACGAACTGGTCTACATCCTTGGCGGTAAAGGCCTTGAGCCAAGAGGCTTCGACATCCTTGACCGCCTGCAAATCGGCGGCGCGTGTATCCGGGAGAGGCGGAGCAGGGGCGTTCGAGCAGCCGAAGCCCAAGGCAGCAAGCGCCAGGCATGCGATCAGCGAGGTGGTGCGCGACATGTTGTCTCTCCTTGAAATTTGGACTCTCAAGCGGATCAGCCGAACTCTTCTCCGATCGAACGGGCCCTTCGGTAGGCCGGAGCTTACGCCTCTCCCCGCCTTCGACACAACAATTTTCTAAGCGAACAGACCGATAGGAATTCGTACCTTGCCGGAGGCTACACAGATTGCGGAAAAAGTAGTTATTTTTGTTATTCCGAGCGAAGCGAGGAATCTCTCTGGGGGTTACTCCAATGAAAAAAACGAGAGATTCCTCGCTTCGCTCGGAATGACAAAATCGCGGAGGGCTTTTTCCGCAACCTGTATATGCAGATGCCAGGATTCCTTGGAATACAACACACCTCTGCCTATCCCTCCATTGACAACCGCTCCTCCCTTCGACATCCTATGGCCAACAGGTCAGGGGCTTGAGTCGAAGGCTTCCTCGGGCTTGATTTTCCTTGCGGAGTTTTGCCGAAATGCCATTGCCCAGCGAAAAGAATGTGTCCGCGCTGCTCGATGAGCGCAGGACATTTCCTCCTTCAGAGGAATTCAAGCGCCGCGCCAACTGGAATGATCCGGCGATTTACGATCGCGCGGCGAGGGACCCGGAAGGGTTCTGGGCGGAACAGGCGAAGAATCTGGACTGGTTCACGCCTTGGCAACGCGTGCTGGAATGGAACGCGCCCTGGGCCAAGTGGTTCGTGGGCGGAAAGCTCAACGTCACCTACAACTGCGTGGACCGGCACGCGCATTCTGCGCGGCGCAATAAGGCGGCGATTATCTGGGAGGGCGAGCCGGGCGACGCGCGGGTGCTGACGTTTGGGATGTTGGAGCGCGAAGTGAATCGCTTTGCCAACGCGCTGAAATCGCTGGGCGTCGTGAAGGGCGATCGCGTCGCGATTTACATGGGCATGGTTCCCGAGTTGGCCATTGCCATGCTCGCCTGCGCGAAAATCGGCGCGGCGCATTCGGTGGTGTTCGGCGGATTTTCCGCGGAGGCGCTGCGCGAGCGCATCAACGACGCCAAGGCGAAAGTGCTCATCACCGCCGACGGCGCATGGCGGCGCAGCACCGTTGTGCCGCTAAAGGCTAGCGTGGACGATGCGCTGACCGGAACGCCGACCATTGAAAAAGTGGTGGTTTTGGAGCGCATCGGCAAAGCTACGCAGATCTTCATGAAGTCCGGCCGCGATCTCTGGTGGCACGAACTCATCGCCAACGCTTCGGACGAATGCGCCGCCGAGCCCATGGACGCCGAGGACATGCTGTTCATTCTTTATACCAGCGGCACGACGGGAAAACCGAAAGGTGTCGTACACACCACTGCCGGGTATCTCGTCGGCGTGAGCACAACGCATCGCTACGTCTTCGATATCAAGGAAGACGACGTTTATTGGTGCACCGCCGACATTGGCTGGGTCACGGGCCATTCCTACATCGTGTACGGCCCCCTTGCCAACGGCACGACAGCCGTGATGTACGAAGGCACGCCCGACTTTCCTGATCGCGGCCGCTTCTGGGAGCTCATCGACAAGTACGGCGTAAACATTTTTTACACCGCGCCGACGGCGATCCGCACGTTCATGCGCTGGGGCAAGGAATTTCCGGAAAAATACAAACTTTCCTCGCTGCGCCTGATCGGAACGGTGGGCGAGCCGATCAATCCCGAGGCCTGGATCTGGTACAACGAAACCATCGGCCACGGGCGCTGCCCCATCATCGATACCTGGTGGCAAACCGAAACCGGCGGCATCATGATCTCTCCCTTGCCCGGCCTTACGGCCACGAAACCCGGCTCGGCCACGCATCCGCTTCCGGGCATTGTCGCGGAGGTGGTGGATGTCGACGGCCAGCCGGTCGGCCCGGGCGGAGGAGGCTATTTAATATTGAGTAAACCGTGGCCTTCGATGCTGCGCACCGTATACGGCGACCCGGAACGTTACGTGCAGAATTACTGGTCGCGCTACCCCGGAAAATATTTTACCGGCGACGGCTGCAAGCTGGACGAGGACGGCTATTTCTGGCTACTCGGCCGCGTGGATGACGTGATGAACGTCTCCGGCCACCGCATCTCGACGTACGAAGTGGAAAGCGCGCTAGTGGATCACTCCTCGGTGGCCGAAGCCGCGGTGATCGGCAAGACGCACGAAATCAAAGGCCAAGGAATTTCCGCGTTCGTCACGCTGAAGGAAGGCATCCAGCCGAGCGACAAGCTGAAAGAAGAATTGAAGAATCACGTGTCCACAAAAATCGGTTCGATCGCCAAGCCCGACGATATTTTCTTCACTGCCGAACTGCCCAAAACGCGCAGCGCCAAGATCATGCGCCGCCTGCTTCGCGACATCGCCGAAGGCCGCGTCCTCGGCGACACCACCACGCTCGCCGATCCCACCGTCATCGCCAAGCTCAAAGAGCAGGCCAAGGACGAAGGGTAGATACTGGCGCACCCTGTTCGCTGCAAGCTATCGACGTGATCCATTGTTATTTTCAGCTCAAGTCCGTTCGTCATGGGTTTTCGGTCTTAAAGGAGCGCCTCTCGTGAACTATAAGCCCTTTCTATTCCTCGCCATTGCAGGGACGCTCACGTTTCAGTTCGGCTGCGACGCGGCGCAGCCGCCTGTGGCACCCGACACGCGTGCGGCCGACGAACAGGCGATTCGCGACGGCGAGGCCCAGTGGGTGAAAGATTTTGCCACGAAGGATCCCGAAAAAGTTTTGGCGCATTACGCGGACGACGGTGTGTCCATGATCCCGCTGATTACGCTGATGACAGGGAAAGACGCGATCCGCGCCGGGCTGAAAGAGGAATTTTCCGATCCAAATTCGCATCTGGATTTTCAGCCTGCGAAAATTGAAGTCGCCAAATCCGAGGACATGGCCTATTCGGAGGGTACCTACGCCTACACCAGCACGGATCCCAAGACGAAGAAGGCGGTCATCGAACACGGGAATTACGTCGAGGTCTACAAAAAGCAAGCCGACGGTTCCTGGAAAGTTGCCGCGGACATCGCCACACAAGAGTCTCCACCAAAGCCCGTAGAGTCCGCGAAGTAGCACGCCGATTCGCTCCCGTGCGTTCTAGCCTCGGTATAGGACGGCGCCATTCTTCTTTCCGCTAAGCCGGAAATCCTCGCATCGGATCGTTTCTGTTGAACCGGGGCGCGGGGCCCGGCAGCGGGCCATTCGATTCTGTGCGATTCTAAACGATTCTGTACGATTGACGGTGGGGTGAACACCCCTTAACATATAGGATATGAATTCCGATTCCGGGATCACGACAGATTTCTCTGCGGGCGTTCCGCTCGCCGACCGACTGGGCCGGCCCCTGCGCAGCCTGCGCGTCTCGGTGACGGACCGGTGCAACCTGCGTTGCAACTACTGCATGCCACAGGACGAATACGTCTGGCTGCCGCGGCAGGAGTTGCTTACCTTTGAGGAAATCGCGCGGCTGGTTGAAGTCTTCACATCGCTGGGCGTTGAAGACGTGCGGCTGACCGGGGGCGAGCCCCTTTTGCGCCGCAATCTTCCGCAGCTCGTGCGCATGCTCGCGGCCAATCCCGGCATACGCGACCTGGCGCTCACGACCAACGGCGTTCTCTTCGCCGAGCAGGGCGAAGCGCTGCGCGCGGCGGGGCTGCATCGCGTGACGATCAGCCTGGACACGCTGCGCCCGGAAAGATTTTCCGCGCTGGCGGGGCGTGACATGCACGCAGACGTGCAGGCAGGCATCGCCGCCGCGCGGCGCCTCGGCTTTCCGAAACTGAAACTGGACACCGTGGTGCTGCGCGGCGCCAACGACGACGAGCTCGCCGACTTGATCGAATATGGCCGCAGCGTCCAAGCCGAGGTGCGCTTCATCGAGTACATGGACGTCGGCGGCGCGACCGAATGGTCGCTCGAGAAAGTGTTTACGCGCGCCGAAATGCTGCAGCAGTTGACCGAACGCTACGGGCCGATTACGCCGCTCAACGAAAATTCATCCGCTCCGGCCGAGCGTTTCCGCCTTCCGGACGGCACCGTGTTCGGCATCATCGCTTCGACCACCACGCCATTCTGCAGGAACTGCGACCGCAGCCGCCTGACCGCGGATGGGCTCTGGTATCTGTGCCTATACGCTCAAGCCGGGGTCGATCTCCGGCAAATGCTGCGCGCGGGCGCTACGCCCGAGGCAATTGCCGCGCGCATCCGCACTGTCTGGCGCGCGCGCAACGACCGCGGCGCGGAGTTGCGCGCCGCCACGGGCCAACGCGGCGTCCTCGTCGACATCGAGCAGCTTCGCCTGGATCCACACCTCGAAATGCACACGCGCGGGGGTTGAGTAGGACGGGCTTCAGCCTGTCTGGTTTTGATTATTGGAACTCTGCCACAAGTCAAAAGAAGACAGGCTGAAGCCCGTCCTACTGAAGATCGTAGTCTATCGGCTTAAGCCGGTGTCGCTGCAGTCCAGGCGGACACGCGATCGCGCCCTTCGCGTTTCGCGACATACAATGCCTGGTCGGCAGCCCTCAGAACATCGCCCATCGTCGTCCCGTGGTCCGGAAAGACAGCCACACCCATGGAGACGCTGACGGCTCCCAGGAGCTGGCCGGCGTATTCCACACTCAGTTGCTTCACTTGCTGGCGCAGGACCTCTGCCCTGTGGAGAGCGCCGGCAAAATTGGAATCAGTGAGCACGAGGGCGAACTCCTCTCCACCGTAGCGGCAGGCGATGTCCTGGCCTCGAGTGTTCCTTTTCAGGAAGTCACCGAGTGTGCGAAGAAGGGTATCGCCGGCCTGGTGGCCGAACGTATCGTTAAACCGCTTGAAGTGGTCAAGGTCCATCATGACGATGGCGACCGAACTCTTGTTGCGATTGGCCCGGCTGAACTCCCGTTCCAGCGATTCTTCCATGTAACGGCGATTGAAGAGTCCCGTGAGCGGATCGCAAATCGACTGATTGCGAAGTGTCTCCTTCAATTTTAGATTCCCGAGAGCCAAGCTCACCTGTTCGGACAGCACGGCTGCCAGACGGCGCTCCGCATCCTCCGAGGACAGAGGCACGGATTCCCGCTCCCCCTGGCTGCGCGTCACCTGTAAGCTCACAATTCCTCGCGCCTCTCCTTGCGCCATCAAGGGGACACAGAGAGCTTCCATCACTTCCTCAAGATCAAGGTGGCGGCAAGGCGATGTCTTTTCCCCGGCGCGAAACGATTGCGGCTGCCCTCGACGCAGCGCCCAGCAATCATCCGGTGCGAACACACGCTCTCCAATGGCGGCTTTGCCCCAATCCGCGACTGTTTCCACCGCTGTCCTGGAGGCACTGATGACGCAGAGAGCGCCCGACCATCTTGGGAAAAGTTCTTCGGCCGAGGCGCTAATCTCGACGTAAGCTTCATCGGCTGATTGGCAGGACTGCAGCCGGCTTCCCAATTCGCTTAAGAGGCTGATTTCCTTCGTGCGCATCTGTAGCTCGTGCACTCTCACACCCAGCTCTTGATTCGCTTTTTGCAGGCGGATTTCCGCCTGCACTCGATCGGTCACGTCTTGAACACTGACGAGGAGCCTCGCCGGCTTACGCGTAATCGGGTCAAAGATCAGATCGCCCCGTTCGTGGATGTTTCGCTCCGCGCCGTCTGGACGGATCAGCCGGAAGTCGATGGCGTAGGGCTTGGACTCAAGACGGGAACGATCCTGCGCCCCCCGCACTCCGTCCCTGTCCTCCGGATGAATCAATTCAAAGAGCGCATCCCTCGAGGGCTCGTCCCGCCCGGGCTCATACCCGTAAATGCGAAACACTTCATCGGACCACCGGATGGAGTCCTTTTCCGATTCGGTAAATTTGGTGAGATCCACTTCCACGCTTCCAAAATGAGCGATGCGCTGGGCGGCCGCCAAGTTGGCTTCGCTCTGCAACAGCTTCTGCTCCGCCTCCTTGCGCCGGGTAATGTCCCGATTGACGCCGACGACTCCAACGACCGTTTCACTACCGTCGATCAAGGGAACCTTGGTCGTCAGATACACCTTCAGGTTTCCTTCCGCGTCGATGCCTGTTCGCTCCGCTTCGACCAGCGCTCCACGAGATCGCATGACGTTTAAGTCATCCGTGTGCATGGGATTGGCGCGTTCCATCGGAAACAAATCGAAAACGGTCTTCCCCAGCATCAGGTCGGTGGACTCCATTCCGTGAAGCGCGGCAAACGCTTTATTGGCGAGCACGTAGCGGCCCTTCGTATCCTTTGCAAAGATGCCGTCGGGAATGTTATCGGTTACCGTGCGGAGGATATTGCGATCGAAGGCAATTCGTTTCTCGGCTTGGGAATGCAATTCGACGGCGCGGTTGACCTTTCGTGTCAAATAATAGGTGCCAACCACCGCCGCGATGGTGCCCATGCAAACCGTCACCGCCTCACGCTGCAAGGAGTGCAGCTGGGGGAAGAAGAAATGCACCGACCTTTCGAATGTGGCCAGCCCAATGGCAACAAGCAGGGCCATCCAGGCGAGACTTTTCCAATCGGCGCCGCGGCCCGGTTGAGCTGAAACGTCAGGTTCCATGAGGGGCGCGTTCGATTTCTCTGGCGCGTCGTTCGTATTCATAGCACTCACCGACACAGCTCCATCCACTCGTCACTGGGGGCCTAAAGAGGGAAGACGTCTCTTTTAGGATAATCTTCCAAGCGCGGAACGGCGCATAAACCTCATCGGTTGTGATTAAATAGCTAATTGCGAACAAGGGCCGCGCACGCCGCTCATTTGCAGAGATGCCGCGCTGGGGGACTGAAAATGGCAGTCCTTCAACCCGCTCGAATGGCGCCGGCGCTGACATTTGAAAGCAGGCATGGCGGAATCGCGGACGGGTTCAAAACCGCTCTAATTCCCTGTATAGTTTAGCGATGCCACTCAGCACGAGAGCGCGAAGGCGATTGCGGTCCTGGCGCACCCGTGTGCGTGAATTGCGCGGCGTCGTGAAGGGGGTTATGTCGACGCGGCATCCGCTGCTGGTGCACATCATTCCGATCCGCCGCTGCAATCTGGCCTGCACCTATTGCAACGAATTCGACGATTTCTCGAAGCCGGTGGACACCGCGGAAATGTTTCGCCGCATCGACCGCCTGGGCGAACTCGGCACGGCGGTCATCACCATCAGCGGTGGCGAGCCACTACTGCACCCCGAACTCGATCAGATCATCGCGCGCATGCGGAAGAACGGGATCCTTTCCGGGATGATCACCAACGGGTATCTCCTCACCGCGGAACGCATCGAACGCCTCAATCGCGCCGGCCTTGAATATCTCCAGATCAGCATCGACAACGCGATGCCCGACGAAGTTTCCATGAAAAGCCTCAAGGTGCTCGATCAAAAATTGAAGCTGCTCGCCAACCACGCTGTGTTTCAGGTGAACATCAATTCCGTGCTCGGCAGCGGCGTGAAAAATCCCGAGGACGCTCTGAAAGTGGCGCGCCGCGCGCAGGAATTGGGTTTCACCAGCACGGTGGGCATCCTGCACGACGGACAAGGGCAACTGAAGCCGCTCGGCGGGCGCGAGATTGAAATTTTTGAAGAAATCATGTCCATGGGCAAGCGCGGCTTTTCGCGCATCAACGGTTTTCAGCACAACATCGCCAAGGGGAAGACCAACGACTGGCGCTGCCGCTCCGGCTCGCGTTACCTCTACATTTGTGAGGACGGCCTGGTGCATTGGTGTTCGCAGCAGCGCGGCTATCCGGGCATTCCGCTGGAAAAGTACACGGCCGAAGATCTTCGCCGCGAGTACTTCACGAAAAAACATTGCGCACCTTTGTGCACGGTTTCCTGCGTCCAGCAGATCGCCGTGGTGGACAACTGGCGCGGCCCGCAAACCCTCAAGCCGGTCGCTGCCCCGCCGTCCTCGCCCGAATCCCTCGTCCAGCTGCGTTAGGACGAGGTTCGTGGCTCGTGACCCGTGTAGACCGGGCCTCTCCTGGTTTTCCCTGTGGCCTCAGTGTTAAAAGCCTTTGAATTCTTGCGCGGATCGCAAGCCGTAAAATCGTTCAACACAGAGAACACAGAGGGCGCGGAGAAAATCTACGAGCGCGATGGAATGGAATCTTCAGAGCGATCCCTGGCGACTTGGCGCAGTGGAGGCGGAACAAGCGTTTTTCTTCGCAGCCAGGGCTTAAGCACACGCCTCCACCATATTATCGTCCCGGTAAAAAATAAAACCGCCGGCACCAGCCCAATCACTGTCCAGGTAATTTTCACGGAAATGCCCGCGAACCGGCCGAAGTGCAGCTGCGCGAGCCAGTAAAGCACATTATCTCCGAAACGCAGGCGCCTGCCGGCCGGTCTTGTCGGCTCCAGGAAATCGACGGCGGCGTTGAACGCGAGCGGAATCGAGAGGTAAATTCCTGAAAACGCCCACATGAAAAAGAACGCGAAGCTCCAGAATCCGAGCGCGCTATGCAGCGTCCAGTTGAATCCCTTGGGATTTGCTTTCCATCCGAAGCTGAGGCTGCGGCGCCAGGTATCGATCCCCGGCCACCAGATGACGGCGCCCGTCAAACCAAGGAGCACGGTGAAAATACCGCCGGCGGCATTGATCGCGCGGCCCGTCCGCGCAAGCAGAAGATTGTCGTGCAGGTCCACGAGCCAGAGCACCAAGCGAAATCCGAATCGAATGGAATCGCCCAGATCGGCGCCCGTGTAAGGATTGAACAGGCGCTGCAATTTCTTGTCGCCCCGCTCCAGCCAGACTTCCGCGGCCTGATCGGGGTTCTTCCGGAAGAAGACGCGAGCCACTTGGTAATCAGGATAGGCGCGCATCGCCGCTTGCTTGAGTTCGTCTTCGTTCATCCGCGCGCCCGGGCCCGCGGCAACGACCGGCTCGCGCGCCAACGACCGCGTCAGCTCCCGGCGGAAAACCAGTGCCGAACCGGTCACGCTCATCAGCAAAATGTAGAGGCCCAGGCCGATCCCGCTCCACAAATGAACTTGAAAGAGAGCCTTCCGCAGCCATACCTTTTGCGGGCGTCTCTTCCACTTTTCCCATGTGCTCATCGCTTTCATTTCGCCACGCTAGTACTCTTTCCGCCGTTACTTCACGTCGGTGCGGATCAGAAACGCCCTGAAGCCCTTTATGTTCTTGAACCCGTGAGGGACGCCGGTAGGAACATAGAGCACGTCCCCCGCCTGTAGCGGCTGCTCGACGCCGCCTCGAATCGAGCTGCCCGCCATGTCGCCCATCTTCGGCTTTTTTTGCGGATCGACGAGCTCGCCGCCGGTAATCGCCGTCGCAGTGCCCGCCGTCACGATCCAAACGTCAATCGAATGAGCATGGACCTGTGGAGCCTCGCTTTCCCTCGCGATGCGAACATTGATGCTGTACGTTCCACCTTCCAGCGCGCGCTTGTTGACGACCTGCTTGGCCTCTAGATCCGCCCAAGTCGTCTGCAAATCCGCGTTCCGAAAAATGGCCACCTTGTCCGGCGGCGCCGGCGTTATCCCTCCTATGGAAACGGCTCCTGCTTGGCCGCTCTGGCCATGCGCCGCGACCCAAGCGCCAAGAAGAGTGATCGCCGCGAGTACCGTGAACGCTAGATTTCGCATATTTCCATCCTTTTTACTCTCGACTTTTCGATCTTGACCTTGCTGCGATTTCTGCCGGGTTAATCAATGGAATTCGCCTTATCAGCCCGGTCGTGGAACTCTACATCGAGTCGCCTTGCGAGGGGTAGAGTCTCTTTTCGTTCATCTTGCAATCGAACGACACGAGCCCAATCACCGTCCAGGCAAATTTCGCTGAAATGCCCGCGAACATATCTGGCACACCATCCAAAGGTTGGAAATTGGCTTTGGGAAGGTCTGTTGAAGCGTTTCCACAATTGTGCACAATGTTGCAGGTCGCCGCAGGCGAATAGCATATAAGTTATCTATTTACATTTAGATATTTCGAAGCCCGCAGTGGAATCTGGCATGCTCGGGATACTCCAGTCCGAATCAGGCCAAGCAGGCACGATAAGGCGCGCGGAGGCCGCCCTATCGGAATCCCTTTTATGATCGTGAGACTCAGACGCGAAGTTTGTCCTTTCGGAGGCCGGTATGCAATTTACAACCAAGCTAACCGAAGCAGATTTGAGCGAAGTGCGAAAGATGACCCGCTCAAGCACGTATTGGCTGAACGCCTTGTTGTGGTGTGCCGGAATGTTCTTCGCGACGGTAAGGGGATGGACCGTAACCACAGCGTATCTGGCACGGCATCCGTCCGAATGGCAACACGTCGCGCTCATGTGGGGCGGTCTGGCCGCCCTCATATTGTGGGCGCTGTACAACCAAAAGCGAACGAGGGCCCGGCAATTGGATCAATTGAATGCAATGCGCCCCGACCAGATGACCTTAACCAATGACGGGGTGAAATGCGACGGCCCCAACGGAGCAACCGCCCTTGTGCCGTGGAGAAATTTCAAAAGTTGGCGGGAGGGGCGACGGATCATGTTGGTGGAACGATCCGAGGGAAAGCGATTCGTGATGCTGCCTGTCTCGCAATTGTCCGAAATCGAGCGCATGCCGATTCGACAATTCCTGCAAGGCCATATATCCGTTCCGGGACGGTGACGATTTCGGATGCCCGGTGGAATAGGCGAGGGTAGTTCGAGTTCCCGCAGTTACACATTCAAGAAGTGGTCGGTCGGTGGAGATGCCCATGGACATCGACTTCAAAACCTTCGTCGTACGCCACATGTACGACATCGTTTTTATTCTCGTTGTGGGGGTTAAGCTCATCGTTCAAGGCACGACGGATCTGCGTTCCAAACTCTTCGGACTTTTTTTTTCAGGTTGCGTGATATACATGTGCCAGCTCTTGAGCGCCAAATACATTGGGCCAGACACCCCCACCGTTTGGTACGTAGCGGCCATGATCGGTATGCGCCTGATTGCTCTGAAGATGATATACACCGTGATCAATTATGACGAGTGAGGGGCCCGGGACGGGCGGTTTTGCTTCCCGGAGCCTCTTTGCGAGCTGACTACCCTGCCGGATAGGAGAGCGCTGTGGACAACCCGATGGCAATCATGGTCCTCGTTCTGGTCTTCGTTTTCGCGTTTATCGTTTTGGCCGTGCTGCTCGGTTCGTTCTTCACGATCAACACGGCCGAGCGCGGCGTGGTCGAGAGATTCAACAAATTTTCCCGCATCGCAGGTCCTGGCCTCTCCATGAAGGTTCCGTTCGCCGAAACCGTGCAGAAGGTGGACATGCGCGTGCAGGAACTCCCGTTCAAAATCGAGACCAAGACCAAAGACAACGTCTTCGTGGTCATCCCCGTTTCCGTGCAATACCAGGTGCTCGCGGATCGGGTCAGCGACGCGTACTACAAACTCACCGACCCCGAAAAACAGATCGAGTCGTACGTCTACAACGTGATCCTTGGCCACGTGCCGAAATTAGCGCTGGATGAGGCTTATCTGGAAAAGGATCAGATCGCCAAGGCCGTCAAGGACGAACTCGACGCCACCATGGAGAATTTCGGATTCTCCATCGTGCGCGCGCTGGTCACCGACATTGTGCCGGACGCCCGCGTGAAGACCGCCATGAACGAAATCAACGCGGCGCGGCGCGAACAGGAAGCGGCCCTAGCCAAGGGCGAAGCCGACAAGACCATCGCTGTGAAAAAAGCCGAAGCGGAAGCGGAAAGCAAGCGCCTGCAGGGCGAAGGCATCGCCGCGCAAAGAAAGGCCATCATTGCCGGGCTAAAAGAGTCGGTGGAAGACTTCCAGAAAGTCGTCGAAGGTACGACGGCGCGCGACGTGATGACGCTGGTGCTGCTCACGCAATATCTCGACACGCTGAAAGAAATCGGCGCCTCGGCCAACACCAACACGCTGATGCTGTCCCACGCGCCCGGCGAGATTCGCAACCTCCACGAACAAATCAGCCAAGCCATCGCGGTCGGCGACCTGATCGGCGAAAATGTAGGGAAGAAGCCGTGAGTCGTGATTTGTGACTCGCGATTTGTGAAAACCCCGGGCTCGCCTCCGCTTTTCTCTGTGAACTCCGTGCTCTCTGTGTTAAATGATTTTGGGACCACGGCGCCGCTTCACCATTTCCGCCAAATTGCATCCATCAATCGTTCCGATACTTTTCCGCGGCGCGTTCCAGGTTGGCGTTGATTTCTCCTCCAATCAGGAACGCCAGCCCAGAAACGTACAGCCAAACCACGAGAATGACCAAAGCCCCGAGAGAACCATAAATCGCAGTATACGTATTGAAGTATCGCAGATAGATCTGAAATCCCGCCGAAGCAGCGAGCCACAAGGCGGCGCCGAACACCGAACCCGGCATGATCCAGTACCAGCGTCCCCTCGGCGCGTTCGGCCCGCAAGAATAAATCAGCGCATGCGAGAAGACCACGAAGAGCGCGGCGGCAGGCCATTGCAGCGCCTTCCAAATCGCCACCATGGCCGACGCCAGTTGAAGTTCCATTCCAATCCAATCGATCACGATCCCGCCCGCAAGCACGAGGCACATCGCCGAGAAAATAAAAATGGAGATCAGCAGCGTCAAACCGAGCGCAATGGCCCGCACGTGTAGCCAGGAGCGCTCATCCTTTATGCGATAGGCCACGTGCAATGTGGAAATCATCGAAGCCACTCCTCCGGAAGCGAACCAAAGCGCAACCAGAATGCCGATCGTCAGCTTCCCTCCACTCGATGTCTTGGCGAGCTCTTCCGTCGTATTTTTCAGCAGTTCAAATGCGAGCGGAGGGAGAAAATCGGAGAAGTAACTCAGCAGGCCGGTCCGCAATTGGACGCGTCGGGATGCGAACAGGCCGAACAGCGCAAGCAGAAAAACCAAAAATGGAAATAGCGCCAGCAGGAAATCGAAGGCCAGCCCGGAAGCGCGCTCGATGAGATCATCCTCCGCGGCGTCGCGAACCACGCGCCTCGAAAGCTCCCAGAGCGTCATTCCCTCCAGCGTCCAGGTCGCCCTGTAATTTTGCCCGCCGCTTCGAGAGGAAGGCGTCATATAAGCGTTTGTATGGAATCTTCCGGCCTGGCTGCGGACTGGCGCGAAGGATTCCAGGATCGCAACGCGGCTATTTATTCAGCAGCGGAATATCTTTCCCTTTGGGCGGCATCGGAATCGATTTCAGGTACGCGTAGATATCGGCCAAGTCCTGGTCGGGAAGGGCTTTGCTGGAGTAGGGGGGCATTTGATTCTTGGGGCTTCGCACGTAGCTCTGAAATCCGTCGAAAGAGAGCTGCGGAGGGCCGATGCGCGCGGCTCCGGTCTGCGCGGCGCCCTGGCCTAGCAGGCCGTGGCATTCATAGCATCCGTCAGCCCGGAGTAGTTTTTTCCCGTTCTCTGCGTTGCCGTTGGGAGCGGCGTCGGAAGACTGCCGCGCCCGCGCAACTGGCAATCCAAGCAGCAGCGCCGCAAAAATGAGGAGAAGCAAGCCGGCAAATCCATGCGCTCCGCTCATGAGGCTCGCGTGCAGATCTCTGGGTCGTATCTTGTTCGCTTCCGCTCGATGCTTGGCCCATCTCATCACGCTTATCTCCTCTTCGCGCTCCTCAGTTCCTTCTCGGGGCTTTACCGGGGCTGCGTGACGACGTCCACCAGGGCCGGTTCGCCGCGCTTGACCACTTCGACCGCGCGCTTGATCGCCGGGCCCAGGTCCTTGGGATCCGAGATCGGCCCTTCACCGTACACGCCCATGCTCTCGGCGAGCTTGGCGTAGGAAATGTCCGGCCCGGTGATCGCCGTGCCGGTGCCGCAATTCGTGATGCCGCGGCTGTGGCGGTCCGCCATGATTTGCACTTGCATCACTTCCTGATGGTAGGCGCGGTTGTTGTGCATGATGTGCAGGATGGGAATTTTGTGATGCGCGGCGGTCCACAAAACGCCGGGCGCATACATCAGGTCGCCGTCGCATTGAATGTTGACCGTCAGTCGGTTGTACTTGCGATTGGCCAGCGCCGCGCCCGTGGCCGCGGGCAAGTTGTACCCCACTCCGTAGCCGCCCGCGTTGCCGTTGTACTGATAATGCTTGTTGAAATTCCACAGCCGCTGCGGCCACCTGCTGACAAACGTAGTGGCCCCGACGAGCGACCAGTCTTCATTCTGAATCTGGTCCCACAGCTCCATGCACAGGCGCGCGGTGCTGATGGGGCTGGCGTCCCACGCAAAGGCGGCCGCATCGCGCGAACGCTCCAAGGTCTGCATGTGCGCCGCCTTGAGCCGCGCCCCGCGGTCCTGGAAGGCGCGCTTGCGGTCGTCCGTTGTGATGCGCTTCACCGCCTCGATCAGCAAAGGCAAAGTCGCTTCTGAATCCGCGGCGATGGCCAGGTCCACTTCGCTGTAGCGCTGGAAATCCTGGTAATTCGCCTTGATGAACAGATCGTCCGAGCTGATCGTAAGCAGCTTTGCGTTCGCCTTGGTGCCCGGCCGAGCGCCGCGATCGATCTGGTCGCGATAGGTATGCGTGACACCGTAAAAATCGGCGGCATCGAGTCCCAGGATCACATCCGCGTCGGCAATCGCCGCCCGCGCCCGGTCGGACTGATTCAGCGGATGCCGCGTTGGGAAATTCATCCGGCCCGTCTGATCGACGACCGAACATTGCAGCGCTTCGGCCAGTTCGACCATGCACGTCAGGCCTGCCGGCGTTCGCGCCGTGCGGTCGGCAATCAGAACCGGATTCTCCGCCGCAACCAGAAGCCGCGCCATCTCGGCGACGGAGCCCGCATCGCCCACCGGCGGCTTCTCGGCGTTCAGCTTGGGAATGTGAATTTTCAAATCGGGAGAGATCGCATCTTCCTGCAACTCGCCGTCCGCCACCAGCACCACCGGCATGGTCGGCGGCGTCATGGCGATTTTATAGGCGCGCACCGCGGATTCCGCAAAATGCTCGAGGGAGATGGGCAGATCGTCCCACTTCGTATAATCGCGCACCATGGCCGCCGCGTCCTGCACGCTATGAAACCATTCGACGCCCGGGACGCGCATGGTCGCATCGATAATGTTTCCGAGAATTACGTAGACAGGCACGCGATCGCAGTACGCGTTGTAAATGGCCATCGAAGCGTGTTGCACTCCCACCGTTCCATGGGCAAGGACCGCGATTGGCTTGCCCTCCATCTTGTAATAACCATGCGCCATCGCCACCGAGGATTCTTCGTGGCAGCAAGTGATGAACTCGGGGTTTTTGTTCCCGCCATAATTGATGATCGATTCGTGGATGCCCCGAAAACTTGATCCCGGATTGGCGCAAACGTATTCAAACCCCAGCGACTTGAGCACGTCCACCATGAAGTCCGACCCGGTGCGGTCCGCGGTCAGGACGGACGCGACGGACGGAACTTCCACCTCGGCCTCGGCAGACATGGGGGGTGGAACGACACGCTTGTGCTCGGCCGGTTCCGCAGCAATGCTAGCCGGGACAGCCGCCAATGCAGCGGCTCCCGCAGCGGCGCCTTTCAGGAAATCCCGGCGATCGACTACGGGCTTGGTTCGCTTCGCCATGAGTTTGCACCTCGGTTTCGCGGTAATTTATAGCATATATTACATGAATTGATGCGAAGGCCACAACAAGCGGCATCGGTCCGTCGGCTTCCAGTAGGACGGGCTTCCGGCCTGTCGCGTTTCCGCCGCGGCTAGGAGTACTACAACCGGCGTGATCTATCTGAAGCGAATTATTACTTGCTCATAAACCCCCCGCGTGGTGAAATCATTCGTGCAAATAACCATGGATTAGGGAGATTCTCGTGGGAATCAACAATAAAATTTTAGTGGCTGGCGCGGGCGGCTTTATTGGCGGCGCACTGATTGCGCTCCTGCGCGAACAAGGATACCGCGATCTTCGAGCGGTGGATGTCAAACCGTTCGACGAATGGTATCAACGCTTCGACGATGTGGAGAATCTGTCCCTGGATTTGAATCTCAAGGGAAACTGCGAGACGGCTGCCAATGGCGCCGCGGAGATTTACAACCTGGCCGCGAACATGGGCGGCATGGGCTTCATCGAGCACAACAAGGCGCTGTGCATGTTGTCCGTGCTGATCAATACGCACTTGTTGCAGGCGGCGCTCAAGGACGGAAACGTTCAGCGCTTTTTCTACGCCTCCTCCGCGTGCGTCTACAACGGCGACAAGCAGAAGACCTTCGAGGCGCCGTCCCTGAAAGAAGAAGACGCCTACCCGGCGCTTGCCGAAGACGGCTACGGATGGGAAAAATTATTTTCGGAGCGAATGTGCCGGCATTTCATGGAGGATTTCGGCCTCACGACACGCGTGGCGCGCTTCCACAACGTCTACGGGCCGTGGGGAACGTGGTTCGGCGGGCGCGAAAAGGCCCCGGCGGCCATCTGCCGCAAAGTGATCGAAGCCAAAATCAGCGGCAAGCACGAAATTGAAATTTGGGGCAGCGGAGTGCAGACGCGCAGCTTTATGTTCATCGACGATTGCACCGACGGCATTCAAAGGATCACCAACTCCGAAATCCTCGAGCCGATCAACCTGGGTTCCAGCGAAGCTGTGACGATCAATCAACTCGTGGACATCGCCGAGGACATCGCCGGAATCAAACTCAAGCGCAATTACGATCTGAGCGCGCCGAAGGGCGTGAACGGGCGGAACAGCGACAACACGTTGATTCAGAAATATCTCCATTGGGAGCCAAGCACATCGCTTCGAGTGGGCCTCGAAAAAACGTATCGTTGGATCTACGACCAATACATGGCGCGGGAAAGAGGCGAAGCCGGAGTGGTCCGCGAAGCGGGAGCTTCCGCGTAGTCTGCCCGGCAATAAGTGTCGCATTCCCTCATTTTCAAAATGAGAATCGGCGATCGCATTTCGCGGAGCGGTGCGCGCATGCATTGCTCGATGAATTCGGTCCCGGCGGGCCACATCAGGCGCGACTGCTCGGATGCCATGCCGGCAGCTTTCAATACGGGGCGTGGTAAGCGGGGCCGACGCGCAGCATGTGGTGCCACGCGATGGGAAATGCCCACCAAACAAGAGAACCCAAGAGGGACTGGCCGAACGCAAGCGGCAGGATGTTTCGTTCGCGAGCGAACATCCACGCCATGGCAAATCCAGCCACGAGCGTCAAAGGGACAAGCACGGGGTTCGGCCAGTGCAAGCCGCTGAAAATGAGTCCGGCAAACAAGCTGGCCAGCCAGCGGCGCTTCACGACCGAGAGCAGACGGTTCGTCAGCAGGGAATTCAAAGCAATCTGCTGCACCAGCCAGAACGCGAAGTACTTCCACAGTCTGCCAAAGGAACGGCAATTCGGCGGCGCGTGCAATTTCTGCCCGAGAGCTATTCCTATCGCGAACAGCGCCAGGGCGAACACTCCGTAAACGATGGCGGCCTGCTCCGTCGCAGGCCAAAGATTATCGGCGCGCATCCCGAGCGTCTTTGGAGTATCGCGATGAATCAAGAAGCTCGCCACGAGCCAGGCGATGGCTCCCACCCAAGCGAATGGCTCGGTAAATTGCCCGCGCCAGATGAACCAGCCGATGAAAATCGGAATGAAGAGAACGTCGGCGAGGGATAGCCCCGTGCGCAAATCAGCATTCATGGTACGTACCACGGCCAAGCGGCCAAGCGGCCAAAAAATCTTTAACACAGAGAAAAAACAGAGAAAAACCGAAACGACGAATCCTTAACCCGCACTTCGCCTTTTCAGTCTACCTGAATTTCTCCGTGGGCTCATCTTTTCCTCGGTGTTCTCTGTGTTGCTCTTTTAGCTTCTCTCCACGAAACGCGTTACTTCGCCGGATGCAGCATGAGCTTCTGCACCCGCCAGTTCAGCAATTCCCCCACGTAGATTTCATTCTCGGACGGGCATGCGATTTCGTGCACCCACCCGAATTGTTTGAGCTGCCTGCCGGACTCGCCCAGCTTGCCCAAAACTTTGCCGTCCAAACTGATCTTGTACACTCGTCCAGGGAACGCGTCAGACGCGTAGAGCACTTGATTCGGCCCCGGGGTGATGCAAACCGTCCAGGGTGCGCCAGGCGACATGGTTCCGGTCCCGTTCATGGGCGGCTTGTTGCCGATGACCGGAACCACGCTCGCATAATCGAACGGTTCGCTGATCTTGATTTGGCGCAGATATTTGCCGTCGCCGTCGAATACTTCGATCCTGGCGTTCCCGCGGTTGGCGACGTAGATATTTCCCTGCGCATCGGCGGCGATGCTGTGGGGGGTGTTGAGCTGACCAGGCCCGTCGCCGGGTTCGCCGAACGACTTGATCCATTTGCCGTTCTTGTCGTACTTGGCGACGCGCGAGTTGATGTAACCGTCGCTGATGAACGTATCGCCAGCCGCGTCCCACGTCATGTCAGTCACCTGCCGGAACAATCCGTCAACCGGGGGCAAGGGGGGTTTGGGATGCTTGAGCGGCTCGGTTCCTTCATCGGAGGCCTCCTGCTTGCGCCCGAACACCATGACGACCTGCCCTTCCGGATTAAACTTGATCACCATGTCGGAGCCTTTGTCCGCGGCCCAGATGTTGTCATCCTTGTCGATTCGCACCATGTGCGCGAACGACCAGGCATAGAGGTTGCGGCCGATCTCGCGAATGTATTTGCCGTCGCGGTCGAATTCCAGAAGCTGCGCGGCGCTCGCGGCGTAGGCCGGCCCGGTCGTATTCCCACGCGTGAAAATAAAGATGTGGCCCTTGGAATTCACGGCCACGCCGGAAACTTCGCCGAGATACATGCCGGTCGGAAGCTTCACCGCATTGGGCACGGAATCGAATGGAATATCCGGAGCCGCCTGCTGGGCGTGGAGCCCCAGCGGCACAACCATGAAAATCGCCAGCGCGAGCAGAAAGCGTTTCATTCTGACCTCCTCAAATTTTCGGATACCCACACCAAGCGCCATAGTCCGTTGTATTTTACTTCTTCGGATGCAAGATCAGCTTTTGGATCCGCCAATTCAGCAATTCGCCAACGTAGAGTTCGTTCTCCGACGGGCACGCCATCTCGTGAATCCACCCGAATTCCTTGAGTTGCTTGCCGGACCCTCCCAGCCAGCCCAGAAGCTTTCCGTCCAGAGTCATTTTGTAGATCCGGCCCGGAAAGGCGTCCGCCGCATAGAGGTATTGTGTTTGTCCGGGCGTGATGCAAATCGCCCACGGCGCACCAGGCCGAAACAGCGTGGGCGAGTTCGGGCCCGGGCGGTTGCCCATGGCCACGACGGCGGTGGCTTCATCAAACGGCTGATTGATTTTAATTTGCCGGAGGTATTTGCCGTCGCCGTCAAACACTTCGATGCGGACGTTGGCGCGGTTGGCCACGTACACGTTTCCCTGGTTGTCCACGGCGATGCTATGCGGGGTGCTCAATTGTCCCGGCTGATCGCCCGGCTCTCCGAACGACTTCAGCCATCTGCCGTTCTTGTCCACCTTGCCCACACGCGAATTGATATAGCCATCACTGATAAACGCGTCGCCCTGCGCGTTCCAGGCCACGTCGGTCACCTGCCGGAACAACCCGTCCACGGGTGGTAGGGGCGGCTTGGGATGCTTCAAGGCCTCCGTTCCTTCATCCGAGGCTTCCTGCTTGCGTCCGAAGACCATGGCCACCCGGCCCTGGGGGTCAAATTTGATGACCATGTCTGAGCCCTTGTCTGTCACCCAGATGTTGTCCTCTTTATCCACTTTCACCGTGTGCGCGAACGACCAGGCATACAGGTTATGGCCAATCTCGCGAATGTACTTGCCGTCGCGGTCGAATTCCAAAAGCTGCGCGGCGGATGCGGCGTACGCCGGCCCCGTGGTGCTGCCCCGGGAAAACACGAAAATGTGCCCCTTGGAATTGACCGCTACGCCCGACGCTTCGCCCAAATACAGGTCCTGCGGAAGCTTCAGCAAATTCGGGACGGAATCGAACGGAATTTCCGGTGCGCCTTCCTGGGCAAGCAGGACCGGCGAGGCGCACAGGAAGAATGCTAGAACGAGCGCAAAGCGTTTCATTCAGACCTCCTCAAATCGTCTTGCTTGCGTGAGTTTTTTGATGAATTGGAACCGCTGGAGAATATATCGTTTCGTCCGTCGAACGCCAATGGAAAAGCATTGCCTCGCGGGTTGCGCAATTTCCCGGCTAGTCATGTAAAATGCGAGGCGCATTGCGCCGCGGAGGTGGATCTCATGTCCCAGGATTTTCTGCTTAAGACGGAGCCTTCGGAATATTCCTTCGCCGACCTCTTGCGAGACGCCGCGACCGAGTGGGAAGGCGTGACCAATCCGACGGCGGTGAAAAACCTGCGCGAGATGAGCTCCGGCGCGCGGCTGATTATCTACGAGACCGGAGCGCGCAAAAGCGCGGTCGGAACTGCAACGGTCGTTTCGGTGGATGCTTCCGATCCCAAAATTCCCAAAGTCAAAATCAAGGCGGGAAAAACTCTAGCAAAGCCAGTTTCACTTGAAGAAATCAAATCCAACAAACTTTTCAAGAGTTCGCCGCTCGTTCGCATGGGAAGGCTTTCGGTTGTCCCCCTTTCGAAGGAACAATATGCGGCTCTGGCCGGAGCATGAGCGCAAGTTCATTCCCGCTCCGAAAGAATCCCGAAAAGAGATTCCATTGTGTTCTCTGCTTGGTTAACTACTCCGGCTGATATATTGTTCCGCTGCGATGGCTGACTCGAAAGAAAAACGGAAGCAGATCGCTCAACGGTATGAAGGCATGAGCGATGCGGAATTGAGAGGGCTCGCCGATGAAGCCTGGTCACTGACCGAAACCGGAAAGGAATTGTTGCGCACCGAACTGGCGCACAGGGGCTTGGAATTTGAATTCGCAACGGCCGCGGCTGTGGGAGCTCCATCGAGTATCGTGGTCACTCTCCGCAAGTTTAGAGACTTGCCTGAAGCTCTCCTCGCTAAAGGCTTTCTTGAATCAGCCGGGTTGGAAAGTTTTCTGATTGACGAGACCACGATTCGGATGGACTGGCTGTGGTCCAACCTGCTGGGCGGCGTCAAGCTTTGCGTGAATCGGGAAGATGCCGAAGCTGCCGCTCAAATCCTGAGCGAAGAAATTCCGGAAAGGTTTAGCTTCGAAGGAGCCGGAGATTTTGAACAGCCGCGCTGTCCGCAATGTCAATCCCTCGAAATCTCTTGCGACGATTTGAACAAACCCGCAACGTACGCCAGCACATTTCTTTTGGGCCTTCCCATCCAGATCAATTGCCGACGCTGGACTTGCCAATCGTGCGGCCATGTTTGGGATCAAACCGGCCAGGCGTCGAAAGAGAGCGGCTAGCCCTATCAGAGGATGCCACACGCTGCCGTTTGGAAATCAGCGAGTGGGGATGTACTGGCGCTTCGAAGGCATCGACCAAACGATCTTTCCGGTTTGGTCGTACAGTTCAAAGCTCGGGCGGCCCTCATTCATGCTCATCCTTGCCCGAACGGTTCCGTCGGTGTCCTTGAGCACGAAGCTCTGCGCCTCAACTGTCTTGGCTCGCATCAGAGGCGGCTCAATTTTTTCCTGCGCCACAAGGCCCGTCGCCAGGGCCGAGGCGACGACGAAGAGAAGCAAAAAGCTCGCAAGTTTCCAGCGGCGGTTTTGCCTTTCGAGTTTGCGAACGCGATCCGCCAATTCGGTAAAATCAATTTCAGTTCTTGTCATGAGGACATCTCCTTTCCGTTTATCGATTGCCGATTTTGAGAGTTTCGCCCCGATTTCTGTCACGGATGAGATTCGATTTTCGAGGCCTCGGCAAAAATATTCGTCAAACGCGAGGAGAAGCGGCCACAGCAACGGAATCCGCCAACTGGCGCAACGACTCCGCATAGGGAGCTCGGGCAACGCCGCGCTCGCAAATGATGGCGGAGATGAAGCGCGCGGGCGTAACGTCGAATGCCGGGTTCGCCACGGCCACGTCCGGAGCAATACGCACTCCGCGCAAGTGCGTCACTTCCTCGGCGGAACGCTCTTCGATGGGAATTTGTTCACCGGAAGAAATCGTGAGATCGAACGTGGAAACGGGCGCGGCGACGTAGAACGGCACGCCATGCTCGCGCGCGAGGACGGCAATCTGATAGGTGCCGATCTTGTTCGCCGTGTCGCCGTTGGCCGCGATGCGGTCCGCGCCGACGACGACCGCGCTCACTTTTCCCGTTTTCATAAAATGTCCCACCATGTTGTCGGTGATCAGCGTGAGCGGCACGCCGCCCTCATGCAGCTCCCACGCGGTGAGCCGCGCGCCCTGCAGGTAGGGGCGCGTTTCCGGCACGAGCACATGCAGTTTGTGGCCCTGTTCGATCGCCACGCGGATCACGCCCAGCGCCGTGCCGATTCCCGCCGTGGCGAGCGCGCCGGCGTTGCACTGCGTCATCACCTGGCCCGCGGCGGGCATCAGCTCCGCGCCGAAGCGGCCCATCGCTTCATCGGTGGCGCGTTTTTCGGAGTGAATCGCGCGCGCTTCTTCGACCATCGCGCGCCGCGTGGCCTCGAGCGGCGTGCTCGCCTCCGAGAGTTGCCCGAACCGGCGCATCATGCGCTCGATGGCCCAGAACAGGTCCACGGCCGTCGGGCGCGTTTGCGCCATCGTCCGGCAGATGCGCGGAAATTCCGCACGCAGTTCTTCGGCCGTGCGGGCGCTCGAACGCTCGACGCCCAGCGCCACGCCCATCGCCGCGGCCACTCCAATCGCCGGCGCGCCACGGATCACCATGTCCTTGATGGCTGCCGCCACTTCGCGATAGTCCGTGTAGGTGTGGCGAATCACCTCTCCCGGCAAGCGCCGCTGGTCGAGCATGACCACACCTTTGCTGGTCCATTCAATCGGCTGTGCGACATTCATGGTTAAGTAGGACGGGCTTTAGCCTGTCTTCTTTTGACTTCGTTCAGCTTAGCAATAATTAAAATCAGACAGGCTGAAGCCCGTCCTACGACCCCTAATGATGCGCCCCGCTGACGACATAAATCAGATACCCCACAAGCTGCAAACCATTGTACCCAAGATGCACAAAATAACTGGCCGCCACGGTGCCGGTCCGCGCCCGCACCCACGTAAGCACCACGCCCACCAGAATGAGCAGTGCGATCTGCCCCCATCCGCCCCACAACTGCGCCGCGTGCATCAATCCGAAAAGCGTCCCCGTAATCGCAATCCCCGCAGCGATGCCCAAGCGGCGCGCAATCACCGGATATAGAAAGCCGCGAAAAATCGTCTCCTCCACAAGCGGCGCAACAAGCACGCCCAGTATTCCGAACAACAATATACTGACGCGCGCCTTCAGCAGCTCTTCGATCGGCAGCGTTTCTTTCGAATTCAGAAATCCGCCCGCGAAGGAAACCACCACGGCCAGCACCGCTCCGCCCGCCAGGAATTGCACTGCCAAGTCGCGGATTTTCCCCGCGCCGGGACGCATTTCGCGCCAGCCGATCGACGGCCAGAAGGGCGCGTCCGTTCGCGCCAGCAGCATCAGGTAAAGATACAGGATCGCGCCCGCGTCCAGCACCGCCTGGCTGAGGAGGACCACGACCGATTTCGCCGTGCTCATCGTCGCCCCAAATATATCGTTCGAATTTACCCCAAAAAACCGCACCGCAACCTGAGCCATTCCCCAGGTGACCGCGGCGCTGGCAATCACTCCGAGAATTACGAACAGCGCCACCTCGGCCCAGCCCCACGGCACACGCAAATCGTCGGAGATGCCGGCGCGGTATTGCGTCGAACGTGGCGGCAGGGGAATGTCGGTCAGGTCAATCGGTGGGGGCTGTGCAGGTCCCATCGCAGAGGGAGGCACATTTTCCGAAGCGCTGTCTGCGGGTTCATTTGAACGAACCCTGACAGGCGCTGCACCGGACGGGCTGTGTTCTTCGTAGCTCATTTCAGAGTGGCAAGGCGCTGTCCGGGGGCACGGGCGCGCCAACACACCGCAATCACTGTAGCGGCAGTTTTCCCCGCGCGCAAGTGCGGGGCGCTGTTCCTCAGCCCGCGGTTGTGCGGCCGCAATCTACGTGGATTTCTCCGACTTCCCGGCGAGTATTCGCGCAATTCCAGGGATCGATCCGGGCAGTTGGTTGATGCATTCCGAGTTGACGCGAAGGCGTGCCGATTCCGTGATGCGGTTCAGCGGCGGCGCGCCGCTTTGCTGCCTCGCGCGATTTTTGCCAGCGCCCGCGCGTATGCGGCGATCGTTTCCGGCACGGCCTGGCTATGGACGAATTGCCCTTCGCGGCGGCAGGCGATCAGCCCGGCTTCGCTCAAAATTTTCAGATGGTGGGAGACCGTCGCGGGGGTCACGCCGCGCATTGTGACGATCTGGCCGCAGGTCACGCGCTTGGTCGCCGAGATCGCTTCAAAGATCCTCAAGCGGGTCTTGTCCGCGAGGGCCTTCGATATTTTTTCGATCTCGGAACGGTTCATGGATTAACCTAAATGTAGCGAAATCATTGCCCTGTCGCCGGCGGAGGTTCCATCGTTCCGAAAGAAATGCTAGAAAACCTGTATCCGATCGCTTCGATAGTCATCTAAGTATCGAAATCATATCGCATCCCGGAGCGGCGGGAAAGACGCCCACGGAGCAGATCAACTGGCAAGCAAAGGGAGACGGACATGAAGAGACTCGAAGGAAAAGTCGCGGTAGTGACCGGCGGAAACAGTGGCATCGGCTTGGCGACAGCCATCCGCTTGCAGGAAGAAGGCGCGAAGGTAGCCATCTCGGGCCGCAGCAAAAAAACTCTGGACGAAGCAGTGAAAACGATCGGCAATGGCGTGCTGGCCGTGCAGTCGGACGTGGCTAAACTCAGCGATATCGACAAGCTGTATGCCGAGGTTTCCAAGAAGCTGGGCAAAATTGACGTGTTGTTCGTGAACGCGGGAATCGCGAAATTCGCGCCGCTGTCCGAGACGCCCGAAAGCTTGTTCGACGAGGTCTTTGACATCAACGTCAAGGGAGCTTATTTCACGATTCAAAAAGCGTTGCCCTTTCTGAACGACGGCGCGTCGATCATCCTGAATACCAGCGTCGCGGGCCAAAAAGGCACCGTCGGGGGCAGTGTGTATTGTTCCACCAAGGCGGCTTTGCGCTCAATCGCCAGAACCGCCGCGGCCGAACTCGTGGGGCGCGGCATCCGAGTCAATGCTGTGGCGCCCGGCCCGGTTGAAACTCCCATTCTTGCCAGGACCGGACTGCCCCAGGAAACCATCGATCAATTTATGAAAGGTATCGTCGCCAGTGTCCCGATGCAGCGGTTTGGGCGATCCGAAGAAGTGGCGGGGGCCGTCGCCTTTTTGGCCTCGCAAGACGCCTCGTACGTTACCGACATCGAACTCAACGTCGACGGCGGCTCGGGCCAAATTTGATCCGTGGCACAGGGTTCAGCCTGTGGGGTTTGGGCCTTGCAACAACAAAACCTATAGGCTGAAGGCTGCTCGACACGATTCACCCGAATTGACTAAAATAGGCAAAATAGCTAAAATTAACCCCCAGAGTCACCAATCTGCTGCCTTGAAGGAGAATGCCGTTGCTCAATCGGCGAACAGCTTTGAAGCGAACGCCTGCTCCCGCGATTCGCAACCGCCGCGGCGAGGCGGCGATCGAAATTAGCGCGACGGACGCCAAGAATAAGCTCGGTGAGTTGCTGGACAACGTTATTCAAGGCGGCGTCGTGCTTATCACCCGGCACGAGACTCCCAAAGCTGTCCTGCTTTCCATGGAGGAATACGGTGCGCTATCCTTCTCAGCGCAAACGCGGCTCAACGCATTGAACGGCGAATTCGATGCGATGCTGGCGCGGATGCAGACTCCCAAAGCGCGCGCAGGAATGAAGGCCGCGTTCGCCGCTTCGCCTAAAGAGCTCGGAAAAGCCGCCGTAGCAGCTGCCCGTAGAAAAGTGCGCTCCTAGAGGGGATCGCAAACGGAATGAACCGGAAGCGCGCGCCCTGCATCTACGTTTTGGCCGGAGCCAACGGTGCGGGCAAGAGCAGCATCGGCGGCGCGATGATCCTCGCAAGCGGGGCCGAATATTTCAATCCCGACGAAGCAGCTCTCCGGTTCCGTTCCGCAAATCCCGCCATGCCCCAGGAGGAAGCGAACAGCGCCGCCTGGCGACAGGGAAAACGGCTCCTGGAGCGCGCCATCTCCGAACGATTGGATTTCGCCTTCGAGACAACTCTCGGAGGGAGCACGATCGCGGCTCTTCTCGACGAAGCCCTATCCAAAAAGATCGAAGTGCGCATTTGGCTCGTCGGACTGGCCACGCCTGAACTTCACATCGCGCGCGTGCGTTCCAGAGTCGCCCATGGCGGACACAACATCCCCGAGGCCAAAATCCGCGAGCGGTACGACAAGAGCCGGTTCCATCTCGTGTACCTCATGCCCAAGCTCACGGAGCTTCGCGTCTATGACAATAGTGCGGAGGCCGATCCGCAAGAGGGAATCGCTCCGCAACCAAAGCTTCTGCTTCACATGGCCCGCAGAAAAATAGTCGATTCGTGCCATCTGACCAGGACTCCGGAATGGGCCAAACCCATTCTTGCGATGGCTATGAAACTCGCCCACAAGGAATAGTTCGGCTTGGCTTGGTTGAAGTTTTGCGTGCAGGGATGCCAACGGCAGAAGCCCCGCCCTTCCAACCCCGAAGGACGGGGCACCCACGAATTCTAAATTCCGCAAAGCCCACCCCGCTGTCGCCTTTTTGGCGTCGCAAGACGCCTCTTGCATCATCAGCCTCGAACTCAATGTCGATGGCGGCGCGGGAGAGGTGCAATTAGTGGCGCAGGCTTCAGCCTGTGGGGGTTTTGTCCTCGCAGGGCCCAAAATCCACAGGCTGAAGCCTGCGCCACAAGAAGCTCCAATTGCTG
>Ga0302324_100001300_pt1 | contig 61059 bp, 48 predicted proteins | sample Palsa_T0_1_FD_201949 | JGI IMG/M metagenome (GOLD analysis project Ga0302324, IMG submission 201949) | Peat permafrost microbial communities from Stordalen Mire near Abisko, Sweden - Palsa_T0_1 | ecosystem: Environmental > Terrestrial > Soil > Palsa > Peat permafrost | place: Sweden: Abisko...
GACGCCGCCTTCGTCTCCTTCGTTGAACTGGGTCGCCGGGGCACAGGGCATTTGGTCAGGGCGAAAAGGGTCGAGCTGAAGTGCAGCGCGGAGGCGACCGGCTTCCACGAAGCCTACTTCAAGGGCCCGATCACGTTCGGAGCGCGACGGAATGCGCTCGTCCTGCACGCGACCGATCTGGATCGGCCGTTCCTTACCTACAATGCCGAGTTGCTTGACATGTTGAATCCGCAACTCGAACGCGCGCTTGAAGAGCGCCGTGCGCAAAGTTCGATCAGTGAGCAGGTGAAATGGATTCTCAAACGCCTGCTCGCGGGAAGCCGGCCGGAGATATCGGCCGTGGCACGCGAGCTCGGGTTGAGCGATCGAACCTTGCAGCGTCGAATCATCGATGACGGCGCAACCTTCCGGCAGTTGCTTCTTGAGGCGCGGCAGGAACTGGCGCACGAGTACCTCAACCGGCCGGAGATGGATGTCACGGAAGTGGCATTTCTGCTCGGCTACGAGGATTCGAATTCTTTCTATCGAGCTTTCCGAACGTGGGAAGGGACGACACCCTCGCAGTTGAGGGCAGCGCTCCGACGATCTGAAACTAGGCAATAAGTGCAGGCGGAGCTGCATCTGGATGCCCGCTGGAAGAAGTCTTCTAGCGCCAAAAGCCACTAGTCGTCGGCAGACGTGGTATATTTACTATAGCGATCTCAGAGACTTACACGACGAACTTCGTATAATGCATTTTATGACAATGCCGCGGTCCGCGCCCATTAGCCCCGTTCCAGCCGGTCATTCATCGAGTACGGGTCAATCCTCACGCGCAGGGTCTGCACCAGAGTCCTCGGGATCTTTCGCTGATCCACGCTGTCCAGACGCACAAAACCCACGGCCTGCAATTTATTCAGCGTGCGGGTCAGGTTGGGTGCGGCCCGTCCGGTGAGCTGCGCCAGCTGCGCGATGGACTGCGGTCGGTGCTCACGAATGGCGGCCAGTAGGTCGCGATTCTCAGGCGTCAGCAACCGCAACAGCGCCGCCACCGAGTTAAAGCTCGGCTTGGCGGCCCCAACCGGGGCCCGCTTCATGCCTCGGGCTACCGCCTTCATCTCTTTCTTCAAAGCCGCGTGGTTCTGAATCCGGTATGGCTTCATCTTCAGCTCCTTTCATCCTCATCCGTGGCCACATCAAGCGGCACACCCCGCTCCTTGAGTACCCGCTCAACCGCTGTGAAGAAATCATCCAGCAACTTGGCCGCGTCCTTGAACGCGTAAGGGCGCCCAGGATCGCCCGCACTGCGATGCCAGTGATCTGCTACGACTGCCCGCCGCCGCCCTCGAGCGCGTTCCGCCTTCGGCGGATGGGCGTTATCGAAGCCGATGAGCCGCTTTCCCTTTGGATCGTGCAGCGTAAAGGCGTAGCGCAGCCCGTGTGGCCGCAACGCCGTAGGTGCGACGCGCCGGATCTGAAACTTCAAGCTGTAGCCACGCTCGTACCAATGGCGGCGGCCGTCGAACGCCAGCAGGAACTCCAGTGTGTGCTCCGCGGCGTATTCTACCATATCCTATCCTCACAGGATAAGTATAGAGCGCGACCTGTCTTAGGGCAAGAACTCATGAATCGGGATTGCCTCGATGGCCTTCTCATCGATCGGCGTCGCACTTGAAGTGTATTCCTCACGGCAGACAACGCTGCTGGTCGTTAGCGATTACAGCTCTTGCTCCGGACCCTCGCGCTCGAGCCCGCGATCCTGCTGCTGCTCGAGATTCTTTTGTGCGCCCGGCGCCGGCGGCCCCTGTTGGCGCGATCGCAACCAGGCCTCCCGTCCCTGCGCACGCAGTTCATCTAGAGTCGGTCGAGGGGTGTCCCGATCCGTGGGCTCGCGCTGCACCTCGGGCTCTGGCGCCGCCGTCCTCTCCTGAGCCAGCCGCTCAGAGCGTTGCGCCATCCAATTTTCGCGTCCCTGGCGTCGCAGTTCATCGAGACTTGGACGCTGCCGCTGCGACTGCGCCCAGGATTCTGCCGCCTGCTGCTGCCGCTGCTTGATCTGATCCCAGGTGGATCCAGTGGTCTGTTCCGGTGCCCTCTCTGATCTGGCCACCGCCCCAACCCTGCCGTCCTCACCGGGCACTGAGGCGCCAGTAACGTCCGCTGCGCGCTCCAGGTAATCATGCGCGAGCTCTTTGGGCCGCGCCCTTGAGAGCGCCTGCAGCAAGCGCGCTCGAATCTTTTGCCGCTGCCCCGCATTCTCCGGCACCGCGCCAAAATCCGCGGCGGCATAAACGACATGCGCCGACTCGCGGTGGCGCGAGAGCGCCACATAGGTGGCGTGCCGATCGTAGTGCGGCGTGGCCAGTAAATAGCTGCGATCCACCGTCGAGCCCTGGGCCTTGTAGACGGTCGCGGCGTAGCCGTAATCCAGGTCCTTGTAGAAGCGCGTGTCGACGGCAACGCGTTGCTCGCGGCCGTCGAGTCGGACTTGGACGATGTTGTCCCGGATCGCCTCAATGGTCCCCAGAAAACCATTCTTGACCCCCAAAGTCTTCTCGTTGCGCAGGAAGTAGATCCGATCGTGCACCGCGAACTCCTTGACACCCTGCTCGGTCGCGATCTTTTCAGACCGACCCAGCTCGCCCCGCTGGCCCAGAAGGCTGCGGGCGAGCGCGTTGAGCTCGCGCGCGTCCTCGCGCGTATACGCCATTGCAAATTGGCAGTGTCTTGCGCCAAATCCTATTGAGTTGTTGTATGCCCCGTTGAGCCGATTGGAAAGAAGTCGTTGCAGACCATGTGAACGAATTCAGTGGTCTATTTTTAGAACCGGGATTATCGGCGCGAATTGCACGAGGAACCCCTTTTGCGCACATGGTCGTAGATCGGGCGATCACAGGGAATTTATATTTCGCGACCTGTAATTAGTTACAGCTGCGCTGGTCGCCGGCCTGCCGTATCTTCGGATGAACGGTAATTCATGGATCATTCGGCGTGACGAAGATAGTGCCCACTCCACTCAGACCTGTTGTCGCTGGCATCGCGAGCGTCAGATACGGTGGCACTTTGATTGGGTACTCTGGCAATCGAGCACGCATCCACTGGACGGCGTCTGATTTAAGGCAGACGTGTCCGCATTAGGACGCAAGGAGATTAAAGATGACAAATACTCAGCCAGCACCTCGCGCAATACCGTCGGTACGCATCAGCCCCGACAACCAAACGGTTTTGCAAAATTTGGGATTGCTGGCGGAGCTTGCCGGCAATTGGCACGGAACGGGCTTTAATCTTGTGGCCCGCCCAGACTTTCAGGACCAAACAAATCTTTTTCTGGAACTCAACCTTACCAGTGAAACGACGAAATTCGACCCGATCTCCTCATCAATCCCGAACCGTGGTTTCGGGCAACCCGATATCGAGTTGTTCGGTTTGACCTATTTGCAGAAAATAAGCGATGCGACCACCGGTGGGGCGCTGCACATCGAGCCTGGAATCTGGATCATGCAACCTGCGACTTCCGATCCCCCTCTCTCGCCCCCCGTTGCCGGCCAGCTCGTCAGTCGCATGGCTAACATACCTCACGGCAACTCATTGCTAGCTCAGGGGGTAGCGACGTCTTTCGACGGTCCGCCGACGCTTAGCCCGGGAGCTAATCCCCTCAACGGCAGCAGTCCGGCTTTTTCGCTTTTTCCTTCGTTCAATAGCACCGCTATGGACCTCCAGCCACCCCTTGCAGCCGGCAAGCCCCTTGGCGCGCCTGTTTTTGCGGCAGGCACGTCGGAACTACAGTCCAAGCGCAACGGCGGTTTCACGGAATACACTCTCAACGTTCCTTTTGGTCCGACAAACACCAGAACTCCATTAGGCAACACACCTCCCGTTCTATCCCCGGCCATCACTCAGACGCTCCTCAACGATCCGGTTACATTGCTGCAACAGACGATCCAGGGGCAGGTAGCCCAAGGCTATTCATTCAGCGGAGTGGCGCTCAATATCGCAACGGCAACGGAGATTGATTTCTTCACGGCGCCGGTCATCAATGGCTCCGCGCTGCCGGGGACCGCGCCAGTGAACTTGGTGCAAGCCGGCGGCGGCACTGAGAATCTGCTGTTTCTGCAACCAAACGCAGACACGACGTTGGTTTACGCGACCTTTTGGTTGGAGAAGCTCACGCATCCTCAGCAACCGACCATCATGCAACTTCAATACGCCCAGATGGTAATGTTGGAGTTTCCGGCACTCACAATTCCGGGGAAGCCAGCTTTCGCTTGGCCGCATGTATCGGTTGCGACGCTGACAAAGACATTCGGTTGATCGACTATACGCGCTGTTAGCGATCTATTGGCCATCGCGACACTTGAAGATCGAGAATGTCGGAAGCAGTATCACGTTGTCTTTGACAAGCGCTGCCCCAAGACAGCTCTTTCCAAACGATGCTCTCGCTTGGCCTTCGATCCCCGCATCTCTCGCAGGAGACTCAGCGGATAATAATTCACCAAAGATCGTCCCATATGTTTTTATGGTCTTATCATCTGCCCGGTTTCGAATACGGGAAGCCTCAAAGTCCGTCGGTCAACCCACATAGGCAATCGGGTGCGCGAGCTTGACGATCAATTCGGAACTGATCGCCGATTCACCCTGTGCCTCACGCTCCGCGATTCGAGATACTGAAAGCTCATGATCGACCATAAACCTCACGAGCGGGACGTCCTCGGGTGGAGCCCCCTCGAGTAACGACTGGAATCGATGTGCATAAGGCAGCGCGAGCTGCGCCAGAGTCGCCATCGCCTCCTTCCACGATTGCCCAGCAAACTGCTCGGCGGCCGCGGCGCCTCGGTTCGTCAGCGATGAGAAATCTGCGAGATCTCATTGGAATGGAGAACGCCGATTCGGCCCTGTCGTTTCGCGAGCGCCCATACGGTAAGGGCGAGCAGGTGGAGTTGCTTTGCGACGTCATTGCGCTCGCCAATGCGGCTACTACTGGTACGCGCTTTCTGTGCCTGGGTGTGAACGACCGCCCGAATCTCGAGAGGACGTTTCCCGGCGTGTCACGGCGAGCCTGGATTTGGACCAAGGGGGTCCTGCCAAGGCCGATCGAGCAGGCGATTGAGCCGCAGCTCAGAATCAGTATGCTGGAGGTGACGATGGGTGAGGCGCTCGTCGGCATAATCTGTCTCGACGCGTGCAATGACCAACCGTTTCTCTTCAGTCGTCGAGTTTCCTCCTTGATTTCTCCAGGAAGCGGCTGGATTCGTTGCGGAATCAAACAGCGCCCGCTGCTGAGAGAAGATCTGCAGCGAATATTCGAGAAGCAATTCCGTACCTCCGGTGTGTCCACGGAAATCCGCGTCGGCTTTTACGGCCGAATACCGCGGGAGGAAATCACTCTACACGTACTTCCACTCGATGCCATGCCATCGGCACTCGCCGCCCGACGGCTGCAGAAGATGCTGGAGTCACGGCGGTTGTCCAAGGCGGTGCTCGGTCGGACGGACACGCGCATTGCCCGGCTCGTGCATGCCCAGGTTTCGAATGAGGCGCAGGCGTACAAAAGTCACGGCACCACGACCCTGAAAAACATGCTGCGCCAGATTCCTGAGGAGCACGCGTCGGCCGACGAGCACTATCAGTTCGAGACACGCACCCACAAGCTCAATCTGCTCGTCGGTAATCTGACCGACCTCGCGCTGTCCGATGTCCTCCTCGTATTGAAGATTCCGCGGGTGGAGGGCGTCGGTGTGGTGGAAAGGATCCATGCGGCGCCGGGTGAGCAGACTTCGCTACAGGAGCGCTACCCCCTCATAGACGTCGGTCCGCAAGCGGTCACGGTGCAAGCGGGCGGGATATCCGTTCCGAAGGGAGCGACGGTTGACGCCTTCCGCGAGCCGCTGCGGTTGTATCTGCGCGATCCGGTCGCGGGAAAGACGATTCCAGTAACGTACAGCCTTCATGGGCGTGGACTCAGCGGGGCGATACACGGGACGTTGAGAATCTACGTCACCCAACGTGAACCCACCGCGCGACGCGCATGAGGCCGCAGGGCACTGCGCACGGAAGCTGCGCTTGTATAACTTGATGCTTACTATGCGCTGTTCGAAAAGATAGTGCCGAGCTCGAAGCCCTCCGACGTCATTGCTAACCTGACAAGTAGTGGCACACGGTGCTCAATATTTCACGAGCGCGCAATGAGAGATTCAACGATCGCTTTACATACATAATTCGCATAATAAAGCTTATGGATTCTCGATAGTAGTACAAACCGTCTATGCTACCAACCATCTCGCGGACCATGTTTTCTGTGATCCACGAATGACTTGCATGCTGCCGAGGGCGATGGAGTAATACTGCTCTAGATGAGCGGGGAATGTCGGTCGACAATCTGGGAACGGCAATGGCCCTTACGCTTGCGGTCTTGGCGGCAACCACCGGGGTCTTGAGTTCTAATCTGTTTGTGACTCCAAACAGGTCTCGGCAGCCGACCGGCACTGACGTGGTAGAAGCTAGCTGCGACCGCAAGTCATAATGTCGGGGCGCCAGGCGACGCTGCCCGCAATCCAAGCGCCGGAGCTGAGCACTAAAAGCGCCCCGCGGACCTCGGACTGTGGTCTCAGGATGCGACATTAATAGATGTAGCAGGCAGCCTAGGCATGCGAAAGCAGCATTTCAGATACGGTTACCAATGATGTGAGTTTGCCTAGACTCTGTAAGTGTCACGCATGTGGGCGTGAACGTGAACTCGCAATACATACGATGATCGATGCTGGCGCCCGCGGGGGAAACGCGTTAGCGTGTACAGTTCGACACTGCTTGTCTCCGGCACACTACCCGCTTCAGGATCGGCACCACGATCACGCGCACTCACATCGCCGACGATAGGGCGCCACCGCGAAGGCGGCGTATCGGCACCATGCTGCTCGCTGCTCTGGCCGTCGTTGTATTCGGCAGCGGCGCAGTGCTGTCGTACTACGTCGACGCTCTCTGGTTCGACTCGCTGGGTTACGCTTCTGTGTTCTGGACCAGACTTAACCTCCAGGCCACGATTTTCTGCGCCTTTGCTCTCACCACGTTCCTAGCGATCAATGGCGTGTTCCTGGCCATAAAGCCCGCTCGCTTTAGTGAAATCATCGGTGGCAGGATCCTCGTCAATAGACAATGGGTGGAGCTTCCCATTGAGCCGATCCTCAAACTGCTCGCGCTCGGCCTGGCGCTCGTAAGTGCGGTCGCGTTCGGTACCAGCATGATGGGTAGCTGGACGACGTTGGCGCTGTTCTGGCACGCGCCGCAGGACAACGGGATCCTTGACCCTATATTCGGCAAGCCCTTGGGCTTCTACCTGTTTGCGCTGCCGGCTTGGCAACTCATCTCCGGATGGCTGCTGGCATTGACCATGATCGCCTGCCTGATCGCCGCCGTGTTTGCTCTCGCCACGGCACGTGCGCCTCGGTTGATCGAGCGCGGCTTTGGCGCGACGCAGCTTAGACTGTGGCGCGGTCTCTCGATCTGCATCGCCGCGCTGCTGACGATTCTGGCTGTACGCGAGTACCTGAGCCGCTTTGAGCGTCTGTTCCAGGACCAAACCATCTTCGCCGGTGTGACCTTCACCGACGCTCACGTTAACCTGGCCGGTATGCTCGTCATCTGCGGCGCGCTACTTGTGGGCGCGGTGATCGCGACGACCTGTGCGTTCCTGGCACGAGGGCCGCGATGGCTGCTTCTATCCGTCGCTCCCGCTGTGATCTGCTACGTGATCGTCGGCCTCATCGCCTGGTATGTCAGCACTTTCATCGTCAAGCCGAACCAACTGGTGCGAGAGCGGCCGTTCATCGAACGCAATATCGAGATGACACGGCGCGCGTACGCGCTCGATCGTATCGAGCTGCACCCGTTTCCCGCCGACACCAGCGTCGAGGCGCTTGACGCGGCGGACAATCAGACCACGCTCGGAAACATACGGCTTTGGGATTCACGCGCGTTGCAGGACACGTTGCGCCAGATTCAGGAAATTCGAACCTACTATGACTTTCCCGACATCGACATCGATCGCTATACGGTTGCAGGCTCTGTACGCCAGATGATGCTGGCCGCGCGCGAACTCAACGTGGATAAGCTGCCGGAAAGCAGCCGCAACTGGATCAATGAGAAGTTGATCTACACACACGGCTACGGCGTCACCATGAATCCGGTGAATGGCTTCACACCGGAAGGCTTGCCGACACTCGTGCTGAGCAACATGCCGATTCAGAGCACCATTCCGGGCCTGACGATCAGGCGGCCGGAGATCTATTTCGGCGAGCTGACGAACACCGATGTCTACGTCAAGACGCGCCAGAAGGAATTCAACTATCCGCAGGGTGATAGCGACAATCTGACCTCGTATGAGGGCAGCGGCGGAATTCGCCTGGGCGGATTCCTGCGCCGCACGCTAATTGCCCTTGATCGCGGCGATCTGACAAAACTTCCCTTCAGCGACGATGTGAGTTCGGAGAGCCGCTTGCTGATGCGTCGCAGTCTGCGGGAACGCGTTCAAGAGCTCGCGCCGTTTCTCACCTTCGATCCAGACGCGTATGTGGTGGTCGGCGAGGACGGAAAGATCTACTGGCTCATGGACGCTTTCACCACATCCAATAACTATCCGTATGCGCGCCGTTACCGCGTCGGCGGCGAGCCAATCAACTACATCCGAAACAGCGTCAAGATCGTGATCGATGCCTACAGCGGCGCGACCACGTTCTATGTGTTCGACCCGCAGGACCCAATCATCGCCGCGTATCGCGGCATCTTTCCCACATTGTTCGCGGACGCATCGGCGATGCCGCCCGAGCTGCTAGTGCATGTGCGCTACCCCCAGCTGCTGTTGCAGGTGCAGGCTATCGTCTACGGCCTCTATCACATGACCAATCCCGATGTGTTCTACAACCGCGAGGATCTGTGGACTGTCGCCACAGAAGTCGCTACGTCCGATCAACGCCAAATGGTCATGGAGCCGAACTTCGTCCTCATGACGCTGCCCGGCGAACGCGCGACTGAGTTCGTCGAAATTCTCCCGTTCACGCCGGCCAATCGCAACAATCTGATTGGTTGGATCGCCGGCCGCAGCGACCGGGAACACTACGGCCAGAGCGTGGTCTACGATTTCCCTAAGACCAAACTGATCGACGGGCCCCTGCAGATTGAGGCGCGCATCGACCAGAATGCGCAATTGTCGGGACAGTTGACCTTGTGGAACCAGCAGGGCTCGCACGTGCACCGCGGTAGCCTCATTGTCATCCCAATCGGGCGCGCCCTGCTCTACGCCGAGCCCATTTACCTGCAAGCTGAACGCAGTCCGATGCCCGAACTGCGGTTGGTGGTCCTCGCGGTGCAGGATCGGCTCGCTTACGGCCCGACCTTCGAAGCGGCGATGGCAGCTCTGTTCGGCGGAGCCGCCTCCACCCTCAGCGCGCAGGCATCGCCGGCGTTCTCTCCGTCGTCGGCCGAACCTGGGACGACAACCAGCGCAGCCACCCGCGCAGGGGCCGGGTCAGGCGCAGGGGCGGAAGACCTCAATGCCCTGATCAACGATGCGGCGCGCGATCTGTCTGATTACCAGCAGTTCACTGCCGCAGGCAAGCTCGGTGAGGCCGGACTGAAATTGGAGGAATTAAAGAGCAAGCTCGAGGAGCTCCAGCGCCGTCGTCAGTGATGCAGAGCCCACGCGCAAATACCTTGCAGGCGACACGCACGGTATTGAACGCCTTTAAAGGTAAATCTGACACATCAGAGGGGAAATCATCGTCCTCTTCGCACAGTACCGCTGCACGGCTCTCGATGAACCCCTTCACGATCCTTCCGCCGGCCAGAACGGTCTCGCGCGGGCCTCGATGGGGGTCGCGTACCTTTAGTGCGAAGAGTCCCGGTTTCTCTTCGGCGGCGCGGCAAATTTTCCCGCAACTCATTGATTCGTCGAATCTCTGACCGTGCGGCATGGTTGGAGCGTGACAAACAGGCTGCAACTTCGTATCCCATTGATTCTACTGCGACCAATTATTACAACCGGTACTTCTGACATCGAAGGGACGTCTACCCCTAATTTCCTTTCGAGGATTTTATGATACCTTATGCGCTTAGACGCCTATGCGCGAGAGATTCCTATGGACGAGGCCGTACGTTGGACTATTAAGGTCTCGAGGGAGACCGATATTGCGGTGCGCAGTTTTCTCGCGCAACGCGGCTATAAAAAGGGGGATCTTGCAAGATTCATAGAGGATGCCGTGCGTTGGCGTGTGCTCGACAAGACGGTGGCCGAGGTCAAGGCCAAGAACTCCGCGCTTGCACCGGAAGCCATAGAAAACGCCATTGATGAGGCCCTGGCGGCCGTGCGGGGACAGCATCTCCATCAGCTGGACTGATGCGGGTCGTCCTCGGCACGAATGTCTTGCTGAGCGCATTGATCTCGCCACACGGCACGGCGGATCAGCTCTATCAGGCCTGGCGGACCGGGCGGTTTACGCTGCTGACCAGCGAAGCCCAGTTAGAAGAATTTCGGCGGGTGAGTCGCGATGAGCGCATTCGGCCCATATTGGATTCGGCTGCGGCGGGTACCGTGGTGAACGAGCTGCGCGAGCTGGCGGTGTTGCTGAACGAGTTACCGAAGATCGCGGTTTCCGCCGATCCGTTTGATAATTTTCTCTTTGCCATGGCCCGCGCCGGCCAGGCGGACTATCTGGTCAGTGGAGATCGGGCTGGTGTCTTAACGCTCGGGACATTTGAAGCGACGCGAATAATCACTGTGCGGCATATGCTTCGAGAACTAGGAATCGAGAGGAAAACATGACGTCCGCTCGAGCGCGTTTTACAAGGCACCGCTGCAAGTGCTTACCTTTTGAGGATAGCGATTCGATGAGCAGTAAAGTGGCGCGGAGCATTCGTCGCGGGCTGACACAGGCTTTGGCCTACGCCAAGCAGGAAGTGCGTGCTGCGGATTATCGCTTGCACATCCCGGCGGATATTGATGTGAAGGCGATCCGGAAAAAGCTGGCGCTGACTCAAACTCAGTTCGCTGCGCGCTTTGGCTTCAATGTCACCACGTTGCGGCACTGGGAGCAGGGCAGGTGTCAGCCCGAAGGGCCTACTCGCGCGTATTTGACAGTGATTGCCAGAACGCCGAAGGCGGTCGAGCGGGCACTCAAGGCAGCGTAGTGGCTCCCAGTCGACTTTGCCCTGGCTGCTCAAGGCGTCTGGCCGCGCGGATGAGGCAACGGCTACCCGATCTGATTCGATAACATTCGCAATGTTGACGGATGCGCCCAATCCGATACGCCCGAGGCGCCCCCGTGGTGGGATTCGCCACAGCCGATGTCCTGCTACCGCGGCTACCGTCTTATCCACCTGTAAGAAGCGACAGGTGTTAAGTCCGCGGCAAATCGATATACCTGCCTGACAATCCCACTCGCAGGCCCGCTTCGCCATGAACACGTCGCTGTTTTCCCCCTCGGTGCAATCAATCCTGAATGCGGCGGTCAGCGCTGCAGGTCAAACCGCCGGACCCACCCCGTCGCCGGCGGACTGGCGGGACCAGATCATCTATTTTTTGATGGTCGACCGGTTCAACAATCCCAGCGCCAAACCAGTTCATACCCCGTACGACGATCCCGACTACGCCGCCTATCAGGGTGGGTCCTTCGCTGGTGTTGCAGCGCAGCTTCCGTACATCAAATCCCTCGGCGCCGGCGCGATCTGGTTGAGTCCGGTGCTCAAGAACCTTGTCTTTGATCCCGGCAGTTACCACGGCTATGGCATCCATGATTTCCTGAGCGCGGAGCCGAAGTTTGCCAGCAATCCGGCCAACGCCGATGACGAACTGCGCTCGCTGGTCGACAGCGCCCACCAGGCGGGGCTGTATGTGATCTTCGACATCGTGCTCAATCACGTCGGCGATGTGTTTGCCTACAACGGACAATCCTCCGCCGCCTGGTCGTCCTCCCCGCAGAGCGTGCAATGGCGCGATGCCACCGGAATGCCCCAGGCCGCTTGGAACGACGTCGCGGCCATCGCCTCGCCGCCGGCTGATGCCGTGGTTTGGCCGTCCGAGCTTCAGCAGCAGCTATTTTTCCGATGCCAGGGTTACCCTGATCCCAACGGCGATGATACCTACGGGGATTTCGATTCTCTCAAGCAGATGGTGACGGAAAATCTCGAGCTGCAGAGTTATCTGATCCGCGCCTATCAGTATGTCATCGCACGTTTCGACGTTGACGGTTTTCGGATCGACACCCTGCGCTATTTGCATGGCAATTTTGCGCAGACGTTCGGCAACGCCATTCGCGAATTCGCGCTGAGCATCGGCAAGAAGAACTTCTTCACCTTCGGCGAGGTGCTGGACAGCAGCGTCGAGCAGGATATCGCGCGGTTCATCGGCCGCAACACCACCGGCAACGATGATCCGAACAGCCTGGTCGGGGTCGATGCCGCGCTGGACTATCCGCTTTTCAACAACCTCAAACCCATGATCAAGGGGTTCACGGCGCCGTCTGCCGTGATCGCCATGTATCAGTTTCGCAAGCAGGTGGAGCAGTTCATCCTGAGCTCGCACGGGGATGCCACGCGCTACTTCGTGACCTTCGTCGACAACCACGACATGAAGGCGCGCATCCGCTACGAGAACCCGGGCAATCCCACCCAGTACGATCCCCAGGTCAGCATGGCCATCGCGAGCCTCTACGCACTGCCCGGGATACCCTGCGTCTACTACGGCACGGAGCAGGGCCTGCACGGTGCGGGCAGCGATCCGGCCGTCCGCGAGGCGCTGTGGGGCATTGAGCCAAGCTTTCCGCAGACCACGTCCTTCTTCGTCGAGCTGCAGAAGCTGGCCGCCGTGCGCGCCGCGACGCCGGCCTTGCGCTACGGCCGCTACTATTTTCGACCCATCTCGGGTGACAGCGTGAACTTTGGCGTCTCGCCATTCCCCGCGGGCGTGCTCGCCTGGTCGCGGATCCTGAACGATCAGGAGGTGCTCATTGCCGTCAACGCCAGTACCACGGCGATTCAGTCCGTCGACGTCATTCTGGAAATTACCCTAAGCAGCCCGGGCGATCAGCTGCGTGTTCTTTACAGCAACAGCGCTGCGGCGGTGGCGCCAGCCCCCGTGAAAGCGCTATCGCAGGTGACGGTCGCGGAGGTCGACGGTTCGAGCGGACAGGGTCCTCTCAATGCGACCCGCGTGACCTTGCAGCCGATGGAAGTACAGGTCCTCGGTCACTGACCCGATTTACTGACATCAACGACGACATAATGCTTTGCCTTGTTGAAAGATTCGGCGACATTCTTCGGAAGGAGACCCAACAGAAATCGCACCAATGCGGATCGTGCCTGCGCCATTCTTACTTAGATCGAGCTACTTCGACTTACGTCGACTCGGTAATCCGAATATCGAGAAGCTCGCCCAAGCCGCAGGATCGTCCTTTAGCTTTGAGGCGAGCTTCCGTTAGGCCACAGCCATTGCATCCTCTGTTTCGAATCCGATGAACATGTGGTCCATGAAGTCAGTCATAAGCAGCCGAGTCGCCTCGTCATCGACATTCCAGAGGCTTGCAACCACCTGTGCGGCCCCGGCGGCGAACATAGCCCTGGCCATTCCATATGATCCACCGTCAAATGTCTTGCCGAGAGCTGTCTCACACGCGCTCAGCATGACAATAGGGTGCTTCGCCTCCCACCCCTCGAACCGTCTATCTCGCACCAATGCTCCAGTAAGACGCCCGCCGGTGCTGGATAACTGATTGATTACGGATTTAGAAAAGGCAATGCTTTCTGCGCGTTCCGGATCAATTTGACCGCTGATTCCGGTTGAACATGACCGCCCATCCTGTTCGAACGTGACCGATGTTCGGCCCTGGGCCTGCCCTAGCTCTGCATCCTCGTTGCAGCGCCCACTGTCGGTCGGCCGGGCAGCCGCGCCGGGTCCCCCCGTGAAGAGCGCTCGGCGCCGAATACACAACGGGAGGCTGGTGAGGTCCCGTTTTTGCCCGGTCCAAAGCTAGAGAATTGCGAATCAGTAATGGATCCGTGTTACTTGTCCGATATGCTTTCCGGGCCAATTTTCGGATTTCCCGTAGGACGATAGTGTACGTATCCGCATGGTGTCAGATGGACGGCCAGACGGAGATGGCTTTTTGAGGTTGGGCAGTCTGCCTAGCGCAAACAGCGAAAGGCGATCCTACGTACCACAGGGAGGCGTGGCATGCAGATCGAAGCTCTCGCCATCCCGACCTCGGGTCGGTTTGCCCCCGTCACTGTCAAACGAATTCTAAGCCCCATCGCACGTCGGCTGCGGACCGGCGTCCCCGCTGCTACCGTTGATCGACTATTCGATTCCCATCATCTCGAGGACCTACGGCTCATCAGTGCTGTCGCCTTCATGGCGGTATGTTGGGTCCTTTTCCTTGGCCTTCCGCTCGTGATCGAGAGCGCGGTAATGAGCCTCTGGCCGACCTTCCACGACCATGCATCGATATGGTTCTGGCTCCGATTTATTTTTCTAGGGGCCGGCAATTTCTTGAGCTTCTTCGGACCGGTGCTCGCCATTTTCGGCGCGGTTCTTGCCTGGATCTACCAGGTCGGCAGCGCGCGACTTGGTGTTGTCGATTTGTTCGCCTGCGAGATCAGCACGCTTTGCCGGGTGGCCACGGTTGTCGAAACGGCTCGTCGTTACGTCGACAACTTCGACAGCGGTCCGCCCCCGGATGTCAGCCGTATCAGCAGGCCACCCATCTCCGCCAACCAATTCACTTCGCAGAAAAGCTATTTCCCCGTGTTTGAGAACAACACGCGGGACCTGCAGACGTTAGAAGCTCGGGTCGTGGTCAACATCACCGCCTTCTATACTTACATGAAGGCGGTTCGTGATTCGCTCCGGGCGTTGAGCGAGATCACGCCTCGGCCCGCTGAATCGCAGCCGGCGTCGAGCGAGAGCCCAGTAAGAGGGCCTTGGCACGATGCGATGCTCAATGTCATCTTCATGCTGTACCTTGGCCTCGAGAGCGCGCGCCTCGCAGTCGACGATCTGGTTGAGTATGAACCGGAGAAAGCAGAGCGCACCGTCGTAATTCTGATCAGCGAGCTGGAGGCGTATCGTCTACTGGCCAGAAAATATCCGGATAAGGAAGACATGCACCATGAGCGCCTGATGCTGCGTGAGCCCATTTACCGAAACCTGGTGCCTGCGCTTACTCGTTCCGTCGAGGCTGGTAGAAGCGCGGTCAAAATGTGCCAGGCTGAAAGCGACGCGGAAGTAGCCCTGCGGATTTCCTTATGGGAGCCAGCCGGGCGGCTATTGCCTGAACTTCATAGACGCTACGACGCCGTGGCGAAGTTGATCCATGCTCAGGCACTGGCGCAAAACGTCATCTAGTGGGGTCAGGCCTGACGGTGATTCGTTTTGCGCTCTAAACCAAGCAGCGATTTAGGCGAGGCGCGAAGTGCACGTGCTAATCAAGCGAAGGAAACGAACGCGGGCAGTTGCGGTGGGAGAATCACAATGAAATGTCTTCATCGACTCGCGGCAACCTCGTGGCTCGCGCTCTCAACGTGTTCGATCCTATCGGACTGCTCACAGCAACCCAAGCCCGGCACGGTGTTGGACGAAGCCAAGCGCGCCGGCCGCACGGTCGCATCCTTTCCGCAGGCGGCGGACGACTATTTCCACGACATGGATGGTGCTCCGCCGCTGACGAGCGATGAAATCAAGGGCCGTAACATGTGGCTGGTCTGGACAGGCGGTAACGACCGCTTCTGGAATCAGATGACGCAGTACACGTTTGGGGCATTCGACCTGCTCAAAATGATCAGCTCGCATCCGAGCCTGGGCTTCAAACGCTCTACTCGCTGGAGCTATCTGGGGCTCGTGAACGAGCCTTGCTTTGAAGAACCCAAGGGGCCGGACGCGACGCGATACGGCCTATGGCTCGACGTTCGTTCCAAGGGCTGCGCCGCCGATCCTTTTGAAGATGAGAAGCGCTACCCCGGGGTCGCCATTGGTTCGCGCGGTCAATCGCTCGGAGACGGAACGACGCAACCCGTCGGGTCGTATTACGGCTATGCCACGGGCATCATGGGCCTGCGACTTTTCCCTAACCCTGATTTCGACGCCAAAGCGGCGAAAGCATGGGATGCCGAACGCTATTACACCGATCGGTCGTACTACAACCGCAAAGCTCTGGTTCGTCCCTATCGCGTGGGCATGTCCTGCGGCTTCTGCCACGTGGGGCCAAGTCCCGTTAATCCACCCGCTGATGCCGCGAATCCGGCCTTCGCCAACCTCAGTTCCTCGGTCGGTGCCCAGTATATGTGGGTCAATCGACTCTTCATCGTGAATGCGAATAAGCCCGAGGGACAGAGGAATTTCATGTTCCAGCTCGTCAATACATTCCGGGCCGGGGCGATGGATACCTCGTTGGTGTCAACCGACGGCATCAATAACCCGCGCACTATGAACGCGGTGTACGACTTCGTATCGCGCATGGGTCTCGCCGACCAGAATTGGCACGAGAAGCTGACGGGCGGCGAGACCAAAAACAAACAGTTCGGCGACTTCCCCGAGACCGCGTCGTTAAAGGATTTCTATGATCCGGCGACCGCAATAGTGCGTACCCCTCACGTGCTGAAGGATGGCGCGGATTCGGTCGGACTGCTCGGGGCATTGAATCGCGTGTACCTGAACATTGGGCTGTTCAGTGAGGAGTGGCTGCTGCACTTCAACGCGGTAGTGGGTGGAAAGCCCATCTCGCCGATAGAGATTGCGGTCGCGGAACAGAACTCCGTGTATTGGCAGGTGACCGAGTTGGGGACGCCGGCCACCGCGCTATTTTTTCTCAAGGCGGCCAAGCCGGATCATCTGGCGCAGGCGCCGGGCGGCAATGGATACCTGACAGCCAATGCAGCCACTGTACAGCGCGGGAGGGTGGTCTTCGCCGACACGTGTGCCCGCTGTCACTCGAGCAAGGGCCCTGCAATTCCCGCCAACCTTAACCTGAATGCCGACAACTGCGCCGCGGCCGAATATCTAGCGTGCTTCAAGCGCTACTGGGCGTGGTCGCAGACGGATGACTTCAAGTCGCAAATGCGCGCCATCGTGCAGGCACCGGACTTTCTGCAGAACAACTACCTGTCCAGGGATGCGCGCATTCCAGTAACCCTGCTTCGCACCAATATCTGCAGCCCGCTGGCGACCAATGCGCTCGCCGGCAATATTTGGGACAACTTCTCCTCCGATTCCTATAAACATTTGCCGTCGGTGGGAAAGGTGACACTGTTTGACCCCTTCTCGGGCGAGCGCTTCGTGTATCCCATGCCCGCCGGTGGGCGAGGCTACACACGCGTGCCCTCGCTGATCAGCATCTGGTCGACGGCGCCCTACCTGCTCAACAACACCGTCGGCAAGTTCAATGCCGACCCGTCCGTCGCCAGCCGCATGGACTCATTCAATGAATCCATCGCGCAGATGCTGTGGCCGGAGAAGCGCGACCAGGATGAGCAGTTGAGCGGCAAGGTGCCCGGCGTGATCGACCGCACGACTGCTCGCAGCGATGTGATCATCCCGGATGGCTACGTGCCCGACGCGCTGCAGCCGCTGCAGGGCAAGCTGCACAACCTGTTGCCGAAGTTCATCGCACCCAATGGCGATCTTCATATCGGTCCCATACCCAAGGGCCTGCCCGTAGGGGTGTTGTCTAATTTGAAGTTGCTGCCGGAGAACGAGGACGCGGCGCAATACGCGGCTCAGGTCGCCGATGTGGTGGGCCATCTCAGTCGCGAACTGCTCAGCATGCGGGCCGACGCCAGCGACGCACAACTGCTGCAGATATTCTCGGATCTGTCCAAGCCCCTGCGAGCCATCAGCAAATGCCCGGACCTGGTGGTCAATCGGGGTCATTACTTCGGCACCGCGCAATTCAACGAGCAGCAGAACCTGACCGATGATGAGAAGGCTTTCGGCACCGAGCCGGTGCTGAGCGACGATGACAAGCACGCCTTGATCGAATTCATCAAGACGTTCTGAGCCTCAGCTATGGCCGACGGCGATGCAGCGCAGTGGGACTATGTCATCGTCGGTTCGGGTGCGGGTGGCGCCACATTGGCTGCCCGAATGGCGGAGGAGGGCAGGCGGGTATTTGTGTTGGAGGCGGGAGGCGACGCGCTCGGGGCTTCGACAGCACGCCTGCCCGATGACTATCAAGTGCCGGCCTTCCACCCCTTCGGCTGCGAGAACCCGGCGATGCGCTGGGACTTTCAGGTGCGCCATTACACGGACGAGACGCGGCAGGCGCGAGATCCAAAATACAGCGCTGCGCGTGGCGGCGTACTGTATCCAAGGGCCGGCACCTTGGGGGGCTGCACGGCTCACAATGCGATGATTTACATGTTGCCGCACGATTCGGATTGGGATCACATTGCACAGCTCACCGGCGATGACTCCTGGCGGCCGGCCAACATGCATCGCTATGTGCAGCGCCTGGAGGCGTGTCATTACCGTCCGTTGTGGCGGTTTCTGCGGTGGTTGGGCATCGATCCATCCGGTCACGGGTGGGATGGCTGGCTACGCACCGAGTGTCCCGAAGAACTGCACGCGCTCGGCGACGAGGAGCTGAAACGGACGGTCAAGGCATCAGTGCTGGGGTTTGCCAAGAGTCAGTCCATGCGTCAGCTGTTACGATGGCAGCGAAGTATTGGAGATCCCAACGTCAAGCCGTCGAAGTCGCGCAGCTTCGAGGGTCTGTGCTACACGCCGTTGGCCAATGAGCGACATGCGCGCACCGGCGGACGCGAACGCTTGCTGCGGGTAGCCGCCAGGTATCCCGATCGACTGCATATCGAGCTGGACGCGCTGGCCACGCGGGTCATTTTCGACGATACCGGAGCCGCGGCCGGAGTGGAATATCTGAAGGGCAGCCGCCTTTATCGCGCTGATCCGGCAGCCCAAAGCGGCGCAGGCGAACTGAGTCGGGTGATGGCGCGCCGCGAGGTTGTTTTGTGCGGCGGCGCCTTCAACACACCGCAGCTGCTGATGCTCTCCGGAGTCGGTGCCGCGGCGCAACTGCGCGCGCACGGCATCGCGGTCCGAGCCGATCTGCCGGGTGTGGGACGCAATTTGCAGGATCGTTATGAAGTAGCGATCACGCATCGGATGCGACAGAACTGGAAAGTGCTCGAGGGCGCGCTATTCGAGCGCGGCGATCGTCTCTGGAATCGTTGGTCGCGGCATCGTGATGACCTGTACGCCTCCAATGGCGCGGCGATCGCATTCGTGCGCAAGACGGCACGCGAGTTGCCGGAGCCGGATATCTTTTGCATGGCGTTGCCGGCACGATTCGAGGGCTATTTTCCCGACTTCTCGAAATCCCTGCAGCGCTATCACAACTACCTGACCTGGGCGGTGCTGAAGGCCCACACGCTCAACCGCGCCGGCAGCGTCACACTGCGCTCCGCGGATGCGCGTGACGTGCCGCAGGTGAATTTCCATTACTTCGATGAGGCCGATGATCCGCACCACCGGGACCTGCACGCCATCGTGGATGCCATCGAGTTCGTGCGCGAACTGACTCGACCATTGATCGAGCAACAGGTCATCGCCGAAGAATGCGCTCCGGGCCCAAGCGTGCGCAGCCCGGAGGACTTGAGCGCCTATATCCGCGATACCGCTTGGGGTCACCACGCCTCCTGCTCCTGCCCGATCGGTGCCCCGGAGGACGGTGGAGTCCTGAACAGCGCCTTTGCCGTTCACGGCGTACGCGGACTGCGGGTAGTGGACGCGTCAGCGTTTCCGCGTATCCCGGGGTTTTTTTTGGTTAGCGCCGTGTATCTGATCGCAGAAAAAGCCGCAGACGCAATTCTCAGCTACCCATGAATCGAACTTAGTCACAACCGTCGAGGAGAGGGTGATGGCATACGATGCAGCGCAGTTACTGGCGATGACTTCAGAAGGGCTCGATACGCTGTTCAGCAGCAGTCCGGCGGGCGATATTCCCAGCGGCGCCAGTGATGGCACGGCCATCATTGCTCCGGGGACGCACTACTCCATGCCGATTGCGAAGGTCATCAATCACTTCGGCTGGCAGGGAAAAGTGTTCGACCCGCTGAGCGGCACGCTCAAGAACCGCATCCTTGCTTTTGGCTTCGAAGCCATCATCGCCAAGGTCTACAAGGGTCCCAGCTGGCTCGACAACAAGGAATGCATCGTACTCGATTATTCCCAGACATCGATCGTTGCGGAGCGCATTCGCGATGAGATCCGCTTGATCTCGCCCAAGTTCTACTTGGGGCAGGTGTATTGGGACAAGGATCGGCTGATCCACTTCTCGCTGCAGTTCTGAAACCGCGTTGACTCCGCAGTCCCTATTTACGGTAATCGCGCCCGTGACGGCGGGACGAGAGCGCGAGTTGCGTGAGCTGCTGGCGAGCATGAATGCAAGCCCTGGCTGGGCGGATCCGCGCAACGCGCTCGTGCCCTTTGGGGATTTCCCACAGCTGCACTTCGCGCGACTGGTCATGCTCGTTGATTCGACCCTGGCGGATGTGCAAGCCTATGGATTACCGCCGCCGCGTCTTCCTGTCTATCTGGCCTTCATCGGCGATTGCGATGGCTCGGCGCCGGCGTGTCTGGCCGATCTGGCGCGTCGCGCCGGGGATGGGTTGCGCGCGATCTTCGCGCATTGCGAGGGATTTCAGGGCGAGCTTTTGGCCTGGATGCGCTCACGCGATCAACGGCCAGCAGCGTGCTACACGAACTGGGTTGGGCGCACGGTATTGCAGATCCGCGAGGAAGCTGCGTTGCAGCAGCTGCTGTCCGCGCAAGTCAATCGCACGCCGTTGATGTCGATCGCCGAGGCGCAACAGCGACGCCGCGGATTGCGTCACTACGCGCAATCCCAGATAGCGGCGGGCCGGCTGCGGTTGACGTCCGCAAGTCCTACGCCCCTGGGCTGGTGGCTCGCGAAAGTATTCAACGCCATCGGCATGGTGCTGGCCGGAGTAGTGGCGCTGCCGTTTCTGATCGCACTGCTACCGTTCCTCGCCATACGACTGCGCACCCTGGAAACGACCGATCCGGAGATCTGTCCGCCGCCCGACCCACAGGCACTGCTCGAGCTGCAGCAACTCGAGGACTATGACGTCACCAACCAGTACACCGCGTTGGGGTCGGTGAAGCCGGGTTTGTTTCGCCGCTGGCTGATGACGGTGGTGTTGACTGCGATCCAATTCACCTGCCGCCACATTTTCACCCGTGGCTACCTGGCGCGCGTGCAGACCATTCATTTCGCCCGCTGGCTGTACTTGGATCAGAAGACTCGCATGCTGTTCACCAGCAACTACGACGGCGGGCACCAGAATTATATGGATGACTTCATCAACAAGGTTGCGTGGGGCCTGAACCTCGTTTTCAGTAACGGTATCGGCTGGCCGCAAACCGCATGGCTGATCCGCCGGGGTGCGCGCCGTGAACACCGGTTCAAGTACTTTCAGCGTCGCCATCAGATCCCCACCCAGGTTTGGTACAAGGCCTATCCCGGCCTCACGCTCATCGATCTGGAGCGCAATGCCCGGATTCGAGCGGGACTGGAGCGGAACCGAATGAGTGATCGCGAAGCCCTCGCATGGCTGCAGCTGTTATGAGCCGCGTCGAACTGGACGATATTCAGGGACTGGTGCGCTTCGCGTATAAGAACCTTACCGAGGCCGTGTTTTTGCTGCTGCAAGTGAGGGATGCGGTGGCGGCCCGGGCGTGGCTGGCACAAGTGGCGCCTGCCAACGCGGTGAGCCGGATACCGCCTCCGAGCACCGCTGTGCAGATCGCATTGACCAGCCAGGGGCTGCGTGCGCTTGGCATCGATGCGGACACCATCAACGCCTTTTCGTCGGAGTTTGTCGCTGGCATGGCCGGCGACAGCAGCCGATCCAGGCGTCTGGGCGATCTGGGGTCGAGTGATCCGTCGCAGTGGCAGTGGGGTGCGAGCGATCGGTTGCCTGATGCCGCGGTGCTGCTGTATGCCGCGCCCGGCCGGCTGGAGGATCTGCAACGCACGATCGAGACCCAATGCTCGAGCGGTTTCCAAATCATCGAGCGGTTGGCGACCTCCGACATGGGTGGGCGCGAGCCCTTCGGTTTTGTTGACGGCATTTCCCAGCCAGAGCTGGACTGGGATCGAAAACGTCCGGCGCAAGACTCCACCCAATTGACGTATATCAATCTTAGCTGCCTGGGCGAGTTTCTCCTGGGCTATCCCAACGAGTATGGACTCTATACGCCTCGGCCGCTTCTCGCACCGTCTAAAGATCGGCTCGGCATACTGCCTCGAGCCGAAGACGCGACGGACTGCGCCGATCTGGGTCGCAACGGCAGCTATCTGGTCATACGGCAACTGCGACAGAATGTGCCGGCGTTCTGGCAAGCACTGGATCAGTATGTACGCGGTGTCGCCGCTGATCGCGATCTGCTGGCCGCGGCGTTGGTCGGGAGAACCCTGAGTGGTGAGCCGCTGGAGCCGGTACAGGACGCGGCCAGTGAGTCCAGCGCGACCAGCGTCACTGTGCCGCCGCCGCAATTCAATGCATTCGATTACCGGTCCGACCCGCAAGGCACACGTTGTCCGTTGGGTGCGCACGTTCGACGCGCCAATCCGCGCAATGCCGATTTTCCACCCGGGTCGGGTCCGATCCTGTCGCGCCTGGCACGCACACTGGGCTTGAACGCCACTGCGCGCACTTTGGATCTCGAGGCCTCGACGCGCTTTCATCGGCTGCTGCGTCGGGGACGCGAATACGGCGTGTCGATGACAACGGCCGAGGCGTTGGCGAGTCAGTCCGATGTGCGGGATCAAGGTTTGCAGTTCATCTGCCTGAACGCCAACCTGCAACGCCAGTTCGAATTCGTCCAGAGCGCCTGGCTCATGGGATCAAAATTCGACGGTCTGCACGATGAGAGCGATCCGCTACTGGGCAATCGAATCGCCGACAAGGGCGGCCTGTCCACGGACAACCTTTCCCTTCCTCAGGCAGACGGTCCCTGTCGTCGTCTAACGTCCTTACCGCAGTTCATCACCGTGCTGGGAGGCGCGTATTTATTCCTGCCGGGTATTCGCGCGCTGCGCTTTCTGTCGAGTGCGCACGCATGACTTTCGGCAAGGATTCCAACACCAGCCGGCCGGTGCCGCGCGCCAAGACGGGTTCGGTCGTTCTGAACCTGATCCAAAACGTGTTGATGAAGACGCTGCAATTCGAGCGTCGCTTCGACCCCTGGTTCAGGCCGGCGTTTGACGCCTTGCTGCGCGATCGAATCGCGTCGCTGGTGACGGCGTGGATCAACCGACGCCGCACCAATCAGGTCCTGCAGATCGCCGAGGAGCGCGCGCTGCCGGGGGAGGACGAATTCGTGGACTCGATCGTCAACACCTTCAGGCAGCAGATGTCGGGATTGTGGCGCCCGGGTGGCTTCGAGCGCGGTGGCAACACCAAGACACATGGGATCGTGCGCGCCGAATTCATCGTCCATGAGGGATTGGATGAAAAGTTTCGTCACGGCATCTTTGCCGAACCACGTACGTACCGCGCGTGGGTTCGTTTCTCCGGACCCGGTCCCTATATCACCCCCGATATCGATGATGTGGGCTTCATGAGCATCTCCGTCAAGCTGATGGGGGTATCCGGCCCGAAGCTGATGGAGGAGGAGAAGTTCACTCAGGACTTTTTCGGCGTGTCGACGCCCACCTTCGTGACACCGGACGTGCGCGCCAACGCCCAATTGCAGCGCGCGAGCCTGCAGAACGCCTCGCTGTTTTACTTCGTCAATTTTCATCGCTCCCATATTCTTGACTTCATCATGCAGGGTCTGTGGGTCAAGACTCAGAGCAGTCCGTTCGAGGCCCCGTACTTCAGCTGTGTGCCTTACCTGCTCGGAAAGGGCCACGCGATGCAGTACTCGTTCTGGCCCACGACTTCTACCAGGACACCGGTGCCGCGGCTGCCGCTGCGCCCGCCCGACAACTACCTGCGCCTGGCGATGGTGAAGGCACTCAACGCGGGGCCGGTGGACATCGACTTCCGGGTGCAACTGCAGACCGATCCCTTCCTGATGCCGATTGAAGACGCGGGAGTACTGTGGCCCGAGCGGCTGTCACCGCGGGTTTCGATAGCGACGATTCGCCTGCTGCAACAGGCGTTTGACTCGCCGGCGCAGATCAACTTTGAAAAGCGGCTCTCATACAATCCGTGGCATTGCATTGCAGAGCATCGTCCGCTCGGCAATCAGAGTCGCGCCCGGCAGCGCATGTATCTGGCACTGTCGAGGTTCAGACACGATTTGAATGCTATACCTCACTACGAACCGACCGGGGATGAGGTGTTCTAGGGGTGAATGAGGTCCAGAAGGCACAACTGGAGGAGCCAAAGTGATCAATTAGGATCTCTGCAACTTATTGTTTTAGAACGATAACCTTATTTTATGGCTTGACTGAAAAAACCCAACAACTTGCGTGGTAGTCCTGTGATATCGGAGTGAACTAAAGGGCCGCTGTAACTATTGACAGCTATCGCTAACTCCAGACCGTGGCTATGTTTTCCAGAAATGCGTTTTCGATCGGCGATAAGTCTGATGCTTGCTGGCGCTGTCATGGTGGGCTGCGCGCCGTTTCAGATTTACCGACCCCTACTTGATACCTGCGGCGCTCCGGACGAGTTGAGCCTAAACGTGCAGTGCTCTCAGCACGCGGTGGAGGTATTGCAGCCGATCTTGCCAGCAAAGCCTGGGTACGCGTTGGGGTTCATCGAGTTCGATGATCAGGGTCAGCTGTGGAGTCCGCCACAGATGGCAGCGGTATTGGGCGCCGTGAATACCGAGACTGGAGACGGCGACAGGGATTTCCTTTTGGTCGCGTTCGTTCACGGGTGGAAGCATGACGCGGGTCCCAAGGATTCAAATGTCGCAAACTTCCGCTTGGCACTGGCGCAGCTGAGCGCCGCTGAGACTGCGTTGAGCCAGAAGGTGGGGCGCCCGCCCCGCAAGGTAGTCGGCGTGTACCTGGGCTGGCGGGGCGAATCGATCACCGCACCGCTGGCGGAGGATCTGACGTTCTGGGACCGCAAGAACACCGCTCACAAGGTAGGTCATGGCCAGGTAACCGAGGTGCTCGAGCGACTCGAACAGCTCCGACAGCAGCGGCTCGAGCGCAACCCGGCCAGTCGTAGCCGTCTGATTGTGGTTGGCCACAGCTTCGGCGGTGCCGTGGTGTTTTCTGCGCTGGAACAAATCCTAGAAGCGCGCTTTTTTGAGCCGCCGCGATCGCCCGCCGCGCCTGGGGTTATAGAAGGCTTCGGCAATCTGGTGGTACTGATCAACCCGGCATTCGAGGCACAGTTGTACGAGCCACTGAGTGATCTATCGACTGAGCGCGCCTCCTATGCCAAGAGCCAGCTCCCGGTGCTGGCAATCCTGACTTCGGAGGCGGACAAGGCCACCGGAGTGGCTTTTCCGATCGGCCGCTGGTTTTCGACTCGATTCGAGAAGCAGCGGAAGGTTGATCGATTCAACCCGATCATTGAACAGCTGCATCCCGGGGCCGGCTCCACAGAGACGATCTATCAAAAGGACACCGACATCGATGCCGTTGGTCACTATGAGACTTACCGGACGCACTTGCTGCGCGCCGTCCAGCCCGCTGCATCTGCAACGGCCACGGTGGACGTTCCGCAGCTGGACACCAAGGCGCTGGCGCTCGCCAGCCAGGAATGGGAGGACGACCGGCCCGGCAGCGAGATCGCGTTTCCAGGCACTGTTTTGACTCGGACCGAGCGATCGGCGGGCAGAAATCCCTATCTGGTCATCAATGTCGACAAAAAGTTGATCGCAGATCACGATGATATCTGGCGCCCTGGCATTCGCGACTTCATCACCCATCTGATTCTGATATCGAGTCAAAGCAATGACTTGCAGGAGCGCGCCAGCCATCGTGAGGCGGCGGCGAACTAACCTGTAATACCTTACAGTTGACCACCTCATAAAAATTAGCGCAGCTTGACGAGGGAGGCTCGTCAATGAACTCAACTGTGCCCACAGAGGCGCTCACGAGTGAGCAGCCACTGAGCTTCGCCGCGATTTGGCGCGCGGAACTCGGGCATCTGGGCCGGATTCAGTCCACTGCGTCTCAGGCCACTTCTGAATCTCAAACCGCCGCTGCGCTTAAGGCGCTATCACAGCAGGTTGATGGGCTTGAAAAATCCATGGCGGCTCTGTGCCTGTCAGGTGGCGGAATTCGCAGTGCTTCGTTTGCCCTCGGAGTACTGCAGGCGCTGGCACGAGTGCAACTTCTGGGTCACTTCGACTATCTGTCGACCGTATCGGGAGGTGGGTACATCGGCAGCTGGCTCAGTGCCTGGCGCCTCGCGGCGCAGAACGATCAGCGGGTGTTTGCGGCGCTCAATGAGCGCCAGGACGGCATCAATGAGGCGCCCGAGATCCGCGGAATTCGAGCCGACAGCAACTACCTGACTCCAACACTCGGTCTCCTGTCCGCCGATACCTGGACGTTGGTCGCGCTCTACATCCGCAATCTGCTGCTCAACTGGCTCATGTTCCTGCCGTTCTTTGCCGGTTGCCTGTTTGTTCCGCGCCTTGCTCAGGCGACACTGGATTGGATCAAGACCCTTCCGGAAAACGTACCCATAGTGCCCTTGGCGCTGATTGTGAGCATTGCTGGTCTGGCTCTGGGATTGACCGTGGCCATTTACGGCCGCTACGGAGGCAAGGATCTGGGAATCAAGACTTCGGCATTTCTTGGCTGGGTACTCGTCCCCCTGGCCACATCCTCGTTCTCGCTAGCCGTGGTGGCGAGCAAGAACAATATCAAGCTCAGTGTCTCCTGCTATGCGCTGTCAGGAATCGTCGCGGGTCTGCTGATCTACGGTCTCGCTTTATTGCTGGCAGCGTCTGCATTGGGCCCTCGCCGGAAGGCGATCAGGACATGGGACGCGCTGGCGTGGCTGGTCACCGGAATGCTTGTGGGCCTGGGGCTTGGCGTGGGGTTACATCAGGCGACGACCAGCGCCGTCTCAAGCGAGCCGCTGGTGGTGCTCGGCATGAGCGGTTACATGCTGGCGGTCACGGGAGGCGATCTGCTGTATGTCGGGCTCGCGAGCTTCTCGCCGCGGGGGGATGACGATCGGGAATGGCTTGCGCGCTCGGCGGGGTGGCTCATGGCCGCTGCCTGTACCTGGGGTCTGGTCGCCGCCCTGGTGCTTTTTTCGCCAGGACTGTTGCTCGGGTTGCACGCGCGCTTGGCGAGTCTGGCCACTGTGGCGACTCTATCGGGACTGACATCGGTGCTGTTTGGCAAGAGTGCCAAGACGGCAGCGACGGTGGCCGGCGAAATTCGCCAACGCCTGTCATTAACCCAAATCGTGAGCATCGCCAGTCTGATCTTCGCGCTATGCCTCGGCGCGGCGCTATCGCTAGTCGATAAGCTGCTGGAAGCCGGCCTGCAAGACTGGGCGGTTCGCGCCAGCGTGGTGGCGCACTTCGAATGGTCGCAGGCCGCGGTCGACTTGCTCGCCTGCGTGGCATTGCTGATGGCAGGCTTCATTTTTTCCTACTTCATCAATGTCAATCGCTTTTCGCTGCACGCCCTGTATCGCAACCGGCTGGTGCGTGCATTTCTCGGCTCGGCCCGGGCTCGCGCCGAGCCCAGGCGAGCGCCGGATTCCTTCACGGGATTCGACTCCGCCGATAACTGCCATATGACGGAGTTGGCGAGTGCCGGCGATCCACAACGACTATTGCACGTCATCAACATGACACTCAATGTTGTGGCAGCGAATAACCCGGCGTGGCAGGAGCGCAAGGCCGAGTCCTTCACCGTCACGCCGCTGAGCAGCGGCAACGCACGCGTGGGCTACCGGCCGACGGCGGATTACGGGGGCATGCGCGGTCTGACTCTTGGCACGGCGATGGCGATTTCCGGTGCCGCCGTGAGCCCGAATCAGGGCTATAACTCCTCGCCGCTGGTGGGTTTCCTGCTTATGCTCTTCAATGTGCGGCTAGGATGGTGGCTGGGTAATCCCGCGCAAAGTCAGTTCAACAAGGAAGGGCCTGTCTTTAGCCTGTTGCCTGCGCTGCAGGAACTCGCGGGCGCCACGACGGACACCAGGAACTGGGTGTATCTGTCCGATGGCGGTCATTTCGAAAACCTCGGACTCTACGAGATGGTGCGCCGCCGGTGCCGCTTCATCGTCATCAGCGATGCGGGCTGTGACCCCACCTGCTCATTCGAGGATCTCGGGAACGCTGCCAGAAAGTGTTATATCGATTTCGGCGTCAGCATCGATTTCGAGCAGCTCAGCATCGAGGCACGCCAGAGCCCGCCCGTGGCAGGGGCCCGGTGCGCGATCGGCACCGTGCACTACCCGGATTCGGAGCAGCCGGGCTGGCTGCTCTATATCAAGCCCACCTATTACGCGAGCACCGAGCCAGTCGACGTGCGCAGCTATGCGGCGTCACACCAAGAATTCCCGCATGAATCCACCACGGAGCAATGGTTCAGCGAATCGCAGCTCGAGGCCTACCGCGCGCTCGGTGCGCATATTTTTGAAACCGTCTGCGGTAGCGGCAGCGGTTCCGCACCGATGAATCTGGGCAGCTTGCGCGAGGCGGCACAGCAGTACGTCAAAGACGAGCAGGCGCGGCAGCAGGCGCGCAGAAAGGGCTGCAAGTGCAACTATCCGGAAGAGCCTACGGCGACTCAGTGACCATTGGGAGAGGACGTTGAGGAGGTGAGTGCGCAAAAGGCGGCCGAGCCCAAAAGCGTCTTTTCGGGCCGCAGCACATCGTCCTCGGAGAGCTTGCTGAAGACATCGCTCAGGGCCCCTTACCTGCGCGCACGTAGACGCGCTCGCCCCGGAACCAAGTCTCGAGCACGCGCGTACCTCCGACCTGTTGCGCATGGCCAGTGTCCGCAAGCGCAAGGATGTCGCGATCGAGCACCACGAAGTCCGCCGACTTGCCGGCCTCGAGCGAGCCTATCTCGGCGTCCCGGCCGATAAATCGTGCGCCCTCGATCGTGTAGGCGTCCAGTACGTCCCGAATGGAGATGCCCTCAGCGGCATTCATCGGCCGCCCGCCAGGCAGACGGCGCGTGACCGCGATGGCCATGTTGACGAACGGCTGCGGGTCGCGAGTGGCGACGGGCGCATCGGAGCCCGCAACGAGCAGCCCACCGGCGTCCCGTGTCGACCGAACCGGGTACGAGCTTTCCTCGTAGTAGCTGCCGCGGGCATGCAATTGCTCGTAGCTATTGCCGGTGACTTTCTGCACGAACGGTACGATTGTCATGTCGTAATCCTGATCGGCGATGGCCCACGAATAAGTGAAAGCGACGTACAGCCGGTCGCAGCCGATGCGGCGCACATCTTCTGCGTCGGCGAACTGCAGATGCGCCAGGCTGTCATGCGTGCTGCTGTCGCCATCGGCTGCGCGCGCGGCCTCGATGGCATCGATGATGGTGCGGGCCGTGCCATCGCCGATGACATGGAAATGCAGGTTGAAATGCGCCAGGTGCAGTCGCCGCGCCAGCTCGAACAGCACCTCACGGTCCGTGGTCAGCTTGCCGTACCAGATTCGGCACTGCGCCGGATAGTAACCCGTATTCTTCAGAAAGGCCGAGACTGCGGCCTGCGACTCGTATTTCTCGGGGTGCGCACGCGCCTCGGTGCAGACAGCGGAATCCGTGTCTACGTAACCCGTGACGGTCGCATGACCGCCGGCATCGAGGCCAAAGAGCGGCTGCAGGTACGGGTGCAGCATGGCAGCATCTCCAAGCTTCGGCGGCCGGGCGAACGGGTCACCCTCGACCACGCCGTCGCCGAAAATCTTGAAGAAATCGGCGCGGACGTACGCATTGTCCTGGTATAGGGCACGCATTGCCGAGGCCTGCGCGATGATGGCGTCGAAGTCGACCTGGCCCTCGCGGTCCCGGAAATGCTCCGGATCCAGGTAGAGCGCCAGGTTTGCGCGGACCGTCATGCGCGGGCGCGCCAGCAGCTTGTCATAGACCGGCAGCGCCTCGGGCGCCGTCATGGCATCGAGGAAGGCCGTGATGCCGACACTGTTGAGGCGTCGCGGCATTCGCTCCGGTACTTTCAGCGTCAGATCTAGATCGTTATAGAGCAGGTGCTTCGGGTCGATCGGCGCGCGTCCCGCGTCGACCAGGAGTCCGTTGGGCTCGCCATCGGACGCCGTGCCAATGTAGGGTCGAAGCTCGTTGAAGTCGGTGGCCAGCGTGTCCCTGGAGTATCCAACGACGGCGCCGGCCCGGTTGCGTGCCAGTGCCAGCGCCCGGCTGTTGAAGGCCGCCTGGTGACCCTCGCTGCCGAGCAGCTCGACGGGGTTATCCGGGGCGGCACGGTCCAGCGCGGCGCGCAAGGTCGGCAGCGCGGCATCCGGCTGATTCGCATCGCCGGGGTTCCACTGGTGCACGTAGAGCCACTCGCCCGGCTTCAGCCGGTAGCGCTTCAGGCACGCGCGCACAAAAGGCACCAGCTGCGACAGGCTCTTGGGTGCGTTGTCGAGGTCACAGACGTCGAAGTCGAGTATGTCGATCGGATGGATGTGCGCATCGATGAGGCCGGGGACGACCAGCCGCCCGTGTAAGCGCAGTACACGCGTGTGCGGCCTACGAAAGCTCAATGCGCGGGCTTCATCGCCCACGTAGAGCAGACGATCGCCCCGCACCACCAGCGCATCCGCCATTGTCCGGTTGGCCGCTGTGTAGATGCGTGCGTCCAGCAGAATCAAGTCGGCCGGCGACTGTAAGTCCGGCGGCAAATCCGCGGCGCGCGGTGATGACAGCAGCGCCAGACAGACCCACGGCAACCATCGGCGCAGCATGCGGTCAGCTCCACCCGTCGAAGCGCCCGAGACCCGACGCAGGTTTATAGCCTCAAATCCCTGTTGGGAGCGTCCCACTTTCGACATTGCGCCTCAGATCAAGATTGTGTTGCGGCAGCGACGTTAGCATTCGCGATGCCGCGCCGTCAGAGCATTAGCGACGTACTTCTGATGGTCCCGACTTGGCTCGCTGGCCCGAACCTATCAGACGTGAATCCGAAGATCAAAATGCTTGCCGACGGGATTGATATTATCTGCCGCAGTTATATCCTTGAGTTTGATCACCAGCCCGACGATCCCGCAGTGTCTGCCCACCCAGGAGCCCGTGCGCACATGATTCGATACCCGCTCGTCCTCAGTTGTCTTCTCACTCTGCTGCTCTCCGGATGGGACGCCCCGCTGGCCCGTGGCGAGGCGCCGCAGTCATGCAGCCTGCTCACGCTGGCCCTGGTGTCCGCGGCCGTCGGGCAACCGGCCACGGGAGGCCAGGTGTCGGTTGTCGATAACCCATCTTCCACCACGTCCGCGTGCATGTATAAGGCCGGTGCGATGTTAATCGTGGTCGAGGCCACGCAGCTGCCCTCGGCCGTGGCGGGCCGCGCCGAGTTTGACGACAAACTGAAGAACAGCGACACCACACAGCCTGAGCCGGGCCTCGGCGATGGCGCTTTCTTCTCCAAAGACGGGCCGGCGCTCGCGCTGACCGCGCTCCGGGGCGCAAGGATCATTGTCATCTCACTGGTGGGCGGTAACTCGGCCGCCATACCGCGCGAGCGCCTGCACGGCCTGATGCAGACCGCCCTGTCGCACTGACTGGCGCCGACGCGCTGCACCGGAAGTGTCGCGGTGGGGACAGAAGTGTTTGACGCCACGGCGATCTTGGAGATCTCGCACGGTGAGCGTGCACCTGGGCGTCGGCGATCGCCGGCGTTTTGCCAAAATGGCCTTCGACTTTAGGCCGCGAGACGCCTTTCACCGGGTTATGGGTGACGGTAGCATAGTCGATCGCGCTACTGGTGAGATAATCTGGCGTCTCGGACGCGAGACGCTTGCGAGTCAACATTATCCACACGAGCTTTCTAATGGAAATATCCTGATCTTTGACAACGGCACGTATCGTCAGAATGTTGCACTCAACTACTCACGTATCATTGAAGTCGATCGATTGACGAAGAACATCGTATGGGAATATACGGACACGCCCCCTCATAACTTCTTCAGCCCATACATCTCCGGGGCCCAGCGGCTGCCGAATGGGAACACTCTAATCACGGAGGGAAACTATGGTCGCCTGTTTGAGGTCACTGCGGGAAAGCAAATTGTGTGGGAATACGTGAATCCGTATTTCGCGCCCCAACAGGTCACCGCCGATGGATCACCCGCTGTTCAGGGACAGCAAAACTCCGTATTTCGCGCGTTCCGTTATGCTTCGGCGCGAATCCCGTGGTTGAAGGCCTAGTCTGGCTGATGGCTATCGCAAGTTTGTATTGATGAGGTTGGCAAGCCGCGCGCCTGCCAGCGCGACGCGTTTGGCCGCCTCCGCCTTCGCGGCCTGCGTATAGCTTGCGTCCAACGTGTAGGGTCCCGCGCCTGGCCCAACCGGCGGCGCATAGGCGAAGCGCCGGGCTGCTGCAAAACTCTCGTTGACCCACACCTTCTCATCCGCAATTCCTGCCTCCGTCGAGGGCGCGGCAGGCAGGAGTGCAGCGGCCGCGATAGCGACCTCGGGACTCTTGCTGGTGCCGAGGACATTGTCCCAGAACGCATGCAATTCATCCCTGCAGGGCTTGGCGCAAAGGGCGACCAGATTGCCCCCCTGATCGCCATTGGGGAGTTCTTGAGAGAAGCGCGAGGTGGCATGCAACGGCTGATGCACATCGCCAACCAGGTGTTCAAGCCACGCCAGGTCGTAGGACTTGATGTCGTCGCTGAGGCTGTTGGAACCGATTGCCATTTCGAAGAGCTGAATCTGCGTTTCAGCGTTGGGTGCCATCGGCCGAACGAGCGGCGTGTTGTCCGTCGATAGCGGTATATCGATGAAATGCCAGTAGCGGTGCTGCAGATGATCGCTATAGCCGATGTTCTGGGCCGCATTGGCTGTCGAAGGCCTGTTACCATCGAACGTATAGTCCGGTTCCGATTTTATCTTGTCGGGCCAGGTGGCGGCCGTGACAAACGCGATCTGATCCTGCTCTGCGGGCGGCACGTCCTGGATCCAAGTTGCATAGTCGGGATTGAGCTTCAAAAGCTGCGAAACGCGAACGCGGCTGGCGGCGCTGAGGTCGGCCCAGGCAATCGCGGCCACCATCATGTGGCCTTCGTCATCCCACGCCTGGGCACTTTCCGCGAGCGTCGCGGCCACAACTGCCATCACGATGGCCATGAATCTGACGTTCATAGCGTCCTTTTGGAGATTGCTAGTCGTCCCGACACTTGTTCTATGTATTGACCGAGCTCTCGGGCCGGAATAATCCGCGCGTAGGTGAAACATCGGCCTATTCCGCACCCACGGCGTTTGACAGGATCCCCACTCGGCTGATGAAAACTTCCGCGCGGTCTCCAGGCTTCATGAAAATTGGTGGTTTTCGGGTGAAGCCCACTCCGCCCATGGTCCCGCTGGCGATGAGGTCACCCGGCTTCAGCTGCGTCCAACTTGTAATGTAGGAAATGATATCGGCAACGCTGAATATCATGTCCGACGTGTTGGCGCTCTGCAGCACCCGGCCATTAAGCTCGAAGCGCACGTCCAGTTGTTGCGGGTCCGGGATTTCATCGGCAGTGACGATCCAAGGGCCGCTGGCGCCCGAGCTGCTAAAATTCTTTCCCGGGGTGAGCTGGCGGGAGTGGAACTGGTAGTCGCGGACACTGCCTTCGTTCAACGCTGAATAGCCAAAGATGTACTGGAGAGCCTTTTCCTTGGGCACATACCGGGGCGTGAGCTTGCCGATGACTACCAGCAGCTCGGCCTCGTAGTCGAGTTGGGTAGAGACTTTGGGAACGACTAGTGTGCCACGGTGCCCGATCAGGGAATCCGGCACGCGCACAAAGATGACCGGGAACTTGGGCTTCTCGCGCCCACCGGGCAGTGCTGCATTTGCCTCAGCAACGTGGTCGTTGTAGTTGAGTGCAACGCACAGGATTTTCTCCGGGAATGGGATGACGGACTGCAGCTCCACCTCGTCGTAGTCGTGATCCGCGGTGGCGGCGGCTAGGATCGTCTCCGCCTTCTGCCGCCATTGTGGATCGGCAATGAAGGCACGTAAGTCAGGATGAGTCTTCCCCAGGTGACGCGCGACGTTGATGATCCTGCCGTCACTAACGACGCCGTAGCAAGCGTCCCGCCCATTCTTATAGCTGACAAATTTCATGAACTGCTTTGCGTTTATTGCGTGTTGGTTGGGGAAAGTTAGAGGGGGTCAGAAAGGGGGCCCTTCACCCGCCTTGACCTGAGCCACAGTGAGCCCCCCTAGTCTCTGGTGGATGCGCGGTCCCGTGCTCATTGCAAGGGCAAAGACGATTTCCCACGGGCGGGGCGCATCGGCAATGCATATGTCTACCGAGTCGAAATGGCTCCGCACCCAAGGAGAATTCACGTGCACCAAGGGAATATGGAGCCGATCTCCGATGGCTCCCATGGTTTCGCCGGCGCTGACGAAGCCCTTCACATTGAGCACGGACTTCATACCGGCACCGCCAGGCGCATGCCACACCGCTGCGTGCTCGTGTTCACCCTCGACGCCGACCATCGCCCCCTTTCCGAAGGCCTCGATCTGCTCGGGTTTTGCTTGCAGCGCACCGAGCAGGCGATTGCTGATATCAACGGAGAGAGGCTGCAGCGAATCCATCCAGGAAATGAGCTCGGGCTCGAATCGGCGCGCGAAGGGATTCGGCAGCACCGCAGCGCAGACCGCGCGCCGCAGTGGCTGGTCGGCGATGGGACCCCCGTCGTGATAAATGGTTTCCACTTGAACGACGTACTTTCGGACTGCGGGGAGGCCGCTCAAGACCGCGTACCTTGTGCAGCCGCGAGCTTCTGCGCGAGCTGGGCAGCGAAGACTTCCTGGGGCAGTGAACCGGGGACGCTCTTGGCGTGCTCGTCTGTGATTCGGCGGATATCTTGGTCGGATAGCGACAGCACAAGCTCGTCAGCGAAGGGTTGCGGGATATGCCACCCCGTGTCCATGTAGATCTCGATCATGTTGCCGTCAGGGTCACGAAAGTAGACAGACCACGAGTTACCGTGATTGAGTGCCTTCACCGCCGTCGCGCCATTCACAACGGCTCGAGCCGTGACCTCTCGCAGCTCATCGAGTGACTTGACCTTGAATGACACCTGGAAAAGCGCGCCGCCCGGCGGATCACCGGGTTCGCGCACGACAAGCACGAACTGATGGTGCTGCATCGGATCACCAGTCATGAAAATAATGCGGCGCTTGAAATACTTTCCGACACCCGTGTCGCTAACCACTAAGCCCAGCATCGACATGTAGAAGTCGCGCATGGCTTCTGGCTTATCGGTGAAGATGCCCATGTGTGTCAGGTTTGGCTCGAGGTTACTTGACATGGTGGCGCCCTGTGAGATGAGCTGCTAAAATTTCGAAATTAACGAAGCGCCCGTAATGCGGGATGGCAATGCTGCGATCTGGTACGACGGCAATTTATTCGAGTGATAATATCGAAAATTTAGAGAATTGCTAGGCGCGACTTTGACTGTCATGACGGAAGGGGATGTGCGTGGCGGGGTGATATGGCGTTTCCGCAAGGCACGCTCGCCCCTGCTCCTCGAGGCGCGGTATCCGGGATTCAGGCCATGCACCCGAACGTTTCCGAGGGGAGCGGTAGTGAAGCGCGGAGCACGCGCGCTCACCAGCGACATCACGATGCAGCAGGACGTCGCTATTCCGCTGCGTGACGGCAAGACGATCTACGTCGACATCCTGCGGCCAACCGGCCCGGGACCGTTTCCCGCAATTCTGAGCTGGGGTCCTTATGGGAAGCAGGGTGGCAGCATTATTCTCGATGATATTCCCGGACGAGCCGGGATTCCTCAGAGCTGCCTATCGGGGCTGGAGATGTTTGAAGGCCCAGACCCGGCCTACTGGTGTCCGCATGGCTATGCGATCGTTAATGTGGACGCGCGTGGCGCCTACAGTTCTGAAGGCGATATTCACTTCTGGGGCCGCCAGGATGCTGAAGACGGGTATGACGCTATCGAATGGGTCGGCGCCCAGCCCTGGTGTAATAGTAGGGTCGGCATGTCGGGGAACTCCTGGCTCGCCATTGCTCAATGGTTCATCGCGAGTCAGCAGCCGCCGCATCTGGCGGCGATAGCGCCATGGGAAGGCTGGACTGACCTCTACCGTACTGACGTGGTGCGGGGTGGGATTCCCGACAGTGGCTTCAACGAGCACATGATCAAGTTGTTCTCGGGAAACAACCGCGTTGAGGACGTGCCTGAAATGGTGCGCAATAACCCCCTGATGAACTCCTACTGGGAGGACAAGATTCCGAGTCTTGCGGCTATCCGTGTGCCTGCTTATGTGGTGGGCAGCTGGACAAATCTCATTCACGGCATCGGTACGTTAGCGGGTTTCCGCGGAATTGCCTCCGAGCAGAAATGGCTGCGCGTGCACCGCAAGCATGAGTGGACGGACTACTACGAGAACGCGGATGACCTGCGGAAGTTCTTCGACTACCATCTGAAGGGTGACCAGAACGACTGGTTGCAGACACCACGTGTGCGGCTCTCGATCCTCGATCCCGGCCGTCGCGACGAAATCAACCGTCCGGAGATGGAATTCCCGCTTGCGCGCACGCGCTACCGCTCCCTGCATCTTGATGCTGCCACGCGTACGCTGTCCACGCGCGCGCCGACGGCTGTCGCCAGCACCTCCTACGACTCCACGGCGACAGACGACCACCTGGCCTTCACTTATCGCTTCGAGCGCGACACCGAGCTAACCGGCTACTTCGCGCTGCATCTGTGGGTCTCGGCAGACGTGGCCGATGATCTCGACATCTACGTCGAGCTGCGACGGCTTAGTCGAACTGGCCGTCGCGCGGTAGCGCGCAACATTATTCCTCCCAACCCAATCGTGGCGTGGTGGCTGGAGCGCCGGTATCGCCAGGGCAGGGCGCAGTTCGGCATGATGTTCTTTAGCGGCGCAAAGGGAATGCACCGGGTTTCGCATCGGGCGACTGACCCAGCGCGCTCAACGGTGGCCGAGCCCTATCACACCCATCGCGAACTACAAAAGATTAAGTCGGGAGAAATCGTGCCTGTGGACATTCAGATCTGGCCGCTGGGCATGAAGTGGCGCGTGGGCGAACAGCTGCAGCTGCTGATCGCCGGCCGCAAGCTCTCGACCGTGGAATTTCCGGGCGTGTCGCCTGCGGACTCGATTAACCGGGGCCGGCACACGATCTATACGGGCGGGGCCTACGATTCTAACCTCGTGATTCCTTGGATCCCGCCGGGACACGATGTAACGGACTCGGGTCCCCTTTAATTTGGTCGACAAGGGGCAAAGGCATGAAGATTGCGGTTGTGGGCGCAACAGGAATGGTGGGCAGTTCTGTAACGGCAGAACTGATCACCCGCGGGGACGAGGTAGTCGGGATCGCTCGAACTGAAGAGAAGCTTCGTAAAATCCCGGGCGTCATTCCCCGCGTGGCGGATGTGATGCAGCTTCCATCGATTACTGAGGCGCTGCGTGGCCACGATGCCGTGGTTTTCTCTTATGCTCCGGGACCTGCCATAGGCCCGGCTGTGTACAAAAGCATGGTCGAGGCGGGCTGGAAAATCAAACGAGCCTTCTGCAACGCTAAAGGTAAATACCTGATCATTGTCGGCGGCGCCTCAAGTCTATGGGGTCCGAGTGGCCAGCAAATGTTCGAGGATCCGCGCTGGCCGTCTTGGTATTTCAATACCGCGAGCCCGGAGCACCTGCGCTACCTGCGTGGCATGACCAAGAAGGACATCTTCGAGGAACTCGCATTGACACGCGAGCGGATCCTCGCCGATCCCAAGGTTAACCCGCTGTCCGATTGGCCTGAGGAGCATCAGCGCGAGTTCATCGCCAAGATTGCGGAGAACCACGACAAGGGCGAAGGAGGCCGCGCGCAGTTCGAGTTGTTCGCCAACGACCATAGCTTTCGCTGGAGCTACATTTCCCCGCCCTGGTTCATGCGGCCAGGGCCACGCACCGGTCACTACCAAACGACACTGGGACAACTACCCATGGATGGCGATAAGCCCGCGGGTATCACCGTAGATGATCTTGCCGTTGCGATTGCCGATGAAGTGCATGCCCAAAACTTCGTGCACGCGCACTGGTGCGCCGCTCGCCCGTAGCTGCGCACGTCATGGGCCACGCATGATTCAGGTACAGGAAGGTCTCACAATTGTCGGTCCTACGACGCAGCAGGAAGCGCTGCTTAGGAAGCTTGGGGCCTGCTGAATTTCGATAATGGCGCGACGACGTGTTACTTTGCAGCCATCCGCCGTACTACGAAGTGGCGTGCCGGATGAATCTCGGAGAGTGCAGCGCGATGAAGCGATCTGGCAACGGAACTGAAGTGGTACTGCGTCGCGGCCGCTACGACGCGCTGGCGAAAGTCCCGCCGCGCAGGCGCATGCCGAAGGTCGCCGACAACGGCAATCGCAGCGCCGAAGTTCTGGTCGGTCGCACGCGCGCCACGGATGTGCTGCATCGATTGCGTAGCGACATCATCGCCTGCACCATGCGACCTGGATCAAGGCTGCGATTCGAGACTCTGCGATCGGTGTACAACGTCAGTTTCAGTACTCTGCGCGAAGGGCTTTCGCGTCTGGCCTCCGAAGGGCTCGTCATCGCCGACGGCCAACGCGGCTTTCGCGTCGCGCCGGTGTCCATCAAAGAGCTCTTGGATCTTACCGGTGCACGGATATTGGTTGAACGCGAGGTCATGCGTTTAGCGGTAACTTATGGTACTGATGCTTGGCGTACGGCGGTCTTGGGCGCTTTTCATCATATGGATCAACTGCCGGATCAACGCAGTACGTCGCCGCAGTGGGCGCAGGCGCATGCCGCATTTCATGCAGCATTGGCCTCATCATGCGACTCGCCGGTGCTGCAGGAAATTCGTGCCAATCTGTTCGATCGCGCCCACCGCTATCGACGCTTGGCGGTCACCTTTCGTACCTACCAGCGCGGCACTTCCCATGAGCATCGCGCGATTATGGAGGCCGCTGTCACAGGCAATGTCAGCTTGGCGTGCGACTTGACCGAGCAGCACGTGCGGCGCACTAGCGAGGACATCATCGCAGCGGGCGGCGAATTAACGATCACGGCCTGATGTAGGGCCTGGAATTAAGAATTCAGATTCCCCCATTATAGCCTCGATGCTGGGGACGGCTGGGATCGCTACGCCCGGTTCAAACGTGCGAACTGGCCACGACCTGAATATCAAGAATGGCCATGAATATCCCGACGCACATCGCGCCATAGCCCAGCCACAGCCGGCGCGAATCGCGCGCCACGGACTCAGGTTGCGTCATGGCGAACGCCAAGAGCCTTGCCACTCAATGCCGCTCCCCAGGTGAGAATCGCGGGAAAGGCGCGGATAAGCTGCGCGGCGGCGGCGCGGCCGTGATTGTTCATCGCCAGCCATGCGAACAGTGAGGCCGCATGCACGCGGGCGGCGAATTGGCACTTCCAGGCGCGCGCATAAGTCGGGCCGGCCGCCGGACCGTCGGCGAGCAGGTGTTGCGCCAGCAGCCAGGATGACTGGATCGCCATGCTGATGCCTTCGGCGATGATGGGATGGGCCTCGCCCGCGGCATTGCCTGCGAAGAAAATGCCGTCGCGATAGCGGCCCCGGATGCCGGGGCGGAGCGGGCCGCAGGCAAGGATGGCGTCTTCGACCATTGCGCCCTGCAACGCGCGGCGCACACCTTCGGTGCTCGCCAGAATGTGGCGCATCACCGCCTCGCCCGCTTTGCCAGTGTGAATCTCGCGGGCCCGCCTCAGCGCATCACGGCGGATGCAGCATGACAGGCTGACGCGCCCGCCGTCCGTGTGCACCATGCCACCATAGCCGCCGGGAAAGGCAAGCAGTGGCATTACGCCAGCCGCCAGCGCCGCACCACGGAAATGGGCTTTGAAAGCGAACAGGTCGGATGGTCGGACGTTCATCGTGGCTGCGAAAGGGGCCCTGGTGTTCCAGGACCCGCAGGCCGCGATCACTACGCGCGCGTCAATCTCATCGACGGTGTCCACGCGTTGCAGCGTGAGTGTGTGCTGGGCCGCCTGCCTGGCTATGGCGGCCACTTCGGCGGGCTGAAACAGCATCGCTCCGGAGCTGACCGCGGCATCGCGCAGCAGCACATCCAGATGTTCGCGGCCCAGCGCCCGGCCCCATCCCACCTGCCCATGGGGCAGCGGGGCCTGCACCATCGTCGCGCCCGAATAAGCCGCGACCGTGTGCACCGCCGGCCCGGCCCGGGCTCTGAACTCAGTGGCCACGCCGCAGGCCTCCAGCACCGGCATGGTCGCCGCCGAGATGAATTCGCCACACACCTTGCGGCGCGGAAAGACCGCGCGCTCGATCAGCGCCACGGACCACCCCGCCTGTGCCAACAGCTGCGCCGCGGTCGCGCCCGCCGGCCCGCTGCCGATCACTGCCGCGTCAAACCGCATCGCGCCGGGCTGAGAAGAAATGGGTGAAGGGAAGCGCCAGTCCTTCCCGCGTCTGCCAGCCGGCAGCGGGCCACCGTTGTGACAGCTCGCGCCCGACAAAACCGGCGCGCACGCTGGCGACAGCGTCGTGCCGTGTTACATCATTGCAGGCAAGCGCGAATACCATGCGGCTGGCCAGCAGCGCTGGCTGCGATCGGCGCGGCTCGCAGGCGACGAAGCCGCGCGCCCGTTGCGCCACCAGGCTCAGCAGCTGACGCAGGGCCGCGTCGTCCAAGTGGTGCAGGAAGAGGTTTGCCGTGATTATTTCCGCATCCAGGTGCGGCAGCACCGCAAATATGTCGCCGGTGACGCTTGCGCATTTCCAGCCCAGGGCGGCAAAGCCCGCGCGCGTCTGCGCGCTCACGATATCCTGCCGGTCCACGATCAGCGCCGTCACCTGCGGCCAGTGCGCTGCCATGCGCCGCGCCACGCGCAGCAGGAAACGTCCGTCGCCGGAGCCCAGATCCGCCAGCCGCCGCGGCGGCGCCAGCGCCCGCAGCTGATTCGCCATGATCGTCTGCTGGCGCATGATGATATTGATCCGCGCCAGGTCGCGGCGCGAGGCGCGGGCCCGCGGGTCGTCGGCCGCCAGCAGGTCCAGAATTTCCGGCTCCAGGATGCGCGAAAACCCCACTCACGCCGCCATGCGAAATCGCATCGTCTCCGCCACCAGGCCCGGCCCGAAGGCCATCGCGCAGCCGCTGCTGCCGGGGGCGGCATCCCGCATCATCCGGTCAAGCACGAACATCACAGTGGCCGAGGACATGTTGCCGAAATCACTGAGTACGCCCCGCGACACCGCCAGCGCGCTCGGCGGCAATTCCAGGCTCGCTTCCACCGCATCCAGCACGGTGCGCCCGCCCGGATGCACCGCCCACAGATCGATCGGCGCCTCTTTGTTAAGGAACGTCGCGCGCGCCTGGGACAGGCCACTGCGGATGGCGCCGGGTACCCCGCCGGACAGCACCATGTCGAAACCCTGTTCGCGGATGTTCCAACGGATCAGTTCGGCGGTGTCGGGCACCAGCGCCGCCTTGAACGAATCCATCCGCACACCCACCGGATCGGCCGAAATGAGCGCCGCCGCACAGCCATCGCCGAACAGCAGGAACGAAAGGATTTCCTCCAGGTCCGTGGTCTCGTGCAAATGTAGGGTGCACAGTTCCAGGTTCATCGCCAGCACGCGCGCGCCGGGTTCCGAACGCACGATATGACGTGCCAGCTTCAATGCGTTGATGGCAGCATAGCACCCCATGAAACCCACGAAGGTGCGCTCGATATCGGGTTTGAGTCCGCACCGCTCCACCAGTTGCAGGTCAATGCCCGGCGCGAAAAATCCCGTGCAGCAGGTCACGATCAGGTGCGTGATGCGGCCGCGGTCCTCACCGGCCAGCAGCCGTTCCGCCGCGTCGGTCGCGAGATCCGGCGCGAATTTCTCGAACAGCTTCATGCGCGCGCCGGTGCCAGGAAATGCGCCGGGCCGGTAGAAATGAGCGGCATCGCCGTCGCCCTCCGGCTCGAAAATCGAATGGCGGTGCGATATCCCCGAGCGTTCCGCCATGCGGTTGAACAGGGCCACGCGGCGACTGTCGCCCTTCAGCATCCTGCGCGCGAAGTCGATAAAGCCCTCATGCACGTCATGGGGCGGCAGCGCCGTCGCGATTCGATTGATAAAGGCATCGGTCATGGCTGTCCTCGCCGCTTGCGAAGTTCACGGTAACGCGGAAGGAACCCCAAAGCGAATTTCCGCGGTAGTGTGTACCCTGGCGCGCGAACTGGGTTTAGAAACGCGACTGGCGCAAAGGTTTATTCAATGAGCGGCCGGATCCTGGAGCGAGGCCGTCCACGTGGCTCTCGACATACTCAACCATAGCACCTCTTCGCCGAGTCGACGCAGGACTCGGTCCATCAGCGGATTAGCGCTACACAGATGGGCGTGTACGGTGTCGAGCGGTAGTGAAGTAAAGGCGAACGCCAATGCGGGGTTCCCTTGATTTTGCTGCCAAGAGTGCCGGTAGGATTTGCCGGTAATCACAGTGCGTCGCATGGGATTCCGTAGGCCAGACAAGGACTTGCTGTTCGCGGTTTCAGTGATGGATAAGCGCCGGCGTGGTGAAACCCCCTATGTTGCGGCGATCGGGAAGGACAGTCTGCGTTAGATATGACTTTCTTTCCTTTTCCCGGTGCCGGGTGAGCTTCGCCAAGATGCAGTCGTTGCATCGCTCCTGTGCCGCCATGGGTGCGGTAGCGCCCAGACGGCGATCACCCATCCGGCGCTCAATATCGTCACATAACTCAACGGAGAAACACATGTATCTTGGTGGTGGCATTCTTGGAACCCTTCTAGTCGTTCTTCTTATTGTCTACCTCGTGCGCAGGGTATGACCTGACTGCACGGACAGGTACGGTATAGAACAAAGCACCGACGCCAAAAAAGGAATACGCGAGGTCCGGTGCGCGCGTTTCGCGCAGGCCCCTAATGCGCCTATCGGCAGCGTTCGCGCAAATTCGGTCATAGTGGTCTTTCGATCTAATCACTAAATTGAGTCGCCGAACTCCACCGCGTTCCTTGCCGGAGGAAATACGCATAATGGGTAAGATGGCAAGCGCGTCACCTAAGTTCTTTCGCGAGAAAAACATAGATGCATAGCTCAATGAACGCAGGTGGCATAGCTGGGCATAGCTGGACATAGCTGTAGGCGCCTTCGGAGTCGTCCGCGGCGGGCCGAGCTATGCGGCTGCAGCCCTTGAAACGCGATACCCAACAGGATCGTCGGCGTTGCAGTCGTTTCCTTTTGATGTCTTACGCGCTTCCAATACGGCAACACCTATACGGCAGTCTGTACACCAACGAACTTATGGCCGGGACACGACCACCACCTTCTTTGTTTGCGTGGCACATCACACTCGCAATCGCCAGCTTGCGCGGTACTCATTGCCCGGAACTTGCGACGACGGTGTCCTTACTCCAATCGTGATGGAAACACCTGCGTCAAATCTGGGATAGGCGACGCAGTCGCCATCCGGTTATTCTGGTCTACTCGACTTATGACAAGTTATCTAGTCAACAATGGCGCGAAATCTATTCTTGCGGCTGATTCCGACATGGATGCCAGCATACTGATCGTGGACGACGATCCCGGCATCATCGAAGTCATGGGCCGCATTCTTGTCGACGTAGGTGAATTGCGATTCGCTACTAGCGGGAGGGACGCTCTGCGGCTTGTGCGCGAATCATCGCCCGACTTGATTCTGCTGGACGGGGAAATGCCTGGCATGACGGGCTTTCAACTATTCGAGATGCTGAAAAAGGAGCCCCAGTTATCGGAGGTTCCGGTGATTTTCGTCACCAGCCATAGTGAAACTGGGTTCGAAGTATCCGCTTTGGAAATGGGTGCCTCCGACTTTATAGCTAAGCCATTCGTTTCTTCACTGGTAGTCGCCAGAGTCAGGACGCACCTACGGGCTAAGCGTATGGCCGACAAGCTGCGGCGCATCTCCACGACAGACAATCTGACCGGTGTCGTTAATCGGGTCGAGTTCGACAAGTTGCTTGAGCGTGAGTGGCAGCGAGGCAAACGGGCGAGTGATCCAATGTCCCTGTTGCTGGTCGATCTTGACCATTTCGGTCTCTACAATAACCGTCACGGGCGCTCAGCAGGCGATGTCTGTTTGCAGCGCGTTGCGTCAATCCTCACAGGCATCAGTCGACGTGCGGCCGATGTAGTAGCTCGGTGCGGTGGCGAGGAGTTCATGGTGCTTCTGCCGCAGACGCCCAGAAGTGGTGCCGCGCACCTGGCCAGACGCATCCTTGAGAGCGTGGAAGAACAGCAAATCGACCACGGCGATTCGCCCACATCACGGCACGTTACAGTGAGCGTCGGCATATCCTGCTATGACGAGGACTGCGCCAGTTGGGTGAGCACCGGTTCAGCGCATCGAGGTCTAATCGATCAGCGCGTATCCTGTACCGGAACTGATTTAGTGCTGGCAGCGGATAAGGCCTTACACTTGGCAAAGCGAGCCGGACGAGCTCAGGCGAAAATGCGCGAAATCGGCTCCGGTATAGCCCCAGAATCGGTGACCGGACCAGCGCGCCTGCCCCAGACTCGCGACGAGCCGAACGGCCTAGGCGCATAGTGGCGCCAGCGATCAATCCTTAATCAAACCGCGACATACTTCCCGCTGCGCCGCTGGTGCATAGGCCGGGCATGTCCAAACGCACATCGACTAAGTGAATCACACCCCACCGCTTCCGCGGTTCACTCATTCCGGGCCTCCGGGCCGCCAACTGCTCATCTGTGCTCACAGCCTTGTCAATCGCCTTTCGGCTTTTCTCGTAGCCGCCGCTGGCACTCATGACACCCGTTAAGTCTGCGCGCCGAAGCCTCCCCACCCCCTTTGTTCCACTGCTTCCGGCGGCATGCCTGATCGGATATTGGATCGCGATCACGGTAGTTGTCGTGGTGACTTTTTTCTCCTATGGCGCACTTAAGGACAGCGAGCGCACCGCCCGTCGAGTTACGCAGGCACTAGAGGTGAACGAACAACTGCAAACACTGCTCTCGAGTATGAAAGACGCGGAGACCGGTCAACGCGGCTACGTGCTCACCGGCGATGACAGTTACCTCGAACCGTATGCACATGCCAGGGCGGCTTTGGCGGGCGAGGTCGCGGGAGCGCGTGCGCTTTTGCTCGGCAGCCCGGAGCAGGAGGGGCGGCTTCAGACGCTTGAGCAGCTTTGTGCCCAGAAGATGGAGGAACTCGCCTTTACCATTGCTCTGCGCCGTCAGCGTACACATACCTCCGCGCTTGCAATCGCTCGCTCGGATCTCGGGCAGGAGCTGATGGAGCGCATTCGAAGCGTTGCCGCGCTGATGATGGACGAGGAACGCCGGACGTTGTCGCTTCGACAAACGCAATGGCTGAATGCCGCGCGCGTCTCCTCGCTAGTCACGGGAGGCGGAGCCGCTCTTCTGCTTGCGTTAATCATAGTTGCGGCACTGCGTAGCTCGCGAGGTTACCGTGCACGCAAAATCCAAGCATGGATCAGCGCCGGACAAATTGGCTTGAACGAACACATTCAATGCGAGCAACGTCTCGAGCAGCTCGCCGGCCGTGTTTTAAACTTCCTGGCTGAGTATACGGGGGCATTGGCCGGCGCAGTATATCTCCCCCAACCAGACGGCCACTTCCGTCTCATAGCCAGTTATGCCAGTGCCGATGGGCCAGACCCCAATCTGATACGTCCGGTGGATGCTCTTCTGCGCCAAGCCGCGAGCGAAAATCGCCCCTTACACATGAAACAAGTGACCGAGGGGTATTTACCTCCCCGACCCGACGGTCAACACGCCAAACCAATTGAACTGCTGGTCGCGCCGGGCAGCGTCGATGGCGTCGCGCACGCCGTGTTCGAGTTGATCTTCGCTCGACGCTTGCGGGCTGCTGATCTGGAACTGCTATCGCGCGTTTCCGAGTCACTTGGCGCGGCGGTGCACTCTTCTAAAGACCGTACCCGATTGGAAGAGCTGCTCGCGGAAACGCAGCGCCAGGGGGTACAACTGCGCACCCGCCAGGAAGAGCTGCGCGTGATCAACAAAGAGCTGGAGATTCAGGCTAACTGTCTCAAGGATTCCCGGCTTCAGGCACAGACCCAGAAGGCCGAGATGGAGCAGACCAGTTCGCAACTGCATAAGCAAACGCAGATCCTGAAGGAACAGGGTGCCCAGCTGTCGATCTTCAACAGCGCCAACTTCTCCTGCATCGCCACCGACGCTGATGGCCTCATTCAGATCTTCAATGTCGGAGCCGAGCGGATGCTGGGTTACGCGGCCGAGGATGTCGTGCGCAAAATCAACCCGGTTGCCATATTCGACCCAGAAGAAGTCATCACCCGCGCCGAGGCGTTGACTCTGGAACTACAAATGCCGGTCTCACCGGATTTCCAAGCCCTGGTGATCAAGGCCTCGCGCGAAGCCGAGGATATCTACGAGCTGACCTACATTCGCAAGGATGGTAGCCGTCTGCCGGCGATCGTGTCGGTCACGGCACAGCGCGATACCGAAGGCGCAATCATCGGCTATCTGCTGATTGGCACCGATAACGCCGCTCGCAAGCAAGTCGAAGCTGATCAGATGCTGCTGACACATCGCCTGCGCGATCATCAGTTCTACACGCGTTCGTTGTTCGAATCCAACATCGACGCGCTAATGACCACCGATGCAATCGGTATCATCACTGACGTGAACAAACAAATGGAGGCGCTGACCGGCTGTACACGCGACGAATTGATCGGCGCGCCGTTCAAGAAGTTATTCACTGATCCGGAGCGGGCCGAAGCGGGGATCAGGCTGGCGCTCGGGAAAAAGAAGGTTACCGACTACGAACTGACCGCATGTGACAGAGATGGTAAGACCACCGTGGTGTCATACAACGCCACTACATTCTACGATCGCGACCGGCGCCTGCAAGGCGTATTTGCCTCCGTGCGCGAAATTTCAGAGAGAAAGCAATATGAGAAGTCGCTGCGAGAGGCGATGCGCGGCGCCGAACAGGCCAACTGCGCCAAAAGCGAGTTCCTGGCCAACATGAGTCATGAGATCCGCACACCCATGAATGCCGTGATCGGGCTGTCGTATTTATTGGAACAAACAGGCCTGGATAACACACAAGCAGCGTATTTGGCGAAGATTAAGCTTGCTAGCAAGTCCTTGCTGGCGGTAATCAACGACGTGCTGGACCTGTCGAAGATCGAGGCAGGTGAGTTGACGGTTGAATGCGCTCCATTTACTCCTCGCGAGCTATTGCAGGAGGTCACTGATGTCATGACCGTGCATGCAGATGCCAAGCGCATCGCCTTGACGGTCGATCTGCCTGACGATTTGCCGGCTATGTTGGAAGGAGATGCCAACCGTTTACATCAGATCCTGACCAACCTACTTTCCAATGCGATTAAGTTTACCGAGCGAGGCGGCGTCCAGCTGAAGGTCTGCCGCCTCTCAGGGAGCGCCACTCGCGTGACGCTGTGCTTCATTGTAACTGATACCGGCATCGGGATTGCTCCAGAGGTAATAGCACGCCTGTTCTCGCCGTTCACACAAGCCGACGCTTCGATCAGAAGGCGTTACGGTGGTACCGGACTTGGATTATCAATTGTGAAGCATTTGGCGAATATGCTGGGCGGTGATGTCAACGTGATCAGCACGCCGGGGATCGGTAGCGAATTCAGCGTCACGTTGGAGTTTGTGCTGGCAAGCCGCGCATTGCCGGGACGCCAGGATGATGCTGCGGTTACCGCTGGCAGCGGCACACTCGCTGGGATGCGCGTGTTGGCTGTCGACGACAGCGATATCAATCTGGAGGTAGTCCAGCGGATCCTCGAATTTGCGGGCGCGAGTGTTGTACTCGCAAGCAACGGGCAGGAGGCTTTTGAGCGTTTGCAGGCGGAACCTCGCGGCTTTGACGCCGTGCTGATGGATGTCCAGATGCCAGTCCTGGACGGCCACGCCGCAACGCGCCGCATTCGTTTGGAGCTGGGATTGACAGATTTGCCGATCATTGCACTGACGGCCGGCGCGCTGAGCAGCGAGCGTGCTAAGGCCCTTGCGGCAGGCATGAGCGATTTCATCCTTAAGCCTTTCGACGCCCATGAGCTGGTATCCAGCATAATCCGGCACCTCAGGACCAAGAACCGCGAGACGAGGGCGCAGAACGAGGAACCGCCTCAGACTCAAGTGCGCTTAGCGGTTCCGTGGCCGCAGATCGATGGCGTTGACGCGCGCGACGTGCGTGCGCGGTTGGGCAATGATGCGTTGCTTTTCCGATCCATGCTCAAACGCTTTATCGATGAGTATTCCGAGGCCGCAATGGCCCCCTTGGACGAGGCTGCGTCGCTTGGCGAACAGACTGGCCGCATGCATAGGCTCAAAGGCAGCGCGGGCATGCTTGGGGTCACAGCGATCCAGCAGCTCGCCGGCGAAGCTGAGAAGGCAAGCATCAGCGGCGAACGAGAACGTTTTCGCGCACTGACGCTCCAGCTTGGCCTCCAGCTGCGGCAATTTCGTCTGAACGCTGTCGCTGCGTTAGAGGTCGCGTCGACGCAGGCCGACATTGCCGATCTGGAGAGGGACAAGGAACTCGAACCGCAGCTGCTCGCCGATTTGGTTCGGTTGTTACGACTGCAAAAGCTATCTGCAGTGGAGCGCTTCAACTGCCTCTCGGTGCGACTCCGGCAACGCATGGGCGCAGCCTCTTTTGAGGCCTTGAGCGCGGATATCAGCAACATGCAATTCGCAGACGCCGCCAACACGCTGGAGACCGTCAATGCGAATGCTGGGCCATCTCTCGTCAGCGGACGTCCGCCTCGAGAGATTACGGCTTCTGGCGATTGAGTGATCGGGGCATTCATCGGGTCGGCTCAGGCGGCCCGCTCATCAGTTAGTGCGCATGGCGCCGGAAAATCGACCGCGTAGGAAGCCCCGCGAGCGGCGATCGGATCACCCCTTGACTGTGCCATTCCCAAGAATAGTCCACAAATCATGTGTAGTGACTGCCGGCATACTGCGGAGATAGAATCTCACGAACAGGGGTTCACACCAGGCGATGCTTAAGGGGGACGTAAGTGGCGGATGAAAAGGAACCGATGGGAAACCGTTGGCGATCAATGAAAGCAGACCCAATACTCTGGATCCGTCATCCTCGATTATCCGCTCTCGTCGCATTCGCGTTGTCCATCATCGCGCTGCTGATCGCGCCAAACGCGCTGGCACAAGCCTCGCTCGAGGTGATTGATGGCCGTGACGGCGGCAAGATCGTGTACGGCGTCATGGGAAACGCCTCACCCGCGAGCGCAATGGGCTCGGTGCTGCACTATGTGCACCGTGCATTCGGTGATCCGCCCCTCGTCGGCAAGGTATTTCAATCTCGCGACGGACAAAACTTCGGCGCATTTTTTACCGTCACCGCAAAATCTCAAGGCAATAAACCATTCGCGGGCCTAGCGCTCGTGTCATTAGCGCCGGGGATGAAGGCTGCGGCAGCCGTTCTCTACGATGAGTCCGGGCGCTTTGCCGTGTCTGGGCCCAAGCTCCTACACACCCTCACCGAGGCCTGGCGCACTGCCGCGACGCCCGCCAGTCCAGGCACCTCGCATTCTCCTGCCCTGCCGCCGCTTACCCCCACGCGCTTTCCCGACGGCAGCGGCGCGGTTAACTTGCCGGAGGGATGGCGAATCACATTCGCCTCACATGGCGCAGCGCTCATCGTGGGCCCTCACGACGAGGCGGTGCTCCTCAGTAATTCGGTCGGACCAATTTACGATCCGAATAACCCGCAAGTGCAAGCGCGGCTGCGCTTCGCCAATCCCCGTAATCGACCGATTCTCTGCCCGATCGGCGATGCACTGCATACCTATCTGTGCGTCGTACAGCGCAATAACGGGGAGCCCACCTTTCATCTGAAAACATCCCGACCAATCCCGGCGCTGCGCCTGGCGGTGGAGGCGGTACTCATTGATGCCGACCTCGATCTGCACGACGGGAAAGGCTTACGATCCTGCGAGCTAGGCTTAAGTCTGACCGCCGTTGGTCCCCAAGGCGGTCGCACGTTGGGCATCAACGGGACCTGTGCTCCGCAAGGCTTGGCTGTGCAAGAGCAGCCAACGCTAAAGGCGATTTACGATAGTTATAGCATCAACGGTCAGATCGTCGCGCAGGAGTTCAAGGGCGATGAACAGCGCAGCCGCCAGGCGGGCGCTAACGCCCGTATTCAGGCAAGCGCTGCGCACGCGGCCGAAGATGCTCGAAGCTCCGCGTTTCAAGCGCATATGGATAACATCGATCGCTTCAGTAAGAGCTTTCAGAACATACAACTCGATCAAACGGAGTTACAAGACAACGAGCAGCACACGCGAGGCGCGGTGCCTAATGCACTTGCCGATGCTTGGGTGAAGGCGAATCCGGATCGTTATCAAACGGTCCCCTCACAGGATTTCCTGAAAGGGACCGACTTCTAGGATCGAATCATCGACTCAGCTCAGCTCTGGAATAGGGGATTTTCAGTCGCAACGATACCGCGAACGCAAGTCTATCGCCCCTGTCGATCTGAAATCTCCGATGTCACGGGCGTCCTGTAGCCCCAAAGGGGGACACACGCTCAAAGCTTCGGGCTGGCAAGAACATAGTAAAGGCCACCGGCGATTAGAATCGTCACAGGTAGGGTAAATATCCACGCGATCCCTATTCGCCAAATCATGCGGTATTTCAGACCGGCGCCCGAAGTCACCATTGTTCCCGCAATGCCGGACGTGACGATGTGCGTCGTGCTCACCGGCATTCCGGTAAAACCGGCGGTCCCAATCAGCACGGCGGAGACGACCTCAGCGGCTGCTCCTTGCGCAGGGGTAAGGTTAACATTGCCCAGACGTTCGCCCAGTGTCTTCACAATCCGCTTATATCCGATCATGGTACCGATGCCTAAACATAGCGCGCTGAGCATACGCACCCAGAGGGGTGCGTACTCCACGGAATGACCCAGTTGCGTCGCGATCTGCTGCGCCTGCTTCTTTTCAGAGGCGCTCATTTCCGATGTTTCCTCGGCGTGCTTCAATTCCGAAATCACTTGGTAGACATCGTCGCGCACGCTCGCACGCGCTTTGGCGGCTGCGGAATCGAATCCAACTTCAAGTTTGGGACGCCCGGAGCTCGGGTCAGCATCGGACTTCGAGGAGTTCGCGTCTCCTGACTGGATCTGCGCCTGGCGTTCGATTGACTCCGCGGCAGTCAGCGCAGAGCCCTTTTCATCGTCGCCGTATTTTCGCACCAGGGGTTCGGCCTGTTTCATGACCTCGGCCATATCGGGCAGCGACTGTCCAGCCGCCGGATTCAAGGCGTACGTGGCAGGAAATATACCAATGATCGTCAGCATGATGAGGCCGATGCTCTTCTGCCCATCATTGGTGCCGTGAGCGAAACTGACGCTGCTGCACGTGAGGATGAGAATCCCGCGCATCCACCATATCGGCGGTGTGTCAGTCGCGGGCTTATAGAGGTGCTTGTCGTGCAATGTCCTTCGGCACAGGAAATACAGCGCGCCAGCCAAGACAAAACCCAAAATGGGGGAGAGCGCGAGCGCTTCCAGCACTTTCCACAGCTGAGCCCAGTGCACGCCTTCGCTTATGCTGCGCGATCGCGCCAACGCGTTGCCCAGGGCGACACCGATCAAGGCGCCGATCAGGCAGTGCGAACTCGAGTTGGGAAGTCCGAACCACCACGTTCCTATGTTCCATGATAATGCGGCGACAAACAGAGACACCAACATGGCAACCGCGGGGCCGCCATCCGGAGGAGAGAGCACCTCTGCAGGAAGCAACTCAACCAGTGCGTAAGCGACTGCGATACCGCCAACCAGAACACCGATAAAATTCATCAGGCCGGAAAGGGCCACGGCCGCGCCAGGCTGGAGAGATTTTGTGTAGATGACTGTGGCGACGGCATTCGCTGCGTCATGGAAGCCATTAGTCGCCTCGAACATGATCACCATTGCGAGCGCAAAGATTAGAAGTCCCATTGCCAACGCTGAGGTAGGATCGAGGTGGCTAAGCACAAATATCTCCGCTTCCTAAAGGTTCGGCGCAGTCTAGCCGAGCGCGGCGGACCACGTTGTTTCGCTGAAAGGTTTTTGAAGGGGCTGCAATCAATCTGTCACATATCGACAGACAACGACTCGGGAATAATCGGTAAATGACGCAGCGTGGGATAGAAAGCTTTGGGTGATCCGGGCGTGAGTGCAAGCGCAAAGGTCAAAGGTCATGGAGCTTCCGACAACGCAACCCCGTCCGAGCCTCCGCACACTGGGCCGCGCCGGTCCTGGTACGCCACAAGCCGGGCGCCAACATTGGCACTAAATCTTCCCGCATCATTCTGGGGGAGCGGGCCGATTTCGCATCAAGAATAGAATGGCTTCGAGTTCAAGCGGCTTGAACGGCCCGTCGAGCACGACTTCATGCGAATATATTCTGCCGATGAATGAGCGGGTCTGCTCTACCACCTTCTTTGCCTCTTCGGCTGTCATCTTTCAGCCTCCTGTGTTGCCGCCGATCTCATGCGGTCTCCATATCAGCCAAGCGTAACCGACGCATATCACCGCATCACCGCGGAATCGCCATTCCATTCCACGCATTACTGTCGGCCGGTAGATCATTGCTTCCGGCCGCGACGCCGTTCACGTTCAGTAGATACGCGAGGAGGTCAGTGTATTCCTCGAGCGTCATGCGTCCCTCGGCCCCGGGCGGCATGCGCTGCTGCAGAAAGCTTCCTAGCGCGCCGAGCGAGCGCCCGGCCCAGTCGCTCTCGAACGACGCACCCTTGAGCGGCGGACCGACCTGCCCGTCGTTTAGGCTGCGTCCGTGACAGTTGGCGCAGAGCTCGTCGTACATGCGCGCACCGCGCCCCATCTGTGCCCGCGAGTAGTAAGGTGCCTGCAACGCCGGCACCTCTGCGGAGGGACCCGCTTCGGACGTTGCGCCCACCGGAGCGGAGGCGATGACAGCGTTGCCGGCCTCGGCTGGGGGCGTATCGCTGTGTTCGCCGGGCATTAGAATTTCAGAGGCGCCGCGTATGCTCCCGCCGGGCAGGCGAAACACCCAGAGCACCGCGCCGCTCGTCGCCGGGCCTCGCACCTCCGGCAGCAGATTGCCCCAAGTGTTCGAATATGGGCTGCCCAAGCCCGTCGATATCGCCACGTATTGCCGGCCGTGCACCTCATACGTGATCGGGTAGGAGGTCGGCATGTCGTTGAGGCGTACCTGCCAGAGCAGCTTCCCGTTGCTCGAATCGAAGGCCTTGAAGTAGCGATCGAACAGCCCCTGAAAAACCACGCCGCCAGCGGTCGCGAGCGCGCCCGAAGACATGGGCGCTCGCTCGCGGTGTATCCAAAGCGGCTTGCCGGTGGCCAGGTCGATCGCCTCCAGGCGGCCGATGTTACCGTCGCTCCCGGGCCTGAGCCGCAGCACGAAGTGCGGAATGTTGGTCCTCTCGCCGGGCTCGCGCGGCACCGAAGTCATGTCGGTGCAATGTTCCTGCATCGGCAGGTACAAAATGTGCGTACGCGGGTCATAGCTGCTCGCGCCGAGACTGCGCGCGCCGCCCGGGTGAGGGCACATGCGCACCGTGTTGTCGCTGCTCGGAACGATCGCCGGGTTGATGTTCTTGCGCCCCGTGACCGCATCGATGGCGCTGACGATGTTCTGCAGCCCGAGATCGTAGGCGAACACAAACTTACCGTTGCGCGCATCGAGCCCCTCGACGATACCGAGCTTGCCCGTTGTCACGGCCAGCTCACGCCGCTCGCCGTGCACGTCCAGCTGCACAAGCTGGCGCTCGAAGGCATAGTCCATGTCCCAGTTGTCGTTCGGCAGATGCGAGTAGTGCCACAGCAGATGACCGCTGCGAGGATCGAGCGCGAGCGAGTTGTCGGTGTAGAGCAACTCGTTGCTCTGACCCTCGCGTGGCGCATTGGTGCCGCGCGCAACGCCGTTCCACGGGTAGGGCTGGCCCGTGCCCCAATAGGCAATTCCGGTCTTTGGGTCATAGCTCCCTGAGGTCCAGACCGCGCCGCCGAAGCGCGCATCGTCCGGCAGGTCGTTCCAGGTTTCCCCGCCCGGCTCGTTCGAGGCCGCGACGGTGTAGAAGCGCCAGAGCTCGTTGCCGGTGTCGGGATCGTGGCCCGAGATGAAGCAGCGCGACGTCACGCACGCCGTCGTGCCGACCATCAACACGCCACCGGCGAACATCGGGCCACCGGTGAACATTCCCTCGCCGGCGACTTTCTTCTCCCAGACCACTTTGCCGGTCTTGAGATCGAGCGCTACCAGCGCATGATTCGAGGTGGCGAGAAACAGTCGCTCGCCATGGATCGCCATGGTCTTCTTGAAGCCGCGCATGCCCGCGGGCGGTGGGGCGTGATCGTAGCGCCACAACAGGTCGCCGGTCTCGGCGTTGAGCGCCTCGATGTTGTCGCCGTAGTTCTGTATGAAAAGGACGCCATCGTGCACGATCGGCGTGGCCTCCATGGCGCCGCTGGTCATCGACCAGCTCCAAGCGACCTGCAGCGTCCCCACGTTCTTGCGCGTGATCTGCCGCAGCGGACTGAACCCCCAGCCGTCGTAGGTACGGCGCCACATCAGCCACTCCTGCGGCGGCGGATCTGCCAACATCGCGTCCGTGACCGGTGAGAGGTGTTGCAGCGGTGCCAGCAGCCGGGATTTATACTCGCTCGCGAAGACGTTCGGTGCAGCGGGAAACATGCCTTGAGCAAGAGCGACTGCCGGCGAAAACAGCACGAGTGCGGACACCCTCAGGGCAAGGAGCCTGGCGACCGACCATTGGTTGTTGCCGGCGAACGCACTAAAGTATGAGCGCGCGGGCAGATGCCGAGCCTGCAGCTCGGCGCGCGCACTACCCAGGGGGACCGATACCATGCGAAGCCTCTTAGGATCGATAATGTTGTTGGCCTGCTGTCCGCTCGCGGCGCAGAGCGTTGCGGCGGCCAATGGCGCAGACTCTATTCCGACGCTGAGCTACGTGCACTTGTACGTCGATGTCAACGGCGTCTCCCACTTCCGCGACGAGCAATTCGAGTTTCGCTCGACCCGCGCCGGCGCCCCGTTGATGCACGCGCTGAGTACCGGAGCCGGCGCCATGCTGCTGCGCCTCAAGCCGGGTGTGGTCGAGGACTGGCACAACGCGCCCAAGCCATGGTACCTGATCGTCGTGCAGGGCATGTCGGAGGTCACGGCCTCGGACGGCGAAGTGCGCCGCTTCGGGCCGGGATCCATTATCTTCATGGACGATGCCACGGGCAAAGGACACCGCACGCGCGCGGTCGGTCACATCGATCACATTGCTGCCGTGATCCCCGTAGCAGACCCCGCGGCCGCAAGCGCCAAGTCACCGTGACGCGGCACCTGGTCGCCACGACAGCGCTGGTCGCGATACTGGCTGCTCGCGCGAGCCACGCCGGCGAAGCCGCGCAACCCGCGACAACGCCGGCGCCCGAGCCCTCGGCGGCCGTGCCGGACGCGCGCGCGCCAGGTACCGAGTCGGGATTCTTCCTGTTCCAGGCCCGATGCACGGGCTGTCACGGCAATCCCGAAGTCGAGCGTGCACCCTCTGCGGACGCGCTGCGTGCCATGCCACCCGAGCGCATCTACGCCGCGCTCGGGCCCGGCGGCATCATGGCCGGGCCGGGCGCGTCGCTGAGCGACGCGGAGCGGCGTCGCATCGCCGAGTTTATGGCCGGCCGGCCTCTGGGCAGCGCGGCTCTGGGGTCCGCGGCAGCGATGGCGAACCGCTGCGCACACAATTCAGCATTGGCCGATCCGAGCTCGCGGCCGCTGTGGAACGGCTGGAGCAGCGACAGCGAAAACTGGCGCTTCCAGCCCGCAGCGCTGGCGGGCATCGCCATCGGCGACGTGCCGCACCTGCGCCTGAAGTGGGCCTTTGGCTATCCGTCGGGCGTGTCCTCGAACGCGCAGCCCACCATTGCCTCCGGACGAGTCTTCGTCGGCAGCGACAATGGCTATCTCTATTCGCTTGATGCGCGCAGCGGCTGCGTCTACTGGTCGTTCGAGGCCGGCTCCATCATCCGTGCAGCGGCGGTGGTTGGCCGCATCCCCGGCGCGCATGTTCATGCGCGCTACGCCGTTTATTTCGGCGACGGCCACGCGAACGTGTTCGCCCTCGATGCGCAGTCCGGCAACCTGCTCTGGAAGAGGCGCGTCGATGATCACTTCGTCGCACGCATCACGGCGGCGCCGCGGCTCTACCGCGACAAGCTGCTGGTACCGGTGTCCTCTTCAGAGGGCTACGGCGCAGGCACGCCCGACTATCCGTGTTGTACTTCGCGCGGCAGCGTGGTCGCGCTCGATGCTGCCAGCGGGCGACAGCTTTGGAAAGCGTGGGTAATCGCCGAGGCGCCCAAGCCCTACCTGCAACAGACCAATGGCGTCTGGCTCTACCGCCCGGCCGGCGGCCCCGTCTGGAACACGCCAACCGTCGATCCCCGGCATAACGCCGCCTATTTCGGGACCGGCGATGCCAGCGCCGGGCCGGCACCGCCAACTATCGATAGCGTGATGGCGGTTGACATCGATAGCGGCCGCACGCTGTGGTCGTATCAGGCCACGACGGGCGACGTGCGTGTCGGCGGCTGCGCGCGGGCCGACCCCAGCGCCGCCTGCCCCGCAGTCAATGGTCCCGATATGGACATTGGCAACTCGCCGCTACTGATCGGCCTTCCGGGCGGCCACCGAGCCTTGCTCTTCGGCACCAAGGCTGCGGACATCGTCGCCATCGATCCGGACGCCGCCGGGCGCTTGCTCTATCGCGTCAATCCAACCGGCGCCGAGCCGGGTGGCATCTACCATGTCGGCGCAGCCGCCATTCTCTGGGGCGGAGCAACCGACGGCCACCGCGCATATTACGGGCTCGGCACCGGCGGTCTCGCCGCGCTCGATCCGGCCAGCGGCCGACTAGCGTGGCGCTTCCTGCCAACACTCGCCGACGGGTCCGGAACCGATTCCTTGGGCGCCGCCCCGACGGCGTTGCCTGGCGTGGTGTTCGAAGGCTCGGGCCATGGCACGCTCTACGCGCTCGCCGCCTCCGACGGCCATGTGCTCTGGCAATTCGACACCGCGCGCAGCTTCGATACCGTCAATGGCGTGGCTGCACACGGCGGCGCGATCGCAGTCTCCGGTGCGATAGCGGTCGGCGGGATGCTTTATGTCGGCTCCGGTTACGCTGTCGGCAACGGCGCTACGGCCGGCAACCTCTTGCTGGCCTTTGAGGCGAGCCGCGATCAACACTGAAGTATGTGATCGTACGCATTGCGCAGCGCCAGTTAGCCAAGGATGACATTTGCTGTAGAGGTTTCGGAGCAGCCCTCTGCTCGCCATTGATTGCAGCTCAGCGCTCTCGGCGCGACACGACCGCAAGCTCGTTGCCCGCAGCCCATAAGTCCACGACACTCGGAGCAAAGTGTCGTTGTGCGCAGGATCGGACGCTCGCCAGACTGTGTTCGACGACTTCATCGGCGGTGGGCGCCTCAACTTTGTCGAAATGTAGATGCTCGAGCAGCTTGAACCCCGAGGAGCGGAAGATATGCGCGTCCTGCAGGCTATCAATCGCCTTCCATTCCCCATTGTCGATCAGCAACGAAAATGGCGAGCCTGAAAGTGTGATCAGTACGCAACGCTTGCCTCCCATAAGTCCCTTAGTCACGCCGCTGCGGGCTTCGTAGGCGAAGCCGCGCGCGAAGACCCGGTCGATATAGCCTTTCATCATCGCCGGCATCGTGGCCCACCAGAGCGGATAGATGACGGTCACGGCGTCCGCAGAGCACAGGTCGTGCTGCGCCTGCGCCACGTCTGCATCGGCGGCATGGCCGATGCTCAGCGGCTCGAGCTCATCTGCGCCCATGATTGGATTGAAGCCCATACGGTACAAATCATGGGTGCGCTGGCTGTGCCCGAGCTGTTGCAGTTCGAGCGCGTAGGCGCGCGCCAGCTTCATGGTGATGCTGTCTTGGAGTGGATGGGCCACGACAATAAGATGCTGCATATAAACTCCTGGCTCAAAGCCGCGCCGACCACGCCGGCGCAGGCGGTGTCCGCTGCCGCGCGTGCGTTAGAGGCTGCGCTTGGCCTGGGCCATTTCTGCGGCGGAAGGCCCGACCGAATCGGCAGCATGGGCGCCACGTTGTCCCATCGGTACTTCGGCGCCTTCGGTGGTGTCCTGCTCGGTCTGGCGTTCCATCTCGGCATTGATCTCAGCGCCCAGTACAACGAAGAAACTCGACAGATAAAACCACATCAACAGCACAACCACGCCGCCGAGTGCGCCGTACATCTTCGCGTAGCTGCCGAACGTGTGGAGGTAAAGTGCAAACAGGAGGCTGCCTGTAACCCACAGGGTCGCTGCGACCACTGACCCCCAGGTAACCCAGCGCCAGCGAGCGAGCTCGCGTGCCGGCGCGAAGCGATAGGTTACGGCTAGGCCCAGTACAGCAAACGCCCAAAGCAGCACCCAGCGCAAAATCGCCACGACGCTCTCCACCCACGGATTGGAGGTGAAGGCCTCGAAGAGCAGCGGCACAGCGCCGGCCAGCAACAACATGACGATGAAGCCGAGGATGGCTCCCAGCGTAAAGGCCGCCGAGATCCTCAGTTGCCTGAAAAATCCGCGCTTTTCGTGCTCCTGATAGGCGATGTTCGCGGCTTGCATCAGCGAGGCCATTCCCGAGCGAGCACTGGCGAGTGCCAGCGCCACAGCGAGCACGGCCGCGAGCGTCAACGTACCGGTCTGGCGACGCGCCACATCTTGCAGCCCGCTATTGAACATGTCTCGGACCCCCGGGGGCACGAGACTGGAAAGGGCGTTCATGTGCTTGATCACGTCCGCTGGGGTGAACAGCAGCCCGTAAAACGATACCGCGGCCGCCAGCGCCGGAAACAGCGATAGTAGTGCATACATGGCCAAGCCCCCGGCCACCAACGAGACGTTGTCGCGGCTGAGATCACTCTTGACGCGCACGATGATGTCCCACCAACCGGACGCCGGAATCTGCTGCGGCTGTTCTGCGGTGCGTCCACGGTTTGTACTGGTTTTACTCAATGCGGCATACCGGTTGTTTTCGGCGCGATGTTACGCGCCAAGCCGCGGTCGGAGTCAACCACGATCGTCGAGACACCGCGTTCGGGACTTGATCTGCGCCACCACCGCGGCTCCCGGAGCCAGAGTGGTTTCCTCCGGACTTAGGAACTTCAGTCAATGCTCCACCCCAGTCTTGAATGCTGCGCCACGACTGTTGCTCAGAGAAAGGGATCGGGCATGTCGAGTAACTTCATACTGGCGGCAGTGGACAAGCCCAAACCGACCTCACCGACCGACGTCGGCAGCCCTTGGTGACGACTCTAGGTGACTCCCAATAGGGCTACCGTCGCAGGCATGAGTGTCGATTCATTATTTGCAGGCGGCGTATTCCTCACGGCTCAAGCTACCGTCGTGATCCGAATCGCATCTGGCGAAGTTTGTTCTGAGCCACTTGTTGCCCTTGACGTCGTCCGTGGTAAGGGTGCCTTTCTTTTTGGTATCCAGGGTGTTGAAGTCTGGGCGCGCCGCAGAGGCTTGCCTGACGCTGCTTCGATTTGCATCGCCAGTCTGCCCCACCAAATCGTTTCCGGTGGTCTTATCCTGGCCCTCAGTCGGCGGGGTTGACAGCTGATCTGCGGGGGTTGTACCTGTCAAATTGTTTCCCTTCGTCGTGTCTGCAGTGTTTGATATTGGCGCCGTGTCCGGCCGATCAGAAGAAGTGTTGGGTGAAGTCTGAGCGTTAGCAATCGCGCATCCGAAAAACAATGCGGCACAAGCTACCGGAGTCAGATAGAGAGATTTCATGGTATATATCCTTGGGATTTAATGGCGCATCGAGCGTTGAGCGCTCAGCGCTCAGCGCGATGTCGCTTGTTGACGTGTTGCCTCGTCACGGCCGGCCCTAGCAATGTGATGAAACATTCGGCCGGACATTCGATGCAAGGTCCGGCCAGGAGCGTAGCCGCACGCGTGCTTCAAGTCGGTGCGGTGGCCCACGTATCGGCCTCGCACTGGCGATGTCCTTCTCGCGGAACTCAGGCCTACTAAACGGCGCTGGATGGTGAAGGCGCCCCGCACTGAACGGGTTCTGTCTGAAGGTGCCGGCCGAACGCACTGTTCGCAGCAATGAACGCCGTAGCGCGCGCTCAGAGAGCAAGACTGCTTCGCTGTGGTCATAACCGTCGCGTTGGAGGTGAGGGCCGCGAACACGATCGCCCAGAGCTCCTGAGGCACTGATCGGTTAAGTGCACACGCGCGATTGAGGAGTTACCAGACCCGGCTCATTGCCGCCGCTAGGCGATCTCGCTTCCTGCAATGCAGATCTGCACGGATCAGCGGCGTACAGAGTGATCTCAAACCGCCCATGAGACCACGTCAAGACTTAATGACACATGAACGAATCATTAAAATATGCACCGGAGGAGATCTGTCGGTGCAATTGCGCCAGTTCTAATTATGTCTGATTATGTGCCGACACGCGCGCTCCCGCCGCGGCTCTATTGGTTCAGCGCTCGAGACTTCCGCAGCCAATTCCTGATATTGTAGCCTGCGATCCAAAAGTTGTGCACGCTTTCGGTCATCCTGGAACCGCCTGCGTGCCTGCCGGACGGATCAGGACAGTGGCGAGTGATACTTCTGTGTTTTCGGCTTCATGGAAATCCCCTGATGGCGGAACTGCACAATCCAGAAGAAAATCACGTGTTGGCTCGATTGTCACCAATCGCGCGCAACCGCCTGTCTGCGCACTTGGAGTTTGTGGCCATGCCGCTCGGCAAGGTCTTGTATGAATCTGGCGACGTTTTGCGCCACGTGTATT